>Ga0066388_100000419_pt1 | contig 19822 bp, 20 predicted proteins | sample PanSoiMetaGPlot6_FD_64539 | JGI IMG/M metagenome (GOLD analysis project Ga0066388, IMG submission 64539) | Tropical forest soil microbial communities from Panama analyzed to predict greenhouse gas emissions - Panama Soil - Plot 6 (Hybrid Assembly) | ecosystem: Environmental > Terrestrial >... | reverse complement strand
GACCCCGATACCAGCCGATTCTTCGACACGCTCGCGAGCCAGGTCGCCGTGGCGATCGAGCGGTCGATGCTCGCGGAAGGCGCCGAGCGGACGCGGACCGAGATGGAAAGCGAGCGCGCGCGGAGCGCGCTCCTGAGCTCCGTCTCGCACGACCTCCGTACGCCGCTCGCCGCGATCACCGGGGCGGCCACGAGCCTCCTCGAAAGAGACTCCAAGCTTCCAGAGTCGACGCGGCGCGATCTCGCCGAGACGATCGCGGACGAGGCCCGCCGCCTGAACCGACTCATCGGAGACCTCCTCGAGATGACGCGCCTCGAGTCGGGCGCGCTTCGCGTGCGAAAGGAGTGGCACTCTCTCGAGGAGATCGTCGGTGCGGCTCTTGGAGGCCTCGAGACGCAGCTCACGGGACGACCGGTGACGGTGGACATTCCTTCGGAGCTTCCACTCGTGCCACTCGATGACGTTCTTTTCGAGCAAGTCGTGCGCAACCTCGTCGACAACTCCGACAAGTACAGCCCCGTGGGGCAGCCGATCGAGATACGCGCGCGAATCGACAGAGGATCGCTGAGGTTCTCCGTTTCCGACCGGGGCCCTGGTCTCGGCCCCGAAGAGGAGCGGCGTGCGTTCGAGAAGTTCTATCGCGGGCCGGATTCCTCGGACCGCTACGGGGTCGGGCTCGGTCTCGCGATCTGCAAGGGCATCGTGGAGGCGCACGGTGGAAGAATCGAAGGCTCCAATCGTCCAGGGGGTGGGGCCGAGTTCACCGTGTGGATGCCGCTCGAGGGAGAGCCGCCGCCGGTCGAGCCCGAGCCGGTCGAAGAGAAGAGTCCCCTCGCGTGAAAGCGCACCCACCCGCGGTCGTCCTCGTCGTCGAGGACGAAGCTCCGATCCGCAAGTTCCTCCGAACGGGGCTCGGAAGTCAGGGATTCCAGCTCGTCGAAGCGGCGACCGCAGCGGAGGGTCTGGCACAGGCGGCCACACGCTCGCCTGACGTCATCTTGCTCGACCTGGGGCTTCCGGATCTGAATGGCTTGGAGTTTCTACGCCGACTCCGTGAGTGGTCGACCGCCCCCGTCGTGGTGCTCTCGGCAAGGGGCCAGGAGCGCGACAAGGTCCAGGCGCTGGACGCCGGCGCCGATGATTACGTCACGAAGCCCTTCTCCATGGGGGAGCTCCTCGCCCGCATGCGGGTAGCGCTCCGCCACCGCGCGCGCGTGCAAGGATCGGCCGAAGCGAGCGTGGTCGAGATCGCGGGTCTCAAGGTCGACCTGGAGCGGCGACTGGTCACGGTTTCGAGCAAACCGGTCCGGCTCACCCCGATCGAATATCGGCTTCTCGCCGTGTTGGCGCGCCATGCGGGGAGAGTGCTCACGCACGAGGTGCTGCTACGCGAAGTTTGGGGCCCGGGGTACGTCTCCCAGCACCATTACCTTCGCGTCTATATGGCGCAGCTCCGGCACAAAATCGAGGACGACCCCGCCCGACCGCGGCTCCTCCTGACGGAGCCCGGCGTGGGATACCGGCTCCGCTCGGAGTAAGGGCTTCGTCAGGCCTTCACGATGTCGCGCAGGCGCTTGAACTCGTCTTCCGTGATCTGCCCGCTGGCCAGGCGACGCTTCAAGATGGATTCGGCGTCGAAGGACCGGTTCCATCCCCCTCCGCAACCCCAGCCCCAGCGGCGGAAGAAGAGGAGCCGCACCAGGAGAAAGACGACGAGGAACGTCAGCAGGATGAAGGGAAACGGGAACCACCAGTGGGGAGCGTACATGGCGAATCTCCTCGGGTTGAAGGGACAGTTTACTTACATTATAATTGATGCACTAAACGATCTATGTGTGCAAGAATTTATCGCATGAGCCCCAAGCCTCCCGCGACATCGCGGGTCTTTCCCTCGTTCCTGCTCGCCCAGGTGGGGGCGCACGCTTCCTCCCGTTTCGGGGACCGGCTGCAGCGGCTGGGGCTGACGCGGCCCGAGGCTGGGATCCTGCGTCTCGTCGGCGCGTCCGGCGGCTTGAGCCAGCAGCGGCTCGCGGCGGCTCTCGGCATCCATCCGAGCCGTCTCGTGGCGATCCTCGACGAGCTCGAATCGAAAGGCCTCGTCGAGCGACGTCCCCATCCCGAGGACCGCCGCACGTACGCGATTCATCTGACGGATGCCGGAGAAGCGACGTGGAAGGAAGTCGCGCGCGTCGCTCGCGAGCACAACGAAGCCCTGCTCGCGGCGCTCAAGCCGAGGGAACGCGAGGAGCTGGGCAGCCTGCTCCAAGCCGTCGCGGATGAGCAGGGGCTGACTCCGGGTGTGCATCCGGGGTACCGCCGCTTGGGCCCTCGAGGGGCCCCTCGAAGGCGGTAAGTCCCTGCGCTCCCCAGTGTTTCGAGGGCATGATTTGTAACATGCTTCCGAGGGGGCTTCCTGGTAGCTTCTCGCTCCCGACATCAAATCGCTGTGGGCACCTTCCTGGAGGATGACGTGGGGAGCGATCACATCATGACGCCGGATCATCCGCTGTGGCCGACCTTCCTCTCGAAGCTTCGTCAAACAACGTTTTGTTCCGGTACGACGCGGAACGCCCGTGCGGCGCTCGCGGAGCTTCCCGGCGTTGATGTTCCAGCCTCGCTCGATGCGCTCGCCGAGCTCGGCGGCACCTGCGACTGTCAGATCGAGCTCGACGTACCTCTGCTCGCGGAGCGCACGGGGAGCTGACCCGTCGGTAGCACCGCGTCTTCGTAGTCGATGGCTTACGCCTGGATCTTCGCCGCGGCTTCCCTGGTCGCGGCCTCGATCGCCGGGGTGACCGGCTTCGGCATCGGAAGCATCCTCACCCCGGTCTTGGCGCTCCGCGTCGGAACCAAGCTCGCGGTAGCCGCGGTCGCGATTCCTCATTTCGTCGGGACGGCGCTCCGCTTCTGGGTGCTACGTCGGCACGTCGACCGTCGCGTGCTCCTCGGCTTCGGAATCACGAGCGCGATCGGAGGGCTGGCCGGCGCGCTCCTTCACGTCTGGGTCTCGAGCCGCGCGCTCGCCTTCGTGTTCGGAACGCTGCTGATCCTCGCGGGCCTCTCCGAGCTCACCGGCTGGATCGCCCGCGTGCACTGGGGGCGCCGCGCCGCGTGGGTCGCGGGCGCGCTCTCCGGGATGCTCGGCGGCCTCGTCGGAAACCAGGGAGGGATCCGGTCGGCCTCAATGCTCGGATTCAACGTGCCGAAAGAGTCGTTCGTCGCGACCGCCACCGCGGTCGGTCTGTTCGTGGATGGCGCGCGCCTTCCCGTCTACCTCGCGACGCAAGGGCACGACATCGCGCGTCTCGGGCGGCTCCTCCTCGTCGGGTGTCTCGGCGTGATCGCTGGCACCGTGCTCGGCGTGCGGCTCCTCGCGCGCCTGCCCCAGGCGGGATTCCGCCGCATGGTCGCCGTCCTCCTCCTTCTGCTCGGGGCGTACATGGTCTTCACGGGTGGGGGCTAGGGGGTCCTCATCCTGGCGCATCCGCGCGGACGCATGTATTCTCGTCAAGGGGTTCTGGCGCGCTGGGACGCGGTGTTCGAGGAAGCGAGCCGCCGCGGCGTCGCGATCGAGCTGGACGGCGACCCGTACCGCCAGGACCTGGACTATGGCCTCGCGCGCCAGGCGCTCGAGGCAGGATGCTTGTTCGCGGCCGACAGCGACGCCCACTCGGGCGCGGAGTTCGTGTACGCGGAATACGCGCTCGCGCTCGCGCGCGCCGCGGGAATCCCGGCCGAGCCCGTGATCAACACCTGGCCCGCGGAGAAGCTCTTGGATTGGACGAAGAGGAAATCCGCGCGACGAGCGGCGCGGTCAAGGAAGATTCGGTGAGCCAAGCTGTGTTCCTTCTCTCCCCCGCGCATTGCGGCGGCAAGCGTGGTCGGATTCTGCTTCGCGAAGAGGCCGACTTCCCCCTCGCGGTCCAGCTCCGCGCGCTGGGCGCTCCGATCGGCGAGGTGTTCAGCTTCCTGAGCGGCCTCTACTTCCGTGGAAAGCTGACGTACGGGCGCGCATTCTCCCGCCCCGGAGCGGCGCCATCCGGCGTGCTCGTGATCACTCCGGGGCGCGGGCTCCTCCCGCCGGAGACGGTCGTCACGCACGAGGAGCTTCGCGCGATCGCGGAGATCGGCGTCACGCCGGAGGAGCCTCGCTTCCGCGAGCCGCTCGCCCGCGACTCCGCCGCGCTGGCGTCCGCGCTCTCCCCCCGCGATCGCGTGATCCTGCTCGGGAGCATCGCGACCGGAAAGTACGTCGACATCCTTGAAGGGCATCTCTCGGGACGGCTCCGATTCCCTTCCGCCTTCGTCGGCCGTGGGGACATGAGCCGCGGAGGGCTCATGCTGCGCTGCGTGCTCGAGCAAAGGGAGCTCGAATACATCCCGATCGCGGGGGCGGTCCGCCGCGGCCCACGCCCCCCGAAGCTCGAGCGGATCCGATGAGCCCGACCCGCGCGCCGACGAAGAAGCCGGCGACGAAGAAGAAGACGGCCAAGCCCCGCGCCACGCGGACGCCCGAGCTCCCGCGGGACGCCGCGAACCTCGAGGTCGAGTTCGGCGGTAAGCTCCTCAAGCTCACGAACCTCGACAAGCTCTTCTGGCCGGAGCTCAAGATCACGAAGCGCGATCTGCTCCAGTACTACCTCACCGTCTCCCCCGTGCTGCTCCCGCACCTCACCGATCGCGCGATGGTGATGAAGCGCTACCCGAACGGAGCGCACGGCGAGTTCTTCTTCATGAAGCGCGCGCCGTCCCCCCGTCCCGAGTGGATCCGGACCTGCCGGATCCCCCACGATTCGGGCAACGTCATCGACTTCCCCATCGTCCAGGATCTCGCGTCCCTGCTCTGGGTCGTGAACCTCGGCTGCATCGACCTCAATCCGTGGTACGCCCGCTGCGACGACTACGACCGACCGGACTACCTCCACTTCGATCTCGATCCCGTTCCCGGCGCCACGTTCGCGCAGGTGCTCGAGACAGCCCAGCTCGTGCGGCGCGGGCTCGAGGGGCTCGGCATGACTTGCTTCGCCAAGACCACCGGGTCGAAGGGGGTTCATGTCTACGTGCCGATCCAGCGCGGGCCGCTGCAGAAGGAGGTGTGGGGGTTCGCGAAGAGCTTCGCCATCGCGCTCGCGGCGCAGGCTCCGCGGCTCGTCACGGCCGAATACCGCGTGGCGAAGCGTCCTCGGGGGCACGTCCTCGTCGACTACAACCAGAACGCCTGGGGCCGCACGCTCGCGTCCATCTACTCCGTCCGTCCTCAGCCGAGCGCGACCGTATCCATGCCCGTCACGTGGGAGGAGGTCGAGCGCGGGGTGCGGATCGAAGACTTCCGCATCGACACCGCCCCCGACCGCGTCGCGCGGCTCGGAGACCTCTGGAAGCCGCTGCTCGCCGCGCGCGGCCGCGTTTCCCTGGAGAAGTACTTGTGACGCTCCCGCTCACGCGCCCGTTTCCTCCGATGGAGGCGCTCTCCGTGGACACGATCCCGGTCGGCCCGGAATGGCAGTACGAGCCGAAGTGGGACGGGTTCCGCTGCCTCGCGTTCCGGGACGGCGACACGCTCGCGCTCCAGTCGAAGAGCGGCGAGCCCCTGGAGCGCTACTTCCCCGAAATGGTCGAGGCGCTGCGCGCGCTCGGGGCCACGCGGTTCGTGCTGGACGGCGAGATCGTGATTCCAAGAGGCAAGTCGCTCTCGTTCGACGATCTCCTCATGCGCATCCATCCGGCGGAGAGCCGGGTCCGGAAGCTCGCGGCCGAGACCCCGGCGCTCCTCATCGTGTTCGATCTGCTCGTGGACGAGAAGGGCGCCTCGCTGGTCCTGGACACGCTCGACGAGCGCCGTCCCCGCCTGGAGGCGTTCGCGGCGCAGTTCTTGGCGGGGCACGAGCGGGTTCGCCTCTCCCCAGCGACCGACGATCCGCGCGTCGCGATGAAGTGGTTCCAGGAGACGCGGGGGGCGCTGGATGGGGTGATCGCGAAGCGGCGGGACCTTCCCTACCGCTCGGGAGACCGCACCGGGATGCAGAAGATCAAGCAGAAGCGCAGCGCCGATTGCGTCGTGGGGGGATTTCGCTACGCGTCCAAGGCGCACGTGATCGGATCGCTCCTGCTCGGGCTGTACGACGAGGAAGGGGTCCTCCACCACGTAGGCTTCACGTCGGGGCTCACGACCGCCGACCGGAGCGCGCTCGTTCCGAAGCTCGAGAAGCTCGTGAAGCCTCCCGGGTTCACCGGACGCGCGCCGGGGGGACCGAGCCGGTGGAGCACCGAGCGCTCCGGAGAGTGGCAGCCGCTCGACCCGAAGCTCGTCGTGGAGGTGGAGTACGATCACGTGAGCGGCGATCGATTCCGCCACGGAACCGGGTTCCTGCGCTGGCGCCCGGACAAGGCTCCGCGCCAGTGCACGTTCGATCAAATCGAGCGGCCGGAAGGATCCCTGCTGAAGCTGCTCGAGCGCGGCGCTCCATCCAAGGCCAAGGCCCTCAGCCGGTCCCGAACCTCGCCGCCGCCCGGGCGCGGGCGCGCTCGGCCTCCACTTCGCGGTCGCGCGGCTCGGCCGCCGTCACGAGAGCGTTGAGGAGCTTCCTGGCCACCGCGGCCACTTCGTCGACGGCCGCGTCGAAGGCGGCTTCGTTCGCCTTCGAGGGCTTCGTGAATCCCGAGAGCTTCCGGACGAACTGAAGCGAAGCCCCGCGGATCTCCTCGTCGGTGGCGGGCGGATCGAAATTGAACAGTGTTTTGATGTTGCGGCACATCGTTCCTCTCCGAGGTGAAATGTCCGAGTCGATGGGTACCCCTCCCACGGTACTCGAAACCGAGCGCCTGCGTCTGCGCCCCTTTTCGCTCGAGGACGCACCCTTCGCGATGGCGCTCGTCAACGATCCCGACTGGCTCCGGTACATCGGGGACCGGAACGTGCGGACGATCCAGGACGCGGAGAGCTACCTCCGCAAGGGCCCGGTCGCGATGTACGAGCGGCTCGGCTTGGGCATGCTCGTGGTCGTCCTCAAGAGCACGGGCGAGCCGATCGGCACCTGCGGTCTCATCCGGCGGGACACGCTGGACGACGTCGACATCGGCTTCGCCTTCCTGCCGGCCCACCGCGGCCGGGGGTATGCGCTCGAGGCCGCCAAGGCGGTGCTCGAGCACGGCAGGCGCGACCATGGGCTCGGCCGCATCGTCGCCATCGTGTCGCGGGACAACGAGCGCTCCATCCGGCTCCTCGAGACGCTGGGGCTCCGTTTCGAGCGGACGATCCGCATGCCCGGGGACGAGGTGGAGGTCGCGCTGTACGCCACGCCTAGCTCTTCTTCCCCGCGCGGCTAGGACACGTCGGGTCCGCACAGCTCCATGAACCTCGCCGCGAGACGCGGGCCGGTCCCCGCCTCCTCGTGCTTGAAGAAGACGAAGGCTTCCTTCCAGCCTTGCTCCCGGACGCGCTTCGCCCACGTTTCCAGATCCCCTTCGCCGTACTCCACCCGCCGGAGCCGCAGGTATCCCCAGTCGGCCGTGGATTCGAACGGCGGATCCCCTTCTTCTCCCGTGTCCGCCACGCACCAGGCGGCGCCGTGGTCGCGCAGCGCCGCATAGACCTCGTCGTCGTACCAGGAGGCGTGGCGGAACTCGAACGCGGCCCGCGCGTAGGGCGGGAGGAGTGTCAGGAACTGGCGCAGCCTCGGAACGTCCTTCCTGAAATTCGGGGGAAGCTGCACCAGAAGGGGCCCCAGCCGCGGGCCGAGCACCGAAGAAGCGTCCAGGAAATAGCGCACGGAATCGGCCACGTCGTTCAGCCGCTTGTCATGGGTGATTCGCTTCGAAGCCTTCAGCACGAACGTGAAGTCGGGCGGCACTTCGGCGGCCCAGGTCTCGAGCGACTCCCGCTTCGGCATCTGATAGAAGGTGTTGTTGACCTCGACGGTTCCGAAGCGCTCGGCGTAGTAGCGAAGCATGTCCTTGGCCGCGAGCTTCTCGGGATAGAAATGTCCTTTCCATTCCTTGTACGACCATCCGCTCGTGCCCGCCCGGATCCGCATCTCAGGACGACTCCCGCTCCGCCCAGGACGCGGTGGTCTTCGCGAGCTCGACGAGCACCTCCTCCGCGCTCCGCCCGGAGCGCTTCAACATCGCGAAGGAGTGGTCGGCTCCCTCGACGACGTGCAATGCCCCGCGCGCTCCCAGACGCTCCACCACGGGGCGCAGCAGCGCGAGATCGGCGAGCGTGTCGCGGGTCCCCTGCAGAAAGAGCATCGGGATCGGGACCCGCTCGAGGTGCTCCGCGCGATCGACGGAAGGCGCGCCGGGGGGATGGAGCGGAAATCCGAAGAAGACGAGCCCGCGCACGTCGGCGAGCCCTCCCTCCGCGGCCGCCGCCTGCGAGGTCATGCGTCCTCCCATGGATTTCCCGCCGGCGTAGAGCGGCAGATCCGCCCCCACTTCCCTCGCCTTGGACACCGCCGCGCGCACCGTCGCGTGCAGGATCGCGGGAGGGTCGGGGCGCGAAACCCGGTTCTCCATGTAGGGGAACTGGTAGCGGAACGTCGCGATGCCCTCGGCCCCGAGCGCCGTCGAGGCCGCCTCCATGAAGCGGTGCTTCATGCCTGCCCCCGCTCCGTGCCCGAACACATAGAGCCACCGCGCCCCCTCGGGGCGATCGAAGATGCCGGAGACCTCCCCGATCGACGTCGACACCGGGAAGCGAAGCTCCGTCCGGCTCACGTTCCGCTCACCTTTCGCTCGATGCGCGCGATCGCCTCGCCCAGGTCGATCCCCGCGCCGAGGACGCCTCGCATCGGGTCCTCCATGCGCCCGAAGCGCTCCGGGATCGTGCGGATCGTGAATCGAGCCGGATCGAGCCGCGCGGTCACCTCGTCCCATCGAAGCGGACAGGAGGCCGGCGCGCCCGAGAGCGGCCGCACCGAATAGGGGCCGACGATGGTGTTCCCCCGGCCGTTTTGACCGAAGTCGACGTAGACCTTGCCGCCGCGCGATTGGATCGCACGAGTCACGGTGGAGATCTCGGGAACCTTGTCGACCGTGAGCATGGCGAGGAGGCGGGCGAAGGTGCGCACCTCTTCGTGGGTGTAGCGCGCGCCCATGGGCACGAGGACGTGGAGCCCGGTCGCCCCGGAGGTCTTGGGGAAGCTCGGCAGCTCGAGGTCGTCGAGGATCGACTTCAAGGCGCGCGCGACCTGCACGACGTGGGTGAAGGGCGCTCCCTTGGGGTCGAGATCGAGCACCATCCAGTCGGGCTTCTCCAGCGAACCCACGCGCGCGCTCCAGACGTGGAGCGGGATCGTCCCGAGGTTCGCCACGTACCGGAGCATGCGTGCGTCGTCGATGACCACATAGCGGATGTCCCGCTCCACCTCGCTCGAGGCGATCGTCTCGGTGTGGACCCATTCGGGGGTGAAGACCGGGGCATCCTTCTGGAAGAAGGACTTTCCGGTGATCCCGTCCGGATATCGGGTGAGCACGACGGGGCGCTGTTCGAGATACGGGAGCAAGAGCGGCGCGATCGCCTCGTAGTAGGCGATCAAGTCCCCCTTGGTGTAGCCCTGCTCGGGCCAGAAGACCTTGGTGACGTTCGTGAGGCGGACGCCCGCGTCCGTGTCGCTGCGGGACGGCGTCTTGTTTCCATCGCTCGGCACTTCCGCTTCGGGGCCTTCGTCCGCGGGGGCCGCCGGCTCCTCGCGGCGGCAATCCTCGGGTCGAACGTCGGTCCGCATCCCGAGGAAGATCGGATGCCTGAGCCCTCCGTCCCGCGTCCATTCGGTGAAGCGGACTTCGCAGACGAGCTTGGGCTCGACCCAGCGGTGCTCCCGGCCCTTGGGGCTCCTCACCTCGAAGGGAGACGTGTCGCGCGCCAGAGGCTCGAGCTGGGCGGCGATCGAGTCGAGCATCTCCCCGTCGAACCCGGTTCCGACCTTCGTGACGTACACGAGCCGGGTTCCCTCGTAGAGGCCCACGTGGAGGGCGCCGAAGCGCTGCCTCGATCCCTGCGGCGCGGTGAAGCCGCCGACCACGAATTCCTGGCGCCGGTCGCACTTCACCTTGATCCAGTCGGGAGTGCGCCGGCCCGCGTAGCGGCTCGCGAGCCGCTTCGCCACGATCCCTTCGAGCCCCAGCTCCGCCACGGCCGCCAGGAACGCCTCTCCGTGCCCGACGACGTGGTCGCACCTCTGCACCACGCCCAAGGGGGGCAGCACGCGCGCGAGCAGCTCCTTCCGCTGGGCCAAGGGGACCGACCGGAGATCGTGGCCGTCCAGACCGAGGCAATCGAAGAACACCGCGCGCACCGGCACGCGGGGCGCCATGGCGGCGATGTCGCGCGGACGGGTCAGTCCCATCCGCGCCTGCAGGCGCTGGAAGCTCGGCTTGCCGGTCTCGTCCTCGGCGATGATCTCCCCGTCGAGGAGGAAACGGGGCACCGCGAGCGAGCGGAGCCCGGACGCGACCTCCGGGTAGCGCGCGGTGACATCCTCCCCGCTCCGTCCGACGAGCTGGACCTCCTCGTCTTCCTTCCACGCCAAGACGCGCACTCCGTCGTACTTGATCTCGAAGCACCAGTCGTCCCCCGCCGGCGGCCGCTGGGCGAGCGTGGCGAGGGTCAACGCGACCTCCCGAGGCTCGAGCGCCCGCGCGGGCGCGCCGAGCGACTCCACGCGCTCCGACAGGGCCGCCAGGGTGCCCGGCACGTCGCGCATCTCCTCCACCGTGATCCCCGAGATCACCGATTCCGGATAGCGGTCGATCGCCTCCACCTCGGAGGCGGAGGTGTCCGCCTTCTTCAAGAGGAGCCATTCCTTGTCCTTCTTCCCCATGCGCACGAGCGTCCACCGGCCGCGGAGCTTGAATCCATGGAGCTCGAGCTCAATCTTCCCGCGGGCGTACTGCTCGTGGATGTCCTCGGGCTTGAAGGATCCGAACCATCCTCGGTCCCAGACGATGACCGACCCCGCGCCGTAGTTCCCCGACGGGATCACTCCCTCGAAGTCCGCGTACTCCATCGGGTGGTCCTCCACGTGGACCGCGAGCCGCTTCTCCTCGATGCGCGTCGAGGGGCCCTTGGGCACCGCCCAACTTTTGAGCACTCCGTCCAGCTCGAGCCGGAGGTCGTAGTGCAGGGCCCGGGCCCAGTGCTTCTGGACCACGAAGCGCGGCCCCGGTAGCAACATCACGCTCGGGGCGGACTTCGCGGCGTCCCCGAACGGCTCGGGGGTGCGCTTGGGGTCCCGCTTTTCGCGGTACCGGTCGAGCTGGGGCGTCTTTTTCGGGCTCACGAGGTCTGGCTCGGGGTGGTCCAGGGAGGCTCTCAAGTCAGGCCCCTGAGGGACCGATATTGGGGTCGGACTTGAGTATAGCAAAGGGAAGCTGGTACGCTGTCCCCGGTCCAACCCGGAGGAACCATCGTATGCCCCCACATTCCATCGGATCGGGCACGCTCTCGTTCGGCCTGGTCTCGATCCCCGTGAAAATGTTCACGGCCGCCTCGTCGGCCAACGTCTCCTTCAACCTTCTGCACGCCAAGTGCGGGGGCAGGATCAAGCAGCAGCAGGTCTGCCCCACGTGCAACGAGGTGATGGACCGCGCGTCCCTGGTCCGCGGCTACGAGTTCGCGAAGGACCAGTACGTCCGGTTCACCGACGACGAGCTGAAGGGCCTGGAAGGCGAGGCGTCCCAGATCATCGACATCACCGAGTTCGTGCCGCTGGAGGACGTCGATCCGATCTACTTCGAGAAGAGCTATTACCTGGGCCCCGACAAGGGGGGCTCGAAGGCGTACCGGCTTCTCTGCGACGCGATGAGCAAGACCTCCCGCGTCGCGCTGGCGAAGTTCGTCATGCGCGGCAAGGAGAGCCTGGTGCTGATCCGTCCGAGCCAGAACGGGCTCATGCTCCACACCATGTACTTCGCAGACGAGGTGCGCGATTTCGGCGAGATCGACAAGGGCACGGATGCTTCGATCAAGGCGGGAGAGCTGGAGCTGGCGCTCCGGCTGATCGACGATCTCACGAAGGAGTCGTTCGAGCCGACCCTCTACCACGACGAATATCGCGGCCGGGTCCTCGCGATGGCGGAGGCGAAGGTCGAAGGCAAGGAAATCACCGCCGCCGGGCCTCAGGTCCAGCGGACGCAGGTCATCGATCTCATGGAAGCACTGAAGCAGAGCCTCGAGGGCCGCGCGGCAAAGGACGGCGCCGGGAAGAAGACGACCGCCAAGGCGAAGCGTCCCTCGGCCGCGACGAAAGAGGTGAAACGGGCTTCGCGGTAGTCGCACGACGACGTTGTCGGACGGGAAGGGGTGGGGCATGGACGCGACCCGGCAGTACACCACGCGCGACGCGGCGCGAACCCTTCAGGTATCGGAATCCAGGATCCGCACGTGGGCCCGTCTCGGCGGGCTCTCTACGAAGGCCGGCGCCGGCGAAACCGGCTTCACCTTCCAGCAGCTTCTGCTCCTCCGCACGACGAAAGGGCTCCTCGAAGCGGGAATCTCGCCCCGGCGGGTCCGCCGCGTGTGGACCTCGTTGAGGCGGCAGCTTTCGGACGAGCTTCCGCTCTCGAGCGTTCGGATCCTCGCGGATGGGGACCGGGCGATCGCCTGGGATGGAAAGGCTCCGTGGCAGCCGGACTCCGGCCAGTTCCTCCTCGACTTCGAGGCGGGTGAGGTGGCGCGGCAGGCGGAAGGGACCTCGCCGATCCGCCCCGAAGCCAGGGGACCGACGGCGCTCTCCGCCGACCACTGGTTCCAGATCGGATGCGATCTCGAGGAATCCTCCCCGCGCGACGCGCGGCAGGCGTACCGCCATGCGCTCCAGGCGGACCCGAATCACGCGGACGCACATCTGAACTTGGGCAAGCTCGAGCACGATGCGGGTGAGCTCTTGTCGGCGGAGGCTCATTACCGCGAGGCGGCGCGTTGCCATCCGGAGGACGCGACGTGCTGGTTCAATCTGGGAGTGCTGCTCGAGGATCGCGGCCACGCCGAGGAGGCGATGGAGTGCTATCGGCAGGCGATCGCCCGCGATGCGAACGCGGCGGATGCGCACTACAACCTCGGGTTGCTCCTGGAAGCTCGCGGGCGGCGGGACGACGCGATGCGGCACCTGATGGCGGCGCGGAGGCTCTACCGGATCTAGTACTCCGTGTACGCCTCGTCCGGATAACAGTAGAGCCACCGCTCCCCCGGCTCCGCGGACGCGACCACCGGATGGCTGCTCGCGCGGGCATGCCGGCTCGCGTGGCGGTTCGGCGACGAATCGCAGCACAGGGTGACGCCGCACTCCTGGCACGTCCGGAGATGGACCCACCGGGCCCCCATCCGAACGCACTCCTCGCACTCCCGCTTCGCGGCCTCCTTCACGTCGTGAATCTTCGTGAGATGGGCGCATCCTTCCGGCTGCACGACTACCTCCGTTCGAGCTCGGCGCGGTTCCAGCCGGCGAGCTTCGCGCTCACGTCGTAGGTGCTGTTCAGGAAGGCGGTCAGATCTCCGGCGGGATCGGCGGCCGTCCGAACCGCTTCATAGGGCAGGAAGAACTCCGAGAATTCCTTGCTGTAGAACGCCGCCGCCGGAAGGACCGATGCCTCCTTGAGTCCGGCTGGCTCGGGAGCCGCGTAGGCGTAGAACATCGCCTCGCGCACGGCGTCGTTCCCCGGCCAGAATCCGTGGCTGATGACCTCGTGCGAGTACGCCTCGCGCGTGATCCGGTCCGCGTCGGGACGCGCCGGCGCGCGGCGGCCGGAGAATCGCGTCACCGCCAGGTCGAAGCTCCCCCAGAAAAAATGAACCGGGCTGCACTTCCCCACGAACGAGCACCGGAAGCTCTCGAACACCGGCTTGATCGCGAGCAGGATCTCGTGGAACGCGCGCGCGGAGCCCGGGTCGTAGGAGCGGTGCTCCGAATCCTCTGTGAATCGGATCGGATCGGGGATCTCGACCGGCATCGGCCAAATCCGCACGTCGACTCCCATCCGGTGGAGGAAATCCATCGCGCGGCGGTAGAACTCCGCCACCGTCATCGGCTCGAGCGGGATCGAATCGGTCCTTCCGTCCGAGGAATGAAAGACGAGCTGGTGCGCGACGAAATCGAAAACGAGCGTAAAGGTCTGGGTCGACGTGGAGAGCGCCGGGGTGGTGAGCCCGCGAGGGGTGACCTGAAACGCGATGTTCCAGTAGTGGTTGACCGTGGGGGTGAGCGCGAGACACACCTTGCCGACGACTTGCGTCCAGCGGTGGAGGGTCGCGTACGTGTCGCGCCAGGTTTCGAGCGGGAGCGCGGGCCAGGTCTTCTGCGCGACGGTGGTCACGCGCCCATTGTACTCCAGGCGTCCCGGGAAGGGGGGCTCCCGGGACGCCGCATCGTGAAGCGCTACTCCTCGGGGGTCGCGGACGACACCTGCTGCGGGGTGCTCTCCCCGACGCCCTTGTCCATCAGCGTGATCTCGATCCTGCGGTTCTTCTGCCTTCCTTCGGGCGTGTCGTTCGGCGCGACCGGCTGGTACTCGCTCCTGCCCGCCGCGACCAGGCGGGTCGGATCGATGGAGCACTGCTCCTGGAGGAACCGCACGACGTGGGTGGCGCGCATGGCCGAGAGCTCCCAGTTCGTGATGCGGCCCTTGAGCGGAACGTTATCCGTGTGTCCGACCACGTGGATCGACTTGTCCGGATAGCTGGCCAGGGCGGCGCCCACCTTCCGGAGGACCTCCTGCCCCGTCGGCTTGATGGTCGCGCTCCCCGAGGCGAAGAAGATCTTCTCCGCGACGTCGACGGTCAGCATGTTCTTGTACTGGCGGATCTGGAGGTTCCCTTTGTCCACCTCCGCCGCGAGCTGTTTCGTGATCGCGTCGTACTGGGTGACCGCCTCCTCGTGGGTCTTTTGGAGCGAATCCCGCTCGGCCGAGAGCGCCTGCATCTCCTCCTGAAGACGCTGGGTGTCCTCCTTCAGCTTCGCGTTCTCCTTGGCGAGCTGGTCCGCCTGGAGCTGCGTCTTCGTCCGCTCGCTCTGGAGGAGCGCCTGCTCCGCTTTCAGCCGGTTGAATTTCCCGCTCGAGACGCATCCGGCCGAGCCGGTCATCACGAGGAGCACACCGAGAACGACGGCGACGCGCTTCATCAGGGGCCTCCTTCGATGGCGTTCCGTATGGATAGGTGGGTCCCACGATGTATCGGAACGAATCGGGGCTGGTTAACACCCGATTGGGAGTCGGCCCGTTCTCGCCATCGCGCGCGGCGAGAACTTGGCCGAATGGCCGTCCGGGGCCGCGACAGAATTGCGAAATGGCGGGAAGCTGGGAGCGAGTCGAGCGAAAGACGAGAGGTCTAAGGCTCCACGGTGTAGAGCACGTCCACCCGCTGCTCGCGGGCGGCTTCCGCTTCGACCGTGAAGATGCGGTTCAAGATGTACTTGAGGCGAATCGAGGAAGTCGCGTCGAATACGTCCATTCCGTAACCCAAGTAGAGTTTGGGGGAGAGGTGCGTCCCTAGGGAGAGGGACGTGTTCTGTAGCGAGCTTCCGATTTCGATCTTCGCCTGTTCGATGCCGACAGAGGAAGCCACCGTGCTCGCGAGGAGGTTGGCTCCCGGCACGCCAACGGTATGCGCCATCGTGCTCGCGAGCTGCCCTTGCGAGACGTTCCCTTTCTCGATCGGCTTTCCGAAGAGGACGTACGAGAGCGCCTCGCTCTGTCCCATGGCGGGATCGGAGAAGACCTGCACGTTGGGTTTCATCACCGTCCCGGACACGTCGAAGCCGGCGGTGACCCCGTCCGCCGCCTTGCGCGACGCGCGGGCGTGGACTGCCGGATTCGTGATCGGGCCGCCCGCGAAGACGAGCCGGCCGCTCTCCACCTGGAGCTCCTGGCCGTAGATGATGTAGGTCCCGTCCTGGATGTCCAGCTCGCCGCGACCGAGCATGGGGAGGCCGGGCTGTTCGATCGCGAACACGCTTCCGGTCGGCCTCACTTGCAAGCCGTATCCTTTGATCACGACGTTTTCGCCGAGCACGAGACGAACCCGGGAGTGGATCTCCGGTCCGCCGGACAGCGTATCGGTTCCGCTGTACACGACGTCCGGGGACGGCTTCACGAGCCTGCGATCGTCCTGTCTGCCCGCGGTGATGGTCCCTTCCGGAATCTGGACCTCGCCAGTGACGTCGAGGACGCGGTCGTTCATGACGACGTGGAGATCGGGAGAGGCGACGAATTTCATGTCGCGCGTGTTCATGGCCTGGATCCGATCCCCCTTGATGTTCAGACGCGCTTCGGGCCGGGCTCCCTCCACCAGCGCCGCCGTGCCGTCGAAGTGGAGCGTGCCGGTCCCCGAACGGACCGAGCCGGTCAGCGCGAGACGCCCTCCGGGGCTGCCGGTCGCCTGCAGGTCGGCGTCGCGGAGCTGGAGCCCAAGGCGAGGGACGTCCGCCCCTCCGTTCCGGATCCGCACGGGCCCCTGGATCGACGGATGCTGCACGCTCCCTCCGATCGCGAGATCCGCGTCGAGGACGCCTGTCGTCGCGTCGAGCTCGGGCGTGAATCCCTGCATGAGCGAGAGGTCGCTCATATGGATCGCGACCCGCCCGTCGATCGGCTGGCGCACGCCGGGATTCGCCGCGTAGGCAGGCCAGCCCAGCGTACCTCGGATCGTGCCGGTGTTGACGAGGTCGGCCTGGAACGTCGTCGTGAACCGCCGCCCGTCCGCGGTGCCCTCGAGGCGCCCATTTCGGAACGCGGTCGGCACCCACTGACCGGCGGCGGTCTCATGGAAGATCTGCCCGGGACCCGGCACGACGTCGAGATCCGCGAAGACACGCCCCGCCTCCGTCGCGTGCGCGACGAAATGCCCCTGGAGCGGCCCTTCGAGCCGGATCCTCGGCGGAAGGAAGGGCTCGAGCAGCGAGAGCCTCACCTGATCGAGGCGCGTCTCGACGCGCCACGGTCCGCGCCGCCTCCAGTCGGCCGTCGCGGTGATCGTCGACGGGCCGGAGCGCCAGCTGAGATCGGTGAGCTCGGCGCGGCCGTCGATCACGGAGAGACGCGCGGGTCCGGCCAGGGACCAGTTCCCCGCCCGCGAGCTCACGAGATCCAGCGTCTGGAGCGCGCCGCGCCACCCGCCGCGGCCGAACCCACCGGCAAGGACCGCCACGGTGCTGTCGCGCCTTCCGGCGACCGACGCGCGGAGCTGATGCCGCTCGCGGGTCCCGGTCAGCGCCACGATCATGCGGTCGGCGGATCGCCCGCCGGCATCCACCTGGGTCGCGGAGGCGTTCAGCTGGACGACGCCGCCCGGTGCGAGATCGACATCACCGCTCGCGCGGAGCGTTCCCGCGTGCGTGGTGCCGAAGAAGAGCGAGTCGCCGGAGAGGGTGCCCGTGAAGCGGGGACGATGGACGGCGCCGCGGATGCGTCCCTGCCCTCTCAACGAGCCGCTCGCCTGCGCGAGCGCTGCCGAGAGCCGCGGCGCCTCCAGATTCCAGTCGAGGCTCCAGATCCTTCCGAATCCCCCGCTCGCCTGGGCTCGGTTCGGGCCCCATTGAAGCGTCGCGCCCGAGAGCGCGTACTGTCCGTGGTTCGCGCGCAGCGTCCCCTGTCCCGAGACCGGCTGCCCGCGCAGCGTTCCGCCGATCCGGCTCATCAAAACGAGCCCGCTCAGGCCGGAGCGGTCGGAAGTGCCCTCGCTTCGGCCGGTGAACGCGAGGCTCGCCGGATACTGCGGCCACACCGAGCCCGGATTGATCCCGTTGCCGTCGAACCGGAGGTTCCACCGCACCCGGGGCTGCCACGCCACCGAGCCTCTGCCCACGATGCGTCCGTCGAGCAGATCGGCGATGACGGTTCGGATCGCGATTCGGCCCCGTCCTCCCCTTCCCTCGAGCGTCCACGTGCCCGGGGGCAGCTTCCGCCCCGCGAGGAGCGCCTTCAGGTGGACGGCGAAATCGGTCGGGGTCCCCGCAAGGCGAGCTTCCCCTCGCTCGCTTTGCACCCAGGGCTCTCCCTGAAGCGGCCAGGCGGCGCCCGTCCATTGCGTCTGCAGATCGAAGCGGGTGAGGGCCGTGTCGGCGGCCACCGTTCCACGCGCGTGGAACCGCGCGGCCGAGCCGAGCTTGCGGACCCGCAGGTCGTCCACGTACCACAGACGCTTGTCGCGACGCATCCGGAACTCGGCGGACGCCGGACCGAGCTGCTCCATCGACCCGTGGACCGATCCCTCCGTCGCGAGCGCGTCGACATCTCCCTTCACGTGGACGTTCCCCGAGAAGGCGCCCTGGGGTGCTTTGGGCACGAAGTCACGTGGAGCGAAGCTCGCGAACCGGACCGCTCCGTCGTAGCGCATCCGCTGCAGCGGCTGGAAGAGATCCATGTCGAGATGGGCTGTGAAGTTCCCCGAGAGATCCTGGACCACGTGAAGCTGGTCCATCGTGCCGCTCAGGGTTCCTGTGCCTCGGACCTCGGGGGCCCCCTCCATGCGATACGCCCAGGAGCCGCGGAGCGCGACCGGATAGGCCTTCCGGGGAATCGCCGTGCCCGCGAAATCGAGGTCGAGACGCTGCGACTCGACCTTGAGATGGTTCACCCGAAGGCTGTCGTGCCGCATGCTTCGCGCGTCGACATAGATGCGATCGATCACCAGTCCGGAGTCGATCCCGGGCTCGGTGACGTTGAGCCGGTTCACGACGCCCTCGCGCACGATGATGCTCACCGGGAGGTTGATGTCGGGCAAGGGACCGGGCACGGAGTCGCGCGCCACTTCGACCTTCACGCTGTCCGCGCGGAGCCGGTAGATGTCCAGCTTCCGACGCAGGAGCTCGCTCAAGCGCCAGTCGAGGAGCACGTGCTCGGCGGTGATCTTGGTGCGGTCGGTCCGGTAGGTGAGGCCCCGGATCTCGAGCGGTCCGCGGAGCGGCCCGTGCATCTCGACGACGTCGAGCCTTCCCGGCATGATCGCGCCCAAGCGCTCGAATCCCCACTTGGCGCCGGGCTGCGTGTAGGTGAGCCACCACGCGCCCGCGAGAAATCCCAACGCGAGCATGACGAGGACGAGGACCGCCGTGAGAACCTGTCGCGAGCGCGTCGTCATAGCTCGGGCCCCATGGCGATATGAACCTGGATCGGGTGCCCCGCGCGATCGAGGCCCCACCCGACATCGGTGCGGACGACGCCGGCGGGAGAGAGCCAGCGGATCCCCAAGCCGACGCCGCGCTTGAGCGGACGCCCGAACGACATCGTGGCGTTCCCCATGTCGTAGAACACCGCCGCTCCCCAGCGAGCGAGGAACCGGTGGTCGAATTCGACGCTGCCGACCGTGAGGTAGCGGCCGCCGATCACGTTGTCCAGGGAGTCGCGCGCTCCGAGGCTGTTGTAGCTGTACCCGCGGACGCTGTTCGTGCCGCCCGCGAAGAACCGCAGCGACGCCGGGAGCCGGTGGAAGTCGTTCGTGCGGGTCGCACCGACCTCGAGCCTCGTGAGGAACCGGGTGCCGGGCCCGAGCCCATGGATGAGCTTTCCCTCGACGCGGGGCTGCGCGAACGTGACATCCGAAACGACCCCCTTGTGCGCCCCGCGGAGGTTCAGGGTCACGCGGTCTCCGTTCCTCGTGTAGAGCTGGTCGTCGACGCGGGTCCTTCCCCAGGTACCCTCCGGAACGAGGGTCGTCGTCGTGCCCCGGTCGACGCCCACCTCATAGGTCTCACGGCGGTAGTTCAGCGCCGGGACGACGCGCCATGGCCCGAGCAGACGGCTCAGGCTCACTCCGCTCTGGAAGAGCTTGCTCGTGCTCGTCACGGTGGTGAGGTCGCGGTAGCCGGACGAGAGCGTGACCACGTCCGTG
>Ga0066388_100000418_pt1 | contig 19829 bp, 18 predicted proteins | sample PanSoiMetaGPlot6_FD_64539 | JGI IMG/M metagenome (GOLD analysis project Ga0066388, IMG submission 64539) | Tropical forest soil microbial communities from Panama analyzed to predict greenhouse gas emissions - Panama Soil - Plot 6 (Hybrid Assembly) | ecosystem: Environmental > Terrestrial >... | reverse complement strand
TTTTCGATGCTGTCCGTGTTCAATGCAGACTACATGGTTGCAGCGGTCGCCATCCTGGTGGCGATGATTTTCGACGTGCTCGATGGAAAATCGGCCCGGTTGACGAACAGCACCAGCCATTTCGGCCTCGAATACGATTCGTTGTCCGACGTGGTGTCCTTCGGAGTAGCTCCCGGTCTCTTGATTTATTCCTGGGCATTGAGTGGACAGGGTACGTTTGGCGTGGCGGTGATGTTCGCCTACGTGGCGATGGGCGCGGTTCGGTTGGCCCGGTTTAATTCCACTGCGGCCGTGTCGGATGGCAAGTACTTTACCGGGTTGGCTATTCCTGCAGCGGCAGGGGTTGTAGCCTCCCTCGTAATTTTCGACCATTATAGCGTCAGGATTGGAACGGAAGTGAAGCCTTTCCTCGTCCTGATTATTACTCTGATCCTTTCCTACCTGATGGTGAGCACCATCAGGTATCGGAGCTTTAAAGACATGAAGTTCCGTGGCGGTCAGCATATTACCTATCTCGTGTGGGGGATTTTGGCGCTCATGCTCATAGCCGCCTGGCCCCAAGTTATGTTATTTGTTATCTTTGCCGGGTACGCCTTGCTCGGTCCGGCAGAACGGCTCGTTGGACTTCTGTCCAAGATGGCTGGAAGGCATCCATCGCCTAAGAGTGAGCAGTCGGTGACGGAATCGAAATTCTAAATCGACTGTGGGAACACTATTTTGGTATGCAAGGGTGAAGCTGGTGGTTTTTTTGGCAAGCTGTTGATGGCTGCGACGAGGAGTAGTACGCGATTCGCACAGCAGTGAGAGAGCTGGTGAATGGTGCAAACCAGCCTGCGCGGCGCGGAACTCGCCTCTGAGCTAGAGAATCCGTGAAACCCGAGTAATGGATTCCGCCTCGCCCCCGTGACAGGGCATAATGAAGGGCTGTGAATAGCGTACGTTGTTCATGGCTAAATCAGGGTGGTACCACGGAGCTTCTTAAGCTTCCGTCCCTGGGGTGAGGGATGGAGGCTTTTGTGTTTTTTAGATTGCTGAAAATGCCTTCCCGCGGCGTTCTCGGTCGCGTGCCTCCCTGCGACGTACCCTTCGAGTACGACTCAGTCGTCTCGCTCCCTGCGACCTTGCGGGGAAGTCATTTTGAGCAATCTCACAAGTGAAGAGAGGTGGAACCATGACACGCATGATTCGAATTTTCGATACGACGTTGCGGGACGGCGAACAGTCGCCAGGGGCCAGCATGAATGTGGAAGAGAAAATCATGGTGGCGAAGCAACTGGCACGATTGGGGGTGGATATCATCGAGGCAGGGTTTGCCTATAGTTCCCCTGGAGATTTTGAAGCGGTGCAGCGGATCGCACAGGAAGTCGAGGGTCCGACAATTTGCAGCTTGGCGCGCGCGCGCTCGGAGGATATCGATCGAGCTTGGGAGGCCTTGAAGGGGGCTCCGAAGGTCCGTATTCATACGTTTCTCTCGACCTCGGACATCCACTTGAAGCACCAGTTCAGAATGACGCGCGACGAGGCGAAACAGCGCGCGGTCGAGATGGTTCAGCGGGCGAGGGGCTATGTGGACGATGTCGAATTTTCGCCCATGGATGCCAGTCGTTCCGATCCAGCGTATCTCTATGAAGTGATCGAGGCAGTAATTGCCGCAGGAGCCGGGACGATCAATATTCCTGATACGGTAGGCTACGCAGTGCCACAAGAATTTAGCCGGCTTATCCGTGGCATTCGCGAGCAGGTCCCCAACAGCGCGGATGCGGTGATCTCCGTCCATTGTCACAATGATCTTGGTCTCGCCGTGGGAAATAGTTTGGCGGCGGTGTTCGAAGGGGCTGGCCAAGTCGAGTGCACGATCAACGGAATCGGCGAGCGGGCGGGGAACACGGCATTGGAGGAAATCGTCCTGGGGCTTCGGACCAGGACAGACTTCTATCACGCTGACACGAAGATTCGCACCGAAGAGATCTCGAAGACCAGCCGATTGGTCAGCAAGATCACCGGCATGGTGGTGCAGCCGAATAAGGCCATCGTTGGGGCCAACGCCTTCGCCCACACGTCTGGTATTCACCAAGACGGGCTACTCAAGGACAAGACGACCTATGAAATCATGCGGCCGGAGACGATCGGGCTAGTTGAAAGCAAGATGGTAATGGGGAAGCTTTCAGGCCGACATGCGTTCCGGCAGAGGCTGGTGGAATTGGGATATACGCTCTCTGACGAAGAGGTCAATCATGCATTTGAGCGGTTTAAGAAGTTGGCCGATCAGAAGAGGGAGATCTACGAAGAGGACATCGAGGTCATCGTCTCTGAAGAGTTGGCAAAAATGGCCGACCGGATTACCTTGAAGTCGTTCCATGTGGCCAGTGGGACGGATCAGGTGCCGACCGCCAAGGTCGAACTCGAGATTGATGGCCGGACGATCTCGCAGACCGGGACGGGCGACGGGCCAGTAGATGCGGTCTATCGGACGATTGCCATCATTACGCAGACGAAGAGTAGGCTCCTCATGTATGCCGTGAAGGCGATCACGGGTGGGACCGACGCCCAGGGCGAAGTTTCGGTCCGAGTTCAAGAGGATGGACGTACCGTCTCAGGCCATGGGGCGGATACTGACATTATCATGGCCTCGGCGCGGGCCTATCTCAATGCGCTGAACAAACTGTCGTTCTTGGCTGGGAAACAGGCGCAGGGCGAGCAGAAGGTCAACTTGATTTAGGGAAATTGACCACGGTAGAGTTGCCGGCTCCCGCCTGGGACCGGGAAAATATCATTGGCTGTGAGGTTCTCCGTGGTTCATGTCACCCTGGCGGATCGGCCGGAGTTTCTGGCCGGCGATCATACCCTCCTGCGCGAGCTGCTGCATCCGGCGAAACAACGGCTTGAGCTCGGGTATAGTCTGGCCCATGGGATGCTGGCTCCCGGTACCAGGTCGAAATGGCACAGGCTGACGTCTTCAGAGGTCTACTACATTATCGCAGGTCAGGGACGGTTGACTATAGACGATTCGGTCGTTGTCGTGAAAGCCGGCTCCGTCATCTATGTGCCACCTGGAGGCAGGCAGTCTCTGGAGAATAATGGATCAACCGCCATAGAGTTTCTGTGCTTGGTCGATCCCGCCTGGCGGCTGGAGGATGAGGAAGTTTTGGAATAGTGGTTGGTGTGGTTAAAATTCACAAAGTGGGGGAGGAATTTGTGAAGGCGACGATTGCCGTGCTAGCTGGTGATGGAGTAGGCCGGGAAATCGTTCCTGAAGCCTTGAAGGTACTGAAGGCGGTGGCCGAACAGTTCCAGCACACGTTTGAGTTTTTCTCTGGTGATGTCGGGGGGCAGGCCATCGACAACGTGGGTGTGCCACTTCCTGAGGAGACGTTGACCTTGGCCAAACAGAGCGATGCCGTCTTGCTCGGTGCGGTGGGAGGTCCCAAATGGGAAGGGTTGGATTATAGCCTGCGTCCGGAACGCGCGCTATTGGGATTGCGCGAGCACCTGGGCCTCTATGCGAATTTACGGCCGGCGAAGTTGTATCCGATGTTGGTCGATGCCTCCACACTAAAACGCGAGGTGATCGAGGGGATCGATATCCTCGTGATTCGGGAATTGACAGGCGGTATTTATTTCGGGAAGCCCAAAGGCATCGAGAAGATGCCGAACGGGAGCGAGCGAGGTATCAACACCGAGGTCTACACCACAGAAGAAATTGTGCGCATTGCAAAGGTGGCGTTCGAAGCGGCAAGAAAGCGGCGAAAAAAAGTAATGTCTGTCGACAAGGCGAACGTGTTGGAATCATCTGAGCTGTGGCGTCGTGTGGTCACGGACGTTCACAAAGATTTTACGGACGTGGAGTTGAGCCATATCTATGTCGACAATGCGGCCATGCAACTCGTACGCAATCCGCGGCAGTTCGATGTGATGCTTTGCAACAATATATTCGGGGATATTTTGAGCGATGAAGCCGCGATGCTGACCGGCTCTATTGGTATGTTGCCGTCGGCCAGTATTGGCTCGCAGGTCGGGTTGTTCGAACCGATTCACGGCAGTGCGCCGGATATTGCAGGGAAGAATGTGGCGAATCCCATAGCGACAATTGCTTCGGCGGCTATGATGCTGTCGTACGGGTTCAAGCTGGACAGGGAAGCCGACGCCATCGACCAGGCAATTGTGAAAACGCTCGATCTCGGCTATCGCACGAAAGACATCCACAGTCCTGGCACCCGCCTCGTCAATACGACAGAAATGGGTGAGGCCATCCTTCGAAATCTGAATTAGCGAGATTTATGAATCCGACAAATGCAGGCCTCAAAACCGGATCGATCAGAACCTTTGCCGGCACCGGGGATTCTGGCTGGTTCGGTGATGGAGCTGTGGCCACTGCGGCTTGTCTGAATGAGCCGAAGGGTCTTACCTTCGATGCAGAGGGAAACCTCTTCATCGCCGACTCTGAGAACCACGTCATTCGAAAGGTCGACCGGAAGACCAACCGTATCAGGACGGTTGTGGGCCGCATTCAGGGGTGTGAAGCAGGAACGAAGCCTGTTTCGTCCTCTCCGGTGGCTGAAGGAGTCGATGATGATCTCCTTGCAGAAACCAGCGGGGTCAAGTTGCATGCCGTTACCCAACAGACTGACCTGAGTGGGACCGTGCGGTACATTGCGACTGGCACAGCGCCGGCTAAACGATTCAGCGGGGATGGCGGTCCTGCGGATCAGGCGGTGTTGAATTTTCCGACCGCTGTGGCGGTTGATCGGGTAGGGAATCTCTACATTGCGGACACGCTGAACCATCGGGTGCGGCGTGTGGATGCTGTGACAGGGGTGATCACGACGGTTGCAGGCCTGGGTCGGCCTCGAGATTTCGGTGACGGAGGATTGGCTGTGGAGGCAGGGTTGAACGAACCGGCTGCCTTAGCGTTGAGCGACGGGGGTATCCTCTATATTGCCGACCAGAGCAACAACCGCGTGAGAGCGGTGGATTTGGCCACCGGAGTGATTTGTACAGTCGCAGGGACAGGAGCGGCTGTGTATAATGGAGATGGTGCAGCCGCGACAGAAGTTGCTCTGGCTGGTCCCAGCGGATTGGCGCTTGCACCAGATGGCACACTGTTCATTGCCGATAGTTTCAACGGAAGGATTCGAGCTATCGATCCTGTCACAGGTCTCATACGAACTGTGGTGGGGGACGGTGGTGAGTATAAGTATCAGGGACCGGATGAACCGCCTAGTAGTAGTCTCTCCCGGCCATCGGGAATTGCATTGGATAATGAAGGCAATCTCTATGTGACCGATTCAGACAACCATCTGGTACGGCGGTGGGATCGGATCACTGGGCGCATTGAGCGCTTTGCCGGTGTAGGGGTGGCTGTCTACGGGGGCGACGGGGGCACGGCCCTTGAAGGAGGCTTGAGCTATCCGTTTGGAATCGTGATGGAACAGGCAGGGCGTTTGCTCGTGGCCGATACGTTCAATCATCGTATTCGCGAAATCGTGCTGTAGGCAGGAACGAGGTTCATGTTAAAAAAGAAGTCAGGCTATGTGGTGGCCATCCTCGGCGCAACGGGGGCGGTCGGGAAAGAAACTCTCGAGATTCTCGAGGAGCGAAAGTTTCCGCTGGCCTCGCTCCGTCTGTTTGCCTCGAAGCGTTCTGCCGGAGAGGTGATGTCGTGCCAGGGTAAAGAGTGGAAGGTTGAGGAACTGACGCCGGAGTCATCGTTTGACGGTGTCGATTTCGCATTTATTTCAGCAACCGAGGCGATCAGTCGCGAGTATGGCCAACGGCTTGGAACAACGGGGGTCGTGGTTATCGATGACAGTGGCGTCTTTCGGATGGAGGTCGATGTTCCGCTGGTCGTACCGGAAGTTAACGCTCATGCGCTGACGACGATGCCTCGGGGTATTGTGTCGATTCCCAATTGCACGACGACCCCGCTTGTCATGGCGCTCAAGCCGTTGCAGGATGCCGTGGGCGTAAAGCGCGTCGTCGTCACCACGTTTCAATCGGTCTCCGGAACCGGTGCCGCAGCCATGGATGAGCTAATGACGCAGACCAAAGATTTGATGTCCTTTCGAGACACGAAGGCCGATGTATATCCCTATCAGATCGCATTCAACCTGTTGCCGCATATCGGATCCTTCAATGAGGGGGGGGACTGTTCGGAAGAAGTGAAAATTGCCCGTGAGACAAGAAAAATTCTTGAAGCTCCAACGCTTCGCGTCACAGCGACAACCGTGCGCGTTCCGGTGTTGCGTTGTCATTCCGAAGCCATCAACGTGGAGTTGGGACGGCCGCTCAAGCCAAATGAAGCCCGTGCGGCGTTGGCCTCTATGCCGGGTGTGATTGTGTACGATGATCCAAGTAAGAAGCTCTACCCCATGCCCTTGGATGCGACCGGCAGGGACGAGGTATACATCGGCCGTGTCAGGGAAGACGAATCGGTCACAAACGGTCTGAACCTCTGGGTGGTATCCGATAATCTCCGCAAAGGAGCCGCCCTCAATGCGGTACAAATCGCGGAACATTTAGCGCAAGGCTGATGGCTGAATGGGGAAATCTGGGCAAGATCTTTATCGGAGTCGGGCTATGCGTGGTCATGGTCGGCCTGCTGTTGCTGATTGCAGACCGCGTTCCAGGAATCGGGAATCTCCTCGGATGGTTCGGCAAGCTTCCCGGCGACATCTCCATTCGTCGAGATAACTTCAGCTTCTCATTTCCCATCGTGACCAGCCTCCTCCTTAGCGTTATCCTGAGTCTGGTAGTCTATTTAATAACATGGATTTTTCGCCGATGAAGCACCTGAGGGGCATAATGTATCCAACCATCGTGGCGGTTGCATGCCTACTCAGCCTGTCTTCGGGAGCCGAGGCGACACAGTCGATTCGAGTATTGCTGTCGGCCGACGTGCCACAGCTTGAAATCCGCGCAGATAGTCCATTGTTCGTTGCAGATGCAAAAGGACGTGGTCAGACTCTGCGTGGTTCAGTCCAGGTCGCCGCCGCTGAAACAGGATTTTTGCTGAACGGCGTTAGAATGCAAACAGAGCAGTTGACGCTGCAGGGCGGGGGGCAAGGCCTCACACTGACCTTTCCGCGGCCCGCTCGAAAGTCCAACGGGTCTTCTGTTTCATCGGGCGACTCTGGCACAGGGATCTCTGTGAGCGGCCTCGTCCAGCTCGTGCGAAGAGGCAAAGGGTTTTTAGTCATTAATCGAGTAGATGTAGAGGAATACGTCAAAGGGGTGGTTCCCGCCGAGGTTAATTCAACCTGGCATCCGGAGATGTTGAAAGCGCAGGCGGTCGCGGCCAGAACCTATGCTCTGTATCAACAGATGTTGAGCGCCAATCGGGAGTATGACGTGGCGGCTACGGTGCAAGACCAGGTCTATCGTGGGAAACAGGGAGTTGACGCCGGGATCCTAAGCGCGGTTGAGGATACGCGTGGGCTTGTCGTGACCTACGAGGGCGCGCCGATTTATGCCGCATTCTCATCGACGGCTGCAGGTCTGACTGAAGATGCGATGAATGTGTGGTCAAAAGAATATCCTTATCTCAAAGGTGTGGAATGCCCATTTGACCTGATGTCGCCCTTTTATCAATGGAAGTCCTCTTTCAAAATCGACACGCTTGAGCAGGGTTTACGGCAGCAGGGCTTCTCCGTGGGTACGATCGCGACGATAACACCCTTGTCGTTCAGCCGCGGGGGACGAGTTGCGAAACTGCGTGTTCTCCATTCTGATGGAGAATTGGTCCTTCGCGGAGAAGAACTGCGGAAAGCGGTCGGCTATACCATCATTCCCAGCACACAGTTTGCCATCGAATCGATCGGCAGAGATGTGGTGCTTTCCGGATTCGGTGCAGGTCACGCCGTCGGCATGTGCCAGTGGGGCGCGAAAGAACTGGCAGAGTTGGGCTATCCCTTCTCCGCAATTCTTCGATATTATTATCCAGGTACCGAACTACAGAATATGGCGTTGACTAAAGCCCCGACCCCACCGTCTTCGTGATGCAGGTCACAGAGTTCGACTTTCCGTTTGACTCCTCACTCATTGCTGCTCACCCCACCTATCCGCGCGATCATGCCCGGCTCCTTATTTTGCACCGCCTCGACCGCTCGTTTGCACATCGCCGTGTCGACGAGTTGCCAGACCTGCTTGAGTCCGGCGATCTCCTCGTAGTCAATAACACAAAGGTGTTGGCCGCTCGCGTGAGCGGACGGAAGCGCCCTTCTGGGGGGAAGGTCGAGATCCTCTTTGTGAAGGACCTTGGCGATGCGATCTGGGAAGTGCTGATCAAGGGAACGTTTCGGCCGGGACAGATTATTGAGATGGGTACAGGTGTTGTTGCTGTGGTGGTCGAGCGTGGCGCGATCAGAACGACGGTTCGGGTCGAGGGTTCGATTCCCCTGTCTCAGTGGTTGCGGGAATATGGTCGAATGCCGCTTCCACCCTATGTGAAACGGGCCCCGACCGACCAGGATCGAGAATGGTACCAAACCCTATTCGCACGGCATGAGGGGGCTATCGCAGCGCCGACCGCCGGGCTTCATTTTACATCGAAATTGTTGGCACAATTGCAGCAGCGAGGGGTTGGTCTCACGACCGTCACGCTGCATGTCGGTGTTGGCACCTTCAAGCCGGTGACGGTCGATTTGATCGAAGATCATCGTATGGGTGCAGAATGGATTGACGTCGGGGCAGAGGCGGTACATGCCATCGAGCAAGCACGAGCGACAGGGAAACGAGTTATCGCTGTGGGAACCACCGTCGTACGTGCACTCGAAACTGCGGTTCGGGCGGATGGCCAGATCCAACCCTATCGTGGCGAGACGGAAATGTTTGTGACGCCAGGGTTTTCGTTCAAGGTGGTTGATGCCCTCCTCACAAATTTTCACTTGCCACGTACCACTTTGTTGATGCTGGTCTCCGCACTGGCTGGGACAGAATATCTTCGACAGGCTTATGCTGAGGCGGTTCGCGAACGATACCGTTTCTATAGCTATGGCGATGCGATGTTGATTCTCTAGCAGGATGCTGAAAAAGTCGCTCTTCTCACCCGCCCAACCCAGGCGCGCCGAGACGCGCCTTTTCCCATGCGGCGTTCTCGCATCGTTCAGATCCTCAATGGGTCTCGGAAGTCAGAATTAATGAGGGGCTTTTCCGTTCGCCAAGACCCGTTACAAGGGCGAACGGCCCACATGAAGTGCGGAATGTACCTCCCCCGGTCTTCACTCGCTGCGGTCTTGCTTGGGACAGGGCGCGGTCCAGGGCGAAGGGTCTGCCTTGGCAGACTCAGGGTGGGTGGGGGAAGTAGCCGCCGGGGTTGGGGCGTGTGAGATGTCTGGCCTGTGTGAGCATCCTGCGGCTATTGTGTCATCGGTCTATTTTGTCAGCTTCCATCGGTGTTTTGTGCATAAACTGAGTTTTCCCGCAGCGTGCTGACAGAGTCTGAAAGTTATCAAGTCTTCAAGTCGGAAAGCCCCGGCTGAAGACCGCCTGAGTCGTTGGGACTTGATTACCTCTGACGAGGGATGCTACAGCAATTCGCGGTTGATCTTGATGGGGATGCTTGTCTTGAGCGATTCGGTGTAGGCTGTTAGTGCGCGTTGCTGCTTTTGAAAGAGGACGTCCTGCACGGCACGGTCCTTTGCTGCGGCAGCCTTCGTCGGGTCCGGCTCTGCTTGCCGTAGGGTGAGGGCTTGTGCTTCGGCAAGCTCGGCAGGGGTAAGTGCCACGGCGTCGCGGATAATCATCCTGGCTTTGTTGCTCAGTACTTCTTTCGCTTCGATCGCTTCGAATAGGGCGGGGGTCAGATGATTCGCTGCTAGGAGCCGTTGATAGAGCTCTGGATCGAAAGTGCCGTTCTTTTGGAAATCCGGGATTCGCATGATGACTTCACGCAATTCGGCGTCAGTCACGGTGAGGCCCATGTTTTTTGCCGCAACGAGCCAGGTCCGATTGTCAACGAGTTGATCAACCACCATTTGCTTGATCGTTTCGTCTTTGAATTCTCCGGGGACTTTGTCCTTATAGAAGCGGTAGGTATTTTCATAGGCGCGCCGGAACTCATCGCGAGACACGGTGAGGTCTCCGACTGAGGCGACGACAGCGCCGGTCTGTTCGCCGAACCCCCACCATCCCATGGTGATGACGAAGGCGAGGGCGAGGATTCCCATAATGGACTTGAGGAGCAAGGGATAACTATGCGACGCTTCGCGCATCAATTTGAGCATGACAACCCCTCGGAAAGCTGATATGTACAAATTTTACTCAGGGATCTATGCAAAGGCAAGAGACGAGGGTACTTTCAACCCGCAATCTCATGATTGAGTTGAGTCGGCGGTTCGCCAACAGTGACAACTGTCACTCACAATGCTCGATCTGCTGAAGAATGGTCTTTGTTTGTGCAAGGTAGTTCGATTTGTTATACTTTGCCACTAATTGTAAGGAGCTCCCTTGGCGGAGGAGGTCAGAGGGGTTCATTCGATCGGTGCCGGGGTTTATCCTAAGGCGCAGGTCCTGAACCGTGGTATCGCTAAGCTGATCGATCTCTTCATCATTGCGGCAGCCGGTCAAATGTTTGTCCCGGTAGGCTTCTTTGGAGGATTGGCGTATATCCTGATTGCTGATGGGTTTGCGGGGGGGCGTAGCATCGGTAAACGGTTGATCGGCCTTCAGACGGTGCTTCCAGATCGATGTGAGACAGCAGGTTTTCGGGAATCCATAATCCGTAATCTTCCCTTTGCGGTGGCTCAGGTAGCCTTTGTTATCCCGTATGTTGGATGGCTTATATCGGCAGCAATCATTGCATTCGAGGCGGTATTGATTATCGGGAACGAACAGGGACGGCGTCTTGGTGACGAGGTGGCCGGTACCCAGGTGTTGGATGTTGGTCGTCTGACATCGCCTGACTGAGCGCGTTGTCGGAGATTGAGTGGAAGGGAGAGCAACCGTGGGTTTTGGGAGCGATATCTTTGGGTGGTTCTCGAACGACCTGGCCATTGACCTGGGGACGGCGTCGACCCTCGTGTATGTACATGGGAAAGGGATCGTGCTCAACGAACCCTCGGTCGTAGCGGTTGAGAAAAAGACCGAGCGAGTGCTCGCAGTCGGCACAGAAGCGAAGCGAATGTTGGGACGCACGCCAGGCAATATCATCGCGGTGCGGCCCATGAAAGAAGGTGTCATAGCCGACTTCGAGATGGCAGAACAGATGTTGAAGCGGTTCATTCAGAAAGCGCACAACCGCAGTGCGTTCGTGCGCCCGCGTATCATCATCGGTGTGCCGTCGCGCATTACGCAAGTGGAGCAGCGGGCCGTCCGAGACTCGGCAGAATTGGCCGGTGCCCGAGAAGTCTATCTGATCGAAGAACCGGTGGCCGCAGCCATCGGGGCCGGTCTGCCGATTACCGAACCCTCCGGCAACATGGTGGTCGATATCGGCGGCGGCACGACCGATATTGCCGTTATTTCGCTCGGCGGAATCGTCTATAGCGAGTCCGTCAAGGTCGCGGGCGATCGCATGGACGATGCGATTATGAATTACATCAAAAAGAAGTATAACCTCCTTATCGGTGAACATATGGCGGAGCGAATCAAGTTCGAGATCGGATCCGCCTATCCCTTTGAGGAACGTAAGACCATGATGATCAAGGGGCGCGATTTGATTTCCGGCATTCCCCGTACCTTGGTGGTGGATGACGCAGAAGTCCGGGAAGCGCTGCAGGAACCGATCGGAACAATCGTCAACGCGATTAAAGTGGCACTGGAAAATACCCCGCCTGAGTTGGCGGGCGACATTATTGATCGTGGCGTCGTACTCACGGGAGGGGGCTCATTGCTGAAGGGCATGGATACGCGCTTTCGAGAGGAGACGAATCTGCCGATCATCACCGTGGACGATCCACTGACTTCCGTGGTTTTGGGGGTCGGGAAAATCCTCGATGAGTTGGATCTGCTCGCCAAAGTGTCGGTGATGTCCCAGGCCAATACCTACCGATAAGGTTCCATCCCGAATTCCCTTATGTGGATGGCTCACTCTAGTTCTCCCTACGGTGTCCGACGTATCGCGCTAGCCTGCTTTGCCCTCCTGCTGGTGGCCATTTTTCTGTTTCCCGGTCAAATCCAAGGACTCTTGCAGTATCTGGGCGGGCCTGTCGGATATGTCGTGCGTATTCCGCTCGAAGCCATTGCATCCATCGATGCCGGCATTGCCGATCGCTGGGAGCAGTACGTGATGTTGCAAGGGGTACGGGAAGAGAACCAACAATTGCGGAAAGAAATTGAGTGGCTGCGCGGGCAACATAGCCAATTGCGCGAATCAGCCGCCTCGACAGAACGATTGACGGCTTTACTACATTTTAAAGAGCAAGCACTTCCTACCATGATAGCGGCTCAAGTCATCGGGCGAGATGCTACGAATCGGTATCGCACAATTATTCTCAATAAGGGCGAGGGCGACGGCATCACTCCGGACATGGGAGTTGTCACGCCGGCTGGAGTCGTCGGACGCGTGGTGAAAACGACATGGGCGTCCTCGGTGGTGCTCTTGGTGACCGATCCTAACAATGCCATCGCTGGTCTTATTCAGCGAACGAGAGATGAAGGCATTGTGGAAGGGACTCAAGAAGGGCTGGCCCAGCTAAAATATATTCCGTTGTTATCAACACTCCGAGACGGTGACCGGGTCGTGACCTCAGGCCTTGTCGGAGATTTCCCCCGAGGGCTCATGATTGGTACGATTACACGCATCGATAAACAGGAAGGCGCCCTTTTCCAGTCTGCCGAACTGAAGCCGGAAGTCGAGATCGGTCGCGTAGAGGAAGTGTTGGTGATTCAGACGTCATATGGGCAATCCATAAAGACTGGGGTGGGAGCAGATCTGTCCGAGAAGGCAGCACCGTGAAATTTCTCTTCTATTTGATGCTCGTGGTCCTGCTTGTTCCCTTGCAGACAACGCTATTGCCACATCTGAGTGTATGGAATATCAAGCCGGACTTGGGACTTGTGACCGCCGCGCTTGTTGGGCTTTTTGCCGGCGAACTTGAAGGCCTTCTCGTGGGACTCGCGATTGGATGGGTCCTGAGTTTATTTTCAGCCGGCGAACTTTGGTTGAGTCTTCTCGTGAACGGAGGCGTTGGCCTCTTGGCAGGATTCCTGGGACGGCAGGTGTCGCAGGTAACCCCGGTCTCACTGGGGGTAGGGATTTTATTGGTATCTTTGGTGAGCGGATTATTTGCCGCGATAACATTGAAGGGTTTCGACATGTCCCAGATGTGGAGAATGGTTGAGTCCGTCGTCTTTCCTCAGGCTTGTTTCGATGGAGTGGTGGGGGCAGGATTCTACTGGCTCCTCTCTCGACGATTTGGTGTCCGACCCTTGAGAACCGAATAGCAGGTCTCTAACAATGGGCCTAGCGTAATGTTGATCGTGACACATGGCAACAGCTGGTTTGCACGATTCTGAACTTGGTGAACTCCAACGCCGACTGATCATCCTCCGCGTCGGCTTGCTCCTCGTGGTGGCGTTACTGGGGTTGCAGCTCTGGAACCTGCAAATCCGTGAGGGCCCCTACTATCGCGACCTTTCGGAGAACAATCGGACACGCTCTGTCATCATGGAGCCGGCTCGGGGGCTCATCTATGATCGCAACGGGGTGTTGTTAGCGAATAATGTCCCCAGCTTCACACTCTATGTTTCACTTGAAGAGGTCAAAGATCGAGATCGGCTCATCGATCAACTCAGCACTCTGCTGGGGCTAGATGAATCACTCGTTCGGAAAAAACTTACGGCTCGCGGGAGTAAACAACTACCCCGCAAGGTAAAAGATCGCTTGACCCTTAGAGAAGCGACGTTGGTCGAGTCTCACCGTCTGGACTTGCCCGGAGTGATGGTGCAAGTCGAATCGCAACGGAACTATCCTGGTGGAGTGACAGCCTCACATCTATTGGGTTATGTGGGAGAGGTATCACCCGAGCAGTTGGAGAAACCTGAATTTGCCGATCTGCACCAGGGTAGCATTGTCGGGCAATACGGCGTGGAGAAATTTTTTGACCGCCTCATGCGCGGCCAGGCCGGGGAGAAAAGTATAGAAGTCGACGCAGTTGGTCATGAGAAACGAACCGTGGTTATGGAGCAGCCCCATGCGGGTGACAATTTGTATCTTACAATCGATACACGGCTGCAAAAAGTGGCCGAAAATTTGTTAGGGGAAGAAACGGGTGCGATCGTCGCGCTTGACCCACGGACAGGCGACGTGCTGGCTATGGCCAGCCGTCCGGCCTTCGATCCGAACATCCTTTCAAGGGAGCTTACACCGAAACAATGGGCCGAGATCGTGCAAGACGAAGGGCGCCCCTTGAACAATCGGGCTTCTCAAGGACAATATCCGCCTGGTTCGGTCTTCAAGGTGATGATGGCCGCTGCAGCTTTGGAAACCAATACGGTGACCCCATCGACATCCATCTATTGCAACGGAGGGTATCAGTTCGGTCGGCGTCTATATCATGACTGGAAAGCTGGGGGACATGGCTCGGTCGATTTGCGACACGCGCTCGTGCATTCGTGCGACGTCTATTTCTACACCATTGGGCAACGGATGGGGATAGAGACAATCGCGTCCTATGCTCATCAGTTTGGACTGGGAGAGGAAACTGGAATTGAGCTGCCGTCAGAACGGGTGGGGATTGTGCCCTCCGAGGCCTGGAAACGGAAGGCCAAGAATGAAGCCTGGCTCCCAGGCGAAACGATCTCGGCATCAATCGGGCAAGGCTACGTGAACGTGACTCCTCTGCAGATGGCGAGCTTGATCGGCACGGTTGCAAACAACGGAGTCACCTATCGTCCACGGTTGGTCCAGGCAGTGATGGATCGTGCGACCGGGGAAGTACAGCAACGGCCTGCGGTTCCCAGTCGCACGTTGAAACTGAAGCCTGGGACCTTGCCGCTCATAAAAGATGCGCTGGCGGGGGTGGTCAAAGAGGGGACGGCTACGAAGGCGCAGTCGTCGCTGGTGACGATCGCAGGGAAGACCGGAACGGCCCAGATGACGGCCTTGCGTACTGGCCAGGAGAAAGATATTCCGAAGAAGTTGCGCGATCATGCCTGGTTTGTCGCGTTCGCTCCGGTTGACGCACCTACCATCGCCGTTGCGGTGTTAGGTGAGCATATGGGGCACGGGGGGTCTGCTTCGGCGCCTCTCGCAAAAGAACTAATTGAGACCTATGTGAAATTGAATCCCTCCGCTCCTACCAGTATGAAGGGCGGTGGCGTTGCGCGCGTCGGAGATGCTGGAGAACAGGGAACGAGATGATCGACCGGGTGTTCATGAGCCGGGGCTTCGACAATTTTGACCTCCGATTTATCGCACTGATCTTTGCCATTCTGGGCATAGGCGTCCTGTCGATTTATAGTGTGACGCATGACCAAGGGACTGCTTTTCCTTTTTATGCCAAACAGATTGTCTGGATTTTGCTCGGCACGGTTGCGTTTCTCGTCATGTGGCTCTCGGACTATCATCGTATCGCGCGGTTAGCGTATCCTGCCTATGCGATTATCTTAATCTTATTAGTCGTCGTGCTGTTTGAGGGCAAGAGCAGCCGCGGGGCGCAACGGTGGATCCCATTGGGACCTTTTGCGTTCCAACCATCGGAATTCGCAAAGCTGATCCTGATATTGACCTTGGCGCACTACTATTCGCAGGCGCCGCGGGTCGGTTGGCTCCAACGAGTGGTGCTTCCTGGACTGTTGGTGTTGCCAGGATTGCTCCTGATCCTGAAGCAGCCGGACCTCGGGAGCGGCTTGAGTTTTGTGGCAGTCTATGCGGCGATGTTATTGATGGTGGGCATGCGGTCGAAGGCGGTGGGTGTTATACTCTTGTTTTCATTGATGTTATTTCCCTTCGCGTGGGAGATGATGTGGGGGTCATTGCATGATTATCAGCGGCAGCGCATTATGACGTTTGTCGACCCAGTCTATGATCCTGGAGGTAAGGGCTATCATGCTCTTCAGTCGCGGATTGCCATTGGAGCGGGAGAGTTGACAGGGAAGGGGCTCTACGGAGGAACGCAAAGCCAATTGAAGTTTTTGCCCGAAGGGCATACGGACTTTGTCTTTTCGGTATTTGCAGAGGAATGGGGATTTCTCGGAGTGCTGGCTCTCTTGTTGTTGTTTGTCGGGCTGATCTGGTTGTCCTTAGAAATTGTGGCGCGCGCGAAGGATCAACTCGGAGCACTGTTGGCGGTCGGCATCCTCTGCATGTTGTCTTTTTGCGTCGTAATCAATATAGGAATGACGGCGGGCATGTTCCCAATTGTGGGAATTCCTCTTCCGCTCATGAGTTACGGCGGAAGTGCGACGGTTATGGCGATGGCGTCGCTGGGCCTGCTTTTGAATGTCAAACGCCGTCGTTTGAGTTTCTCTTAGCGCGCAGGATCCTCGCACGGCCTTGAATGAATCGGCGTCGAGGTATGAGGTTAAAATTAGGGTGTGAACCGTCGGGGCGACGAGCGATCGAGTGGAGGCCGAAACCTGGGGATTCCCCGCGTTCGTCCTGCACCTGGGTGCGACGGTTCTGCTGAATGGAAGGAGTCGGTATGGGAGTAGAAATTGCGATTACAGTCGCACGCGAGGAAACTCGCGTTGCCGTGTTGGATGGCGGAGTCGTCACAGATCTCTTCGGGGATCGTGCGAAGCATAAAGACTTTGTCGGGAACATCTATAAAGGAAAAATAGCGAAAGTCTTGCCTGGCATGCAGGCGGCATTTGTGGACATCGGTCTTGCGAAAGCGGCCTTCATGCATGTATCGGATTTGTCGTTGGACTCTGAGCCTGGGGACACACTTGTCGATGCGGATGAGGACGACAAGGATGCCGATAAGGATGGGGATATGCTGGGGCCCCGGCGCCAAAGCTCCAAGCCGATTGAGCAGTTGTTGAGTGAAGGGCAAGAGTTGATGGTGCAGATTTCCAAGGGGCCTATCGGTACGAAAGGCTCGCGGGTCACGACCTATGTGTCGCTTCCTGGCCGGTATCTCGTGTTCATGCCCAATGTGGAACATATCGGTGTGTCTCGCCGCATCGCTCGAGAGGAGGAGCGGGCCCGACTCAAGGATATTATGAAGCGGGTGCGGCAGCCAGGGTGCGGATACATTGTCCGTACGGTGAGTGAAGGGGTTAAAGAAGATGAGCTGCGATCCGACGTCGATTTTTTACACGTGCTCTGGCAGGATATCTTGGCAAAACGTGAGCAGAAAGGGGCGCCGGCATTGCTCCACGCCGACTTGAGTCTGAGCTTCCGCGTTGTGCGCGATCTCTTTGGGAAGAAAGTCGATCGGTTATGGATCGATTCGCGTGAGGAATACCAGGCGGTTCGGGATTTCGTGCAGCGATTCTCGCCTGAGCAAACATCACGTATTCATTTGTACGACAAAGACGAAAGTCTTTTCGATCATCTGGGAGTGGAGCAGGAGATGGCTCGGGCGCTCAGCCGGAAAGTCTGGCTCAAGTCAGGTGGGCATCTCGTGATCGATCATACGGAAGCGATGACTGTCATCGACGTCAACACCGGACGGTTCGTGGGGAAGCGCGATCAGGAAGAGACCATTCTCCGAAACAATCTGGAGGCGGCGAAAGAAGTGGCCTATCAGATTAAGTTGCGTGGGATCGGCGGCATCATCATCGTCGACTTTATCGACATGGAGCGAGAGAAGAATCGTGACAAGGTGTACCATGCATTGCTCGATGCAATGTCGACCGACAAGGCCCGCACCAGAGTGTCCAGAATCTCCGACTTGGGGCTGATCGAGATCTCTCGTGAACGGGTGAGGGAAGATCTCCTACGTTCGCTCTCCGAGCCCTGTCACTATTGTGAAGGGCGGGGCTATACGAAGTCTCCGACCACGGTGGCCTATGAGATATTCCGCGATGTCCGCCGGCTCGGCAGCAGCCCAGAGACTCAGCGGGTCGTCATCGGCGCCCATCCCTTGGTCGTCGGGCTGTTGCAAGATGAAGAGCGGCAGGGGCTTGAGGCCGTGGAGCGAGAGTGTGCTGCGAAAATCATTGTCATGCCGGACGAGCAGTTGCATTTGGAACAGTACGATCTGGCGGTACTCTAAACATAGTGGCTCCCGATCGACAAAGCATGTGCAATCGTTCAGCCAGCTTGCTGGTGCAGACTCCGCTCCCGAGACCGCAGGTCTTCTCTCCGGTCAACCCATGACAAGATCAATATTAGAGTCTTGGCTCCGTCTGCGGGCGATCGACGGCGTGGGAGACCGGACGGTACTTAGGTTAATTCACACCTGGCATTCTCCCGAAGCAATCCTGCGTGCCTCCTATGACGAGTTGATTCAAAGGGGGTGCAGTTCACAGTTGGCGGATGCGATACGACGGGGCCTGATGGTCCTGCCTGCAGGAGCATCGAACGGGAACTGAAGGCGATTGAACGTGAGCGCGTTGAGGTCCGGAGCCTCTCGGATGCTGCGTATCCCGCGCGGCTGAAGATGATTACGGATCCTCCGTCGCTCTTGTATATCACAGGCACATTGACTGAGCATGATGAACTGGCGATGGCAATCGTGGGCGCACGGCGGACGACGGCAACCGGACGTACCGTGACCGAAGAGTTAAGCCATGACTTGGCCGAGGCAGGTATGACGGTGGTCAGTGGGACTGGCCCGCGGAGTTGATGCGGCCGCCCATCGAGGCGCACTTTCCGCGCAGGGGCGCACCATAGCCGTACTGGGCTGTGGGATTGACCGGACTTATCCGCCGGAACACGACCGGTTACGCCGTCAGATCGAGGAACGAGGAGCGATTGTGTCTGAGGTGCCAATGGGTGCGCAACCCCACAGCCATCACTTTCCTCGACGGAATCGAATCATCAGTGGATTGTCCCTGGGCGTAGTCGTGACCGAGGCGGCCATCAGGAGCGGATCGTTGATTACCGCGCGGCTGGCTGCCGAGCAGGGTCGAGAGGTTTTCGCGGTTCCTGGCTTTGTGAAAGAAGATACCAGCCGTGGGACTAATGCCCTGCTCAAAGAGGGTGCGGCTTTAATCAAACGCGCGCAGGATATCATTGAGGCGATCCTGCCACAGCTGGAACCGGCGCTTTGCTTGCGGCTGCAGCGGTCTGTCGGGAGGGGCGAACAACGCGATCATTTAGGAAACGAGGAACAGCGAGTGTATGATGCTCTGTCGTATGATCCGCGCACAGTTGACGACGTGATTGTCGCCACAGGGTTATCGGTATCCACTGTGATTGCGTCGCTCCTGTCCATGGAGCTTCGAGAGCGTGTCAGGCAGTTGCCGGGGCAACGTTATCTTCGAATATAATTGTCGAACAGTTGCACAGATTTGTATTATTTGGTACGGATGAGTGGGCAATCCTTCTAGCGAACTGGGGTTTTTATGGCTAAGGCACTGATTATTGTCGAATCCCCGACGAAAGCACGCACGATCACCAAGTATTTGGGGCGTGGCTATACCGTCATGGCCTCGGTCGGCCATATTAAGGATCTTCCCACCAGCAAGCTTGGCGTCGACCTTGAGCACGATTTTGATCCGCAGTATGTGACGATCAAAGGGAAATCGAAGGTATTGGCGGAGATTAAGAAGAAGGCGGAATCGGTTGACAAGGTGTTTCTTGCGCCGGACCCCGACCGGGAAGGCGAAGCCATTGCGTGGCACCTCGAGCAGGAATTACTAGGCAAATCCAAATCCAGGTTGAAGAAAAAGACGGAGAGCAAGGTCTTCCGAGTACTCTTCAACGAAATCACGGAATCTGCCATTAAGCGCGCGCTGCAGTCACCTGGGCAGGTCGATATGAAGTTGGTGAATGCGCA
>Ga0066388_100000417_pt1 | contig 19841 bp, 15 predicted proteins | sample PanSoiMetaGPlot6_FD_64539 | JGI IMG/M metagenome (GOLD analysis project Ga0066388, IMG submission 64539) | Tropical forest soil microbial communities from Panama analyzed to predict greenhouse gas emissions - Panama Soil - Plot 6 (Hybrid Assembly) | ecosystem: Environmental > Terrestrial >... | reverse complement strand
GATAGTCGCTGACCATGAATACTGAGATCAGCGGCCGGTAGAAGCGGGTAGTGGTGCCGTCCAGCCAGGAGCTGTGGAAGTTTCGCCAGATCAACTCGGGATTGTGCACCGCCTGGCTGAGCCAGGTGAGGTGGACGAAGTCGTCGCCGGCAAAGAAATTGAAGAGGACCGGGCTATAGGCAACCAGGGTCCCCAGGATAACGGCGACAAGGCCGAGACCAACCCAGAGAATCGCTGCCTGCTCGCCGCCTCGACCGGGATCTGCTGCCTCTGCCAGCGGCCTTCCAGACCCGGAAAGCGCTGAGTCTTGCCTGGCACGATCTGCCGTGGCGGTCTGCGCTCGACTTGCCGAGCCTGTCTGCGCCGGCGCGGACTGACCGCGCTGGGAATTCATCTGTTCGGGGGAAGGGTGGTTCACCGAGCTACTGCTCCGACTCAAGCGCCACCTCGTAGGCCGGTCGGTCCTCCAGGTGACAGCGAACCTCAGACCTGTCCTTGACTGCTCTGGCCGGGGACCCGGCCACGACCATGTTGGCGGCGACGTCCTTGGTGACAACCGAGCCTCCAGCCACGACCGCCCCGGTGCCAATGCGCACCCGTGGCAAAAGCAGAACTCTCGCTCCGACAATGGCCCCTGCCTCCAGATATGGACCCTGGCGACCTCTCTGGCAGGGCGGGTGAAGGCTGTCTGTGGTTGCCGACATCGGGTAAAAGTGCACGTTGTCCTCGATGGTTGTGTAGGTGGCTATGAACACGTTGTTATGGAATCGGCAGTTGTTGCCGACTGTAATCTGACCATCGGACTGCGATAGCGTTCCAAACGCGCAGTCGCTTCCGAAACGGCTGTATTCGCGAATTACAGCCCGGTGTCCGGTCTGGAAGCTCTCCCCCATGGTGCAGCCGGCATAGATGATCGTGCCCGAGCGGATGGTGCTGTTGGCGCCGATCGATAGCACCGGGTTCACATACGACCGGTCCGTTCGGAACGCTGCCAGTCTTTCGCCAAGAATACACTGAGCACCAATGTATGTTCCGGAGCCGATGTGCACGTTCTCGAAAATTACGACACCTGGCTCAATGACCACGTCGTCACCTATGCGGGCACCATCAGCGATGACCACGTCCGGATAGAGCCTGACCCCGGAGCCAAGATGGGCACCATTAGCGATACCAGGAAATTTTGTGCGTGCTTCGGATCGCATCTTGCCCTTTACCTTAGAATCCCACTAGCGGTTGAACTGGCACTGGCCCCGGCACGGCAACAATGCTTGCGCCACCGAGGATCTCCTTGAGCGCCTTAACTACGCGCAGCACCTGCTCGCGAGTCAGCTCCGGATACATGGGTAGAGAGAGAACCTCCCTGGAAAGAGCTTCGGCCACGGGAAAATCGCCTGGCTTGTAGCCCAGGCTGGCAAAGGCTGGTTGCAAATGCAAAGGCAGCGGGTAATAGCACATCGAGTCGATACCGCGTGCTGCCAGCTCCTGTTTTACTGAGTCGCGCAGCGGTGCTGGTCCATGACCTCTCTGGTCAACAATTCTGACCGTGTACTGATGCCAGACATGAGTGACCCCCGGTGTCACTGTCGGTGCCAGCAGATTCTGGCATCCAGCCAGAGCTTCTCCATACCAGGCTGCCACCGCCCTGCGCTTTTCATTCCAGCCGGCCAGGTGCGGTAACTTGGTAATCAGGACTGCCGCTTGAATCTCATCAAGGCGGCTGTTCACTCCCAGCTCGTCGTGGAAGTAGCGTGTCCGGCAGCCATGCGCGCGCAAGACCCTGAGCCGCTCCGCCACCTGAGCATGCCCGGTTACCAGCATGCCTGCGTCTCCAGCCGCGCCGAGATTCTTGGTGGGATAGAAGCTAATGCAAGCCAGATCGCCCAGGCTGCCGGTCGGCTGGCCCCGGTAATTGGCGCCGATTGCCTGGGCATTATCCTCAATCACCTTCAGCCCGTGGCGATTAGCGATCTCCAGGATCGGATGCATGTCGGCCGGCTGACCATAGAGGTGCACCGGCATGATCGCGCGCGTTCTGGGAGTGATCGCCGCCTCTATCAGGCGCGGATTCAGGTTGAAGGTGAGCGGGTCGACATCGACAAATACCGGCTTGGCGCCACGGATGGCGGTGGCTTCGGCGGTGGCGGCAAAGGTAAAGGGCGGCGTGATTACCTCGTCTCCCGGGCCGATGTCCAGGGCCCAGAGGGCAAGAACCAGAGCATCCGTCCCATTGGCTACGCCGATCCCGTGCTCACATGCGCACAGCCGTGCCAGTGCTGACTCCAATTGGCTGACGTTCTGGCCGAGGATATAATTCCCGCTGCGCACTACCTTTAGCACGCGCTCTTCCAGCTCTTCGGCGATCTGCTCGTACTGCTTCTGCAGGTCAAGCACCGGTATGCGTTGGGTGTTCTGGCTGGTTGTCATGGACTTTGCCTGCTTCCTCTGGCTAAACTTGATCCGCTGCTACCCCCAGGGATCTATCGGCATTCTGGATCGGAGCGCCTTACCGAGTCTCTAGCTCAGACCCCGGCTCAATCGGTAAAGATGCCGGCCCAGGAGAGTCTATCCGGAAGGCTGTGTACCATTAAAGGCAGACGGCATAAGCTTTACCATGGAGCGAATTATAATCGGCTAAGGAAACCAAGTGGACGCTTGCCCGGGAGAATGGTGGCTCGGACAGGCGAGGGCAGGCGGTATTCGCGGTTGCTGACCCTTGACGACGCCAATCTGAGAATTATCTCAGCTAGGGCACGGCCGTAACACGGCAACGTCGCTGTCCGCTCCACTCAGCACAAACAGATATATCCGGAGGCCGCTGTGGGGTTGCAAAGATTCTGGTGCCTCTCTATCGCCCGACAGGGCGCCCGCGCCCCCATGAAGGGTAAGCAGGCTATGTCAACCGGTATGAGCATGGTCAAAAAGCTGGAGAGAGGGGCTCAATTGAGCCCCTCTCCCTGGTGGTCAGACAAAGCCAGGTCGCTATTTCTTGCCTTTGCCGCCGGGCATGGCTACGGTGCGCGAAAGAGCATTGGTCACAAACAGGTTGAGACTGACGCCTTCCTTGTCGGCCCGATCGACCAGGGCCTGGTGCAGAGATTTCGGCAAGCGGACCGTGAACTTTCCGCTGTACTTGGTGTAATCGCCAGACTTCACCGCCGCCGGTGCCTTACTGGTTCTTGCCGTGTGCTTTACAGGAGCCTTGCGGGTCGCCTTGCGGGCGATGCCCATCTTCTTATGAGCGGCCTTGGCCGGTGCTGCCTTCTTAGCGGCAGCTCTGGGTTTTGCCCTGCCGGCTGCCTTTCTTTTCTCTGCCATGTTTCTCTCCTCGTTTTGGGGCTATTTGGTCCGGATTTCGCTGATGGAAATTTCCCGGAAATGATCTGGAGAAGCCAGTTCGTCGGTCCCTGGCCAGAGCGCTGGCAGGTCCGAGCGACACTCAGGCGACCCTTAGCGGGGCGCTGCGGAGGTCCGCCGTGCCCGTTAGAAAGGTTGCCACCTACCACCACTTAAGGTGGCATGATCATTGTAGCAAAAACTATACCGAATGGATCCAATGGATATGCACTAATGACTGAATCGTCTGCCGAAATCAGCAACTGCCTGGACTTACAAAGGGCGCTCCACTGCTGGTGCGGCACCGCGTTTAATGGCTGGTATCACCATTGGAAAGTAAAGAAGTTTTACCTGCGCTAGAATCTTCGCCGAGGGTGGGCTTTGAAAATCCTGATTATCAGACTAAGCGCCATCGGCGATACCGTACACTGCTTGCCGGTCGCCGCTGCCATCAAGCGCGCCATCCCTGGTGCCCAGGTAGCCTGGCTGGTGGAACCGGCCAGTGCGCCGCTGTTGATCAATAACCCGGCGGTCGATCGAGTATTTGTTCTCCCCAAGAAAAGGTGGACCAACGGCCTGACCAGGCCCTGGCTCTGGCCGAAACTGCTCACCGAGGCCCTTGCGTTCTGGTCGGAAATACGTGCCAGCCAGTTCGATGTGGCTCTCGATCTGCAGGGACTGCTGAAGAGCGCTGTCTGTGCCCTGTGGTCCGGTGCCAAAAGGCGCATCGGATTCGCGCACACCAGGGAAGGTGCCGAAAAGCTGCTTACCGATCGGCTGGATGCCGGGGATTGTTTTGCCCTGGACAGGCACGTCGTGGACCTGAACTTGCGCCTGGTGCGCTACCTGTTATCGCTCCCGGGCATCGCCCAACCCGAACCAGCTACCGCCAGCGTTCCTGCCGTGGAGGCGCAACCACCGGCAGAGCCTGGGGCAGGGGCCGGGCCGGCACCGCCGGCGCAACTAGAGGACAGGCAGCTCACGGCCGAGTTCCCGCTGCCGCCACCGCCAGCCGAGTCGGTTCAGAAAATCAGCCGGGCGCTCGGGCTGCCTGAAGATCGGGAGCCCACCCCTAACGTAAGTATGGTACGAAATGTGGTGCTCATACCGGGCACCACCTGGAGTTCCAAAATCTGGCCAACCGAAAGTTGGTGCCAGCTAGCTGAATTAATTGCCGGCATGAGCTTCCGGGTTATCCTGGTCGGCGCTGCCGGGGAGGCGGAGGGCAACGCCCGGATAGCCAGTTGGTTGTACCGGCAGTGCCCCGGGGCGATGGTCCTGGACCTGACCGAGAAAACCGATCTCCTGGATCTGATCGCGCTTTTCCAGCGCTCGGATCTGGTGGTAGGCGCTGATACCGGTCCGCTGCACCTGGCCGCTGCCGTTGGCCGACCGCGGATCGTGGGCATCTATGGCAGCACGCCAACCGGACGCAACGGCCCTTACGGTCCACAATGCCGCACGGTGAGTCTCGGGCTCTGGTGCCAGCCCTGTTTTGAGAAGGTCTGCCCGCTATCGACAACAGCCTGCCTGAAAGAGCTGACAAGCCGGAGAGTTGTAGCGGAGATTCAGGCGCATCTCGGGCTTGCTGCTGCTCAGTGAGGCTACTCGCTCACCCAGGCATCCACATTGCGCTGCCAATCGCTCAAGAGCTCGCTGTGATTAAAAAAGATTGCCACTTCCCGCTCGGCGCTTTCCGGGCCATCAGAGCCGTGCACGATGTTGCGCCCGATGTCCACCGCCAGGTCACCGCGGATGCTTCCCGGGGCCGCGTTGGCGGGATTGGTCGCCCCAATTACGTTGCGGGCAAGGGCGATCGAGTTTTTCCCTTCCCAGACCATGGCCACCACCGGACCGGAGGTGATGAAGTTGACAAGCCCCTCGTAAAACGGTTTGCCCTTGTGCTCCCCATAGTGCTTCTCGGCAGTATCAGGGGATACCTGGATGAGCTTCAGGCCAATCAGCTTCAGCCCCCGCCTCTCAAAGCGCGAGATTACCTCCCCGACAATACCTCGCTGCACCCCGTCTGGCTTGACGGCCACAAATGTTCTTTCCAGTCCCACTTGGCTAACTCCTCACAAGACAACCGCAAGAAGAATTAGCACGACCTGGCCGTTGGCCACCGACTCTTCAGTTAAGCTTAACCAGTTTGGCAAAGCGCGGATCGAGCAGCCGCTTGCCGGCTGTCTCGAACTCAACGTTATAAAGCTCCTTGTCTCTCTCGCCGATAATCTGAACGAGCTTGCCCAGGCCAAACTTGCTGTGCTGGACTACGTCGCCGACCGAGAGATGTTCAAAATCCGGCGCCCGCTCCCCGGCGGAGCTGAGCCTGTCCTGGTCTGGCCCGCCGGTTCGGATTCCCGGCAGCGCTGGCCGGGCTCCTGCTGACCCGGTTGCGGCCCGCTGTCCCGCCCCCGGGTACTGGCTTTGCCTGGCGGGCGCCTTGCCGGAGCTGGCTGCCCTGGCTGAGCCGCTTCTGGCGGTGGCATCCGGATCGGCGAAAGCGCTGCCGCTTTCTGCTGCCCTCATCTCCTGCCAGGACTGCTGGCGGGCTAGTCTGCTTTCCGGATCAGGGTAATAGCCGCTCATCAGCTCCGGGGAGATCTCACTCAAGAAACGGCTGGGGATTGTGTAGTTGGTGGACATGCTGCCGGAGAAGAGCATGCGCCGGCGCGCGCAGGTCAAGTGCAACACGTCCTCGGCCCTGGTCACCCCCACATACATCAGGCGGCGCTCCTCCTCCAGCGCTGATGGGGAATTCAATGAGCGCACGTGGGGAAACAGCCCCTCCTCGAGACCGACCAGGAAGACAACCGGGAACTCAAGCCCCTTGGCTGAATGCAGGGTCATCAGCTTGACGGCGTCCTCACCGAGTTTTACCGAGTCAAGGTCGCTAACCAGCGAGATCCGGGTGAGGAACGCTTCCAGACTCGGCTCATCCGAGATCTCCTCAAACTCCCGGGCAACCCCGAGCAGCTCTCTCAAGTTCTCCACCCGTCCGGCCGCCAGGTCGTCGCCGCCGGAGCCGACCTCCGCCTGGAGCTTTTCCAGATACTGGCTCTCTGTGAGCACGATCTCCAGGAGCGCGGAGATAGAGATCGAGGCGGAGAGCATCTGCCAGCGGGAGATCAGCTGGGCAAATTCGGAGAGCGTTTTCATGCTCTTGGCCGAGATGTCGCTAATCGGTTGTGGTTGCCTGGCTGCATCAAGAAGGCTCAGCGAGCGCTCGCCGGCGTAGGCTGCCAGCCGCTCAAGCGTTGTCTTGCCCAGGCCGCGGCGGGGGTTGTTCACCACCCTCAGGAAGGATTGCCCATCGTCCCCGTTGTAGATCAGCTTCAGGTACGCCAGTACGTCCTTAATCTCCTGACGGTCATAAAAGCGGGTGGCCCCCACCATGGTGTAGGGAATGTGGCTGCGCACCAGGACCTCTTCCAGCGCCCGGCTCTGGGCGTTGGTGCGGTAGAGGACCACCGAGTCAGTGATGGACCGGCCACGTGCCTCAAGCTTTTTTAGCTCCTGAGCTACGTAATATGCCTCGTCGATCTCGTCGACCGCTTCATAGCACTGCACCTTGGCGCCCTGCCCGCGGTTGCAGCGCAGGGTCTTTTCAATCCGCTCGCTGTTGTTGACAATGATGCTGTTAGCAACCTCGAGTATTGTCCTGGTCGAACGGTAGTTTTCCTCCAGCTTGACGAGCCGGCAGTCTTTGAAGTCGTGCTGAAAACCGAGGATGATTCTGAAGTCGGCCTTGCGCCAGGAATAGATGGATTGATCCACATCGCCGACAACCATCAGGCTCCGGCCTTGCCAGTTGAACTGCTGATCTGGACCGGCTGACCCTGAGCCGCCGCCGGAGAGAAGCCGCACCAGCTCGTACTGCGACTGGCTGGTGTCCTGGAATTCGTCCACGAGCACATGGCGGAAGCGCTCCTGTTGAGCGCTCAAGACCTCCGGGTTTTGCCTCAATAGCTCGGCAAAGACCAGGATCAAATCGTCAAAGTCGAGCGCGTTGTTCCGGGCCAGCTCACTCTGGTAGCTGTTGAAGATTTCCGCGATTCTTGTCTCCTTATAGTTTCTTGCCTCAGCGCTGAATCGGTCGGCCGAATAACCGTCGTTTTTCAACGAGGAGATGGCCGAGCGCATGTCTCGTGGCACAAACACCTTTTCGTCCAGGTTGAGCCGCAGGATCGCCTGCTTAATCAGGTTCAGGCTGTCCGTCTCGTCGTAAATCACGAAGTTGTTTTTCCACAGCCAGCCCTCCCGGCATCTGTATTGCTCAATCTCTCTGCGCAAGAGGCGAGCACAGATGCTATGGAAGGTGCCTATCCAGAGGCGACGAGCCAGATGGGAGCCGACCAGGCTCTCCACGCGCTCCTTCATCTCGCCGGCTGCCTTGTTGGTGAAGGTGACAGCCAGGATGGAGTAGGGGTCCTGTCCCAGTTGAGAGATCAAGTAGGCAACACGCCGGGCCAGGACGGTGGTCTTGCCGCTGCCCGCGCCGGCCATGACCAGCGCCGGGCCCCAGTCCAGACAAACAGCCTCGGCCTGCTCGGGGTTCAATCCGGACAAGAGCTCTTGCTTTGCCACCACCTCTACCCCCATTAAATTTCCTCCCATATCCGTTTCCAAGTCATGATATGATTCCAGACGGGCTTGAGCAGGCACCCAGAATATCCCGAGCGGTGCTTCGACAGGATATTCTGCCGCAATTTGAAGGGCGCTTAATTACAACATGTAAACGGCCCCGGCGGCGGGTGGCGATAACGGCATCAAGGGCCGGTACTCTAGCATCTGATGCCAGCTCCAAATGATAGCAGAGTTGCGACCGGCACATGGCCTAAGTTCTCACTCAACTCACAGACAGGATTGGTGCCAGCTCAATGAGTCGTTCTGAATCCGCCGCGATTACCGTACCGACAGTCGACGAGCTGGCTCAAGAGCTGCTTCTCATTCAGCAATCCGGACCGCGACGGGTGGCCATCATCGGCACGCGCAACCTGCCTCTGACTCACCAGCAGCTTGTGGAGATGCTCAGTTACGCACTGGTGCTTTCCGGCAATCAGGTTGTCACCAGCGGTGGTGCTAACGGCACGAACATGGCAGCCATACGCGGCGCTCAACGAGCTAATCCAGACCGGCTTGAGATCATCCTCCCGCAGACAATCGGACAGCAGCCTACCGAGGTTCAGGATCTGCTCATCGGCATCAAGCACATCATGGAGTACCCGGAAAGACGGACGATGACGCTCGCTGATGCCAGCAAGCTCTGTAACCATGAGATTATCGACCGCTGCCAGCAGATCATCTGCTTCCTTTACCACACAAGCCATACCCTGCTCGAATCAGTGAACTACGCCAAAGAGCACCGCAAGATCGTCACCAGCTTCTACCTCGACTGAGCCGCCTTGCTGCCACCACCTGACTGGAACGCCTTCAGCCTGCCCGTGTCCTGCCTGGCGGGCTTTTTGATCTCCATTTTGCTTTTGCCCCCGTACATCCATTTTCTCAAGCAAAGGCAGCTCGGGCAGTTCATCAGGGAGGAAGGGCCAGCCACGCACAGCGTCAAGGCCAGCACCCCCACCATGGGTGGCCTCTGTTTCCTGGTGGCTACACTGGCTGTCTCGACGCTCTTTCTTTTGGTCTCCGGCTGGGCCGGCGGACAGACCTGGCTGGTAGCGCTGGCTGCTCTCCTTTGCGGGTTGATCGGACTGGTTGACGATCTGGCCAAGATACGACGCCGGGAAAATGCCGGGCTTTCGGCCGGGCTGAGGCTGGCCCTGGAGGCGCTGGTCGGCCTCCTGCTCGGACTGTCCTTGCTTGCTGTCGGCGGCGATACCCAGATTCTGGTGCCCGGCCGTCTGGCCTCCAGCCCGGAGCAGATCCTCTCCTCGCCGTTCCAGCTGCCGCTTGCCGGCTACCTGGCCCTGGCGTCGTTCCTTTTCGCCGCCACCACAAACGCGGTCAACCTGCACGACGGCATGGACGGACTGTGTGCTGGCACCGCCATGCAGGTCCTGGCCACGCTCGCCTTTATCCTTTTAGGGACCGGTCAGGGGCCTCTGGCTGCGATCGCTGCTGCCGGAGCCGGCTCGCTGGCCGGCTTTCTCATCTTCAACCGCTATCCAGCCTCAATCTTTATGGGCGACACCGGCAGCCTGTTTATCGGCGGCTTGATGGCCGCGCTTGTCATAGCCGGCCGGATTGAAGCCTGGTTCATTCCACTTGCGCTCATTTATGTGCTGGAAACGCTCTCGGTGATGGTGCAGGTGACCTATTTCAAGCTGACCAAGGACTACAAACCTGACCGGCCGATGTCAGCGCTTGCCCTTACCTGGCTCAAGCTCAGCAAACGTCTGCCTGGCCAGGGCCGGCGCTTCTTTCGCATGGCCCCGCTGCACCACCACTTTGAGGCCGTGGGGTTAGAGCATGGGGTGAGCGAGTGGCAGGTGGTGGCCTGCTTCTGGCTCGCTCAGCTCCTGCTGTGTGCCGGTGTGCTTGTTGCCCTGCCGCTTTCCTGAAGGCGCTGGCCGGGCGCTGCTGGCCGCCGGCTAGCTCGGCTGCCTCTGACCGGCAGCGCTGACGATGAAAAGAGACTGACGGCCTCTGTCAAGGGAGGCGCGGGCGGCTGCCAATTTAGCTGGTGACGATATACTCTTGAAGATGGGCGGACTTTGCTGAGCTGAAGCAAACGGGGCATTTGTGGCCGCAAAGGTGATGCAACTGGTGAACGACCTCATCGGCCAGGGCCGGTGGGATGAGGCTCATTCAGTGCTGATGCGCTATGCCGCTCAACAACCCAATGATCCGCAGATTGAGTACCAGCTTGGTGTCCTCTGCTACAACACCGGCAAATTTGCCGAGGCTGAGCGCCACCTGAAGACCTCGCTCTCCATCCGCCCGGATGTTGCTGACTCTCACTATCACCTGGGGCTCAGTTTGCTCAAGGAGAATCGCCCCTCGGAGGCGATGGCAGCCTTCCGTGATGCTTGCGATCTCACGCCCGGCTACGCCGTCGGCCACCTCCACTGGGGGATCGCTCTCTGCCAGATGGGCAGCTACCGGGGAGCGCTCGGGCAGTTTCTGCAAGCGATGAAGCTCAGCCCTCAGATGGTGGCTGCCTATTATCAGGCAGCGGTTGCTAACTACCAGTTAGGGCAGTTCCAGGATGCTACCCAGCTGTTCCGGCAGGTCCTGAGCATGGATCCGGGACTGGCGGAGGCGCATACCGGGCTGGGCCTTGCGCTCATGGCCACAGGTGAGGCTCAGCAAGCCGTGGAGTGCTTTGCTCAGTCCTGGCAGCTGAACAATCAGCTGGCGACCACGCAAAGGAATTGGGCATATGCACTGGTCACATTGGGCAGATTGGACGAGGCGGTGAAGCACTACCAGGAGGTGATCGGCCTGGGACCGAAGGTGCTCACGGCCAAGGAGCGGGCGGTTATCCATAACGATTGGGGGGTGAACCTCTTTCGCCAGGGGCTCTCCGATCAAGCTTGCGAGAAGCTCCTTCAGGCTGTGGATATGGACCCGCAGCTGATCGAGGCCAAGCTCAACCTGGGCATGGTGCAAAACTCTCTGCAGGAGCATGAGCAGGCGGCAGACACCTTTGCCAGGGCGCTCGAGGTTAATCCGGAGCGTGGAGAGGCAGAGATGCACCTGGCCATCTCGCTCCTGTTTTTGGGTCGCTATGAAGAGGCGCTCAATCGGTTCAGCCAGGCGCAGGCCAAGGGTGTGAACGAGCCAGACCTGCAGATCTGGCTCGGTTATGTGCAGGCTGCCGTGGGGCACAATGACACAGCTGAACGTCACTTCCAGCGGGCCAGTCTGGAGAACGCCCAGAACTATCTGGCCCTGGACGCCTGGGGATTGAGCCTGGCTTTGCTTAACCGCCATGCCGAGGCGATCGATCGATTCAGCCAGTGCCTCAGCTTGAAGAGCGATTACGGCCTCGGTTACCTGCATCTGGCCCGCAGTCTGGAAGCGATGGGCCGGGTTGGTGAAGCCCGCAACAGCTACCGCCAGGCTGTGGAGCGGGATGCCAACTGCCTTGCTGCTGAGAAGGAGACCCTCGAGCTGCTCATGCGGCAATCCCAGTTCCAGCTGGTCATGGATCGGTCGTTGAAGCTTCTGGACATCTCCCCCACCGACCTTGACGCTCAGTTAAGCTTGGCCCGTGCCCTGAAAGGGCAGAACAGGCTGAATGAGTGCTTGCAGGTCTTGAACGGCCTCCTGGAAGATCACCCGCAAGCAGGCCCGGGCCGGGCTCTCCTCGGGCAGGTCTACCTTGCCCAGGGCAAACTGGCGGAAGCGGACGAGACCTTCCGGCAGGCCTCCCTCTTGTTTGAAGGCGACGCCCCCATGTTCTTCTCCTGGGGCAAAACGCTGACGTTGCTTCAACTTCAGGAGCTGGCGCTCGAGAAGTTCCAGAAAGCTTCCGAGATTGATCCCTACGACCCTGATACCTACGAGCTCTGGGGGAGCACGCTAAAGGCGTTGGGGCGCTTTCCGGAGGCGGCGGAAGTCTACAAGCGAGCCTCTGAATACCTGTAAATAGACATGCAATCAGGTCCTGAAACAGATCTCTTCCTGAAGACCGAGCAGCTCCTCTACTTTCGCCTGACCTTCGCCCTCGCCAGCCTCGGTTTGTGCTTTTTGCTCTCGGTCTTTGCCCGCTTCGAGTACGACCTGTCGCTCGTGGTCATCCTTATCTTTGCAGTGGCTGTTTACTCGCTGGTCGGGGTGGACTTGATCAAGGGTGAGCGGGTGAAGAGCGATCTGGAGCTCAGCAGGCTGAACGCAGCCTTTATCGGCCTGGATGTAACCAGCATGACCGTGCTGGTTCACCTGACTCGAGGGGTGGATTCTGATCTTTACTTTCTCTACCTGTTGCCGATCCTCCTAGCCAGCCACACGTTCGGTCGGCGCGGGGTCTACCTAACCGCAGTTGCCGTCTCCGTCTCTTACGTGGGTGTGCTCCTGGTGGAGAATGCCGCCTTCCTGCCCTACGTTCTTGACCCGGCGCGTCATGCCGGTCTGGCGGCGGCTTACGCGCACAGGTTGTGGGTAAGGATCATCTCCCGCTCAGCGATCCTGGTCAGCGTATCCTTCATCTGGGCAGCCTTCTGTAAGCACATGTCTGCGGTTGCCGAGCAGGGCGCCAACCGGCTGCGCGAGCAGCTCATCGCCAACACGCGACTGGTCAACGAAACGCGTGCCCAGGCTGCGCGCGAGCACCTGATCAATTCCATCAGCTCGGCGATCCGCAGCACGCTGGATCTGGATCAGATTCTGAAGACAACCGCTATGGAGTTGAGCTCGGCCCTCAACGCCGCCCGTTGCGCGATCGTCTGTCCGCCTGTGACGCCTGGCGAGATGCCGCCTGTCTGGGAGACGATCCACCCCGATCATCACCACGATCAGCACCCGGGGTTCAGCCAGGACTTCTGCCGATTTCTGCTGGCCAACAAGTCGACCTACGAGCAGAGCCCCGAGGACGGCACAATCCGGAAGACTTTCGTCTTCGATGAGCCGATCCGTGACTGGGTCTTCCGCGACGTGCGCGATGATCTGGCCAAGCTTGAGTTCCGCTCGCTGGTCGTGCAGCCTATTATGTATGGGGTGGAGTCGATGGGTGTGCTCTTGATCGGGGAGTGTGAGCGGCGTCGAACCTGGAGCGCCTCCGAGCTGGAGCTGGTGAAATCGGTAGCCGGGCAGGTGGCGATCGCCATTGAGCATGCCCGCCTCGTGGATCAACTGTCACGCAAGAACAAGGACCTGCTCCAGAAGAATCTCAACCTGGACACCAAGAACCTTGAGTTGCGCACCATGCAATCGCAGCTCATTCACCAGGAGAAGATGGCTTCGCTCGGGCGCATGGTGGCCGGCATTGCCCATGAGCTCAACAATCCGGTTAATTTTGTGCACGGCAACCTGCCATATCTGACCGAGTACTTCGAGGACTTGAAGCGGATCATCGCTGCTGTCGACACGCTCCCCAGCCAGTATCGGGCTCCGATTGACGACCTCAAGAAGCGGTTCAAATATGACTTTCTGGTCACAGACCTGGATCACATCATCGCCGATCTGGCTGACGGTGCCGAGCGCATCCGCCAGATCATCAAGAATCTCCGCAGCTTCAGCCGGCTGGATGAGGCGGAGTTGAAGGAGGCCTCGATTCAGGAGGGCATCGAGTCCAGCCTGAGGATTCTTAACCAGTATTTTGGCCGGGACAAGATCCCGGTGGAGAGCTCCTTTCAGGCGATTCCGCCGGTGCTCTGCTACCCCGGCCAGTTAAATCAAGTCTGGGTCAACCTCTTATCCAATGCGGCACAAGCTGCCCAGACCAACAGTGATCCAAAGGTAACGGTGAAGGCGGAGCTGGATGGTGACTGGGTCATTGTGTCGGTGGACGACAATGGGCCTGGCATTAAGTTGGAGGATCAGAGTAAAATCTTTGAACCGTTCTTCACGACCAAGCCGGTTGGTCAAGGCACAGGTTTAGGCCTGTCAATCTGCCACTCGATCATGGAAAGACATGGTGGACAGATCTGGTTCGAATCAAGCCTGGGTGCCGGAACCAGCTTCAAAGTCAAGGTGCCGCTCAGAGCCAGGGAGCTGACTAAGATTCAAGAGCGGGTTGAGGAGAACCAGGAGCCAGGGATTGCCGGTACAAGATGAGGCCAAATTGAGCATGGAATTCAGGCACAAAATCCTGGTCGTAGACGACGAGCCCGCTAACCTCCGGCTGTTGAGACGAGTCCTGGCTGAGGATTACGAGACCTTCACAGCGCAAAGCGGCGCTGAGGGCCTGGCAATTCTCCGGGAGCATGACATCAGCCTGGTGATTACCGATCAGCGCATGCCCTCGATGACCGGGGTCGAGCTCCTCGAGCAGTCGCTTTCCATTCGTCCGGACACGATCAAGATCCTGCTCACAGGCTACACCGATGTTCAGTCTTTGATTGATGCGATCAATTCCGGTCATGTCTACAAGTACATCCCCAAACCCTGGGATGCTGACGAGCTAAAGCTCACCGTAAGGCGGGCGCTGGAGACCTTCGAGCTGAAAAGACGTAACGAAATGCTGCTGAAGGATCTGCAGCAGGCCCTCATCCAGCTTGAGGATCTGTCCATGGGCGCCATCCGGGCCCTGGCCGATGCGCTCGATGCCAAATGCGACTATACCTCCGGGCACAGCCTCAGGGTGAGCCGCTACGCGGTGACCATTGGACGGGCGCTGGGCTGGTCAGAGGTGGACCTCAAAGATCTGGAGCTGGCCGGCATTCTCCATGATGTGGGCAAGATTGGCGTGCCCGAGTCGATCCTGTGGAAGCCGGCCAGGTTGACCCCCGAGGAGCAGGCGATCATGGGCCAGCACCCGGTGCGCTCAGCCCAGATCATCGGCGATATTCCCGTGCTTAAGCGGTCTCGCGAATGGGTTTTGCACCACCACGAATACCTGGATGGCTCGGGCTATCCCGATCATCTGGTCGGAGAGGAGATCCCGCTGGGAGCAAGAATCATCCTGGTTGCCGACGCCTATGACGCCATGACCACCGACAGGCCATATCGCAAGGCGATCGGGCATGAGCGGGCGGCAATAGAGCTCAGGAAGTACAGCGGCAAGCAGTTTGATCCAGAAGTTGTGGAGGCGCTCATATCTTTTGTGGGCGAGAAAGGCGAAAAGCTCAACGGCGGGATTCCGGAGAGCTTCCTTGGCCTGAAGCTCTCGACAATTGATCCATTACAGCCTGGAAAACAATATCTGGCGGAATCTCAACGCCTGGCCGGGTCGGTGCCCCAGCCGGCTGCCGAGGGCTCGCCGCCGAAGGCGGAGAGTCAGCCACAGAAGGAAGCTTAGGGTCTTGAGCTCCGCCGCCTCGCAGTGCCAGGAAGCGCTCGTCCTCAGGCAAGAGCTTTGCTGCGTCGGTCGGCCCGAAAAGCGCAACCAGATGCTTGCCCAGCCCCACGGCCAGGTGCATCGGCGCCGAATCCACGCAGACGATCAGATCGGCGAGGTGGATGAGCGCTGCCAGGTCGGACAGATTTCTGGTCCAGGCACCGGCTGAGATCAGCGCCGGCCCCGCGGCGGCCTCGATCTCCTTAACGATTTCCCTGTCGTCCGGGCCGCCGGCAAGGATTACCCTGACCTGATCGAGAGCGGTAAGCTGCTCAACCAGCCAAACCCAGTGACCTACGGGCCAGGTTTTGATGATTCCCTTCTCGAGCGCGAGCCGGCTTGTTCCCGGATGAATGAGCACGGACCGGGTCGTTGTGCCGATGCCGGCCTTCGCCGCCCGCCCTGAATTGGCACCATCTGTGGTACCAGCTCCGGCTGACTGGAGCAGTTTTTGCATCTGGGCTACGCTCTCTGCTTTCAAGGAGCACGTGGGCCGGCCTGGCCTCATCGTAACGCCCAGCCCGGATACCAGGTCGTGATACATCGCCGCTGCATACTGATTTTTGTTCAGCGGCACAGCGGCGGTGAGCAGATGGCCGGAAAGAAAGGAGGCATGGTAGCCTACCCTGACCGGGATTCCAGAGAGGAAGAGGAGCATGGAGACAAGCGGCGAGCTACCGGAAGACAGGACAAAATCGTAGGCTCCGTCTCGCAGGAGCCCAAGCAGATCCAGGAGATCGGCCAGGAATAGCGGTTGTTTCTTGATGTCGAAGCTGATCGTGCTGTCGATCAGATCAGTCACCTGGGCGACGGACTGTGATCTGGGCTCCAGCAAGAGCGTAATGTGCCACTCCGGATGTGCAGCTCGAATGCTTTCCAGGGCAGGCAGAAAGAGAATCTCGTCGCCAATGCCGCCGAAGTTTATGGCAAGCAATCTTGAGCGGTAGCTGGGGGAAGTCATTCTAAACCAAGCCGGCTGCTGTCCAGGACGTATAATATCCTAGAGCTGGTGAGAAGGTCCTTTCGTTGAAGTCGGGCAACTGGTTTATCCTCTTTCTCCTTGCTGCTCTCCTGGGGATTGGGGCAGGCTACTTCGTCACGCTCGTGGTCAAACCGAGTCTATTGCCGCCGGCTTTGCGCCTGGGCTCGCTCCGGGAGCCGACCACCGTCCTTCTGCTTGGCGTTGACGTGGTCTACAGCCAGGAGGGACGGCGGCTAAAGGCTGACCCGGCTGCCTTTACCGGCCGCTCTGACACGATCATGGTGGCTCGCCTCGATCCGATCCGCAACTCCGTCTCCGTGCTCCAGATCCCACGAGATACAGAGGTGCCGATCCCTGGCCAGGGACTCCAGAAAATCAATTATGCCAATGCCGCCGGTGGACCGCTCATGGCCCGGGAGGTGGTCAGCTCCTTTCTCGGGCTGCCTGTCGATCACTATGTGGTGCTCAATGTGCATGGGCTCGTTGAACTGGTGAACGAGCTCGGCGGTGTCACCGTGGAGATCCCCAAGCGCATGAAGTACATGGATTGGACTGCCAAGCTGAAAATCGATCTCGAGCCAGGCTTTCACACGCTCACCGGCAACCAGGCCATGGGCTTTGTGCGCTTTCGCCATGATGCGCTCGGCGACATTGGCCGCGTGCAGCGCCAGGAGATCTTTTTGAGGGCGGTGCTGGATAAGGCGTTGAGACCAGAGTCGTGGAGCCACATCCCGGAGCTGATCAAGATTGCCCAGAGTTATGTGCTGACCGATCTCAGTGAGGGCGAGATCTTGCAGATGATCACCTTTGTAAAAGCGGTGCCCAAACAGAACCAGCATCTGGTCATGCTGCCGGGCAGGTTCTCAGGCACCGGCTCCTGGGTGGTCGCTCAGAGCGATGTGCAGCAGATGACGGCGCGTTTGACCGGCATGAGCTGGCCGGTCGGCGCCAAACCAGAGGTGCGCATATCGATCGAAAATGCCAGCGCATACCCGCATCTGGGGACGAGGCTTTCTCGATACCTGCGCGCGCGCGGTTACGAAGTGATAAGCATCAAGTCCGCGAGCGACAATACAGCTAAAACCAGGGCCCGCTCTCGAATTATCGCCCAGCGCAACAACCAGGAGGAGGCGGAGATGGTGCGGGACGATCTTGGTGGTCTTGGTGAGATTGTCAATGCTTCCCTGGGGGATCTGGAGAGCAGTGTAACGATTGTTGCTGGAGATGATCTGGAGCCAATTGTGGATGAAGCAGATGCTCGCAGTCCGCTTCCGGATCGCTAAAAGCCGCAACCGCTCTTGATATTCTTAAAACTTGTTGCCATAAATGTTTAGACATTATTATGTTTGCCTGCGGCTGAGGGCTTTGCCCATAGCATGGCGTGGTGTACATTAGGTGGGTCAGTGGGCACCATCAATGCGGAAAGCTCACCACCACGTCTTAGAAAGGCAGGCAGCATGATCCATTATCTATACGCAACTCGAGGCGGCTATCTGTACCTGGTAGGCCGATACACTAACCGGCCAAAGGTGAAGGAAGCTGAAGAGTTCGTGCTGTCTGTTCCGGACAAGACACCACAGGTTGCGATCGATACACTGGCTCATCGCCGTTTCATGGAGCACCTGCGCCGGCCCCGTAAGCTGGCCCACGATCGTCATCGCGCCGGCCACCCTGAGCGCGAGCTGGTCAAAGTCTAGGTCCGAGAACGAGTTCATTCCTTGGAGCCGGCTGAGCAGCGGCCAGGCTCGTTGTGGTCTTCCGTGAAAGCGCACTAAGGCTCAGCCGGGCAAGCGCTGGCGGTGGCACGGAAGGCATTTGCTTGCGCTCTTGAACCCGTCAGGCAGCGGCGGCTGGCGGATTTCGAGCTTGCCAATTCTAGCGCCGATTCCTGGCTGCAAATCGCAAGAGCCTGAGAATCCTCTCAGGCTGTTAGTTTTCGATATGCCATGGGCAAGCTGCTCTTGTGGAGAATCGAGGCTCGATGCTGACAAGAGGCACCGGCTGGTCGATTAGCCAGTAAGTTCCTAAAGGGCGAGACGGACCGTGGCAGCGGTCCGTCTTTTATTTTCCGGCTAGAGCGGCTGTCTCTGGCAAGTCCGGCTGGTGGAAACAGCAGGCGGTGAAGGTGAAAAATCTCTCGGAATTCGCCCGGTTGTTATTTTCCAATTTTGCCTGGGCAAGCTCCCACTGTTGAGGGGTTCGACCAGGGTTGGGTGGTTGTTTTCGTTGAGTGGCCGAGATATGAGGGGGGAAATCAACCAGCAATAAGCCTGAGAACTTGACAGGCAGAGTGTCCTGTCACAGCCGTGTGTCTTTTCGTCAAGCGAGGAAGCAATTTTATGAGAGGAAAACAGAGGAAACCGGGGCGATCGAAGGGCTTCACCCTGATTGAGTTGCTGGTGGTGGTCATCATTATCGGAATTCTGGCTGCCATTGCTCTTCCGAACTTTATCGGGGTGCAGGATAAAGCGCGCGCTGCCTCCGTGAAAGCAAACATGCGAACTACGCAGATTGCCGCGGAGACCTTTGCCACCGACAATGGCGGCACCTATCCACCTGCCCCGCCGGCCGCCGGCAATGCGTATGGCACCTATTTCCCGGGCGGTGACTCCGGCGGTGTGAAGGCCGGCAATCCGCCGGTCAATCCGTTTACCAACGCAGCCCAGTGGAGCGACTTTATCAACATAGCGATCGCTAACGTGACAACAGAGCGTTCAACCCCGCCCGCCCAGGCGGTCATGACCGGGAATGCGCCCGGCAAGGTTGGCTATTCCGGCATCGGCGTTGCTGCAGCCGGTGTCAATTCGGTCTCCTACGCAATTGAAGGAACCGATGCGGCTGCTCAATCGCTGGGCGGCAGTGCGCCGGGAACCACGCTGGTGCTTTCTAACCAGTAAAGTTTACTTGGGTTCGACAAAGGTCAATACGCCCTTGGGATAATGGAGGGATGGATCTGGCAGAGATCCATCCCTCTGTTGGATAAGAGGATGGATCGTTCTGGTGGCAATCCAGTCCGGGCAGTCCGATGGCGATTAAGGCAGGACGAAGGCGGCCGTGGCAACATGATCGGGCAATGATCTCTTTCGGAAAGGATGACCGAGGCAGATGGTCGAAACCGCATCTTGGCTAGAGCGTTCCAGAGCCTGCGCGCTAACAGTGATCGTCTTGTGCGGGCTGGGCGCGGCCGTTCAATTCTGCCACCTGCGGATTTTGACCCTGGAGGCGCGCCCAGCCGATCAGCCGATCAGGGAGAGGATATTAGTTCCATCGCCCCGCGTCTTGAAGCTTTGCACGTTAGGTTACGATCAGCTCCTGGCCGACTGCTGGTGGTTGTCGTTCATCCAGTACTACGGTGACACGAAGGCTCGCCTTGGCGACCAGTATCGCTTTGCTTATGCCTACCTTGATCTGATCACCCAGCTCGATCCGCACTTTACACAGCCTTACTGGTTTACAGCGTTTGCGGTTGGCAGCGAACAAAAGCGCCCGGATCTGGCTGCCCAGATCATCGACAGAGGGATACAAGCTAATCAAGACAGCTGGTATCTGCCATATATCGCCGGGATCAACAAGTACCTCTTTGCTGGCGATGATCTTGCTGCTGCCAAGTACTACCGGCTTGCCGCC
>Ga0066388_100000416_pt1 | contig 19904 bp, 19 predicted proteins | sample PanSoiMetaGPlot6_FD_64539 | JGI IMG/M metagenome (GOLD analysis project Ga0066388, IMG submission 64539) | Tropical forest soil microbial communities from Panama analyzed to predict greenhouse gas emissions - Panama Soil - Plot 6 (Hybrid Assembly) | ecosystem: Environmental > Terrestrial >... | reverse complement strand
CAGGGGGTTGAATACGGGAAGCGTCAGGCTCGAAACTTTGATCACCGGTTTCTGCTGAGCGTGCGCGGAAGGCGCAGCGGTTCCAGCGGCCGCAATTGCGACGGCTGCGAGTGCGGCGAGACTGCGTCGAGACAAATTGAACATGAGCGATTCCCCCTCGTGGCCTGTCGGGCTGTGATCTTGCGGGTCACTGCTTAAAGGCGAGCAAGACTTTACTCCGCTTTTATTTGTGTGCAAATAATCGACCGACGTGACCGGAGGACGCGATGCCGCACATCACCGTGCGAGACGGGACGCGGCTCTACTACGAAGAGGCCGGCAGCGGTTCGCCGGTAATTTTCGTTCACGAATATGCCGGTGACTACCGCACTTGGGAAATGCAGATGCGTTTCTTCTCCCGCGCGCATCGCTGCATCACTTACAGCCAGCGCGGCTATCCACCCTCCGATGTGCCGGCCGATGCTGCGCGCTATGGCCAGGATATCGCGCGCAATGACGTGCTGGCCGTGATGGATGCGCTCAAGGTGGACATGGCGCATGTCGTTGGCCACTCCATGGGCGCCTACACGGCACTGCAAGTCGGCATTCGTGCGCCGACACGTTGCGTTTCGGTTGCCGCGGCCGGCTGCGGCTGGGGCTCGAGCCCCGATCCGAAAAAGCGCGACGAGATGAAGGGGCTTGCCGCCGAGACCGGCAAGATGTTCGCCGAGGAAGGCATTGCGGCGGCCGCGGCAAAATATGCGGACGCGCCGATGCGCCAGGCGCTAAAGAACAAGGATCCCCGCGGCTATGCAGAGTTCGCTCGCATGCTGTCGGAGCATTCCGCCGAGGGTCATGCGCATACGATGTTCAATCTCCAGCTTAAGCGGCCGACGCTGTGGGAGATGGAAACCGACCTGAAGAAATTTTCCGTGCCGCTGCTCATCATCGTCGGGGACGAAGACGAGCCCTGCATCGATGGCAGCGTTTTTCTCAAGCGTACCGTGCCGACCGCCGGGCTCCTGATGATCCCACGCTGCGGGCATAACGTTCCCACCGAAGAGCCTGGCGCATTCAATGCGGCGCTGGCCGAGCTTTTTGCTGCGGCGGAAGCCGGCCGGTGGCTTGCACACAAGCCGTCGCAATAGAAAATGGGAGGACACGATGGACCTCAGGCTCAAGGGCAAGACCGCACTGGTCACCGGCGGAAGCGAAGGCATCGGCAAGGGCATCGCGTTCGCGCTCACCAAGGAAGGCGTCGATGTCGCGATCTGTGCTCGCCGCAAGGAGCCGCTTGAGGCTGTCGCGAAAGACATCGCCAGGGAGACGGGTCGCAAGGTCGTCGCCATTTCCGCCGATCTGCGGAAGGATGCTGACGCGAAAAATTTCATCGAACAGGGCGCCAAGGCGCTGGGCCGGATCGACATCATGGTCAACAATGCCGGTTCGGCCGCTGGCGGCGTCATTGAGCATTTGACCGAGGACGACTGGGAAAAAGGCCTCCAGCTCAAGTTCATGGGCTACGTGCGCTGCCTGCGTTACGTGCTCCCGATCATGGTCAAGCAGGGCGGAGGGCGCATAGTGAACCTGATCGGCAATGACGGCGTGAAACCGTCCTACTGGGAAATCTGCCCGGGCGCGGCAAATGCTGCAGGCCAGAACCTCACGCTTTCACTCGCCGGACAATACGGCAAGAACAACATCAGTTTTGTCGCGGTCAATCCCGGTCCGGTCCGGACCGAGCGGTGGGCCGGCCTGGTCAAAGCGATGTCACGCGACATGAAGATTTCTTATGAAGATGCCGACAAGCTGGCGCCCGCGTCGATTCCCATGGGCCGCATCGCCGAGGTCGAGGAGGTCGCGAATCTTGTCGTCATGCTGGCCTCGCCGCTGATGGCGATGGTCAACGGCACGATGATCGAGATCGACGGCGGCCAGGACAAGCCTCTGATGGATCGGTTCCGCGATCGACCGAAGGGTTAGGTGCGACCGGGTCTCGCTTGACAGCTTGGGCTGCCGGTCAGACTATTTGCGCACAAACAACCTCGCCAACTGGAGGCGACAGAACGTTGTCATCGCGGCGCGTATCGCGAAAGGCGATCAGCCGCCACGCAGGAGCTTAGGCATGAAATCTACGGGTCACGTGCTCACTCTCGCGCTCGCAGGCTGCTTTGCCGCCGCGCTTTCTTCCCAAGTTTTGGCGCAAGATACGATCAAGATCGGTGAGCTCAACAGCTATAAGTCGCAACCCGCCTTTCTCGATCCGTACAAAAAGGGCATGGATCTCGCAATCGAGGAGATCAATGCCAAGGGTGGAGTGCTCGGTAAAAAGCTGGAGCTGATCTCGCGCGACGATGGCGCCAATCCAGGCGAGGCCGTCCGCGTTGCCGAAGAACTGGTGACCCGCGAGGGCGTCCCTATTCTTGCAGGCACTTTCCTTTCGCACATCGGCCTGGCTGTGACGAATTTTGCCGGGCAGAAGAAGGTCTTCTTCCTCGCCGCGGAGCCGCTGACCGACAAAATCACGTGGCAGAATGGCAATAAATACACCTATCGCCTGCGCGCGACAACCTACATGCAGACGGCCATGCTGATGCCGGCTGCATTGGCGGCGAAGAAAAAGCGATGGGCGCTGGTCTATCCGAATTTCGAATATGGCCAGTCGGCGGCCGAGAATTTCAAGACGCTTATGAGAAAGGCACAGCCCGACGTTGAGTTTGTCACCGAGCAGGCGCCTCCGCTCGGCAAGATCGATGCCGGCGCAGTCGCGCAGGCGATCGACGATGCCAAACCCGATGCCATCTTCAATGTGTTGTTCGGTGGCGACCTCGCCAAGTTCGTGCGCGAGGGCAACACGCGTGGCGTGTTCAAGAATCGTGCGGTGGTGAGCCTGCTGTCCGGCGAGCCTGAATATCTTGATCCGCTCAAGGACGAGGCACCGGTCGGCTGGACGGTCACGGGCTATCCCTGGGACAAGATCAAAACTCCTGAGCACCTTGCATTCGTTGCCGCATATCAGAAGAAGTTCAATGACAATCCGCGGCTTGGTTCCGTTGTGGGCTATGTCACGATCAAGTCGATTGCGGCCGGTATCGAGAAGGCAAAATCGACCGATACGGACAAATTGGTGGCAGCTTTTGCCGATCTGAAGGTCGACAGCCCATTTGGGCCGTTCAGTTACCGCGCAAGCGATCACCAGGCCACGATGGGGGCCTATGTCGGCAAGATCGCGCTGGAGAACGGTAAGGGCACGATGACCGACTTCAAATATGTGGACGGCGCATCGGTGCTGCCGAGCGACGCCGAGGTCAAGAAGCTGCGCCCGGCCGAGACGAACTGATGCAAGCCTACCCCGCTTCCGTTGTCCTTCTCCTTGCCCGGGAGAGGATAACCGCGGGGAGGCGAAGCCGAGCGAGGGCGGGTGAGGGGTGGTAGCCTTGCGGCAACCTTGTAACCCCCCATCCGGCTCGCGCTTGCGATCCCTTCGCGCGAGCCACCCTCTCCCACAAGGGATGAGGAAAAGACACCTCGCGGCAGCTGCATGACTTTCAGCGCATTTCTGTTTCAGGCGCTCAACGGGCTCTCCACTGCGTCAGGCCTGTTTTTCATCGCTGTGGGATTGTCGCTGATCTTCGGCGTTTCCCGCATCATCAATATCGCGCATGGGTCCCTCTACATGCTCGGGACCTACATCGCTTATTCCTTCGCGACCCACATCGGCGGGGCCCTCGGATTCTGGGGCGGCATAGTCGCAACGACGGTCATTGTGGGTGCAATCGGGGCGCTGATCGAGATTCTGCTGCTGCGGCGGATCTACCGCGCGCCCGAGCTTTTTCAGTTGCTCGCGACCTTCGCGCTGTTGCTGGTAATCAACGACGCCGTGCTTTGGTTGTGGGGTCCGGAAGATCTGCTCGGGCCACGCGCGCCCGGTCTGCGTGGATCGATCGCGGTGCTTGGCCGCCACTTGCCGAGCTATGATCTTTTCCTGATCGTGATCGCGCCGCTGGTCCTACTGACGCTGCATTTGGCGCTTGCACGCACGCGCTTCGGCCGGTTGGTGCGTGCGGCGACGCAGGACCGCGAGATGGTGAGTGCGCTGGGGGTCAATCAGGCTGTCCTGTTCACCTCAGTGTTTGCGCTCGGTGCCGCGCTCGCCGGTTTCGGCGGCGCGTTGCAGGTCGCGCGTGAGCCCGCCAACCTCGCCACGGACCTGGTCGCGATCGGCGATGCCTTCGTGGTGGTGGTTGTCGGCGGCATGGGCTCGATCACCGGCGCCTATCTCGCGGCGGTGATCATCGCTGAGGTGAAAGCCCTGTGTATCGCGATCGGTGTCGTTGATCTCGGATTTGTTACCGTCAATTTCACCAAGCTGACGCTTGTTGCCGAATTCCTTGTGATGGCGGTGGTGCTCATCGTGCGGCCTTACGGTTTGCTTGGCAGGCCGCAAGCTTTTGTCCGCTCGATCGCCGAGCCGGAAGATCCGATCCGCCCTGCGACGCCGGCTCTCAAGATGCTTGGCGTCGTGGTGCTCCTGCTTTTGTTGAGCATGCCGCTTCTCGCGCAAACGTCGCCATATGTGCTCATTCTCGGCATTGATGTTTTGATCGCGGTGATTTTCGCAACTTCGCTGCATTTTATCATGGGCCCCGGTGGCATGCATTCGTTCGGGCATGCCGCGTATTTCGGCCTTGGCGCTTACGGGGCGGCGCTGCTGGTGAAATGGTTGGCCGTTCCGATGGGACCGGCTTTGATCGCGGCGCCGTTCGTCGCGCTCGTCGGTGCGTTGTTGTTTGGCTGGTTCGCCGTGCGGCTTTCCGGCGTTTATCTCGCGATGCTGACGCTCGCCTTCGCGCAGATCGTCTGGGCCTTGGTGTTCCAGTGGGAGGCACTGACTGGGGGTTCCAATGGCGTAATAGGTGTTTGGCCGCCGCCACCCTTTGATAAGGCCTCGGTCTATTTCCTGACGACGCTCGTGCTCGCAACCGTGGCGGTTCTCCTCCTGCGCCGCTTCCTGTTTGCGCCTTTCGGTTACGCCATGCGCGCGGGCCGCGATTCCATCCTGCGCGCGGAGGCCATTGGCATTGATGTCAAACGGGTCCACTGGCTCGGTTTTGCCGTGGCCGGATGCGTCTGTGGAATCGCCGGCGGGCTATTTGCATTCGCCAAGGGCTCGATCTCCCCGGAGACGATTCACGTCAGCCGCTCGATCGATGGTCTGGTCATGGTGCTTTTGGGCGGCATCCAAACGCTCACCGGCCCGATTGTGGGCGCCGCGGTATTCGCCACGTTACAGGATACGGTCATGCGGCAGACCGAATACTGGCGGGCACTGCTTGGCCTCATCATCCTGTTGCTGGTGCTCGCCTTCCCGCAGGGGATTGTCGGTGCATTCTCTTCGCTCTGGCAAAAATCGAGCGCAAAGCCATGAGCGTGCTTGCTATCCGCTCATTGTCCAAGACCTTCGGCGGCGTGCGCGCAGTCAACGATGTCAGCTTCGAGATCGCGCGGGGCGAATTCCTTGCCATGATCGGACCGAACGGTGCGGGCAAATCGACCTGCTTCAACATGATCAATGGGCAGCTCACGCCGGATTCCGGGGAAATTCTTTTCGCGGGGCGCAACATTGCCAGACTGGAGGCACGCGAGGTGTGGCGGCTTGGCGTTGGCCGGACCTTCCAGGTCGCGGCAACCTTCGGCTCGATGACTGTAATCGAGAACGTGCAAATGGCGTTGATTTCCAACGCGCATGAGACCTATCGCCTGTGGCGACCTGCCTCGACATTGCATCGCGATCGCGCGCTTGAGTTGCTAAAGCAGGTCGGGATGCATGAGGCGGCCGAGCGTCCAAGCCGTGAGCTTGCCTATGGCGATGTCAAGCGTGTCGAGCTCGCCATCGCCCTCGCCAACGAGCCGCGACTTTTGCTGATGGATGAGCCTACGGCCGGAATGGCGCCGCGCGAACGAAATGACCTCATCGCGCTCGTCAAGCAGCTGGTCGTGGAGCGCGGAATCTCGGTGCTTTTTACCGAACATTCGATGGACGTAGTGTTTGCGTTTGCCGACCGCATCATCGTATTGGCGCGCGGCAGGTTGATCGCCGACGGCAACGCTGCTGCGATCCGTGACGATGTGAAAGTGCGAGAGGTGTATTTCGGCACTGGCAAGACATTCGCGGGAGCGGCGCCATGAGAGAGGCGATGCTCACCGTTGAACGCTTGAGCGCATGGTATGGCGCAGCGCGCATACTCTACGACTTGAGCTTCGAGGTCGGCCGTGGCGAGGTGGTGGCATTGATGGGGCGTAACGGGGCCGGCAAATCCACGACCATGAAAGCCGTTATGGGCCTGATGGCTCAACGCAAGGGCACCGTTCGCTTCAACGGTGAAGACATTTCAAGCCGCCAGCCATTCGAGATTGCGCGCCGCGGCCTAGGTTTTACCCCTGAGGACCGTCGTATCTTCGTAGATCTGACCGTGATGGAGAATCTCGATGTCGGCCGCCAGCCGCCGCGCCGCTTTGGCGATGGCAAGCCGGCGCCGTCCTGGACTCCGGAGCAGTTGTTCGCGCTCTTCCCGAATCTTGCCGAAATGCCCGATCGGCTTGGCGGACGCATGAGCGGGGGCGAGCAGCAGATGCTCACCGTGGCGCGCACGCTTATGGGCAATCCGCTGCTGGTCCTACTCGACGAGCCCTCAGAAGGCGTGGCGCCGCTCATCGTCGAGCAAATGGCAAATACCATCATTGCCCTGAAAAGGCAGGGACTGTCGATCCTGCTATCCGAACAAAATGTTCATTTTGCCCGGCTGGTGTCGGATCGCGTCTATGTGCTGGAAAAAGGCCAGATTCATTGGCAGGGCTCGGTCGCCCAACTCGACAGCAACGTGGATGTGCAAAGGACGTATCTCACGGTATAGATACTTCGGGTCAACGGAACGGACGCATGAAGACATTGCGGGAAAAACTGAAAGTCGTGCCGGCCCAGGCCGATCCGCCCGAGCAAGGGCGCTACGTGCTGGATGACCAGGTCGGCTTCCTGATGCGCGTGTCCATGCAGCGTCATACGTCTATCTTCACCTCGCGCATGATCGAGGGGCTGACGCAGACGCAGTTCGCCGCGCTTGCCAAGCTCCACGAGGTCGGTCCCTGTTCGCAGAATCATCTGGGGCGGCTGATCTACCTCGATGCCGCGACCATCAAAGGCGTGGTCGATCGCCTGCTCCTGCGTGGCTTCGTCACGGCCCTCAATGATCCAAGGGATCGGCGCCGTCGTGCCGTCGCGCTCACCGACCAGGGTCGGCAGGTGACGCAAGCCGCGATAGGGGTCGCCGCCGAAATAACGGCGGCCACACTCACCCCTTTGACGGCGGACGAGCAGCGGCAGATCGCGAAGCTGCTGCGCAAGCTCGGCTAAATCCGCAGATCACCAGAGCCCCCTTAGCCGCCCGCCATCGAGATTCAGCGATACGCCGGTGATATAGCTCGCGCGCTCGGAGCACAGGAACACTGTGGCATTTGCGAGCTCTTCCGGTTTGCCCATCCGGCCCAATGAATTCTTTTTGGCCGCAACTTTTCGCGCTTCGGTCTCGGTTGCCACTCCGAATTCTTTCTTCATGCCCTCGGTGTTGCGCACCCAAAGATCGGTCGCGACCCAGCCCGGGCAGATGGCGTTGACAAGGACGTTGTCTTCGCCAAATTCGGTTGACAACGACTTGGTCAAATTGAGCAGCGCGCTATTGGTCATGCCGCTGCCGAACATGTAGGGATCCGGCTCTTTTCCAGCACCGCCGATGGTGTTGACTATACGTCCCCATTTCTGAGCTTTCATCATCGGATAGACAGCGCGGATCGCGCGTATGAAGCCGAACAATTTGGTGTCGAGCTGCGTCTTCATGTCATTGTCGCTGAAGACGGCGAAACGGCCGGAATACATTTGGCCTGCGTTGTTTACGAGGATGTCGACCCCGCCGAGCCTCTGTTTTGCGGTTTCCACCATGTTCTTGATGTCGGGTTCCTTGGTCATGTCGGCTGCGACGGCATGCACCTCACCGCCTGTGTGCTTGGCCAAATCGTCGTGAGCTTTTTCAAGCTTCTGCTGATTGCGCCCGGTGATCAGGACGCGCACGCCTTCTTCCAGAAACTGCCGCGCGGTCTCGAATCCGATGCCGCTGCTGCCGCCGGTTACGATCGCACGGCGGCCTTTGATTCCCAAATCCATCTCACTCTCCCGTTGACGCTTTTGGCCGCAACATAGAGTATCCCTCGCGGCGGCAATGCAAGAAGAAAACGAGGGCAGAAATGCAACTTGGCCTTCAGGGCAAGGTCGCCGTGGTCACGGGCGCCTCGCGCGGCATCGGCAGGGCAATCGCACAAACTCTGATCGAGGAAGGATGCGCGGTCGCAATTTGCAGTCGCAACGCCGCCCAACTTGACGCGGCAGTGATTGAACTATCTGCAAAGGGCCGTGTACTCGGCGTCGCCACCGATGTGACCGACCAAAATGGAGTCGAACGCTTCATAGAGTCGGTGCTGAAAGAATTCGGTCGCGTCGATATCCTCGTGAACAATGCCGGAACTCATTTGCGCGGGACGGTCGAGACCACGACGCTCGACATCCTGGATCGTCAGTTGCGCGACAAGGTCTTCGGATTTTTCAGCATGATAAAAGCGGTGTTGCCCACGATGAAGGCGCAGCACGACGGCCGTATCATCAATATCGTTGGGCAGGCGGCACGTCATCCGCATCCCGACCGTTTTCCGTCCGGTGTCACCAATGCAGCGTTAATGGCCATGAGCAAGTCAGTGGCGGATTCGGTCGCGCGCGACAATATTCGCGTTAATGCCGTGTGCCCGCAGTATATCGAATCCGATCTCTTGGCTTCGCTCATTCAGAAAGAGATGCGCGAACGCGGCGTCGACCGTGCCACCGCGTCCGCCGGCTTCACGCGCTCGAATCCCTTGGGGCGGACGGGCCGCCCCGATGAGGTTGCCGATCTCGTCGCTTTTCTGGTTTCCGACTGTGCCGGTTTCGTAACCGGCAGTGCGGTGAGCATTGACGGTGGCTACCACCGTTATGTGTTCGGGTAGGAAGTGATGGACCTCGGCTTGCGCGACAAAATTGTCCTGATTACGGGGGGCACCAGCGGAATTGGTCTCGCCGTCGCGCAAAGGCTTGCGGCCGAAGGCTGCAGGATCGCAATCTGCGGGCGTGATAAAAGCAAGCTTGACCGCGCTGTCGCTTCGGTTGCTTCGATCGAAGCGAAAGGCTTTGTTGCGGACATCTGCAAGCCGGGCGACGTTGCTTCACTAGTGGCGGATGTCGTTCGGACCTTCGGTGGCACCGACATCGTCGTGAGCAACGCTGGTACGCATTTGCCGGGCCGCCTCGGCGAAGTAACGCCCGACAGGCTGCTGGCCCATTTCCAGACCAAAGTGATGGGTGCCTGGGAACTGGCTCGTCACGTAACACCCGGCATGGTCGCGCGTGGCGGGGGCCGGTTCATCGTGATCATTGGCCAGGCCGGAAAAGTCCCGCAGGCAAATGCAATTGCTTCCGCAACCATCAATGCGGCGCAGCATGCGTTCGTGAAATCATTGTCCGACGAACTTGCGCCGAAAAACATTCTCGTCAATGCGGTATGTCCCAGCCGTATCAAAAGCCCTTTGACTGACGCGCTTACTCTGCACAACGAAGTTTACTACGGCCGCAGTCTGGAGCAGCAACAGCAGAAATGGGGCGCCGAGGTGCCGCTTGGGCATTGGGGAACGCCCGATGACATTGCCAATGCCGTCGCCTTCCTGGCGTCGAGTCGCGCAGCCTACATCGTCGGCGCCAATATTGACGTCGATGGCGGCCATCAGCGTTCAATTATCTAGCAGACGCGCCCTATGATCGACCTGCAGCACGTTTCAAAAACCTTCCGCAAGCGGGACGAAACGGTCGACGCGGTACACGACATCAACCTGACAATTGCTCAGAAGGAGATCGTCGCCATCATCGGACCGAGTGGCTGCGGCAAGTCAACGCTGCTCAACATGATCGCCGGGCTCTATGCGCCTTCAAGCGGTTCGATCGTCTACAAGGGCGCGCGCATATCCGACGTCAACACCGATGTCGGCTACATGACCCAAAAGGACAATCTGCTGCCATGGCGTACCGTTCGGGACAATGTCGCATTTCCGCTTGAGCTGTCGGGTATTGCCAGGGGCGAGCGAGGCGCGCGCGCCGATCAGGTGATCGCGCACGTCGGGCTTGATGGCTTCGCGCACCGCTATCCGCACGAGTTGTCGGGTGGCATGCGGAAGCGCGTGTGCCTAGCGCGCATGCTTTTGTATGGAGCGGAGACGGCACTGCTCGACGAGCCATTCGCCGCGCTCGATGCCCAACTGAAACTAGCCATGCACGACTTGCTTTTGAAGCTCGCTGCCGAGACCGGACAGACCATTGTGCTCGTCACGCATGATCTTATGGAAGCAGTGACGCTTGCCGATCGCGTACTGGTCTGCACGCGCCGTCCGGCCATGCTTGCGTTGGAACAGCGCATCGAGCTCAAGCGGCCGCGTGACGTTCTCAACGTCCGGTTCACCAACGAGTTCAAGGAGCTTTACGATGCGCTCTGGGAGCGCCTGCGCGTCGAATACCACGAGGAACGCCTATGACCGCGCCAGACGCCGAAGCCGCGACAGGCGACCTCCGTGAGGAGGCCGCGAATGCGGGGCCGCGCGCGCTTGGCAGCGGCTTCATGGTCACCTGCCAGGTTTTGCTTGGCGTCGTGCTGCTGTTGGTGTGGCAAGGTGCGTCCGGCCGGTTGATCGACAACTTTTTCATTTCCAATCCGCTCGATGTCGGCATGAGATTGTGGGCCTGGATCAGCGACGGCTCGCTGTTTCTGCACATCTGGGCGACGGTCTATGCAACGGTAATGGGCTTTATTGTCGGGTCGGTCGCAGGCGTCATCCTCGGTATCTGGCTTGGCGTCTCGCCATTCACCAGCCGGCTCCTCAATCCATATTTGTCGGCCCTTAACGCGCTGCCGAAAGTGGCACTGGCGCCGCTGTTCGTGCTGTGGTTCGGTTTAGGCATTGAATCGAAGATCGCCCTCGCAGCCGTGCTTGTGCTTTTCCTCGTGTTCCTCAACACTTATGCTGGTGTGCGCGAGGTCGATCAGGATTTGATCGACGGTGCGCGATTGATGAAGGCGACACGCGCGCAGGTGATCACGAAGGTGATCATTCCATCGGCCATGTCGTGGATGTTCGCGGGTCTGAAAATATCCGTACCTTACGCATTGATCGGTGCCGTGCTGGGCGAGATGATCGCGGCCAACCGCGGGCTTGGCTATCTGGTACAGTTCTCCGGCTCACAATTCGATTCCGCCGGTGTTTTCGCAGTGCTCATCGTGATCGCGCTACTTGCTGTTGCACTTAATCTTCTGGTTGAAATCGTGCAACATCGCATGCAGCAATGGCGGATCGTCGGCCGCTGAACGAGAAACGATCGGGAGGATGCGCGATGAAATTGTTGAGGATGGCAGCGCTTGCATCAGCCTTGCTGACTGTGGGCGCCGCGTCGGCCGAGACCTTGAAAATCGCCAACATCGGCCATGGCTACTACTCCGGCGCCCTTTACGTTGCGCTACAGGAAAAACTTTTCCAAAAATACGGTCTCGAGCCCGAGGTTTCCTACGTGCAGGGCGGCCCGCTCGCCTTGCAGGCAGTACTCACCAAGCAGGTGGATGTCGGGATCCTGTCATACGAGCATGTGTTGACCGTCGCCGTGCAGGGCAAGCGCATCGTCGCGTTCTTCAATATCGCCAATCGCCCGGTCAACAACGTGATCGCCAGCGAAAAACTGACGGCCGGTTCCGAGAAGCTGAGCATTGCAGACAAGGTCAAGAAGCTGAAGGGCCAGCGTGTCGCGATGCCCTCGGCCAATGGTTCGGGCGAAAAGATGCTCGGTGTGCTCGCGAAGAAATACGGGCTCACGCTGCCGGGCGATATCTCAAGTGTCTACCTGGGCGCCGAGGCGCCTTCCTACGTCGCGGCCTTCCAGAAGGATCTGGTCGACGCCGCATTGCCTTTCGAGCCGGCGGGCGTCCTTGTGCAGCAGTCCGGGAAAGGAAAGATCTTTCTCAACATGATGAATGGAGAGATCCCAGAGTTCCGTGACATCCTGTTCATGACGCTGACCACGCATCCGGACATCATCAAGGAGCGGCCGGAGATGCTGCGAAAGGTCGCACAGGTGTTCGACGAGGCGCAGAAGATTCTCAAGAACGATCCGAAACGCGGAATGGCGATCATGGCAAAGGAATATCCAAGCATGGAGCCTGCAACCAATGCGGAAGCCTACAAAACAGTCAGCCAGATTTGGACGAAGGAGGGCCTTATGACCGAAGCGCAGGCGCGCGCCACCTTCGCCTATCTTCAGCCCAAGGGGCCAGCCGATGTTGATTTTCCGGCCACCTTCACAAATGAATTTTTGCCAAAGAAATGAGCGGGAGAGTGCCGGTGTTCACCGTCGGAGATGCCACGATCGTGCGGGTCGAGGAGACAAATCTTCCAACCTACCCGTTGAAAGATATTTTTCCCGAATTCACCGATGCGCACATGGCTGAGCACAAGTCCTGGCTCGCACCGCACCACTATGAGGCTGACACAGGAAAGATCAGGCTCGCCGTCCACAGCTGGCTGCTGCAGGTCGGCGGCAAGAAAATCCTGATCGATTCCTGCTGCGGCAACAACAAGGTCAAACCGGGCCGGCCATTCTGGCACATGCTCAATATTCCCTATCTAGAGCGTCTAGCCGCCGCCGGCGCGCGGCCGGAGGAAATCGATCTGGTGATGTGCACGCACCTGCATCACGACCATGTCGGCTGGAACACACAGCAGAAGGACGGCAAGTGGGTACCAACCTTTCCCAACGCGCGTTACGTATTTTCCAAGCCGGATGTCGATTATTTTTCCAAGATCGATACTGATCCAAAGGAGGGGCCTGCGGAGCTGGGTACGTTCCGCGAATGCGTTGTGCCGATCCTTGAGCATGGCCGCGCCGATCTCGTCAGCGGCGGGCTATACCGGATGAACGACTTCATCGAGATCGATTCGGCGCCCGGTCACTCGCCGGGTCACGTTTTCTTCAAGGTGGAAAGCAAGGGCCAACGTGCGGCTTTCATTGGCGACGTCTGGCATCATTTGCTTCAGGTCTATTATCCGGATTGGAATTTTCCGAAGAATTCGGACACCGCGCAGGCACGATTGAGCCGGCGCAAGGTGCTCGACTATTGCGCCTCGAGCCGTGCGCTGGTGTTCCCGGGCCATGTCGGCCTGCCGTTCGCGGGACACGTCGAGGCGACGTCAAAAGGATATAAGCCGAATTTCAAAGCGTGATCGTTCAGAACCCGTAAAGCTTGGCCGGATTGGCGACCAGCACTTTCTCGCGTGCGCTGTCGTCCGGCACCCAATCGAGCAACATGTCGAGCATCCAGGCATCATCCGGCACTGGCGCGCCCGGAGTGGGATGCGGCCAGTTGGTCGCCCATAGCATCCGTTCGGGTGCGGCTTTTGCCAGCGTCTTGGCCAGCTTGCCGACGTCGTCGTAGTTCGGCGGCCCTGCCTTGGAGACCTCGTATGGCGCCGACAATTTGACCCATGTCCGGCCCCCATCAACGAGCCTCTGCAAAGTGCGAAACCCGGGATGATCGAGCGGCACCGGTTCGAGGAATTTACCGACGTGGTCGACGACCAGGGGGCTGGTCAGCCGGCTGAGCATGGCCTCGCGTTCGGGCAGGTCGCGTCCATCGAGTTGCAACTGGACGTGCCAGCCGAAGGGAGCCACCCGGGCGGACATGGTTTCGAGGATCTCCCACGGGAGCGGTGCCCCTGCCAGCATGAAGAAGCGGATGCCGCGGGCGCCAAGTTTGGTGAGCCGTTCGAGCTCCGCGTCGGTCACTTCTTCGTCGACGACAACGATGCATCGTGCATTCGGCCCGATTGCGGCAACGGCCTCCAGCGTGCAGCGGTTATCCTTGCCGTAGGTCGAGGGTTGAACCACGACAGTGCGCTCGATGCCGATGCGTTCACACATCTTCCGGTACGCGGAGACGGATGCCGGAGGGGCATCGATCTTGGCTGTCGGCGCCTTGGGGTATTTTGGATCGTAGACATGCATATGGGTGTCGCAGGTGCCGGGAGGCGCCTTGAGCTTCGGTTTCAGTGTGCTTTCGATGGCTGGCATGGCGATCCTTAGTGGCAAATCAATCCGGTCCCGTTCGGATTCTGGAAACAGCCGACCGAAGTCGGCAGCACGTGCTTCGGAATCCAGAGCACAACCTCTGGGAAAAAGATGCAGAAGGCAATGGTTGCAAAAAACACGACGTAGATCGGCAAGGCTGCCCGCAGTGCCTGCGAGAACCGAACACCCACGAACTTGGATGCCATGAGCAAGACCAGGCCGTAGGGCGGGGTGATCAATCCGAAAGCGAGCGTCGCGATGAGCACCACGCCCATGTGTACCGGGTTGATATTGCCGGCCGCGGTGAGCGCGTTCACCAACGGCATAAAGATGATGATGGTCGGCACCGGCTCGATGAAATCGCCGACGATCGTGAACAGCAGCACCATCAGCAGCATGATGAGGTGCGGATCGTTACCCGCAATACCGATGATCCAGTCCGAAATGACGATCGCGCCGCGCAGATAGGCGAGCAGGTAGCCGAATGCATTGGCCGCGCCGATCGTGATCAGCGGCAGCGAAAAGATCAGCCCCGCCAAGCAGAAATCATAGGGCAGGTTCCAGATGTGTCTGGGGTTGAGTGCTGGAATGATGACGACGATGATCCACAGGGCCGCGACGACGCCTGCTTCCGTGGGCGTGAACCAGCCGGTCAGGATGCCGCCGAGCAGGATGACCGGAATCATCAGGGGCAGCGCCGCGTCGCGCGTCGCCAGTGCAATCATGCCAAGCGAGGCACGCTTCCGCCTGAACCCGATCGGCCCGAAGAAATAGCAGTAGGTCATCAATCCGAAGCCGATCAACAGGCCCGGCACGAAGCCGGCCATGAACAGCCCAGCGATCGACACGTTGCCGGTTGCACCGTAGACGACGGCGGTGATGCTCGGCGGCACAAGTGCGGCGATGGTCGAGGCAGCAGCAATGATCGCGGCGATGAACGGGCCTTCATAACCTTCCTTTTTCATGGGCCCGCCGAGAGCGCGGCTCATTACGGCGACGTCGGCCGTGGTCGAGCCGGACATTTCCGAGAAGAACATGCTGAACACGGTGACGACTTGCGAGAGGCCGCCGCGAATGTGGCCGACCAGCACCATCGACAGGTTGGCGATGCGCACGACCACGTTGGCCGAGCTCATCAGCTCACCGACTAGTAGAAAGAAGGGAATGGCCAGCAGTGCTTCATTGTCGACGCCGTCGAAGACCTTCTGGATGATGGCCGGGAGCGAAACATCGGCCAGCCACGACCCGACAAAAACGCCACCCAGCAGCGCGAATGGCACTGGCACGCCGAGATAGCCGAATGCCAGAAAGCACGCGGACATCAGCGCCAGGATGACCGGGGCACTCATTTCGGTTCCTCCGGCCGTGATGCGCCGAATGCCGCCGAATGCTCAGGATCCTGCTGTTCGGGATGAGCGAACCCGTTGCGCAATCCGTTGACGATCTGCTCGACGGTGAACAGCGCGATCAGGATGCCGGACAGCGGAATCGCTGCATAAAGGGAAGCAATCGGCGTGTTCGATGGCAGCCGGAAGCTGCCGAAGCCGCGGAGGAAATTGAGGTAACCGTAGTAGACCAGGCAGGCGGCGACTGCGAGAACGATCAGCCGAATGAGGAGTTCGGCAAGCAGGCGCGACTTGCCGTGCAACGATTCGGCAACGGCCGTGAGGTAGAGATGGTCGTTACGGCGGGTGGCGACAGCCGCACCGATAAAAATTCCGTAGATAAACAAAGTCGACGTGACTTCCTGGAGCCAAAGCCAGGGACGCCCTATGATCCGCGTCGTGATGTCGGCGCAGACCGACATCGAAAAGCCGAACAGCGTCAGGCCGCAGATGATCATCAGGGCCATCTCGAGTGCGTCGAGTGCCTTCCATTTAAGGTGACGCTGCCGCTTCAGAACCAGCTTGTCGGCGATGGCCATCACGCCTGTCCGTCAGTTGGAGAGGCCGGCAATGCCGGCCTCTCCGGTATTGCGCCTGCGGGATGTCTACTGGATCGACTTGATCAGGGTCTTGATCTTGTCAGCGTGCGGGCCGAGATCTTTCGCAAGCTTGTCGAGCATCGGATCGGATACCGTTCTGAAGCCGGACTTGTCGACGTCGGTCACGATCTTGATGCCGATCGCCTTGAGCTTGCCAGCCGCGGCATCTTCAAGCTCGAATGCTTTTTTTGGCTCCTGCATCGTCACGTCACGGCCTGCCTCGAGCACCCACTTCTTTTGCTCGTCGCTGAGGCTCTGCCAGAGCTTGTCGCTGATCCAGAGGATAGCGTTATTGGCCTCGTGCTGAGTCATTGATAGCACCGGCGCCGGCTCGTAGTGCTTGTTGATGAGATAGACGTTGACCGAGTTCTCGCCAACATCGACGACACCGGTCTGCAGTGAGGTGTAGACGCTGCCGAAGGGCATGTGCACCGTCTGAGCACCATAAGCGTTGAAGGTCGCGTCTTCGGTTGCGGTTGCCTGTACGCGGATCTTCAGGCCCTTGATGTCCTCGATCTTATGAATTTCCCTCTTGCTGTACATGTTGCGCAGACCCTGCGTGCCAAGACCGATCACATGAATTCCTTGCACGGTCTGGTCGATCATGTCGCGGATCGCTTCGAACACTCTCGGGTCGGTGAGCGCCTTGACCATGTGATTTTCGTCACGAAAGAGGAAATGCAGCGACATCACACCGGCCTGCGGCGAAATCGTTGCGGTGTTGGCTGACGATACGATCGCGAAGTCGAGATCGCCAGATTTCACGAGCTGAAGGAGCTGCGGCTCCTGGCCAAGCTGCGCTCCGGGATATTGGTCGACCAGCATCTTGCCTCCGCTCAACTGCTTGAGCTTCGCCGAAAAGATGTCATAAGCGACGCTGTAGCCCGAATTGAGCTGTTGGTCGTGGGCGAAACGATAGTGCTTTTCCTGGGCGTTCGCATTGAACGAAACGACGAGTGCGCCGGCCGCTATAGCCAATCCCCATCTGCTGATGATCGTCATTGTTTCTCCCTAATATTTTTTGTTCTCGCGACCTCGACGGGCCGGAAGGGAATTGTAAACGACGGCTCAGGGGAAAGGATAGATATGTTATACGAGTGATTTCAGCCGCTGCGGCGTAACGGGAAGTCGAGTGACTACGCCGGGTCGCTGAAAGGCGTCGTCGATTGCTGAAGCAATCGCAGCGCCGACCGCGTTCGCGCCGCCCTCTCCCGCACCTTTCAATCCGAGGGTATTGAGAGGGCTCGGTGCATCTTCGGAAACAATCACCGAGACATCGGGTACCTCATGTGCCGTCGGCACCAGGTAGTCGGCGAAGGTCACAGAGAGTGGCTCGCCGTGCTCGTCGTAACGGAACTCCTCAAGAAGTGCGCCACCAACGCCTTGCGCCAGCCCGCCGGCGATCTGGCCTTCCACGAGTTTCGGGTTCACGGCCTTACCGATATCGTAAGCGATCACATAGCGCTCAATGGCGACATTGCCGGTGTCCGGGTCGACGCGCACAACGGCCACGTGAACTCCGTATGGATAGACCATATGGGTCGATTCAAATGTGTCCTCGGCATTCAACACACCGGGGAGGGTGCGCGCGAGCTCGGCCAGCGGCATCGATGGGCCTGGCCCTCCCGTGCGGACGATCTCTCCGTTCACGATGTCGAGGATATCCGCACGCGCTTGCATCAGCTCGGCCGCTGCGTGCAACACCCGGGCGCGCAATTTGGTGGCGGCAAGGCGAGTTGCCTCGCCGCACATCACGGTCACGCGCGAGGCGAATGCCCCCATGCCGCGCGCGATGCGGTCGGTCTGTCCATGCGTGACTCGGACGTTTGCATAGTCGACCCCCAGAGTATCGGCGCAAATCTGGGCGATGACGGTTTCCACACCCTGGCCAATTGAGGCAACACCGGTGATGACCTCGATCATGCCGGTTTCGCCGATCTCGATGCGCACCGTGTCGAAGGGCCCAAGCCCGCTCTTCTCGACAAAGATTGCCAGGCCAGCACCCACCTTTTCGCCGTTCTGGCGGCGCACACGCAACGTTTGCTGAAGTTCGGGCCAGCCGGCGCCTTTCAGCGCCTTATCGAGCAGCAGCGCGTAATCGCCGGAGTCGTAGACGATCTGCGTGCCCAGTGTGTCGAGCCCGAGCGCGTAGGGCATCGCGTTCTTGTTGATGAGGTTGCGCTTGCGGATCTCGACTTTGTCCAATCCCAGTCTAGCAGCAATTGCATCCAGGAGCCGCTCACGGACAAATGTCGATTCATAGCGACCGGGGGCGCGGTAGGTTCCGCAGGGTGTCTTGTTGGTCAGGCGAATGTGGCCAATGGCACGGTAGGCCGGAATCCGATAGGGCCCCGGCAACATTGCGGCGGCGAGATCGGGCACCGTGGCCGCATGCGTGCGCATGTAAGCGCCGTTGTCGTGAAAAAACTCGTCCTCAATGCCGAGGATGCGTCCCTGTGTATCGACTGCGGCGCGTACGTGATGCTGCTGCTCGCGCGAATGGTTGGCGGCAATCAGATGCTCGCGCCGGTCCTCGATCCATTTGATTGGACAACGGAATTCCAGCGCGGCAACGCACACCAGAATGTCTTCCGGGTAGATTTCGCCTCGAATGCCAAAGCCGCCGCCGACATGGCCTTCATAAAGCTGCACGCTTTCCCTTTTGCGTTTCAGCATCTGGGCGATGGTGTCCCGATTCCAGTGAGGAACCTTGGCGGCGCCGTGTAGCTCCAGAACGTCGCGTGCTTCGTCGAAGCGCGCTATGGCACCGCGCGTTTCCATCGGGACGCCGGAGTGGCGTCCAATGGAAAGCTCAAGCGATACAACGGCGTGAGCGTTTCGAAAGGCGGCATCGACGTCGCCATACGCCTTTTTCAAAACGGTCGCCTCTGTCGTCAGCTCGCGCTCGTATTGGCCAGGCGACTCCGAAGCGAGCATCGTTGAGTGGAAGCTTTCGATCGAAAGTTCGACCAGCTCGCCTGCGTCTTCCGCAAGGTACGCGTTCTCTGCAAAGACCGCGGCGACAGGCTCGCCGACATAGCGCACGACGTCCTTCGCCAGGACTGGTTGACGATACGGCTCGAGCTGCTTGAGGCCGGTCAGGCGGAAGGGAATTGGCGGAATATGCGCAACATTGGCGTAGGTCCACACCGCGTGCACGCCCGGCAACTTAAGTGCAGGACCAGAGTTGATTGACTTTATTCGTCCATACGCGACGGGAGACCGGACCATGCGCATATGCCATTGGCCGGGAAAAGAAATGTCGGCTGCGAAGCGTCCTCGGCCCAGCAGCAGGGTTCGGTCCTCGAGGCGGGGGACTGAACGGCCGATGAATTTCTGTTTGGCGGACATGAGCGGAACCGCTCATCCTTTTCGCATTTCTTTCGCCGCGGCGCGAACGGCCTTGATGATGTTCTGGTAGCCGGTGCAGCGGCAAAGATTGGACGAAAGTACATCGAGCAGTTCGTCGTCGCTGATAGCAGGTTCCCGCTCAAGCACGCCGACCGCCAGCATCAGGAATCCTGGCGTGCAGAATCCGCACTGCAAACCATGGTGATCCATGAAGGCCCGCTGCATCGGGTGCAGTTGGTCGCCATCGGCTAGGCCTTCGACGGTCCTGATCTTCTTGCCTTCGGCCTGCACAGCGAACATCAAGCAGGAGCGCACCGGTTCATCGCCAACAATAATCGTGCACGCACCGCAGACGCCGTG
>Ga0066388_100000415_pt1 | contig 19911 bp, 18 predicted proteins | sample PanSoiMetaGPlot6_FD_64539 | JGI IMG/M metagenome (GOLD analysis project Ga0066388, IMG submission 64539) | Tropical forest soil microbial communities from Panama analyzed to predict greenhouse gas emissions - Panama Soil - Plot 6 (Hybrid Assembly) | ecosystem: Environmental > Terrestrial >... | reverse complement strand
GCCGCGGCGTCTCAAGCGGCAACCCTGACCGTGGCGGAAGTGGACGACAGTGGGAAATTTCGTCTGAAGGCGACCGTTCCGACTGTCAAAGGCGCGCGCGGTGTCGTTGCCGGCAAAGGACAAACGGCGTATTTAATCGATCCAGCCGAAGGATGCATCCTTAAGCTGACGCACAAATAATGCCGCGGCGAATCGGGTACTACGGCAAGTTGATAAAAATTTGCTGGGCCATGGTCGGCGTCGGCTGGTTGCTGACGATTCATTCGGCGCGAGCCGGACCACCATTCGTGACCGAGGACCCGGAGCCGCCGCCGCCCGGCGGATGGGAAATTAATGTTCCGTTCATCATTGAGCGCACGCCAGGCGAAACAGACATGAATGCGCCTCTGTTCGACTTGAATTACGGATTACCAAATATACAACTCAAGCTGGAGATTCCCGTCGAAATCATTCACGAAGACGGCGGTGGCACCGCCGCTGGCGCAGGGGATCTGGTGCTCGGAGTGAAGTGGCGTTTTTTGAACAACGAGCGATCTCAATTTCAGCTCGGCACTTATCCGCAGGTGTTGGTGCCAACAGGCGAGCACTCGCGTGGCCTCGGACAGGGTGCGTCTGCGTTCGTACTCCCATTAATCGCACAGAAAAACTGGGATAAGTGGACGCTGTATGGCAATGTCGGCTATTGGTGGCAGGGAGGTGCCCGGAATCGCGACTATGTTTACGCCGGCGCGGTGCTGGAACGTGAACTCAATGAGCGGCTGACCCTCGGCGTGGAGCTGTTTGGCAATTCATCCAAAGAACGCGGTCTCCGTTCGGAGCTGGCGTTCAATGTCGGCGGCAGTTGGAAGTTGAACAAACACCTCAACCTTCTCTTTACCGGTGGACGGGACATTGTCGGCGACACACATGCGATGGGCTATCTCGGATTACAGCTTCTTACGAAGTGAACTTTGCGCTTAATTGCACGTTGGAGCTAGGTAACTCTCGCGGTTGACAACTTATGGCGTCCCGATAGTGGTAACGATCTGATGTTCTTCCTGCGCATCTTTAAAATCATCCGAGTGGTGGCGTTTTCCGCCGTGCTGATTTTTGCCGGAGACATCACCGCAGATTCGATCGCTGATATGCGCGGCGATCACTGTGTTTCTCAAAGTTCGCAATCCGATTCGCATCACGAAAAGACGCCTTGTTCGCATTGCTCATGCGCCATCCACAACGGCGCGGTGGTCACTTCCAACGCTGCTGCCCTAGTCATGGGCGGTTTCGAAGCCTCAGCTTTTCTCCTGACGAGCGATGAGTCCGCACCGACTCGATTACCGGTGTCGATCGACCATCCGCCTCAACTCGCCTAACGCCTGAGCGCAGGCGCGGTGCGTCCGCGCATTTTCTTCGCTCAGCTTTCGCTCGTCGCCACAACGCGGACGCGTTCTGGCTTTCTATCATTTTCGCCAACCGATGTCCATCCATACACGAACTAAATCCTTTACAGCGAGTGTTGTTGCCCTCGTGTGCGCGGGAGCGTTCGCCGAAACACCGCAGGCACTGGTCAAACAAGCGCTGGAGCGAAATCCAGAACTAAATTTTTATGTTGCGGAAATCGCTGCGGCGAAAGGAGCAGTGCGCACTGCCGGAACCCTTCACAATCCCGAATTAAGAACGGAAGTTGGCTACAAGAATTCGCGCGAAAATTCAGGTGGAGCGAATGGCGACGGCGCCATTTTGGCTTTCTCATTGAGCCAAACCTTCGAGTATCCCGGTCGAATTGCCCTACGCAAAGCAATTGCGAATCACGATCTCGTGCTTGCCGATCTACACCTGCAACAATTTCGAATGACACTGGCCGCGCGTGTTCGCTCACTTGGGTACGCGAGCACAGGCGCTCATGAGCAAACGAAAGCGGTGCAAGAAGTCGCCTCGCGAACTCAAACGCTCAAAGATTTGCTCAAGCAGCGGCCGCTCGCGGGAGTCGCGCCGCAATTGGAGGCGCAAATCATCAGTGCGAACTTGCTCACTTTTCAGCGACAGGAACGCGAAGCGGCTTTAGCGGAAAAAACGATCGCAGCAGAGTTGAATCAGTTGTCCGGCCGGCCTGCCGACGCAGCACTGATAGTGAGCGCCGGGCCGATCGTCTTCAGCGCTGCGTCCGTGCCGAAGCTCGTAGATGCCGCCCGCCTAAATGCGTTCGACATTCGCATTCGACAGGTCGAGCTCGTTCAGCACGGGTTCAAGGTCGCCTTGTCTAAGAATGAGCGGTTTCCAGCCATTGCAGTTGGGCCGTTTTATTCGGTAGAGAATGCCATTGACCGAGAACAGCGAGTAGGCCTCGGCGTCTCGTTACCGCTGCCCCTGTGGGACCGCAACGGTGGAAATATTGCCAGTAGTAAAGCGCGTCAAGAACAGGCTGAGGTTTCGTTGGCTCTGGCGGAGCGCGACGTGGAAAGACGAGTTACGCAAACCGCCGTGACACTGGAAACAAAACGAGCCGAGATTGAAACGTGGCAGACAGGCGCGATGACGAAATTGCGCGACGCCTCAGAATCGGCAGATCGCAATTTTCGCCTCGGTGGCGTTCCGCTGACGACTTACATCGAGATTCAAAAACAATATCTCGAAGCCATCGGTGCATTTAATGAGGCGCAGAAGAATGCGCTCGAAGCTGCGCAGACGCTGGAAATTTTAACCGGCCAAAAGCTGTACCGGGAAGAGCGCAAACGATGATTGACAAGATCATAGAGTTCTCTGTACGCCAGCGAGTTCTTGTGCTGATGGGCGCCGTCGGGCTGCTCCTGGTCGGTCTTTGGTCGGCAAACAGACTGCCGATGGACGCGATTCCGGACATCACCGGAGTGCAAGTGCAAGTGAATACAACAGTGCCGGCGCTGGCGCCCGACGAAGTCGAAAAGCTCGTGACCGTACCGCTCGAAATGGCCTTAGGGGGTGTGCCGGGCGTTACCGAAATGCGCTCGCTATCGCGCTTCGGACTGTCGCAAGTCACACTTCAGTTCACGGATCGCACCGATGTCTATCGCGCGCGTCAGCTCGTGACCGAACGATTGCAAAGCGCAGCCGACTCGCTGCCGCCCGGACTGACGCCGAAGCTCATTCCGATCACCACCGGACTTGGCGAAGTATTTTACTATTCGATTGACTACGCACCGAACGCGCCCAGTGCGCCCCCGTCGCGTGAAGCACAGCTGATGCAGCTGTGGGAGTTACAGGAGTATGTGATCAAGCCACAGTTGCGGATGGTTCCAGGCGTCGCTGAAGTCAATGCTTACGGCGGTAACGTGAAGCAGATCGTCGTGCAACCAAACACCGCACGGCTGCGCGACGCTGGACTGACCGTCAGCGATCTTGCAAAAATCGTGAGCGAAAATGTGGAGAACGCGGGCGGCGGAATCGTGAACGCGGGGAATGACCAACTGGTGATTCGCGGAGTGGGCCGAGTCACTTCGCCGCAAGAGATTGCGCAACTCCCGGTAAAATTCGCTGCCGGCGTCATGCCGCTGCGCGTCAAAGATTTCGCTGAGATTCAAATTGGTCACGCGTTTCGCACCGGCGCAGCGACCCACGCTGGTCAGGAGGCAGTGGTTGGCGTGGCGATGATGCTCATGGGTGAAAACAGTCACGCTGTTGCCGAGCGGGTTGCACAAAAGTTTGAAGAGGTCAAAAAGCGACTGCCAGCCGGCGTCGTCATTATGCAGGAATACAACCGGAAAAACCTGGTCCACCGCACGATTCGCACGGTAGCAACGAACCTGTTTGAAGGCGCGTTACTTGTGGTTGCGGTGCTGCTGTTCCTGCTTGGAAACTGGCGCGCCGCGCTGATCGTTGCCTCTGCGATTCCGCTGGCATTTCTCTTTGCTCTCACCGGAATGACGGGATTCGGCATTTCTGGAAATCTGATGAGTCTCGGCGCGATCGATTTCGGGCTGATCATCGATGGCGCGGTCGTGATTGTGGAAAATGTTGTTCGGCAACTTGGCGCAAAACAGCATCAGCTCGGGCGACCTTTAACAACCGAAGAGCGACTTCACACAGTTGTCGCCGCGAGTAAACAAGTCGGGACGCCGATGTTTTTCGGCGTCCTAATCATCGCAATTGTTTACGTACCGATTCTCGCCTTATCGGGAATCGAAGGAAAAATGTTTCACCCGATGGCGTTGACGGTAATGCTCGCCCTCGGCGGATCCCTCGTGCTGGCGCTAACTTTGATGCCGGCGCTCTGCTCATTTTTGCGAGGTAATTTTGCCGAGCGTGACAACCGGATCATTCGCTTCGCGAAACGCGCTTACTTCCCAATCCTGCATTTGGCTTTTCGCCTGCAGTGGCTTGTCGTTCTTGGCGCAATCACGCTGTTCGCGCTGGCAATCTTCATTTTCAGTCGTCTCGGCGCGGACTTTATTCCCAAACTCGATGAAGGGACTTTCACCATGATGGTGTTTCGGCAGAGCAGCATTAATATCGATCAAAGCATTGAACAGCAGCGCAGAACAGAGCAGGAGATCCCAAAACGCGTCCCTGAAGTGACGCATGTCTTTTCGCGGATCGGTAGTGCGGAAATTGCCACCGATCCAATGCCGCCCAGCGATTGCGACTTTTACATCTACTACAAACCGCAAAGCGAATGGCGGAAAATCGACGGGTACCCAATCAGCAAAGAACAGCTCGCGAAAATTATCACGGCAGAGATCGAAGCATTAAATCCCGGAGCGCGTATCATGGTCGCGCAGCCGATTGAAATGCGATTCAATGAAATGCTCGAAGGCATCCGCGCAGACATCGCCGTCAAAATTTTTGGGAACGATTATGATGTCCTGGAACCCCTCGGCTCCAAGGTCAAAGAAGTGCTGGAACAAATTCCAGGCACGCGCGAGGGGGAAGGCGAAGTTGAATACGAGACAACGGGCCGCGCACCCATGCTGGAGATTCGCGTCAAACGCGACGTGCTGGCGAAATACAATCTTCACGCCGGTGACGTAAACCAGACTATCGGCGCTGCGTTAGGCGGCCAGACCGTCGGAACAATGATCGAAGGAAATCGCCGGTTCGAGATTGTTGTGCGACTGGCGGAAGCCGACCGCGAAAATCTGGAGACGATTCGCGCATTGCCGGTGCGCGCGGGTGATGTGGGCATGCTGCCACTTGGCGAGGTTGCCGCCATTGAACGGGTCAAAACAGTTTCGCCGATTCTGCGTGATTCAGGTCAACGGCGCGCGGCGCTAATGGTGAACTTGCGAGGTCGAGATGTCGAAAGCTGGGTGAAAGAGGCCGACGCTAAAGTGCGTGAAAATATCCGGTTACCGGACGGTTACACGCTCGAATTTGGCGGGCAATTCGAAAATCTTCGGGAAGCAAAAGGCCGACTTGCCATTGTCGTGCCGGCCGCACTGGCATTCATTTTCGCTTTTATCTTCATGGCTTTCGGAAGCCTTCGCCAGGCGCTAATCGTCTACTCGGGTGTGCCGCTAGCGATTACTGGTGGTGTGGTCGCGCTTTGGCTGCGCGGTATGCCATTCAGTATCTCCGCTGCTGTCGGCTTTATCGCGTTGAGCGGCATTGCTGTGCTCAATGGCGTCGTGATGATCACCTATTTCAATCAATTGCGTGAAGAAGGTCGCTCCGTTCGAGAATCAGTAATTGAAGGTGCACTCACACGTTTGCGTCCCGTCCTCATGACCGCTGCTGTCGCGGCTTTTGGGTTCGTCCCAATGGCTTTATCCAGAAGCGCTGGCGCCGAAGTTCAACGACCGCTCGCCACCGTAGTGATCGGCGGAATCCTCAGCTCGACGTTTCTTACGTTGATCGTATTGCCAGTGCTCTATGCCTGGTTTGAACACAAACGAAAGTCATCCGCTGCGCCAGTAGAAGAAGTGGTAGTGGCGTAAATGCAGGCTTCGCCAATCAAGCTACCTCCGGAGCAGAAACAGTCCCGTTATCGCAAGCACGATACCGAGCAACCGCTGCCACGACGCGGGTTCGCGGAAAAACAAAATGCCTGCGATTGCCATGATCGCGGCGCCGCCCGCGAGAATTGCAGGAACGGAAGAGAGCGGGCCGCCTTTTTGAAAAAGCAGGAAGAATGCAATTGTGCCTGCACCGACACAGATTCCGGTAAGCAACGAATAATTAAAACCGACCGCACTGAATTTCTGGTTCGATCTTCCACCAAACCAAAGAAACATCAGATAAATCAGGATCGATATTGCGGCGCTGCTTTCGACAATGAAACCACCGAGCCCTTCGCCGATGTGATCTGCTGCGAGCCTAGTAAATATTTGATGCGCGCCGTAAAGAATCGCGGCGACAACCGCATACCAAAACCAGCCTGCCACGAAATGGAAGGTAAATCGATCACTGGATCACCGCGAGAACATTTAACACGACCGGGTCGATCAGCGCGCTTTGTCGAACACCAGCTTAAGACCGAAACCTATAAAAATGGCGCCCATCATGCTATCGAGCGCCACAACCACTCGGCGCTGTCTCAGCCAGCTCGAGATCAATTCAGTCGCGTTCGTTAACAGTAAGAACCAAAGAACCCCTTCTGTCGCATGAATCAGGGCCAGCAGAATACTGAAAGACCAAACTTGAACGCCCGCGGGAATGAATTGCGGGAGAAAGCTCAGATAGAAAACGCCGACCTTGGGGTTGAGAAGGTTCGTCAATATTCCACGCTTCAACCAGAGAGAATGGCCCGTGCTACGATCTTCCTTCAAGCCTGGGTCGGCAGTGCTACTTGAAGAGGTGGAAGAGAACGCGCGAACAAACAATTTGATTCCCAAATAACCCAGATAGATAGCACCAGCGATGCGGAGCACGTTGTAAGCGAAACCAGAAACTGCGAGCAGCGCACTCAGCCCGAAAGAAGCGGCGGTGCCCCAGAACAAACAACCGAAACAAATGCCTATGGCCGCCAGCATGGCCTGTTTTCGTCCTTCCACCGCAGCGGTTCGCAATACCAGAGCTGTATCCAACCCGGGCGTAATGGTCAGCAGACCGGCCGCTAAAGTAAACGAAAGCAGCGCTTGCTCAGCGGTCATGAAACCGAGTTAGTAATCGCATTCTCTCTTTTGTCTCAAAAAGCAATTTTTTGAAATGACTAAAAATAAGTTGGCGGCGTCTCGGATCCGATCAAAATGCCCTTGTTTTGGATCGATTGCCAGACGTTTGAAGATGTCTCGGCTCCGCTCGACATGACAAATATTCGGATTGCAGCTGCGCTTTGTTTTCTTGCCGTCGCGCTGGGCGCTTTCGGGGCACATGCCCTCAAGCAAGGGCTCGAAGCGCGCGGAATGCTCGATGTTTGGAACAAGGCCGTGCTTTATCATTTCATTCACGCGGTTGTGCTCCTGGTGCTTGCGCTTTATGGCGCTGTCAATCGTGGTGCATGGTGGTTACTCTTTGCCGGTATTCTCATTTTTAGCGGCAGTTTGTATGTCATGGCGCTCACTAATTTTCGCTGGCTGGGAGCAATCACGCCCATCGGCGGTCTCTGTTTTCTTGCGGGCTGGGCTTGGCTGATTATCGCGCCGCGTTCGTAGGACAAATTGAAGCTATGGCGTGCCGATAGTAAAAGCCGAACCTTGGCATTCGACAGAAGAATGCTGTTCCGGGGCTCCTCTTCTAGTATACTATAGGCTTGATGTTCAGCGCACTGTCGGACGCAGAGCGAGCTGTAGTCACAGCGGTCGTATTCGTGGGAACGTTCTTCGTCGCGCTCTGGGTGGGCCGGTTCTTGAAGCGGCGTGCCGGAGTACGACTTGGCCTGCTATTCCGGCTTTTTTGCCTGATCCTGGCATTCTACGCGGCTATTAGCGTTTACGGAGTCCAGGCGTCCTGGCGAAATCACGTCGGTACCGCTGTAATTCTTTTGAGCACAGCGGTGGTCGTCGCGCTGGTCAATCATTACGTATGGGATCTTTATTTCGAAAAGAAGCGGCATACGACAATCCCGCATTTTCTCCGAGAGGTTGTCGGTGGAATCATTTTTCTGATCGTATTGCTGCTGGTTTTGAGCTACGGCTATCATGCCGAGACCCAGTTGAAAGGGTTGCTCGCGGGTTCGGGAGTAATCGCAATTATTCTCGGCTTCGCTGGACAGAGTCTCTTCGCCGGCATTATCGGCGGCATATCGATCCAGATTAATCGCCCCTACAAAGTCGGCGACTGGTTGCAGGTAGGCGAGCGCTTTGCAGAAGTGCGCGAGATCAACTGGCGTTCCACTCGTCTCTGTACGAATGACGACATTTATCTCGACATCCCGAACAACGAGATGGTCAGTCACACCATCGTCAATCTCCATTACCCGACCGAGGTGCATGCCATGCGGATTCGCGTTGGAGTTGAATACAAAAACCCGCCTAATCGCGTGAAAGACGCGCTGATGCGCGCTGCACAAAGCGCGCGGAACGTTTTGGCGGATCCTCCGGTAAAAGTTTTTCTCGTCGATTTCGCGGATTTCGCTGTGATCTACGAGATCAAATTCTACATGGGCAATCACGCCAGAATCAACGAGACCAACGATTCGGTGCGCACCAATGTCTGGTATGAGCTCAAACGTCAAGGAATCGCCATCCCCTTCCCAATTCGTACGTTACATCTGGAACGCAAAGCGGCGGCAGCGATACAGGAAGAATACGAGGAAGCTCGTGCGGTTTTGCGCGCGGAAGCTTTGTTCGAGTGCTTGTCGGATCAACAGATCGAGAGCCTCGTGCAGCAATCACGGGTCAGTCATTTCGGTCGCGGGGAGCGTGTGATCAGGGAAGGCGCTGAGGGAGACTCCATGTTTGTGTTATTGAGCGGGGCGGCAGAAGTGTCGATCTCGAAAAACGGCACTTCCATTCCCGTGGCTACCTTGAAGGCGCCGGATTGTTTTGGCGAAATGTCTCTTCTCACTGGTGAACCTCGGACAGCGACGGTGCGCGCGGAGACCGATTGCCAGGTCATGGAGATTGGCAAGCCGGTAATGGCAGAGCTGCTCCGTGCTTCGCCCGATTGCCTCGAACGCCTCAGCGAATTGCTCGCCAAGCGGAAAATGGAAACTGAGGGGTTACTGAAAGAGGCAGTTTCCCATAGTCAGAGTGTGAGCAAAGAACGCGAATACAGGGCCAACTTTCTGCACCGTCTGCGGACGTTTTTCGAATTGTAGAACTCAGGGGAGCGCACCCGCACGTACGCCCTGCAGTTGGCGCCTTCGCCAATCGCTTCGAAGGTTCCACGTCTTGGAACCACCTTGCACTGCGAGGGCTCGCCAGGGCGCATCTGCTCGTTAGAGCAACCGCAAATAACGAATTGCCAGCGCGTGAAAACCTACTAAAGTCCCCAGCTTTCACCCCGAAAGTTCATGACCATTTTACTTGGCCTAACGATTCTCAACTCGGGCGTGCCACTGTCGATGGTATGCGCCGTAATTGCGCTGGCGTTTGCTCTCAGTTTGATCGCGATCGTGAGCCGCTCCTCGTCTGGCAACGAACGGATGCGGCAGATTGCGGCCGCAGTCCAAGAAGGCGCAAAGGCGTATTTGAATCGACAGGTGATCACCATCAGCGTGATCGCCGCGATCATCTTCGTGCTGCTGTTCATCTTCAAAGATCATCCCACGGCGATTGGTTTTGTAATCGGCGCGTTCTGCTCGCTCGCAGCCGGTTATATTGGAATGCGCATCGCAGTGATTGCGAACGTGCGCACAACGCAAGCCGCAACCTACTCGCGCACCGCTGCGTTGCGCATTGCGTTCAACGGCGGAGCGGTGACCGGGTTGCTCGTGGTCGGTCTTGCACTGCTCGCCGTTTCGATCTTCTATACGCTCGCCAGCAAAATCGTCGGACATGACATGGCGATTCGCAGTCTGGTCGGGCTCGCGCTAGGGGCGAGTTTGATTAGCGTGTTCGCGCGACTGGGCGGCGGCATTTATACCAAGGCGGCGGATGTCGGCGCCGATCTTGTCGGTAAAATCGAGAAAGGCTTAGAAGAAGATGATCCGCGCAATCCGGCGACGATTGCCGACAACGTTGGCGACAACGTGGGCGATTGCGCGGGCATGGCGGCTGACGTTTTTGAAACTTATGCGGTCAGTTTGATCGGTGCGATTCTTGTCGGCGCGCTTACGCTGGCCGGAAGTCCAGCAGCGGTTGTTTACCCATTTGTCCTCGGCGGAATTTCTGTGCTCGGCGCGATCTGTGGTGTGGTGTTCGTGAACGTCGCCAACGGCAAACCAGCGAATATTCTCATGGGCGCAGTGGTTGCGAGCGCGATCGTCTCCGCGATTTTATTCTGGCCTACCACGCATTATTTGTTTCCAAACGGCGTAAACATCGCTGGCGAGACACGCACACCTACGCAACTTTACTGGGCGTCAGTAATCGGCTTGATCATGACGGCGGTCGTCGTGGTCATCACAAATTACTATACCTCGATGCACCACGCGCCGGTGCAAAAAATTGCGCGCGCGTCGGAAACCGGCCATGCCACGAACATCATCGCCGGGTTAGCGGTCGGTCAGCATGCCACCGCGTTGCCGGTCGGTTTCATCGGCATTGCCATTCTGCTCAGTTTTCATTTTGGCGGACTTTACGGAATCGCAATTGCAGTGATGTCGATGTTGTCGATGGCGGGAATTGTAATCTCGCTCGATTCGTTCGGACCCATCACGGATAACGCCGGTGGCATCGCTGTGATGAGCAAGTTGCCGAAAGAAGTGCGTAGCGTAACAGACGAGCTCGACGCAGTCGGTAACACGATGAAAGCGGTGACCAAAGGTTACGCCATCGCATCGGCGGGATTGGCCGCCCTCGTTTTATTCGGCTCGTACGTCGAGGAACTCAAAACGCACGTCACGCGAAACGGCGAGCCGTTCGTATTCCAATTTTCGCTCACGGACCCGAAGGTCATTATCGGGCTTTTTATCGGTGGACTTTTGCCATTCATTTTCACTGCGTTCAGCATGGACGCGGTCGGCAAGGCCGCCGGTGCAGTCGTGCGCGAAGTGCGGCGGCAGTTGCAAGCGAAACCGGGAATCTTGACCGGCCAGGACACGCCCGATTACGGCACATGCGTGGACATCGTGACCAAAGCGGCGTTGCGCGAGATGATTGTGCCCGCGCTTTTGCCGGTGGTTTTTGTCGTGGCAGTCGCAATGATTAAACCGCTGGGGCCCGTCGTGCTCGGCGGTTTACTCGTGGGAACGATCGTCACCGGGTTATTTGTTGCGATTGCCATGACATCCGGCGGCGGCGCGTGGGATAATGCGAAAAAATTTATCGAGGAAGGAAACCTTGGCGGCAAAGGCTCGTTCGCCCATGCCGCAGCGGTAACAGGCGATACTGTAGGCGATCCTTACAAGGATACAGCCGGTCCTGCGATCAATCCCATGATTAAAGTCGTCAATATTCTGGCGATCTTAATCATCCCGATTTTCTTTTAGGTAGGGACGCCGCCCTGCGGCGTCCGGACATCGCAGCGCGATGTGCCTACCCGTGTAGCTAAAAACGCTTGGTTTCGTCAAAAACGCATGGCAAAGTCGGGCGCTCTCGCCGCCATGCCTAGCGTTTCAGCATCGCCCACACGACTCAAGTTTTGGGGAACGCGCGGTTCCATTTCGGTACCGGGGCCTGGCACACTGCGTTACGGTGGCAACACCACGTGCGTCGAGCTGCGCACGGATGGTGAGATTATCGTGCTCGATGCAGGTTCCGGGATCCGCTCCCTTGGCGTCGCTTTGGAAAAAGAGTTCCAGTCCCAACCGCTCAACCTCTCGCTGTTGATCACGCATGCTCATTGGGACCATATCCAGGGATTACCCTTTTTTGGCCCAGCATACGACAAGAAAAATGAAATCCACGTGCGCGGCTACGACGGCGTCGATACGAGCTTCAGCGAAATTATGGCGGAACCGATGAAGGCGCCGTTTTTCCCGATCGCGATGCGCGAACTTTCCGCCAGGATCGACATTAAGAAACTAACCGAGATGGAGTTTCGGGCAGGCAAAGTGCAAGTTCGCGCGAGGTTTGTAAATCATCCCGGGGTTTGTGCGGGATATCGTCTGTTCACCAGCGCCGGCTCAATCGCTTTTTTGCCGGACCACGAGCCTTATCGATTTCTGCATTCAGCAAAGACCAATAACCTGAGTCCGGAAGAAGCAAAAAAGGTTGCTGAAAAGGAGCGAATTGGTCTGGTCGAGTTTCTTCGCGGCAGCGATATTCTGATTCTCGACGCGCAATACACCGACGCAGAGTACGAAAGTCACATCGGATGGGGACACGGTTCGGTTTCAAGCGCCGTTTCTCTTGCGCTCGACGCTGAAGTGGAAAGGCTTGTGCTCTTTCATCATGCTCCAAGTCACGATGACACAATGCTCGATGCCATACTGAACGATGCACAGCGACTAGTCCGCGAAAGCGGAAAGAAACTAGAGGTGGACGCTGCGCGCGAAGGCGAGGAAGTATTACTGCCCGCGGATCACGGGAATCGCTGCAAATAAAAAGCAGTTGGAAATCATCAGCTGATTCGCGTTAATTCGTCGTATTCTCGGGAGACTTCGAATTTCCGATTTGCGAACTTCGCGTTAGCTTTCCCTCCTATTGCCTCGTGGTGTAACGGTAGCACTAGAGACTCTGGATCTCTCTGTCTAGGTTCGAATCCTAGCGAGGCAGAATTACCCGACTCCGAATGACGTTCCATCGGGGCGGTCAGAATGACCTGCCACAGAAAGCCCTCGCATCCGCGCCACGTTCGCGCACACCGCGTTTTAGCGTCCATCACCGACTCCCTTTCCTGCCCCACACCCGCCTCCCCGAGCGATTCTACGCGATTTTACCGCGCATCAGTTCCAGAGCTTTGCAGTGCGCAACGTTGATTTGCGACAATATCTGATAACCTAAAAACCTAGGCACATATTTGCGAGCTTCGTTCCCGTAGAGATGAACGCGGCGTTGATCTAATCTCCGACGCGCTGCCATTCGGTCGGCTGTGGTATGATGGGCTAAACGCCGTCGCCAATGCGATTCGGTTACGCCGAGCATCCCAGTCGATCACATGATGCAGTGATTCCCGTTTATGATGAAACTGGCAAATGTGGTTGAAACGCACAAGCATGCGGGCGAGTTCAGAGAATCATAAACGTTGCACGCGTGAAGCAAAGAGCCGCCACACTGTAAAGCGTGACGGCTCATTCTGGAATTAAGGCTGCTTCGGTTAATTGACAGCTTTTAGTGATTATTCAGGACGGTTTGCGGTGCACGTTTGCTCAGTTCAAGCTGTGCGCTCACTTTCTGTAGACCCGCGGTAAGTGCTTCAACTTGTTTCTCCAGTTGCTCTACCTTGCGGTGCTCTTTGAGAAACTCGTTAAGCAACATCGCGTTCACTTGGTCGTAGCGCACGCTGTAAGGTTTTCCGTCTTTGTCGCGCACCACCAAATCACGGTTCACCTTTTCCACTTCTTCGGCCACAAGTACAAACTGTGATGTGCGCGCCGGATCAATTTCCTTCTTGTAACGGAACGTGACCGGTTTAAGCGCTAGGACCGCTTCGCTGGCCTTGTCCATCGCTTTGATTTCCTCCTTGAAGCGCTTTGAGGAGGTTGACGTACCAAGCTGGCCGCTTGCATTGATGAAAACGGCAGTTCCTCCAGTAGAGGTTGCGTTGAAGATGTTGCCGATAAAGCAGCTGTTGCTCACGTCCGCACCCATGGAACCGATCGCAATAACGTTATTGGCCGTGGTGACCGCACTACCGGCACTCGCTCCCAAGGCCGTGTTACCGTTGCCGGTGCTATTCAAGAGCGCTTGAGAACCGATGGCAGTGTTGCCACCGCCATCAGTGTTACGGAAGAGCACCTGAAAGCCAACTGCCGTGTTGGCGGTCGCAGTACCGTTTCCGGTGTTGTCATTATTTTGGAGCGCGACGGACCCCACGGCGGTGTTTGAAGTCGCATTAATGTTGTCTCGGAGCGCCCGCGAGCCAAATGCCGTGTTGTTGTTAGCAGTGGCGGCGGCCGTGGAGTCATTACCCTTGAGCGCGAGGGACCCCACGGCGGTGTTATTAAAGGAATCAATGTTACTGTTCAGCGCAAGATAGCCAACTGCCGTGTTGTGGAGGGCAATGCCTTTTCCGCTCGAGTCATTATGGAAGAGCGCGGAAACACCCACGGCCGTGTTCCTGCTGGCAATGGTACTGGAGAAGAGCGCACCGTCGCCTACTGCAGTATTTTGCTCGCCCGTCGAGTTAGTTTCAAGCGCGGCTCTCCCAATTGCCGTGTTAAAACCGCCGGTTGTGTTGTTCAAGAGCGCGCCCGAACCGACAGCCGTGTGGCCGCTGCCGGTAGTGTTTGAAAAAAGCGCCCCCGCACCAACGGCCGTGTTATTGCCAGCCGTTGTGTTCTCCTCCATCGCATCGGCACCAATTGCCGTGTTAAAACCGCCGGTTGTGTTGTTCAAGAGCGCTGCAGCGCCAATTCCGGTGAGATGATTGCCGGTGGTGTTCATGAAGCCCACTCGATAACCAATAGCCAGGTTGAAGTTGGCGTTGTTGTTTAAAAGCGCACCGGCACCAACGGCCATGTTAAAGTTGCCAGTAGTGTTGTTGGCAAGCGCCCCAGAACCAACCGCCACGTTGTAAGCGCCGGTAGTATCGTTAGTAAGCGCATTGGCACCCACGGCGGTATTGTTGATCCCCACGGCGGTGTTGACGTCGTGCAGTGCGTTAGCGCCCTCAGCGGTGTTGCCGCCAAGATAGCCGCCATCCGGTGGCGGCGGCGGCAGGGCTGCTTGCACTTTTGGCAAAAGCCCAATGCAGACAATCCCTATCAGAATGCGAATTAAGCTTTGACGTTTCATGTTTATTTTTCTTTCTTTTGGTTTGCCCCCGGTGGGTTGACCCTTGGTTGTGCAGGTCTGGACAAGGGGAAGAAAGCTCCGGGGAGAAAGGCTTTCTGCCCTGGACCCCAGTTCCAGACGACACCGAGTTTGTAAGAAATCCCGACACCCGTCTATAGGACATTAGTGCACCCGTCTGTAGGACCTTGGTGCATCAGTCTGTAGGACCTAGTCCCTATAGACGGAATGGCCCGCGCATCTCTACTTTGCCGTTCTGTTGCCGCACGCACAACGACACGCATTCCATCGTCGCGATGCGCGTCAACAATCCAGATCGTTCGCCCTTCACGATCAAGCGCTGACAAGCAGCCCCAGCTCCATCCGGCTCTGCTAAGATTGTCAGCGATGATTTCCCAGTAGCGTTTCACGCGCCGAATTGTGCCTCGTTCGCTCTCGCCAGGGCAACGACAAAATGATAGCAAAAAGTAGGCAATAGAGTGAACGCAAAGAACATCTTGACCGAGCTGAAGCGGCGCAATGTTTACCGTGCGGCGGTCGCTTACGGAGTCGTCGCATGGTTCCTCACGCAGCTTACGACGCAGGTCTTTCCGTTTTTTGAGGTTCCAAGTTATGCGGTGCGTTTTGTTGTCATTGCACTCGCCGTCGGATTCCCAATCGCGATGCTACTCGCTTGGGTTTACGAATTTACCCCCGAAGGAGTTGTGCGGACAGAAGATCTCCAGCCTGCACAAGCAAGATCGGCTCAGCGCGTCACCGGGCGGATCCTCGACTTCATCATCATCGGGGCTTTGCTGCTGGTGATTGCAATGCTGGTTGTTGGGCGACTCCCGTTTTACAGGCAGACAGGCGAGTTGACCCCTCAGAAAAGCATAGCGGTGCTGCCGTTCGAAAATCTGAGTGGCGATCCGGATAACGCCTACTTCGCCGACGGTATTCAAGAAGAGATCCTGACGCGGTTGGCTGGCATTGCAGAATTAAAAGTCATTTCGCGCAGTTCCACGCAGCAATATCAGAGCAAACCCAGGAATCTGCGCGAGATCGCCAAGCAGCTTGGCGTGACGAACATTGTTGAGGGTAGCGTGCAAAAAGCGGCCGATCAGGTGCGGGTCCATGTGCAGTTGGTTAACGCGCAAACAGATTCCCATCTCTGGGCAGACACCTACGATCGCAAGTTGACTGACATATTTGGTGTGGAGAGCGAGATCGCTCGAGGAATAGCGGAGTCGTTGCAGGCGAAGCTCACCGGTCGCGAGGCGCGGGCGTTAGCCGCTAAGCCAACAAACAATCCGGAGGCTTATGATGCGTATCTGCGCGGCCTAGCTTTTCAGTCACGTACCGGGAGCCCGTCCGACCTCTTTAGCAAAGCCATGGGTTTTTATGAGCAGGCGGTACAGCTTGACCCCAACTTTGCGATTGCTTGGGCGCGGCTTTCTCGCATGGACGCCTTCCTTTATTTTAACCGCTTCGACGCAACGACCGCGGGACGGGGCGACGCGGCGAAACGTGCTTTAGAGAATGCGCAGAAACTGCAGCCGAATTCGCCGGAGACCCTGCTCGCCTTGGGTTACTATCAATACTATGTACTGCTCGATTACGGAGCAGCCAAAACCACGTTCGAGAGCGTCAGTAAAATGTTGCCAAACAGCAGCGAAGCGCTAATAGCCCTCGGCCTAGTCACCCGACGCGACGGGCACCCGAATCAAAGCATTGCCTCCTTCGAAAAGGCGCTCACCCTTGACCCACGTAATGTGGAGTTACTTGATTTTGCGGCAGGGACTTACGCCATGCTTCGACAATTCTCGACGGCGCTAAAGCTCTATGATCGATTATTGGACATCACGCCAAACGATCCGCAAGTCATAACGGAAAAGGCCAGCATCTTTCAGGCCCAGAGTAACCTGCAAGAAGCTGCCAGGCTCCTATCTGGAGTAAACGAGCAGATTCCTTTGTACTTTTTCATCAAGATCATTCAGTTAAGACTTGAACGAAATTACGGTGAAGCCGTTCGATTGCTGCAAGCCAAACTAGCTCAATTTCATTATGATTCTAACTTAGGCAAGGCCGGTGATCAGGTAACGCTCGCTTTGATGCAGGGCCTCGCTGGCAACACGGCTGACGCGAAGATTACCGCTGAACAGGCGCGTAATACACTCGAGCAGCTTTACAGAAATCAACCAGACGCTGCTTTCATCATGGTAGCCCTGTCTCAAGCCTACGCCCTGATGGGGCAAAAAGACTTGGCAGTACAGCTAGCGGAACGTGCAATCACCCTTTCGCCGAGAACTAAAGATGCGGTGTCTGGACCTGCCTTCGAAGAGAATCTGGCGTTCATTCAGATGATGGTCGGTGAGAATAGCAACCGTGTGATCTCAACTCTGACCCAGCTGCTACAAACACGATATGGCTCTTATTTTTACGGAACGCCTGTTACGCCAGCACTTCTTAGGCTCGATCCAATCTGGGATCCCTTGCGGAAGGATCCCGCTTTCCAAAAACTCTGCGAGGAAAAGCAGCCGTGAATTTACCGAGCTTTTCTCCGATCCGGAGGTGCGACCATGAACAAACTGCGACGAATCATTGTCCTGCTTTGGGCGGTTGCACTTGCGGCAATGGCGATGTTGGTTGTTGCGGCAGGTCTAGTCACGCGGAAAGGCGCTGACCGATGACGCGTCTGTATCGGCGTTGGTGATGCGACTGCTGGTGCGTTGCGCGCGCGGCAAGCTCAGCGGCCGCCCTCGACGATTTCTTTCATGGCTCGCCGAGCTTTTTCTAGCAATGGACCCTTGCCGCTGCCCGGCACGAACCACATCCCTTTGTCCTTATCGCGGCAATACAGAATATTGATGCCGTCGCTCGTGACCGCATGATGGAACGTGGCACCGGGGTTCTCGGCGATGAATTTGAAAAAAGCCTCTCGCCACGGATCATCGGCGTAACGGAAGATCTCTTCTACCAGCGCCTTTGTTTCTTCAATGCTGACCGTCCGAATGGATTTGGCGATGGCTTTGCGGCGCTCCTTGTCGAGATTCTCAAGATCGAATTTTTCGAAAGGCATAGAGCTCAGTCTATTCCGTCTTTTATAATCGCGTCTGCCTGCCTTTGTCGTCGAGACCAGCTTGACCTGCCAGCGAAAAATCTCACTCTGCTTTGTCGATGTGATCGCGACTCGCAAGACGCCAGCAGCAACACCAGCAGCTCGTCGCTGCGGTCGACCTCGTCTCGGCTCATATCGGCTGCAGTGCATCATTCCGCGCACGGTGCTGGTTGAGCTTGTTCGCGTTGAAACTCAGAGCGGCGGCGGCGTCTATCGCACTCGCTTGTGCGCCACTAGAGATGCTCGCTAACAAAATGCCGATCGTACGTTTCATTCGAACCCGAGATTAATATTTGTGCTCGGAAGGGCCTAGTGCGGTGTTGATGTTGGCGTTGCGTCTGACATTGCATTGATTCTTCGTACGGTTTCGTGCCAATTTTTCTCTGTCATCTGGTTGTAAAAGTCCGCTTCATGTTTCAACGCCTTAGCTTGTTCCTTCAGCCCTTCGGTTTGCCTACGCCTTGCGGCTAAGTCGCTGAAAGCATCGTTACAAGATTTGAATACGAAGATGACAGCAGCGGCAGCAAGTATCGCTAGAAACACCGGCAAAAGATTTTCATTTCATCGCCGCCAGTTTATCTACGATCCATTGCAACGCTTTCCGTCTCTCTCTACCGGAATCGTTGGTTAAAAGGTGCTCTTTGTGAATCTCGCATTGAATCTGCACTAGTTTGTGAAGTCGATGGTCAATCGCTATCACGCCGACAACGACGACAATAAAAAAGATCAATTCAAAAATGAACATCGCGGCGGGATTTAATCACAACGCAGCTTGAGCCGTAAAGCGTGCATATGGGCAGTAGAAATCGGTTGACGTGGAGCGCACATTTTTATCAAATTTATGCACCCTAATTTTTGCTCGGTAGATGAAAAGGTTGGCGGGCCGAATCGAGTACGAATTACTAGAGCGCGAACAGCCGCATTGCGCGGTTTACGAAGATGAACTGCAACGCATCTGGCCGTTAAACGAAAAAGATAGAGAGGCAAAAATTGCGAAATTCGCGAAGAAATACGGGTTTCGTTTAAGGCATTACAAGAAGGGATTGTGCGCAATCTTCGATAAACAGCCCAAGCGTCGCGTATCGTAAAGCATGCAGGACGCATCGCCGACTGAAGGCGCTCTGGTTGACTGCCTAGAGATTCATTTGCAACGCGAATGCCTGGAGTCAATCGTCAAGGGCAAGCGCATATCATGTCGACCGCGATACCATTACCGCGATCCGGCAAAGGAAAGGGGCGGGAGGTTGAGGCAACGCCATGGTTTCGAACGTGGTGGTCTTCCATTGATCCGCAGCAGCCTGCGAGCATCAGCCCAACGATCAACATCAGTATTGTTTTCATTTGTGCTTTCCTTGTTGATTGTGGCCGGACTATTCGCCATCTGGCAATCAAAAACGATTCTGGCGCCATTCAGTGAAGCGAGCCGTTGGCTTCATCGATTGGTTAGATGGTTTCATTCGCCACTCATCGATCGAATGAATCCGGGAATGTCATCCTCCCGTTTTTATCGAATCCGAAAGTCACGCTAGATGAGCCTCCGTGTCCATCAATAGCGAACCCGGCGTAAACGCGACCGGGAATGAGCTTCTGCGGTTGGATCATCGTGGTAAAACCAGGAGGCGTAACTCCGTACTCGATCGGCTTTGTCAGACCACGGCCGCTCAAGATGGACCACATCGCCTTCCACCGGTCATCGGCGGTCCGCATAGAAACGGTGAATGACGCGATATCGGTCTTCGGACGTGTGGTCGAATCACGGTAAAACTCGAAGCGGATCGGCCCGCCCAATCGCCCGCTCGCCTTGGAAACAAACGAGTATGACATCGCCTCAGCAGCGATGCCCGCGAACAGCAATAACATGACGGCAACGGCGCGCATTAGCATCTAACGAGAAAAAGATAAGCCACGGCTATCGTTGCACAACAATACGGCGGGAGTGCGTGCGCGCGAAGACGCAAAATCGCACTAGGGAAGCCGGGAACC
>Ga0066388_100000414_pt1 | contig 19919 bp, 15 predicted proteins | sample PanSoiMetaGPlot6_FD_64539 | JGI IMG/M metagenome (GOLD analysis project Ga0066388, IMG submission 64539) | Tropical forest soil microbial communities from Panama analyzed to predict greenhouse gas emissions - Panama Soil - Plot 6 (Hybrid Assembly) | ecosystem: Environmental > Terrestrial >... | reverse complement strand
CCGCTCTCCAGCTTCAAGGGCAAAGTGGTGATGATCGAATTCCTCTTTCTAAAGTCCCCCAAATGCCTGAACCTGGCCAGGACAATGAACAAGCTCGGTGTTGACTTAGGAGCGCGTGGTTTCCAGCCTATTGCCGTGGCCTTTCCCGCGCCCGGCTCTGACGCGACCGGCCCACTAGTTGGTTACATGGCTGACTACTTCAAACTCAGCTACCCGGTAGGCTACGCCGATAAGAATGAGGTAGATCAGTATCTCAGTCGTGCGCAGAGCGAAGTCTTAAGGATACCCCAGGTGGTCATCATAGACCGCGCCGGAATGATACGGGCCCAGTCGGGCGGGCGCGATGGAACCACAAGCTTGGAAGACGAGGATTTTCTACGCAACATGCTTGATAGCTTGCTCAAGGAAGGTGTGTCTGCCGGCCCAACCAGCAGATAGGTTAGCCTCTGACTGTGTCGGATGTGAGTTGGACAAAGTTGACAAGGTAAAAAACGGGTCGACAGAGTGCCAGGAGGAATCTTTCTGAGCGATAGAGGTGCACGCTTGGCGGAAACCTGGATGACAGCAATGACTGATCCTCTCCGGAAGTATGATGGTCTTTTTTAACCCACCGGCCGGGCCGCGACAGGCAACATCAATGGCGCGGGTGAAAGGCCCTCGCAGAATCGCTCACGCCAGGGCTCTGCCGTAGGGCAAACGCAACTTTCCGTTTCGATAACGAACTATCCGAACGTTCCGCTGTCGTCTTACGTTCACTCCTTCACCTGAAATAAAGGTGTCACCAAAAGATGACATAGCAATGACAAAGCTCCTCTCGTCGGCTTCTTAAGATTTACGGTGCATTGATTTTCGGCTGGCTCCCCTCTCATAGCCGAAAAACGGCTCATGTCAGTATTAATATAAGTGTGCTCAGTCACTGGCGTGAGCCGGTTTTTTCCTCATACGAATCGCCATCATCGGCTCTCGCGTAAGAGCTGGGTACTCGGCGCTCCTCTATCGCACCATAATTCTTGCAGAGCGGATGCGGATACTGGCATTGCTCTGGGCAGTTTTGCTTTCGCTAGCGGCCCAGGTCACTAGCAAAGCGGGGTTAACGAATGGCAAACCAGAGGCTTGCTCGCTATGGGTTCGCCCAGCAGCAGCCTAGGCAGCAAGATTGTGCCGCGTCGTGGGTACCATCACGGTGTTGTAGAGTCAGGCGCGGCAAAGGTTGGGCCAACAACTTCAACGTATTCGCTCCCAGGGACCAACGCCAGACCGTTGGGCGGTCCCCCATATCGCTATCATCCATGTATACCACCTTCCTCCCCCTCTCCCCCTTCGTGATCAGTTTGGTGGCACCATTAAACAGTCGGCCATGGCGAGGCGGTTACCTTTGAAGGCGGAAAGACCAGATACCTTGGCACCTGAGTGTTTGGGAGTAGTGGCCGTATCAACACAAGTGCCGTGGGCCCGAGAAATGGGCACGGCTCAGCATGATCGTGACGCTACGCCCTCAATTTTAAAGATGTCTTTCGAGGGCAGGTCGTTCTTTCGAAGTTCTGGAGCACTATTTGCTGACTAACCAAGGGCTCCGTGTGAATTTACTCTCCAGGAAGCCTTAGATTAGCGTGTGTGCACGCTTGCACTCCAACAGGCGAAAAAGGCTTTGGCAATACCCGCATGCAATCTCGCGGTCTTCCGACGTAAATACCCCGGGATCAGAGCCGGAAAGCCGCACTACATTGTCCCCATCGCAGTACGGACACTCAACGCACAGCATGGTAGGTTCCGAAGCCTGCTCTTCAAATTGGGTATCATTCCGGCCAACGCGAAGGGGATAATTGTGAGAGCCAGGATAATTCTGACTGGTCGTGTTGCTATCAGCAGGTTGATTGGTCAATTGTGGTGTCTTGCATGATCTTCCACTATTGCCTCTTTTTTGGTGTGACCGGTTATCTGTGAACATACGTCACCCCCAGACGCTCGCACGCAAGTAGATGCAATTTGCTCCTCACCAGGATTGTCAAAAATTTGTCACAAAACGGTAACGTCACATTACCTTGAACTGACAAAAATTTGACAACACTAGGACCATGGTTTTCGGCAACTCGCGCCCGGTTGGCAATCCGCTTGCCTGAATGGCGATCAGCCAGGGTAGATAGGTGTCCGTCGCGGGGAGGGTATCGACTGACGCCAGAGGTCAGTGCACCATGTGCAAAGGTTTACGTGTCCAAAGTTCCGATCGTCGGCACCCATAATCACGGCATGAATTTGTAGCCGACGCTGTGCATTGTTCGAAAATGGGTGGGCTTGGCAGGATCCTTTTCCAGTTTCTGTCGCAGTCTTACGATTTGTTGGTCCACAGCGCGAGTGGAAAGGCCCTCGTGATGGTTCCAGATTTTCTCGAGAAATTCCTGCCTCGGGATTACCCTTTCCCGGTTGGTTATCATAAACTTCAGAACGTCAAACGCCTTTTTCCCAAGCACGACCGTTTTGCCATTTCGTCGAACATCCATTCTGAGAAAATCAACAGTCACATCGGAAAAGGCAAAAACGCGGTTCGTCCTTACCCGGTCGGACCACCTCAGAACGCCGCGCACACGGGCAAGCAGTTCTCTTGCATCGACGGGCATGTTTACGTAATCATAGACTCCGAGTTCCAGCAACACGATTTTGTTTAGTACGTCTGACCGTGGGCCGAGAGCGACGATGGGAAACCTAGGATTCATATCTAGGAGCCGACGGCAGAGCTTGTAGCCAGACTGGTGGGGAAGAAGCAAGTCCACCAGCAGTACACACTCGGGTAGCCTACTGCACAGCTTGAGCCCTGAAAGTGCGTTGCACGATATCTTTATGGGGTAGCCTTCCGACTCAAAGTGCTGTTTCAAGTTGCTTGTGAGTGCCTTGTCGCCAGTAACCAGGACGAGTGCCCGCGGAGAGTTTTCTGAGTACGAAAACTTCACTCGATCACTGGTCATGCTAATATCCCCGCTCTCGAACGGCATCGTTTGTCGGTGAACCCGAAGCTTTGCTCGTCCGAGACCTTATTGATCACCAAACATGCGGCCTTGGCCTCTGGAACTGGAACGCATCGTTCAATCGTCGTGCGGGGGGCGTCTTGCTCTGCGAATAGCTGAAGCGAGTCGTGCGAGCAGTTCGCGTGCGTCAAACGGCTTAGGGATGTAGTCATCTGCTCCGAGCTCCAAAAGACGAACTTTACTTGCAGGAGCCACCCGTGGGCCCAATACGATAATCGACAGTGTCGGTGCAACTTGCGCAATGTCGAAACAGACACCTTCAATTGACGCACCGATCTGCTCAGAGTTCACCAGCGCGACGGCGAACTCCGATGTCTTCAAAAGGTTCAGTGCGATATTCAACTGCGAAGCGGAGGAAACACGGTACCCAGCAGCTGCGAGGGTTTCCACTAGGCGCGTGGTGTCGTTCTGAAAATCTAGATCTACGATCAGAATCACCCCATCAGTAGTCCGATTGCCTGAAGCAGTTCTTTCCGGCGAAAGCGAACAATGCTCACCGCGACCCATTCGATTCATTTGTTCTGGTGCTCGAAGCAGCACGCCCCTTAGTGAGGCCTAATAGTGCGACCGTTCCGACTGGAAGATGTCATCGAGATGTAAATTGTTCGTAAGGTCAAACCAGGAATTCTGCGAATAGTACTTCATGGTACTGATGCTGATGCGAGGCTGAAGCTATCCGGATACTCACTCGCATTCCGCATCTCCTTTTTGAAGCTTTGTTTGTCCTGCTGTTATGGCAGAGTGTACAGAAGAAGAGACGGCCTTGGACAGCTGCTAACTGATCGGCCACGTCTGATGCGCGAGCCTGGTCCTCGCCACAATTTTCGAGCCGTCCGACAGTGACCGGTTTGCTCGATCGGACGAGACCTGATTTCGTGATTTCACAATTATGGGAGCGGAGAAGTCGGGAACGCTGCCCGAACCTAAAAAATGATATGCGACATTGTAATCATCTGAGCCGTGATTTCGTGGCGTACAGGGTAGCTTTCAATAAACTGCTCGATCCGTGTGTCTATCGCTTTGTCGCGGTGGGGTCCCCTTGCAGGAAGTACGCTATTTCGAATAGACGAGACAGCCGAATTCAGTAACTATAAATATGGTGGTAGACGTGGGTTACGGGAATAAGAATGGAATCTCCGGGTCCGTCGACAGTTAGCCACCGACACCGAGCTATGTGATCCGTATGCAAGTAGGTCTCCACCAGAAATATGTCCCGGTGTTACTCTCTGACAGGCCAAATGCACGCCCACTGAACGAGGTCCATACGGGTCTGTATGTCCAGGGCTTTCCAAGGTTGTTGAGCGCTCAGTAAGGACTTGCCGCGTGAAATAGCATAAATCCTAATCATGTTGTTGCCGCGGGCAGTGCATTTGAGCATAATCACAAATCTGCGAAGGATCTTCACCGCAGGATATGCGATGCTGCGTCCTGCATCTGGCAGTTCTCCAAGCCGGCTTCCGATGCATATCTATGAATAGCTCATCGACCGCGATTGGCACGCATGCGTCCCTTGCTTCCCGATACTGCTTGCAGCAACTACGGGTTGGGGCTAACTCCTTCTTCAACGGAACTAGTCACTGCACCCACAAATCTCGTAACTGCGATCAGGGCATAACATGTTATGCTTTCCTATAGAAAATTGGTTGTCTTGGGTGATCCCTTTCCCGGCCGCAGTTCTCGTCTACATATCTTATGGGCAACTTGGAGGCGTTTTCGATCCCATCGGTTTCGCATCGACGCTAGGTTCGGGCAGTTTTACCGCTCCCGAACCCATTTGGTTTTGAATAAAGACTCGCCCGAGCCACGCCCGGTTCAGCCGCCCGGAATCGGACTGGTCGTGGCCTTACCTCAGGTGGGTGGACTGGACCACCGCTACCAGCGACGAGCAGCCTGATCTGCCAAGGTCTGCGTACGATTCGGCCCACTTTGAAATCTCTGCGTGATCTGTGCCCACTTAGTTACCTTTGGTGCTCGGAATCTCGTTTGCGCTCAAACAATTTCCCCAACGGTTGCGAGATGCGGAAGTGCATCGTGCATCAGGTGCCCGTACGGAATTTTGTTAGACACAGGCTCTTACGCGGGCAAATCTGGCGAGGTTCTCCGCCGTTGTTTGATTTCTCCAAACCCCTTTAAAATTTCGATGATTTTGTTCCGCAGCGAGGCAGGGACAGAAGTGACCCTCACGACCACCTTGCCCTCGGACACTTCCTGCTCACAAGGAAACTGATTCCGACCTCGTAGCACGCCCGTTAGCAAGAAGACCACACCGGTGCTCAAAATTGCGCCCAACATGGTCAGCTCGTAAGTGATAACGCCATCAGTCCAAAGAGTTACCACCTGCATGCCTCCTGTATTGATCGCATAGCTTTTTTGTGTTAATGAGGTTAGCAGGAAACCACCGATTCCGGCGACGATAGCGCCACAAACCACTAACCACGGCATAAGTGTTTTTTGAGGGAATCGAAGCCCATACGGCTCGAGTGGTTCGGCGGACAACACGATTATGTCACTCGTCGCGATACCTGCCGAGAGTAGCGCGTTTACTGATTGCCTGGCCAAGTCGGGGTCGGAACAAACCACAAGAACGTCACTCTCAGAATTCATAAAACTCCCCGATATCCCCCAAAGGGGCGCGCCTTTCCGGCCACGTCAAATGAGCCCGGGCTTTTTTAGCTGTCCTAATAAAGTAACGGTAAAACACAACGTCTCGCGGCGCTCATCGTCGCAAACCTGCCTTCAACTCCCAGATGGAAACGACAGGCACAATTTTTGAAAAGAGGATATAAAGCAGAGCCATACTGCAAAACGTGGCGACTGTGATTGTGATCTCGACCCAAGTAGGGCGATAGGTTCCCCAAGCATAGGGCAGGAACTTGTGCGACAAGGAGGGAACAATAATCAAATAGCGCTCGATCCACATCCCGATCACGATCGTACTCGACGCAAGAAAAGTTCCCAAGATAGTACGCAGCTTTTTGATCGCGAGTAGTGGGAATGGAAACACAAAGTTACAACACACCATCAGCCAAAACAGCCCCCGGTATGATCCACGCTGGGTTAGCCAGAGCACATCCATTTCCGATCTCGTATTTCCATACCAAGTGGTTAACCGCTCTGCGAATATGAAGTAAAACCAGAGAAGGCTCATAACCAGCAGCAATTTACCAAGGTTATCGAAGCACTGCAGGTTTAAGTATTCCTCTAGGTGGAGAAAAGACCTCAAGAAAACCATGGCAATGATCAATGCCGCAATACCGCTGAAGATAGCACCCGCTACAAAATAGGGGGCGAAGATAGTCGAGTGCCACATGGGCACCGGAGTCATGGCGAAGTCCCAAGAGACGATCGTGTGGACAGAGACGGCCACGGGAATGATCACGATTGTCATAATACCCATGGCAGTCTCCAGCTGATGCCATTGCCTCTGCGTGCCGCGCCAGCCCAAAGACAAGATCGAATAGACCTTCCGGCGCCATCCCGCGGATTTGTCGCGTATGAGTGCGCAGTCAGGAATGATGGGCAATATGAGAAAGGTAATACTTCCAATCAGATAGGTATTAATTGCAAAGAAATCCCATACCAATGGTGATCGGTAGTTCGGCCACAAGCCTCTCTCGTTTGGATACGGAGCCAGCCAATAAAACAGCCAGGAACGACCAAGATGGATGATGGGAAACATGGCGCCAATCATAAGAGCAAATACTGTGATAACCTCGGCGCAGCGCGTGATCGGCCGCCTCCAGGTAGCATTGGAGAGACGCAAAATCGCCGATATCAGCGTTCCCGCATGGCTAATTCCGATCCAGAACACAAAATTCGTAATGTAGAATCCCCAGAATACAGGCCGATTAAGTCCGGCTACGCCAATGCCGGTATAAATTTGATATATCCACGCCGAAAATCCGGCGGCGACAAATATCCCCAGGACTGCTACAGCGAGCGGAAAGCGCCACGAAGTTTCTAGTACAGATCGCAGCAAGTCTCCTTGGACTTGTTCAGCGGTCTTTTTCATTCCACGAGTCTCGTTGCAAATATGTGATTTTGGGTTGTGTTCCCAGTTCGTTCAGCAGCTTCGTGCCCCGTCGAGAGCGCGCTAGGCGTGACACTTCGCTCTCGGGGTCGTTCAGGTCGCCAAAAACTAGGGCCTTCGGGGCGCAGGTTTGCACGCACGCTGGAGTGGGTTCTCCCTCTCTGAGTTCGCGACCCTCTGCCTCTGCTTGGATCTCTGACGCCTTGATACGCTGTACGCAAAATGTACACTTTTCCATCACGCCCACCTGGCGTATCGAGACATCAGGGTTCAACTGTAGGTGCAGTGGCTTATGCCATACTGGATTGAAGAAGTTAAAGGTACGCACTGTGTACGGACAGGCGTTGGCGCAATACCGAGTTCCGATGCAGCGGTTGTAGACTTGGCCATTCAATCCTTCCGAGGTGTGATAGCTGGCGTAGGTTGGACAAACCGGTTCGCAAGGAGCGCTATCACATTGTTGGCAGAGTACCGGCTGAAATCTAAGCCGAACATTCGGAAATTCGCCTTCATAGTAGCGCTCAATCCGAATCCAATGCATAATCCGGCCCTTAAGTGCGGCTTCTTCCCCTACAGTCGGAACGTTGTTCTCCGCCTGACAGGCGATAACGCAGGCGCTACATCCCGTACACCGGTCTAAATCGACGGCCATCCCCCAACGATGAGACATAGATCCTCCTAGCGGAGCTCCCGATCTCTTCCCTGCTCGCTCAATGCTCCCGAGAAGAGAGCCAGACGTCCTTTTTGGCCGACCTTCGAAAGGTTGACGCGGGTAGCTGCCCAGGCGAGTGCATCGACTTCGCGCACTTGCGTGGGAGCCAGAATCTTCATCGGATTTGCTCCCCGCAGGCTGGCATAGCGGCCAAAGTTTTCATGCCCTTGGCCCATAGGCATGGCCGCCACATCAAAGGCAATTCCCGGATTGATGATTGCTGGCGCCTCGAGTGTCCCGTGCCGCGAGCGAACACGAACCAGGTCCCCCTGTTGGATTTGTAGTCTCTCAGCCGTTTTCGGATTAACTTCAAGCCAGCTTCCCCACATCACAGTTGAAAGAGCATCGGGTAGTTCTTGCATCCAGGGTAAGTGCGCGAGCGAACCGTCCAGAAAGGTCCCCGACAGATAAGGCTGAAAGTAAAAAGGAAATTCTTGTTCGCTGCCGTCGAACACGGGTGCGATAAATTCTGGAACTCGGAATTGGGAACGACTGGCCTCAGGCAAACGGAGTTGACAGTTGCCATCCCACCAGCCGCCCTGTTCCAATAGTTGCTCCCAGAGCTTGTCGAAATTGTCGGTTGGGTTACAGGTTTGGGTCCTGGCGAGCTGACTGTATGAAGCTTTCAACACTTCTTCGAACGTCTTTCGGGGCAGGGCTTCTCTTACCTCCCCACCGAGTCTGTTCGCAATCTCCAATACCACATCAGGCATGGCGCGCGTGTCATGCAGAGGGTGCATCACCGGTCGAGCGAGTGTGAGGACAGCTTCGGAAGTGCCCGACTCCGGAACATCATCGAGCCAGGATTCCAGCGGCGAGTGATCGGGAAGAATCAGATCGGCAAAAACACTGGTTTCATCGATGAAGCTGCTAAAGCTGACGGTGAAAGGAGTTCGCGTCAACTTTTCCCCGATTTCGAATCCGGGTGGAGTTGCGAATACCGGGTTAGCCTTGTATAGGAATAGAGCCTCTGTATCTTCGAAGCCTCCGGATAGCAACTGCGAAAAAAAATCAGAGTTATGGCTACGGCTCGTGGGCTCCGTGATGGGCGGCCCTGGGGCGAAGAAAACCCCTCCCGGCGCACCCACGCTTCCTAATATTCGGTTGAGAAGATTCACAGCAAGTGCGCTGAATAACCCATTCGTATGCGCTAGAGCTGCTCCTCCGATGAGAGCTACCGCTGGAATATGGCTGGCCATTTCACGCGCTAATCGCTCAATAGAGCTGGCTGCAACTCCAGTTCTTTTTTCGACTTCCGTGGGTGAGTAGATCTCTGTTGTCAGACGTTCCGCCCAATCTGGGTTGTGAACGCTCTCGTGCGGTTTAGGGCGGAGTCTTTCCTTGACAATGCTATGAGCCAAACCTAACGCCAGCAGGCCTTCAGTTCCGGGTGAGGAAGGCACCCATTCGTCGGCATTCGCCCCGGTTTGCGACATTCGCTGCTCGACTTGTACGAACTTGCCGCGATTGCCCGGACGCCCGCGTCGCATTTCTCCGTAGCCGATCGACTGGGCGACAGGAGAGTTCCACGCACCCAGAAAGTCTGCGCCAAACGAAATCACATAGTTTGATCGTGCAAAATCGAACGAAGGCATGACGGGCCGCCCAAAGTCGAGCAGATTGGCGCGGCGCAGAACCGGTTCATCAAGGGGATCAAACTCGAGGGCAGGCGGCGCCCCGATACTTCCCAGAAAGTTGTTGATCAACTCGCGCCGCCGTCCATGCACCCTATCGGTAAGGAAGCGGATCGAATTCGCTCGCCCGCGCGAGCGAATCTCTTGTAGCTTGACGACAATTTCGCTCAGCGCCGTTTCCCATCCGATGGTGTGAAAAACACCGGAGCCACGCTGGCCGAATCGCTTTAGAGGAGTTCGTACCCGATCCGGATGATAGGTAATCTGCAGCCCAGCTTGTCCGCGTGCACAAAGTTTCCCGCGATTGACGGGATGCTTGGGATTGCCTTCTAACTTCTTTGCCAGACCCATGTTGATAATCCCGAGTTGTCCATTTCGGACTACCTCGGCCTCACCGTCGACGATGCGAACCATCATGCCGCACCCGGCTGGACAAACTGTGCACAAGCTTGGTTTCCAAGTAGCGATGCCAGGTAAGAAATCCTCCTCAGGAACAAAGCGAATGAGCTGTTGAGCCGGCTTCTCACAAGATGCGAGGGTCGCGGTCGCTCCTGTCAAGACGCCTAACTTTAAAACATCGCGACGGTTCATCGTGCTTTCAGCCCCGGCATCAAATCAATAATGGCATGTGACACAATCTGTCGAAACCTGTTTTGCCCGGTGACATCTTAGGCAAAAGCCCATATCAATCTTGACGGCCCGCACCACTACCGTCATCTTTGCTACATCCCCGTGACAACGTGAGCAATCGACGCCGGCTCGGATATGAGGTGAATGATTGAACTTCACATGGGCCGACGTAGCGAACCCGTAGACTCGCTGCCAGGAGATATCAAGCCCAGAGTCGTAATAAGCAGTCAGCTTCTTGACTTCCGGACGATCACTTGCAAGCACCACGTGGCAGCCCATGCACACCTTGGCGCTAGGAATCCCCGCCACCGGACCTTTGTCGACGCCGATATGACATGTCATGCAGCCGATCCCGTTCGCTATATGTTTGCTATGCGGAAACGCGATCGGTTGCACTGGCGTAGCGCGCCACCCAACGAATTCCTTAACCGCGTCTGCCACCGTGGGGTGCTGGAGTGTGAAGATTTCGCTTTCAGACAAGGCATGATCATCGTGGGTTGACCTCGGGTGGCTACACGAGCACAGAATGGCAGCCGTGAGCGATGCCAGGACAAACGCCAGCATTCCCCATCGGTTTTGCGGCGGCATTTCCCTTCAGCCCTACTTAGCCCCACCTGCGGCTTCTATACTGGCTATTTTGATCTTGTTTTTCTCGAGTGTTCCCGAAATGTGTACGGTTTTCCCAGCAAAGGGTTCCGCCTTTTGCGGATCATCTAGTTTGTAAATGGCATCCTTCGGGCGATCGTACAGAACATAGTGAGCGCCGAGTTCGATGCACTTCTTGGTGCACACAGCAGGATCGCTGGTCATGTTCTTCATTTGTTCCATCATCTTGTCGTGCGACTTGTTTTTGGCGCACAGGTCATCCATAATTTCGCCGGAGAAGGTTTGCACTGCGTTCCCTGCTGGCTGGCCTGTCTGGGCTACCCCTAGGCAGCAAGTTATAAGAAGAGTGACGAGATAGGCGTTCAGGGTTTTCACAATCATGAATGAATTCCTTTCTGATTTCGGCTGCTTGAACGATCCTGGCAGCTGAAAGCACCTTTTTGAGGGCTTCCGCGATGGTTGCTCATTCAGCAAACGAGAGCGGGGAACGCTCTTCTATCGGACCATAAAATTCTATATGCGAATCCGCCAGCCAAAATCACAAGCGCGTCAATTACTTGTCAATTACTTGTAAAAACCTCTTGTAGGCGGCGCTCGTCGAGTCGATTCATCAGTGTAATGACTTGACCTCTTCCCCTCGCCATCGTCGATACTTGTGGTGCGCAACAATTCAGTCTGCCCCGAAATGCCTCCCCTTCTCGCTCCATTTTTTGCGAAGCTTCTCATTGCAGGTGAGCTTTTAGCTACCGCGTTGCTCCAAGTATCCAAGTACGGCTCGACAGCACGTTTAGATGATTGCAAGTCACACTTCTAAGATTGCTCGAGTGCCTCAATTTGACAGGGCAGCACCCTGCTCGCGGTAGTACTCAGCCGCCGTCAATCGGTCCCTTACGCCGAGTTTTCTTAGGATATGGCAGACGTGGTTCTTTACAGTCTGTTCCGAAAGGTTTAACTGAGAAGCTATCTCTTTGTTGGTCAATCCAGCGCTAATCAACTGCATCAGCTGTTGTTCGCGCCTACTAAGCCCGAGTTCCAGGCCTCTGAACGTAGCCGGGACGCGACTGGTTTGTCGCGCTACGTAGTCGAACAAAGCCAGGCACAGTTTCGGCGGACACGCCGCTTCTTCGTAAACAACACCTCTAACCGCAGCAGCGATCTCAAGGGCTGATGCATCTTTTAGGACATACCCCGCTACGCCGGCTTTTACGCAGCGCAAAAAGATATCTTTGTCAGCTTCCATGCCGATCATAAGCACTTTTATCGCTGGAAGGGCTTGTCGTACGAAACCCACAACTTCCAGCCCCGCTACCGCGTAGGTTGCGGAATCCAAGATAAGCACGTGTGGTTTGATTTGCTCTATTCCCTCGGCGATCTCGCGATCATACGCAAATGCGGCCACAACACGTATGTCGCCTCTTTTGTTCAAAACTCTCGCCAAAGCTTCCCGCAAAAGACGATTTTCCGCCAACAGGAAAACCTCAATCGCTTGGTCTACGGTTTTCATTGTGACAATCGAGTCCAACTTCTCCATCGATGAGTGATATGGAATCGATCCATTATTCAGGCGTAATGCCCTGCCCGCGTACGTCATAGTTGGAGAAAACCTACGTCAACACTTGCTGGCGTTCGTCACTGAATTGTCAAAACTTCGTCATTTTTTCCTAGGACAGCACGCATCGTGCAAACTGGAGTGCTGCGCTTCCCGTCAGACACGCTTGCCGGTTCGACACTCAAGCGTGCGGTTTAAATCGATGATGTCGCCATCGCCTTCTCGACTCACGTGTGACCGATTCCTTCGAAAGCGTGCGATAAAGACCGCCGGAGTCTCGCAAGCAGATTGGAGCAAGTGTCCTCTGCCAGACTGTAGAAAGAGAGTTTTTTCCGGTTCACCGAGCGGCTCTGAAAAAAGATCGCAGCAATCAAAGCCAGAGGATAGGAACTGTTTCAGAACCTTTCGACTGGGATGCACCACCGTTCTAATTTCTACGGCAGTACGTCCATCTCGGAAGGCGGTTCTCCATCCGCGGGCGTAAGCCTCCGGATGCACATCACTGACAACTAGGTCCGCGCCGGGCTTCAGCGCTATGGCGAATTCGCGTGACACCACGCTTAGATCCGGAAAGTGACTCAGTGCAAACGAACAAATCGCAAAATCAAAGAATCCAGCTCCGAACGGCAGCTGCGTGCAGTCTGCCCGAGCAAGGTGGTGAGCCATTGCAAATTTGGTCGCGGCAATCCGCAGCATTGCCGCAGAACAGTCAACGCCTATGCCGAGTCGCGCGCCGAGTTCGACGAGTTTCTTCAGCCAACGTCCAGTGCCGCACGCCAAATCCAGGACAGCCTTGTTTTTCATGGGCGGAATCAACGGCAGGAGATGACGCTCTTCCAGAGCGAGCAACGGGTTAAGGGAAACATCGTACATTGTGGCCCAGAGTTCATACGCTTCGCCCGGCGAAAGAAGAAATCGGCGGCAGGTGGAACTTGAAGATACTTGGTCCTGTTTAGCAACTGTTGTGTGGGGCGTTTGCAACTTTCTACTCACAAGCTCTCTTCTTTAGGCTTACGAAGATTGATAAATTGCTGAGTCCACTTTAATTCGAAGGGCGCCGTGTAAATGCCCAGTCTGTAGCGCCAGCTGCTAAGCGCCTTCAGCGTGACGCGACCCCACGAGGGAAGCCGTAGGTCTTGTATTGTCGGCCAACGAGAAGAGACAACCAATTCGAAGTTGTCAATCAGCCTCTTCGTTTGTGGCTTCAGCCACGGTGTCTGGGGGTCTTTCTGAGTGGCGAACCGTTGCCAATGATCGGTCGCCCATTCGTCTGGAGTCGTAGGAAATTGGATCTTATCCTCGACTCCGCCATACATACGCGCCCGTTGGGGGACTGGAGTGTAATGCTCAACTATGATTTCGGCGTCCGGATTCAGACGCTTTAACTGTCGAATGAATCGGATGCAATCGTGCGTGTCACCCTCAGGATCCTTCGGGTTACCGAAGATGATCGAGAATTCTGGGATAATGCCGAAACGCCGGATGCGGGAGGCCAAACCCAGAGTATCCTCGGCGCAGAGATCTTTGTTCATCTCCTTCAGGTTCTCGTTGGAACCTGATTCAGCTCCGAAGAAAATCATGGTACAGCCGGCTCGACGCAGGGCGTCGAAAGTTGCATCCGAATAGCGCATCATTATGTCTGTGCGACCTTCACACCACCAGCGAAGCTTGAGGGGTAAGAGTCGGCCTGCAAGTTCGCGCGTGTGGTCTTCACGCAAGAAAAAATTGTTGTCATAGAACTGGATCGCATCGACACCATAGCGATGTACCAAGTGTCGCAAGATACTCTCTGTCCGCGCCGGAGATTCCATCTTTTCGCGCCTACCTGAGAATGTGACGACACCGCAAAAATTGCACCTGAATGGGCAGCCGATACTAGCTTGGTGCACAGCTGTGCGCCGGCCGAGGAACGTCGAAAGCAGGTATTTTTCTGCGAGAATTCTATGATACGGATACCAGGGAAACTCGTCCGGACTTTGCATGGGACGCTCGGGGTTGTGATGGGCTTCTCCTTCAGCCCCTTTGTACGAAAGCCCCTGAATATCGTTGAAGTCGCGCGAGCCGCGCAAAGCCTCGAGTAACTCAAGAAATGTTCGTTCGCCTTGACCGCGCACCGCGAAGTCCACATAGGCAGCATTCAAAACGGCTGCAGTGTAATTGGACGCGAAATATCCTCCCCATACGATCGGAACGTATGGAAACCTGCTGCGAATCTCGCGACAGCTTGCCACAGCGCCAACAGTTTGGGGTCCCGGCATGACCGTGACTGCCACCAGTTCCGCGGGTTTCTGTTTCAGGATAGAGAGTAATGTCTCGGTAGGATGAGGATCGAGATTTCCGTCAACAATTGCGTACTCTTCGTGCCCTTCCAGTACGGCTGCAAGCGACAAAATCGACAGCGGAAGTCGTCGGTTTCGAAACTTCGTCGCTTTGGGATTGTACAAAAGTATCACGGCTAACGCGCTCGTCGGGTCACGAAACTGTCATGCGTTCGGGAAGGTAGCAATCCCACAATTGCAACTTGTCTCTAATTTGTCAAAATTCTGCAAAATGCGTGCTGGGGCGTGGTTGTGAAAAATCAAACATGTGGGTCGCGGCAGAAGTTACAGAATATTGACAAGGTTTTGACAATTGACGTTTTCATCCGTCCTAGTTTGTGTGCTCGTCGGGAAGAAAAGGCGATGCCGTTTCGGGCAATCCGGCGCTTGAGGAACGATATTCACAATGAAGGATAAAGTGGTGCTGTTCTACCCTCCGTATGAAGGACCTCCGTTGGGAGCACCTCTGTCCTTGCTTGCTTTGGCCGGGCCTCTGCTCGAAGCAGGTTTTCAAGTGACACTGATCGACAACGTCATTGCCCCCGATTACGAGGATGTAATCCTGCGTGAAGTCAAAGACGCACTTTGCTTAGGAATCTCAGTGCTCACCGGACCGCATATCGGTGCTGCGATCCGCGTCGCACGCACGGTAAAAGAATTTCGCCCCAACTTACCAATCGTGTTCGGCGGGTGGCACCCGAGTCTGGCCACGGAGCAAACACTGCGCGAAACTTTTGTCGATGGCATCGTAAGGGGACAGGGTGAGAACACTTTTCTTGAATTAGTCTTGCGGATTGCAGGGAAGCAGCCTTGGGATGGGGTGCTGGGCCTGTCCTTCAAGCATGCCGGCAGGATTCACGAGGAACCAGAAAGGCCGGTGGCGAATATCAATGACCTCCCCCCTCCCGCCTATCATCTCGTTGATCCCGGTGTGTACGCCAGAGTATCCGGGGTCAGGCAGTTAGCTTATACGACCAGCGTAGGCTGCCCTTATCAATGCAACTACTGTACTGACCAGGTCTTTTACAAAAGGCGCTTCAATGCCTACCGCGCGACACGAGTTCTCGCTGACCTTGCAGACCTGGTTCCTCGGTACAACATCGAACACGTTCCACTTTTCGATTCCAATTTTCTGGTAGACAGAAGGCGCGCCGTCGAAATCGCGCGCGGGATCATTGCCAGTGGTTTGAAATTTCGCTGGGACTTCCAAACATCGACAGACTTTCTGGCCAAGATGAGTGAGGACGAAGTTTGTCTTCTCGGGGAAAGCGGCGTCCACCACATCGGCTTCGGTACGGAGTCGGCATCGCAGCAGGTGTTGTACTTGATGAACAAGCGTTTTCAACATGTAGACCAGATGGTAGAAACAGCCCGGAAGGCCGACTTAGCGGGTATTCATATCGTATTCAACATAATTCTCGGCTATCCAGGCGAAACAGAAGCCGATCGCCAGCACACGTTTCGCTTCATGAGCGATATAGCCAGGCAATATTGGAATGTCAGTTTTTCTCCCAACATTTTCACTCCTTATCCAGGCATTCCAATTTGGCCGCAACTTAAAGAGCTGGGTGTACGCGAGCCGAAGTCCCTGGCGGAGTGGGAGACTCTCGCCTTGGGACACAATGTGCTTCCTTGGTTGCAAGGAGAAGAGCTCCGACGCCTGCGTCGGGGTCTTGCGTACTTCCTGCTAAACAACCAACTCCGAAGAGTGAGCAAGAAGATACCGTGGCTGCGACGCGGGGTGCGAAGCGCTCTCGGGGTTCCCATACGTTGGCGCATCCGTAGAAACAGCTACTCCTTCCCTTGGGAACTGTGGGCATCGCGAGCCGTGGAAAGAGTGGTTGCGCGTCGGTCGCTGCTGACAGGCCAGAAATTGAAGGAAGGCATGCCGGAAGTCTGTTGAGCGGTTTCTCCTCAGATCGGAGAGGTGAATGCCCGTGGTTGACGTGCTGCTGACACATTCTTATCACCTGTACTACGACCGCAAGCAGACGCGGAAAATGCAACCCTATCCTCCACTAGGCACTTTGTATGCGGCCGCTCTCCTGCGAAAACATGGGATTTCAGTGGCAGTATTTGACACGATGTTGAACGAACCACACCAAGGCTTCCGGGATGCTCTTGAACAGCATTCACCGCGTGTCGTCGTTGTCTACGAAGACAATTTCAATTTCCTGTCGAAGATGTGTCTGACTCGCATGCGGGAAGTGGCTTACGAAATGGCGCATGCTGCTCGCCAGAGTGGCGCAAAGGTCCTCGTCAACGGCTCAGATGCTTGCGATCACGCCCTTGACTATCTTCGCGAAGGCGTCTCGTGCGTGCTCCTAGGAGAAGCAGAGTGGACGCTGCTGGAAGTAGTTCAACAACTTCTCCAGGCGGATGAGCTAGACGGAGGTTGTATTCCGGGCCTGGCCTATTTGCACCCCAAAACAGGAGAAGTAGCATGCTCCCCTGAGCGAAAATTAATGCGGAACTTAGACCTCTTACCTTTTCCGGCGCGGGAGTTGGTCGATCTTGACAACTACCGCACTGCCTGGAGCGATGCCCACGGATTCTTTTCGTTAAATATTGTCTCCAGCCGAGGCTGCCCCTATGGCTGCAATTGGTGTGCGAAACCGATCTACGGCAGCTCTTTTGCCGTTCGCTCGCCCATCAGTGTCGCGGAAGAGATGCGGCAGTTGAAGTATGAGTTTGGCGCTCAACACCTCTGGTTCGCTGACGATATTTTTGGCCTCAGAGCCAAATGGGTCGGCGAATTCGCAGCACATGTGGAGAAAATTGATGCCGCCGTACCCTTCAAAATGCAAAGTCGCATAGATCTAATGACGGCTGACACGGTTCGTGATTTGCGGCGGGCGGGGTGTGCGGAAGTATGGATGGGAGTCGAGTCGGGTTCGCAGAAAATCTTGGATGCCATGGATAAGGGAACTCGCGTCGAGCAGATTGCAAAGGCACGGGAAAACCTGCGACAACAGGGCATTCGCGCCTGCTACTTCCTGCAGTTCGGATACCCAGGGGAGACTTGGGAAGACATTTGTAAGACGGCTGCGATAGTTCGCAGCACTCGTCCCGACGACATCGGAGTGTCGGTCTCGTATCCATTACCGGGAACAAAGTTTCACGAAAGAGTGCGGGCGCAACTTGGGGAAAAGACGAACTGGTCGGACAGCGAAGATCTCGCCATGATGTTTCAAGGTGCCTATAACAATGAGTTCTACCGCGCCTTGCACGACGCTTTGCATGCTCAAGTCGAACAGTGGGGCCTAGGTCATGGGGATAATGAGGAGAACATGGAAGGCGACGCTGCGTGGGCAGAAAATGCTGAGCGATTGTGGCAAAGAGTAGAAACGCTGGAAGAAACCTGTCGTAATCCCCGGCCCACCGTGCTGCCTGAGATTCGTCAGCCGGACCTGGTGCAACTGCAGGCGGTGGGGGAAGGAGATTTCCCGCGCACTTCCGCGCGCATGGATCGTACTCTCTAGCATGGACATACTTCTTACTCACGGATACTTCCTGTACGAGGATTCAAAGGAGCTTCAGATCATGAAGCCATACCCCCCTTTGGGGATCCTCTATATCTGCGCACATCTACGTAAAAAGGGAATAGACGCAGAAGTGTTCGATTCGACGTTTGCGTCACGTGAAAAGCTGTTCGCTATCCTACAGGCCGGGCGTCCTTCGGTCCTCGGTATCTACGCGAACCTAATGACCCGGCCTAATGTCGTTGAGATTCTGAGATTCGCCAAAAGTGCGGGTTGGCAAACAGTGGTTGGTGGACCAGAACCTGGTGCATACGTCAAAGAGTACCTTGCGGTCGGTGCTGACGTGGTAGTAATTGGGGAGGGCGAGATTACCTTGGAGGAGTTAGTTCCGGTTCTAAGATCGGGTGCGGTCCAGTCCCTTCATAATGTAGACGGAATTGCCTTTCGCGACTTAGACGGCAATATCGTCCGGACTAAACCCCGCGCGCAGATCCCCAATATCGATGCACAACCGTGGCCAGCGCGTGAACTCATCGACATGAATGAGTATGTTGCGGTGTGGCGAAAGCATCATGGAATGGGCTCCGTTTCCCTCATTACCGCGCGTGGATGTCCTTACCACTGCAAGTGGTGCAGTCACCAGGTCTTTGGGAAAACCCACCGTCGTCGGAAGCCAGCCCTAGTTGCCGATGAACTGGAGTGGTTAATCGGCCGGTATCACCCGGACATGGCGTGGATGGCGGACGACGTTTTCACGATCCATCCCGGATGGCTTTTTCAATACGCCGACGAGTTGAAGCGACGCGGTTTGAAATTGCCATTCGAGTGCATCTCGCGCGCTGATCGCCTTAATGCGTCGGTCGTCGACACGCTGGCCGATATAGGTTGCTTTCGCCTGTGGATTGGCTCGGAGAGTGGATCACAACGCATATTGGATGCCATGGAGCGGGGTGTCACCGTCGAACAAGTGCAGACCGCAGTCGCACTGTGTCGATCGCGTGGCATTCAGTCCGGGATGTTTCTTATGTGGGGCTACCAGGGGGAAGAAATCGTGGATATCGAGGCTACGATTCAGCACGTTAAGAAAACTGATCCCGATATCTTCTTCACCACGGTTGCTTATCCGATTGCCGGAACTCCCTATTTTAATGACGTTGAATGTCGAATCGAGCACCTGAAGGAATGGAATGTCGGTTCCGATAGGGAAGCCCGAATTCGCGGTCGCCATTCACGGCGATTTTACAGCTTTGCCGATAAGTTGCTCCGTACCGAAGTTGAACTTGAGAAGAGGCGCAGGCAAGTGGATACGAGTGCTTCAACTGTCGAGGAGTTGGAGGGCAAGGTTGCTGACTTTCGTGCCAGTTTACTAGCTACCGCCGCGGAGATCGAGGCCTAACGGTGATTGGTATGCCGATTTATTCCGTTCCGTTCGACGCGGTTGCAGAAGATTACGATCGCACATTTACTGGCTCGAATGTTGGCCGCGCCCAGCGAACAGCGGTATGGAAGGACCTGATTCGAACGTTTTACGCGGGAGACCGGATCCTGGAGATCGGTTGTGGTACTGGCGTAGATGCATGCTTTTTAGCCAGCCGGGGTGTCACCGTGGTTGCCTGTGATAGCTCGCCAGCAATGATTGCGATTGCCGATCGCAGAGTCAGGCAGGCGAACGAATTGAAAGTTCATCTGCACTTATTACCAGCCGAAACCTTGTCTGAACTCAGCACCAGGCAACGCTTCGATGGGGGCTTCTCTAACTTCGGCGTGCTTAACTGCGTAGAGGATCTCCAAGGAGTGGTAAGCGCGTTAGCCCGGTTGCTGAAGCCAGGAGCTACCTTCCTGCTCTGCATAATGGGAAGACACTGCGTGTGGGAAGTACTTTGGTATCTCGCCCATGGAAATCTGCAAAAGGCATTTCGGCGGATCCGGCGTGGAAGC
>Ga0066388_100000413_pt1 | contig 19930 bp, 14 predicted proteins | sample PanSoiMetaGPlot6_FD_64539 | JGI IMG/M metagenome (GOLD analysis project Ga0066388, IMG submission 64539) | Tropical forest soil microbial communities from Panama analyzed to predict greenhouse gas emissions - Panama Soil - Plot 6 (Hybrid Assembly) | ecosystem: Environmental > Terrestrial >... | reverse complement strand
TGACAACAACAAAGATGCAACTTCCGGCAAACCTGGCGCTGACAACAACAAAGATGCAACTTCCGGCAAACCTGGCGCTGACAACAACAAAGATGCAACTTCCGGCAAACCTGGCGCTGATAGAAGCGATTCAGCTACGCCGGCGGGTGGTTTAAAATTTCAAGAAACCGTTCTGCCGGGCGGGACCAGGCGATTTCAGTTGGATGACGGCTCGACACTCGACGTGAAATCTGACGAAAGTCGCACGCTCTGGAAGCGCGACGGGACTAAAATAGTCTCGGAGAAGGATGGTTCCCTTTCCACATACCATCCGAATGGCAGTTCGGAGCAATTTCTTCCCCATGTCCGTGATGGAAAACCGGAGTTGGACAAGGATGGCAACCCCATATTCACCGTTAATAGGGTGGATTCTGACGGTAACACCACCATTGAAGATCCAAATGGTAAAAGAACTTACATCCCAGGGGCAAAGGATAAACAGCTGATGACGAAAGCTTGCGAACAGCTGCACGACGCCTGTGGGCCATCAAGCAGTAGCCACGACACCATCTCCAAAGCTCTCTCTGACCAAACCCCAGAACGGCGTGAGTGCATGGATAAGATGTTCAAGGAGAAGTATGGGACAGACATTGATACTTACCTGAAGAGTGAACAGCAGAAGCAAGAACAAGCTTTGTTAGATAAGCTGGATGAACATGGAAAGCATTGGTATCCAGGCGGAGGCACAGACAGAGCCAAAATGGTCCAAGATATTGAAAATATGACTCCACACCAGCAGTTTCTCTATAGAACAGACAAGGATTTTCAGAAGAAGGTTGATGAGAAAGTGAAGGGAGATATGGTGTCCCATGTCTCCATATCCAAACATGATGAGGATGCTTTGCATGCAGCGCAGCATTTTCTCGACAAAGTAAAAAACAGCCAAGGAGAGACGCAGCAACCGGATCTGACGTCGAAGCTGCTCAAACATGCAGCGGGCCAAAGATGGAGCTTCGAAGGCGAGGAAAAGCGGCAACGGCAAGAAGCCTTAGCCGATCTGACTGAAGCTGAGAAGAGTGATCCGACCCTTCGCGACCGCATTGCTAATGGAACAGACACTGACTCCGTCGAACTTCGCAGTGCTGCTAAACAGGCATTGGGAGACGAAGAATACAAAAAGTACATACAGGGTTCTAAGCAGAAATGACGCGCCACGCGAACGCTGCCCAACATTCGCTTGTCGACGCGAGAACCTTAAACAGATGAGCGACTGGTCGATCTCGTAAACAACTTGGATACACCCCTACTCTAGAATCTCATGGCTCGGATCGTGCCACGTCAAACAAGGCCTGCACGGATAAGTTTCGTCAAGTGTCTCGTTAAGCGAAGATGTTCTTTGGGCAATTGGGTGAACAGTTCAGTGCCGAACAAAGCGGATGTCAACTTCATTCTTTACCTTGCAGCTTTCAACCTGCTGTGGACCGCTTATGTGCTTCTGATCTACGGGCACGTTCAGGCCCTCGGAGAAGGCACCTTTGCTCATGCGGCGGCCAGCATCGGCGTCCGTCTGCTGCTCTGGATCATGCCAGTCTACCTGTACCTGAAATTTGTAGATCGCGTCGATGCAGCATGCTACTTGCAATTGAGCAGCAACTGGCGTAGGGGATTGCTGATTGGACTTGGGTTATCAGCGCTCGACTTGGTCGGCTCGATCCTTCGGTTTGGTCAACCGCATATGGCCTGGAATCTGGTGACCTGGAATACGGTGTTGAGATCTGCATTCTGCGTTGGCTTCGTTGAGGAAATTCCCTTTCGCGGGTTTATTCTCAGCAAACTCACCGCTCGGGTGAACTTCTGGATAGCAAACTTTCTGACCTCGGTGCTCTTCGTCAGTGCCCACCTTCCGGGCTGGCTCATGCTGCATCTCTTCACGGTGCCTCGGGTACTGACCATCTTCATCTTCAGCTTCACAATGGGCGTAGTGCTGAAGTATTCCCGCTCGCTGTGGACCTGTATCGCAGCACACAATGGAAACGACGCCATTAGTTTCTTTCTGTTTCATGACCGTTCGTAGCGGACGATTCGTTGCATGCAGATATACAGGAGGTATTCGTTTGAAGTCAGGATTGGCTGGAATAATCACGGGCGCTTCGACCGGCATAGGGCGGGCGCTGGCTGTCCTGTTAGCGAAAGAGTTCAAAGCCAGGCTCGTCTTGACGGCCAGGAGTGAAGACAAACTCTCTCAGGTGGTCAGTAGCGTCAAACAGGCCGGAGGAGAGGCTCTGCTCGTCTCCGGGGACATTGCCGACCGGGCGCTTGCGGAATCCCTCCCTCCGCTTTGTCTGGAGAAGTTCGAAGCGCTTGATCTTGTGGTCAATAACGCTGGACTGGGCATACCAGGACCAATCCAGGACCTGACGCCCGAAGATTGGGAGCGCCACTTTCAGGTCAACTTCTTCGCTCCACTATATATAACCTACGCGGCTCTCCCCCATTTCCTCGAGAAAAAACGCGGAAAGATCGTCAATGTTTCTTCGGTTGCCGGAAAAGTTGCGTACCCTGGGAGCGTCTGTTATGCGGCGAGCAAGTTTGCCTTGACCGGCATGTCCGAGGGCATGGCTGCCGAGCTTGGGCGGAAGGGCATCGACGTGATTACCGTCTGTCCGGGTTGGGTGCGCTCAGAGTTCTTCGCCAAGAACAACGTTGCCGACCGTTGGAACCCGACGCTGATCGCTGAGAGACCCGGACCCGCCGGTTGGCTGATGAAGCACTGCCTGAGCATAAGTTCGGAAGAGTGCGCTCGCCAGATTGTTCTGGCCTGTTCCCGAGGTGGCGGGCGAGAGATAGTGCTCACAGCTCCCGGAGTGCTGATGGAGCGGTTGGCGGGCCTGTGCCCGTCACTGGTGCACACGCTCGTTGCTAGATTATCACCAGAGAGCTGAAGCCCTTACCTACCGGTCGTCGGCGGCTCGCAATGCAGCTCCAGAGCTTCCTTTAGGTTTGCCAGAGCTTCGTGCGGTGTTGATTCAACGATCAAGCCTTAGACGGCTTGAATTGTTGCTACGATAACATAGTCATTCCGTCCCCCCTATACCGTCACCCACATGAATGCCCATGCTGCGTAACCTACACAAAGTTGCCCGGGTCATGGCACTAAACTGCGCCGCTGCCATCATGGCGACTCCGCAGGCTCACTGCCAAAACACTCGCTGGACGAGTTATTCAGAAACCGGTGTCAAAGCTTACAACCAGGGCCACTACGCGGAAGCCGAACGGCTCTTCGAACATGCCCTTGCCGAAGCCGAGGCGGCGGGCGACAACGGGGTTATGCTCGCGCGCAGCTTGAACAACCTGGGAACTGCCTATAAACAATTGGGCAAATACTCGCAGGCCGAGGACCTTTTGAAACGATCGATCGGCATCATCGAAAACACAAGAGGTCTTGGTGGCGAAAGTACCGACATGTCGCTGGCTCTGAACAATCTGGCAGGACTTTATGACGAGCAAGGCAAGTACCCAGAAGCGGTGCAATTGTACAAGCGCTCAGTGACAATTGCTCAAAAGCGGCTCGGCGCAACTAACCCGAAAACGGCTCTGGAGTTGAACAATCTCGGGCACGTCTACATGGAGCAAAGCAAATACGCTGAAGCAGACGCGCTCTTTCATCAGTCTCTCAAGCTGTTCCGCGATCCAAAGACGCAGAGCGACCCTTTGTACCCAGGAACGCTGTTTGCCATTGCCGGCATCTTGTGCGAAAAGGGTTCATTTCGTGAAGCCGAGGCAAGTATGAAGCGCGCCCTGGAAGTGGGCGAAAAAGTCGTCGGCACCGATAGCGCGCAGTACGCCGGCTGGCTAGATTCGCTGGCATCACTGTTCAGTCAGATGGGCAAGTACTCTAAGGCCGAGCAGTGCCTTAAGCACTCACTGGCGATCCATGAGAAGGAAACAGGCAGCGAGCATCCCTCGGTCGCTCTTTCTCTCTCTTTCCTTGCGAAGGCATATCTGTCGCAGGGGCGATATCAGGAGGCAGAGCCTCTGTGCAAACGAACCCTGGAGATCAAAGAGAAGGCATTCGGCAAGAACTCCGTTCACGTGGCCGACAGCCTGGCTGCCCTGGCATCGGCTTACCAGCAGCAAGGCGACTATCTCAAAGCCGAGCCGTTGATGAAGCAGGCCTACGAAATTCGCGTGAGCCAATTTGGCCCCGAGCATCCTAAAGTGGCGCGTAGCTTGGAGAGCATGGCTAGTCTCGATCAGGATCTGGGGAAATATGCGGAATCGCAGGACCTGCTCAAGAAGTCCCTTAGCATTGACGAGAAAGTACTGGGTCCGGATCACCCTGACGTTGCCGATATCGTTCGCTTGCTCGCCGTCGCCTGTGCGAAGCAAGGCAAGTACGATCAAGCAGAGCCTCTGTACAGAAGAGCATTGGAGACAACTGAAAAGTCTGTCGGGGCGAAGCACGTGCAGTACGCTTCGGCGTTGAGAGATCTCGCCAGTCTTTACCAGTTGCAAAACAAGCCGGCGCAAGCAGAAGAATTCTACAAAAAGGCACTGGGAGTAGATGAGGTAGCGGTCGGAGCCAACAGTGCAAAAGTAGCCAGCGATCTCGAGGCTCTCGCTCGGCTCTATACCAGCAACAACGAGCCTGCGAAGGGCCAGCCGCTTCTAGAGCGTTCCCGCCAAATTAAGAATGCGCTGCCGGGCTCGCGGTTTTTGGGTCGCCTGCTGGAAACGTCTAACAATGCTGTGAATGCGATGAGTACTGCGGCCAGACCGATCGCCGACAAGTGGGCGCTGGTTGTTGGAATCAGCAACTTCAGGGATCCATCGATCAACCTGAAGTATGGAGCCAAAGATGCAACTGACTTTCGGAATTTCCTGGTATCAAAGGCTCGTTTTCAGCCTGATCATGTGCGGCTGCTGGTAGACAGCGATGCCAATCACGACAACATAGTCGGACAGCTCGGCGACCTGTGGTTGGGCAGTCGGGCTGGCCCTGAAGATCTGGTTATCGTCTATGTGTCCAGTCATGGCAGTGGACCGAGCAGGGAGGCCGGCGGTGTCAACTTCATGGTCGCGTATGACACGAACAGAAACAACCTCCTCTCCACGGGCATTCCCATGCAGCGTCTGTCAAATACCGTCAAGGAGCGAGTGCGTAGCGATCGAGTGATTCTGATCATGGATGTCTGCCACGCCGCTGCGACCGTGCCCACTGAGAAGGGGGTGACAGCCGATGACCTGTTTGGTGATTCGTCTCGAGACGCCGGCGGCGTTAATGCTGGTGCTGCGCCGGACGAGAAGGGGTTGAGTCGGGATGCAGGTTTTGACGCAAGCAACCTCGCACTCGGTAGCGGTCAGACAGTACTGTGCTCCAGCCTTGCCGATCAAGTCTCATGGGAATCCTCGGAGTATCAAAACAGTGTCTTCACGCGACAGCTCATTGACGCGCTTGAAAGCAACGGGGAAAGCACCACTTTGACCCAAGCCTACAAGAGTCTCAGGGATGAGGTCGAATCTGAAGTTTTGCGAGATCACGGCGAACTGCAGACTCCGGTTTTGAGCACGAAGCAATGGGCAGGCGGCGATCCGATAATTGCTGTTCCGCCCCAGAATCCGAGAGCGGCAATGTTGAGCAATTGAATTGAACCGGCGGGCGAGAATTTCACCTAAGGCGGCCTAACCGAACCCATTTCGCAACGGTGCTGTCAATCCATCCAGTCACTTGCCACTGCTTGCCAGCGCGAGTGACCGGTTATCATAGATATCAGGCACTGGTCTGGGCTGGCGGTCTGACGATCCTGGTGGTTATCGTGAGCTGAACGCCGAAGACGCCGACACAGAACAGGATCCGGCTGGAGGATCCGTGCGGATGCGTGACAATGCTGACATCCTCAGTCTTCAAGACGAGTTGCGCCGAGCGCGCAACGAGTCGCTGGATGCACGCAGGCAGTGCGAGGATCTCGAACGCCTTCTAGTCGACTTCCTCAATTACAATCCAGCATTGTCGTTCATCAAGGACGAAGATGGCCGGTATCTTTACGCGAGCAAGAGTTTCGCCGAATTCTTCAAGGTAGAGCCAGACGCATTTCTCGGCAAGACCGATTTCCAGTGGTTGCCGGACCATCTGGCCCGACAATTCACCGAAAACGATGACCGGGTGCGAGCTACAGGCAGGCCGACCGAAATCGTCGAAAGCGTGCCTATGCCGCACGGCATCATTCACAGCATCGTTTACAAATTTCCCATCGTCACCCCATCGGGCCGGCACTTCGTGGGCGGAATTGCTGTGGACATTACACAGCGTCAGGCCGCAGAACAGGAGATTGAACAGCTCAACCAGGCACTACAGGCTCGGATTGGCGAATTGGCCAGCATGAACGCTGAGTTAGAGAATACCCGCGATCAAGCTCTGAAGGCGTCAAGCATCAAATCAGCTTTCCTGGCTAACGTAAGTCATGAGCTTCGTACTCCCGTGGCCGCGATCCTCAACGCAAACGAATTGCTGCTCAACACAGAGCTGGTAGACGAACAACGCGAACTGGCCAGGATCGTGGAAAGCTCAGCAACTGTGCTCCTGCACCTACTGAATGACATTCTCGATCTCTCGGCAATCGAGGCCGGCAAGGTAGCAATAGCCAGTAGTCCTTTCAATCCGGAAAATGTCGTGCAGGACGCGACTCGATCAGTATGTGAAATCATACGGGAGAAGGGGCTGGCACTGCAGTTGGACCTGGACCAGCGAGCGCCGACATCAGTTTCAGGTGATGCCATTCGCATCCAGCAGGTCTTGCGTAACCTGCTCAACAACGCGATCAAGTACACTGCGGCCGGTACTCTCACCATAAAGACTAGGGTCATCGAACAGGACAAGCGATCGATTGTTCTGCAGTTTGCAGTGGAGGACACCGGTATCGGCATCAGCGAAACCGATCTCCAGCTCCTGTTCCGCCCGTTTACTCAACTCGACTCCGGGACGACTCGCAAGTATGGCGGCACAGGGCTCGGGCTGGCCATCAGCAAGAACCTTGTCGAGATGATGGGCGGGAAGATCGAAGTAACGAGCCGACTGGGGCAGGGGTCTACCTTTTCATTCGACATTCCGCTTACGATCGTGGCTAGTACCTGTGACCCACCACCTGCGGTGGCGGAGTCCGCCCCTCTGCCACTGACGAAACATATTCTGGTAGTCGAAGACAGCCCGGCAATGCGAACCGTATTGCAAAAGCAGCTCTCGCAACTCGGCGTGCAAGCCGATTCAGTGTCGGACGGACAACAGGCTGTCGAGGCGATGACAAACTTCAACTACGATCTCGTCTTCATGGATTGCCATCTGCCCGAGATAGATGGATACGAAGTGACGCGCATCCTCCGCCAATTAGAGAAGGCAACCGGCAGACACACTCCTGTTATCGCAATTACGGCTAGTGCCATGAAAGGCGATGCAGAGCGCTGTCTGGAGGCCGGCATGGATGGTTATTTAAGTAAACCCGTATCCTTCGACCAATTGAAGCTAACACTTCGACAGTGGCTCGCACCTACGGCGTAACGCGTGCGCGCGAATAACAGATGCTGGCTGTACGCGCTACCGGCGCCTATCCAGCCAATCTTGCCGATTTTATGTTTTGTTCCAGCTCGGCTTCCGATTGGGTCAGACGTGGAACCATGATGTCCGCCATGTACTTGATGAAATGCTATCCGGCCAGTGTTCGTGTCAAGGCGTTCCCACAGCTCCGTATGGGTATCGCATTCAGCGGGCCGACCACCGCTGAACATTTGTTTACCCTGCTACGTTCGAACCAATGACCATCACACATTCGATCCACAATGGAAGGTAGCAGGAGATAAGTATCAAAAGTTCAGATGCTCTTAGAAGTAACCGTCAAGGAGTGAGTCATGAAAAATCCAGCACACAACACGATGCATGCGGTAGCTATCGACAAATTTGGCGGCATCGACTTGATGAAAGTGCGGGAGCTGCCCATCCCGCAGGCTGGCCCTGGCGAGGTCCTGATACGCGTAGAAACCGCGGGCATTGGAGTATGGGATCCCTTCGAGCGCGAGGGCGGTTTTGCCGAACTGTTCGGAATCGAGGGGAAATTTCCGTACGTTCTGGGCTCGGACGGCGCCGGGACGGTCGAAGCAGTTGGCAAAGGCGTCACCCGGTTCAAACCAGGCGACCGCGTGTATGCATTCGCACTGGTCAACCCCAAAGGCGGATTCTATGCCGAATACACGGCGATAAAGGCCGACGATGTCTCGCATATTCCCAGCACCGTTGACACCAAAGACGCCGGTGCAATGCCGGTTGATGCAATGACGGCACTGCGTGGTCTGGACGACACGCTGAAATTAGAAAAGGGCGAATCCTTGATGATCTTTGGCGCTAGCGGCGGCATTGGACACCTGGCCCTTCAGCTCGGTAAGCGAATGGGCGCCCGCGTATTTGCTGTGGCATCAGGCGACGACGGAGTGAAGCTATGCAAACGGTTGGGTGCCGACTCTGTTGTTGACGGGCACAAGGAAGACGTAGTCGCAAGCGCCAGGAAATTTGCGCCCGCAGGTATTGACGCAGCCTTAGTTACAGCCGGCGGCGAGGCTGCCGACATGGCGTTAACGGCAATGCGCGCGAGCGGGCGCGTCGCGTATCCCAACGGAGTCGACCCGGAACCCAAGACGCCCGAAGGTGTCAAGGCAGAAGCCTACGACGGCATGCCAGATCCTCAAGCAATCAAAAAGCTCAACACGCTTATCGAAGCGGGACCATTTGAAGTTCATATCGCGCACACTTATTCATTAGACGAGGCAATAGACGCGCATCGAGCGCTCAACAAGCACTATCTCGGCAAGCTCGCCCTGCGACCACATTAATACCTCAGCAGACCTGGTAGGGCGAGCATCGATATTCTATTGCGCTAAGATGGTTGATCAGGCGGAAAGCTATTCGCGCTTGCATGGGAGGGACAAGCAAGCCCGCTACGACAGCGAAGGCGGTTGCAAAAATCTTGGTTGCTAATAATCTCTAAGTGCCTTTCTTCATTGGCAAACACCAGAGTTTGTTGATTTTGCAAAGCCTTGCAAGCATCTCTTCGTACTCTTTGTTAATTGCTGCTCTTTCCGTGACGCCAAGAGGCTGGATAATGTATCCATGGTGGCCGTGCATTATAACAAACGGATACATGCCGCCGAGCTCCCCGCCGCCGATGTCTTGATTGGAAACGCCAGGGGCGTCGTACATCACGTGTGGGTAGTTCATGGTGACGGCCTTGTCGCTCTCATCCGGGTTGAAGTACGTCCTCAGGATCGGAGACAGCATGTATGAGATCCCGGCTCTTTCCGGCGCTTTGTAGTATCCCGTTTTGTGACGGTGTTGAATGATTCTCTTTAGCTCGCCGGGAGGAGTACCCCTGGCTTGCATCTCTGCTGCGTCAAGGAACACTCGCATCTGTGCCTGGGCGCCCGCTTTGTCGAACGAAATCGGGTAAAGAATATCGTCTCTGTATTCCGTAAAGGCCCAGGACCCTCTGAAGGTATCATCGCCAGTTCGGGCAACAAGGGTGTGGAAGCCATTAGTACCCTTGCGGGCAACTTCGAACCCCTTAGCAGGATTCAAAACGTAAACTGTTGCCTTTTCCCTGAGGTGCGGCGGCAATGCGCTTAGAGCTAGCTGGATTTCCAAATCTCGTGGTAGCGGCTCGATTTTCTTCGTCACCTTGGAAGTTTGCCTGTTCTGCGCGCTCGTTGCCGGCGAGAACCACAGAACTGCCGTTATCACACTTGCAGTTATGACACCCAGAGTTAATACAATCGTTCGGGTTTTTCTCGGTCTGCTGTTTTGTAGATTTGTCATGACTCAATCCTCTCTATATTCGCTTAGAAAATGCGTTCAGCTGTGCGCAGAAGCCATTCGTTGAATTCTCGTGTTTGACTTGAATGGCTGCGGAGCGATTAATAGATAAATTCTGTGTCGCCGGCATGCCAAGCGGTCGCCGGCAGGGTATGACTGATGATACCAACCAGAGGAGCAGGCAATGGAAGCAATCGAGAAGCTTATGGACCCGGCCCTGTTTGAGATCTTTAGTGAACTTGCCGCCGCGCTAGTCAACTATACGCCAGAACACTTTAAACACATCGATTGCGTGATCGAGCTTGGTGCTGTGCAGGGCACCGAGCAGCTGCTGTTTCACATCAACTGCCCGCAATTCCCGGACGATTATACGGATGTCGTCAATGAACGTGTCTCCGACGCTGCCAACGAGCTGCTGTATTACTGGGAAGAAAAGGAAGAAGCATTCCCCGGCTTTACCATTACCGTTATCGAACAACCCGGCGGCAAGTGGCAAAATCACTTTGCCAGACTCGACGCACAAAAGGATTTCGTGTCGCCGATTCCCCGTCCGCTTGATCGTTCGATGCGACTGGTTGGTTACGGACTGCGAATCACCCCGATCGGGCCGTTTCACTGGTACCAAATGGTCGAACCGCAGGGCATTAACGCCTCACGCTACATAAAAACCCAGGACGGCCGCACGCTGCGTACCCATCAGGCACTCCTCCTGGTCAAAAACGGTACGATCGAGACCCAATTGCAGGGCGACACCAACAAAGAATCGCTCGTGTTCAAGAAGGAATCGGGGCCACAGAGTCAGCAGTGGTTGATCGAAACGCCCCGGTTTCAGTGCACCTGGCCGTCGGACTTCGCACTGAGGTACCCGGCCGCGTCCGGCACCATGTTCGATCTCGTGCAACCGGATAACTCCCTCATATACGTCCAGGGGCCGCACGCAAATGACAAAGTCGATATCGACGACGTCGCCGATGCCACGCAAACAGTCGTCGCTCGTGGCATCAGCCCGTGTCCGTGGACGGAGCTAGCCTATGAAGCAGAAGGTTCGCGCTGGAAGCAGCGCTACTACGCTGTGAATTATGATGGTTCGCAAAAGCTGGTCGTCACGGTCCAAGCGCCCATGGCAAAATGTGATGACGTCTTCGCCATCGCCACAGAACTCGCGGCGACAATGAAACCAATAATCAGTCGTTGACGTTGTTGCTGGGGTTTCTGCGTAAAAGGATTATTCTTGCAGCTGCTTTTCTTGCACTCGCCATGTGTTGCTTCAGTGCGGCGCAGGCGAGAGCAAACGATCTCGCACTCGGTAGATCAGCAAGAACAGCTTCAGCAGTGGAAGTCGATCTTCACGTCAAGTTGAGCGATTGTGTTGTTGCAGTGATCGATCATTTTCAGATTTCGATCAATGGCTAGCTTGAATGGTACGTTTGAATCGGACGTCCCGGCACAATTAAAGCTCTGGCCGGCGGCGCGACTGCCATGAGCGGCTTGCAGTGCGCACTTGACGACTAAAACCGATTCTTTAGTAGTAGACTCTATCTTTATGATGAAGCGCGGGCCAGGACTGTCACAATCGAGAACAAGGGTCTGGCAGGGTACTTTCGCCGGCGCGGCGCTTGCCGTCTTGGTGGCACAGGCTGGCTCTGCCAAGCTCGTTATCAGCGGGCAGATCGAAGCCGAAGAGGTGCATATTGGCGTGCCGTTGCCCCTTAAGATAACAGCAACGAAGGTCAGCGAGGGCGATCGCGTCAAGGCCGGACAGACGCTTCTTGTGCTCGACAACAGCGAGGTTGAGGCCAAATTCCAGGGCACCAGGCTGGCGCTGTCAGCTCTGCTTGCCGAACGAGATCGCCTGCGCCAGACAATAAGTCAATTATCGAGCAGGATGGCAGCCGGCGGACGGCGGCAGCATCTGACTGTCTCCGCCAGGCTGCACACCCATGGCGGCGCTGCGTCGCGCGCAAAGTCGGTTACCACGCCCAAGTCATCGCTGACATCCGCCCTTGTCGGAGGGCAGGTGCAAGCACTCGACCAGGAGATACAATCGCAAATGGCCGAGTTGCAGAATGCTCAAGACGAGCAGTCTAAGCTGCTTGCTGCCACCACTACAGCTTCAGCAGAGGCGGCGGAGAAATCTTACAGCGTGCAGAAGAGTGCGCTTCACGCAGTGCAAAGCGCCAGGCTGGAGGCGGCCAATAAGCATGGACTGTTCGGTTTTCTCTTGCCGAAAAGCATCAAGAAGGGCAAAGCTGAAGCAATCAAGGAAGTCTTCAAAGCAAAAGAAGAAGCCCTTGATCAGTCCTACGCGGTGCAACAGCAGGGGATGAAGCGCGTGGCTGAGGCGCAGCTGCAGGCGATGCAGGAGGCATTTGACGCAAAGAAGCAGGCGCTTAAGCAAGCGTATGAGGGCAAACGCGCAGCGCTGGAGCAAGTGGCAAGCGCCATGCTGGCCATGCAGCAGTCGGCGGCGGAGCAGCAGAAACAGATAGAGGGGCAGCTAACGGCATTTCAATCAGAGCTGGCAGGCGCCGCCAACGGTGCACAGCCGGGTCTGATGTCAGCACTGGCGGCTTCTCAAACCGGAATGCTGGTGATGCAACTTGATGCGGCGCGCAGCCGGCTTCTGGCAGTGCAGTCTGCAATTGCGACGGCCCAGGCTGGGCAGCTGGAGGCTCAGGCCAGGGCCAAAATGCTCACGGTCGCCAGCCCGATTAACGGTATCTGCGCCACGAAGAACATAAACTCAGGGGAGCTTCCCATTCCGGGGCAAACGCTCATTACCATACTGAACACAGACAAGCTCTATTTGCACGCATTTGTACCGGAAAATCTTCTGGGCGCTGTGAAAGTCGGGCAGAAGGCCCATGTCAAAATCGACTACGCGGGTGCGCCCGTGTTTGATGCCACAGTGACGAGGATTGATCAGCAGGCTTCGTTCACACCGGAGAATGTCGCACTGCCGGAGGATCGCGTGCGGCAGGTATTCGGGGTGAAGCTGCTGCTCAAAGATGCGGCTGGTTATGCGAAGCCCGGCATGCCTGCAGATGCCTACTTCGACCAGTAACCGCCGTCATGGAGCAACTGCCGAGATCTGCCAGTAAGCTACCCCCGCCGGAGCCGGAGGTATTGCTTCTCGGAAGTGGATTGACAAAGATCTATGGAAAGTCAACGCTGGCAGTCGACGGTGTGCATCTTGCATTGAAGCCTGGAGAAGTGCTTGCGCTGTTTGGTCCGGATGGTGCCGGCAAGACGACTTTGCTGCAGATGCTGGCGGGAGTCATTAAGCCGACAGCCGGAGTTGTCACCATATACGGTGAAGACATCAGGACCGCGCGCAGGCTTTGTGGATATGTGGCCCAGCAATTTAACTTGTCGCAAGATCTAAGCGTGAAGGAGAACATGCGCTACGCTGCTGACCTTCACGCGCTGCCTCGAACGCACTTTGCAAAGCAGTGCGATAGATTGCTGAGCATGGTCGGTCTGGAAAGATTCGAAGACAGGATGACGGCCAAGCTGTCGGGCGGAATGAAAGAAAAGCTTGCTATTGCCTGCGCCATGGTGTTTGATCCCAAACTGCTCATACTTGATGAACCGACTACAGGAATAGATCCGCTCGGGAGGCGCGAAATTCATCATACGCTCGTGGAGCTGGCTCGTCTCGGCACATCGGTAATTCTCGGCACGTCCGACCTGGATGAGGTGGAAATTGCAGATCGCATCGCCCTCATGGACCACGGGAGGCTCGATGAAAGCACGATTGCTGCTTTGCTGCAGGATCGTGAGCAAGCCCTGGCACGCAAGCGTGATGCCCGGACCAAGATATCGACGAGCGTCCACAAGCTAGACCCGAGCATGAAGAAATCCGGAGAATTCACTATCCCCCCGCAGGTAATCCAGGCAGTTAGCCAGCAACCGCAAGCGCCGCGTCCGCTGTTTGTTGACCAGCCCGTTCCCTGCATAGACGTAACCGGCGTCGTCAAGCGCTTTGGTGCTTTCGCTGCCGTTGACGGTGTCACGTTCAGCATCACACGGGGCGAGATATTCGGATTGCTCGGGGCCAACGGCGCCGGCAAATCTACCACCATTCAAATGCTGTGCGGACTACAAAAGCCAACGTCCGGTGCAGTGCGTATCCTGGGAGAAGATCCGCGCGGCGCCGCAGCCAGGAAAATTCGCGCCCGCATGGGATACATGAATCAGCGCTTTTCCCTTTACGACGGGTTGACCGTTGCGGAAAACATAGATTTCTACGCCTGGAGTTACGGCATCCCTGCAAGCGTGAGGAAAACGCGGGTAGGCGATGCCCTAGCCAAGCTCGAGCTGGGAGATATTCGAAACGAGCCGGTTGCGCGCCTTCCCAGGGGCTGGAAGCAGCGTGTCGCCTTTGCGGCTGCAACGCTGCACTCTCCCGATGTGCTGTTTCTTGATGAGCCGACGGCCGGCACGGACTCGAAAACTCGTCAAATGCTCTGGTCCTTAATCAACGAATTTGCCGCTGCCGGTGCAACGGTCTTAGTGACAACGCACTTCCTGGACGAGGCGGAGTTTTGCGACCGTCTAGTCTTGATGGTAGCGGGCAGGCTCGTGGCGCAGGGATCACCGGAGCAGGTGCGGCAGAACTGTGATCAAGGGGCGGTAGAGTTTGCCGCCGAGGAGCCACAGGAGGTGTCCCACATACTGGGCGAGCACTTTGAAGCGTGGCGAGTGGGCTTGCATCAAGATTCCGTGCGTGTTCTCTCTTCTTACCCTGCAGCCGATCTGCAGTTGATTCAACGGCAATTACAGGCGCGAGAGGTGGAGTTTGCAAACCTTCGCACAGACGTCTGCACTCTGGAAGAAGCTTTCATTGCGGCCATATCCAAGACGAGGGCACAAGCGCAATGATTCGCGGCATGCTGGCACAGCTGAACAAGGATTGGCTGGAATTCCGCCGCGACAGGTTAAGCGTTGCCCTGGCTTTTTTCTTGCCGATTTGTTCGCTGTTTCTTTTCAGCTATGGCATTCGTCTCGAAAGCAAGCACATTCCTACGGAGATAGTCGACAACGATGGAACACCATTGAGCCGCGACTTTGCACGGCGGATTTACGCCACGGCGGCATTTGTGCCCGCTTCAGCACAGCAGTTCGACGGCGACGCGAAAGATGCGTTGCTCACCGGAAGAGCACGCGCCGTAATTAATATTCCCTGCGGGTTCGAAGCCGGCATCAACATGAACAGGACGACGCAAGTGTTGTTCACCATAGACGGCACTGCGTTGACGGAGGCGCATACGGCCAAGATGATAGCAGAGAACTTCGGTACCGTATTCTCGATGCTGGTCAAACCGCCTGACCCAAGGCTGTTTTATTTGTTGCCGAAGATAACAGTCTGGTTCAATCCCGGGCTGCAAGAAGCGCTTTTCATAGTCAGCGGCGCTTTCGGCGTCATCTTGTGGATGTTTCCCTCGCTGCTGGCTGCTGTCTCTATGTCGCGTGACCTGGAGCACGGGGAGATCATTCAGCCATTCTGCGCCAACCTGGATCCTGCGGCGTTTCTGCTGGGCAAGGTCGGCGTCTACCTTGCCGCCGGCATTGTCCAGAGCATCATTATTATGTCGATAGGCTGCGCGCTATTCGGTTTCCACCTGGTCGACTCACCGGTTATCCTCATTTGTTGCACCATCGTCTACCTGACTGCTGCAGTTTTGTTTGGTATTCTTCTGGGAGTGCTGACGAGAAATCAAACGGCCGCAGTGCAGGCCACATCCTCAGGGGGGTTCTTTTCCAGCCTGCTGCTTTCCGGATTTGTCTATCCGTTGAACAACATTCCGTTTCCATTTTCATTGTTGTCCTATGTGGTGCCAGCGCGTTACTACATCGATGTGACGCGAGACGCATTCATGAGGGGCAGCGAGTGGGCGATGGTGTCCCGCAATTTCGTCCCGCTGTTGGCGTTTGCAGTGCTCTTGTTTGCATGGTGCTGGTGGCTTCTCAAAGACATGCGTATGAAGGACTGACCAGGTTGAACAAAGCTATCAATGACTGGGCTATTTGCGCGCTCATATTGAAGGAGCTGCGGTTGACGCTGCGCAATCACCATCTTGTCTTCCTGCTCATATTTCCACCGATCGTGCAGGTGATCATTTTGGGATACTGCCTCGATCCTCAGGTTCGCAACGTGCGCATTGCCATTGCCGACCTTTCCTGTACGCCGGAAAGTCGAGCGCTTGTGCGCACTTTTACCGATAATCGCGAGCTGTTTGTGCCACACTTGGTATTCCCCGATGCCCGGCAAGTGGCGTCGGAGTTGGTATCGGAAAGCGCAGACGCGGTTGTCGTAATACCTTCGACATTCAGCGGTAAGCTAGAGCGGTTTCACGTCGGGGAGTTTCAGGTACTTCTGAACGGAGTGGATGCATTCACCGCCAAGGTCGCACGTGGTTACTTTCAACTTATTGCCGCTCATGCCTTTCCGGGGCGGCACACGGGAATTGTAGAGACGCTTGTTCGAGTCGCCTTCAATCCCGGCTTGCTGAGTGCCTGGTATTTCGTACCCGGCGTACTCGGCGCGGCCATCACTCTTTCGGGAACGCTAGTTTCTTCAGCGTCTATGCTCAGAGAGCGCGAATCGGGGACGCTTGAGCAACTTCTGGTTCTGCCTGTGACCAGTGCGGAATTACTGGTGGCAAAAATGGTGCCACTATTCGGCTTGTTGTTCGCCGACGTGTGCATCGCGATTATGCTGACGTCGTATTTGTTTTCTCTGCCAAACCGGGGAAGCATGGTTCTATACCTGTTCTTCTCTGCTGTATATATCCTGGTAACCATATCCCTGGGATCCCTAATGGCGACGGTCTGCAGTAGTCAAAGGCAGTCACAGCTATTGTCGTTTTTCATCAACATTCCACTTATACTGTTGTCCGGAAGCGTGGTGCCACTTGAATCAATGCCAGAGGCTCTGCGAGTCTTGTCCCTAGCTGATCCGTTGCGGTATTACCAGATAGTTGCCCGCGACATATTGCTGAAAGGGCTCGGTCCGCACGAGCTAGGCGACGAGATGCTTTGCCTGCTCGGCTTTTGCGTCGGGTTGCTCTCTATCTGCATTGTGCGTATCCGCCACCAGCTGAGTTAACCAGAAAACCATATATTCACTACGTTTCGCGATACAGCATTTGTTATTCGAACTGGCTAATACGGACAAGAAGATGCTTACAGTTGAAGATGGAGACCATTATGTGTACGAAAGTACCAAGTGAGTGACAAAGCGATGGACAATACACGTGCGCGGATAGAACAGAATCTGAAAAAGGCGGAGAAATGAAGACGTCGAAGATGAGTAAAAGGATCGCAGCCGTATTTCTGGCTCTCGCCATGTGTTGCGTCATTGCGGCGCAGGCGCGAGCCAACGATCTCGCCCTCGGTAGATCAGCGAGAACAGCTTCAACAGTGGAAATACAGATCAATCCGCCGGTTGATCTAAACTTCAGGTCCAGATCTCAAATCCTGCAAATGAGAGAACGAGAGCTGCGGAAGCACCCGGAGTTGATGAACGGAAGCTATAGCCTGTCGGAGGAAGTATTCGGACCGATGGAAGAAGGCAAGGCATGGTGGGGAACGCTCGGCATGGCCTTTCACGGGGCCGGACCGGACAGCATCAAGGGTCCGGCGGAAGAATCGCGATTCATAATGAATCCATATTTGTTGATCGGACAGGCCGGAATCATTGCCCTCGGTAAATCAACTGTAAGAGAGGATCAGTTATCGAGGACATCGATTCCGGTATTCATTCAACCTAGCAATTTGCGCTGGTGGCCGCGAGAAGGGAAAGCTGAGGTTACTTATGAGTATTCGGAATATGAGCGACAGATTTGCAAGGCTTTTGGTCTCAAGCGTTTTCCTATCACTGGCCCGGCTTCACTTGAAGCGATAAATGCTCGCGACCTCGGACTGACTTACATTTACATTCCACCGCAACAAGCAGCCAATATTCGAGTCGACGCACCCATGTCCGGACCCTTACCCATCCCGCAGATGGTGCATTGTGGAGGCACCTGTGGCTATCCAGGTGGTTGCAATAATATGAGTCCAGCTATCGCCTGGCTCGACAGATTCGCAATCTTGGCATTGCCGGCGCGGCTTGTGATTTATCTATGGAAGACAGAGCCGTCGACGGAACGAGAACCGGCCGATATGATTTACACCATGAACTTCCGTTGAACGCTTGATGAGAGACCATTACTCCAAAGGAAATTGCAATGAGAGTTGTTAAAGCCGCCGCGGTCCAACTGAGTCCCGTCCTATATAGCCGCGAGGGAACGGTCGAAAAGGTCGTGCGGAAGATCAATGAGCTTGGCCAACAAGGGGTGCAGTTCGCCACCTTCCCGGAGACCGTGGTCCCTTACTACCCCTACTTTTCTTTCGTGCAATCGCCCTACCAGATGATCGTCGGTCTCGAGCATCGGAAGCTGCTCGACCAAGCAGTGCCGGTGCCGTCGCCAGTCACCGATGCCATCGGTGAAGCTTGCAATCGGGCCGGAGTTGTCGTGTCGATCGGCATTACCGAACGTGATGGCGGAACCTTGTACAACGCTCAGCTTCTCTTCGACGCTGACGGCACCTTGATTCAGCGCCGGCGCAAGATCTCGCCCACCTATCACGAGCGCATGATCTGGGGACAGGGCGACGGAGCGGGTCTTCGCGCGGTTGACAGCAAGGTCGGCCGCATTGGACAGTTGGCATGCTGGGAGCACTACAACCCGCTGGCCCGGTACGCGATGATTGCCGACGGCGAGCAAATCCACTCCGCGATGTACCCCGGCTCGATCTTTGGCGATCTGTTTGCCGAGCAAACGGAAGTAAACATCCGGCAGCATGCACTGGAGTCTGCGTGTTTCGTGGTCAACGCGACCGCCTGGTTGGATGCCGACCAGCAGGCGCAAATTATCAAGGACACTGGCTGCAGCATTGGCCAGATTTCCGGTGGTTGCTTCACCGCAATTGTGGCACCCGATGGAACCCTGCTAGGCGAGCCCATCCGATCGGGTGAAGGCGTGGTCATCGCTGACCTCGACTTCACGCTTATCGACAAGCGAAAGCAGATGATGGACGCGCGCGGACACTACAGCCGCCCGGAACTCCTCAGTCTCTTGATCGACCGCACCGCTACGGCGCACGTGCACGAACGCGCTGCGCAAGCCCGGTCGAGTGCTGAACAAGGCTTGGAGGATTTTCCCATCACCGTCGCGTGAGCACAAGAAGTACGCCCGTTCACAGCGGAACTGGCGGCCGATGGGCGCCTGTTACACTTGAGACAGGATCATCGTGGAAAGTGGTTTAGTTCCATACTATTTCGAGCAGATGAATGGTCTGGCAACAGAAATTAGCCGACTACTGGGCTTTTCCTCTCCAAATGAAAACCTGGTCAATTACGATATTTTGGACCGGCATGCCGACGATGGCTTTGACCGCCAGTTGATCGAATATTCTGGTGAAGACTCGGATCGAATTGGTGCCTACCTTTTCGTTCCTCAGGGGCGAGGCCCGTTCCCAGCAGTGCTGGTTTTGCACCAGCACAATAGCCAATGGCATTTGGGGAAAAGCGAAGTCGCAGGCATTGCTGGTGATCCCCTGAACGGCTTTGGACCAGTGCTCGCAAGAAAGGGCTGCGTGGTCTTGGCGCCTGACTCGATCGGCTTTGAGGACCGGCGAGCACATATCCGGGGAATCGAGCCCCACGACAAAGACTGGCTTAACTACTACAATGGCATGGCGCACCGTCTGGTTTCTGGCAAGCTGTTGTTGACGAAAGTACTTAATGAATCGGCAACGGCAATTTCGCTTCTTCTAAGTCACCCGCAAGTTCTTACGAACAGGGTAGGGATTCTCGGGCACTCCTATGGTGGCAGTACAGCCATTTTTCATGCCGCATTGGATGAACGAATCTGCTTTGTATGCGCAAGCGGAGCTGCTTGTTCGTTCGCTCGAAAAATCAAATCGGGCACCGGATTGGAAATGTCGTTGGTGATTCCAGGGTTTTACTCACGGTGGGATATTCCAGATTTGATCGCCTGTTTTGGCTCCAGACCGACTTTGCTGGTTTCTGCGGAGGAAGACCCATATTCT
>Ga0066388_100000412_pt1 | contig 19937 bp, 13 predicted proteins | sample PanSoiMetaGPlot6_FD_64539 | JGI IMG/M metagenome (GOLD analysis project Ga0066388, IMG submission 64539) | Tropical forest soil microbial communities from Panama analyzed to predict greenhouse gas emissions - Panama Soil - Plot 6 (Hybrid Assembly) | ecosystem: Environmental > Terrestrial >... | reverse complement strand
CGGTGACGAGGCGGGCGGCGGCGTGGTAGGCGGGCAGGTGGGCCAGGTCGTGTTCGGACAGGCGGGGGGTGACGTGGCGGGCCAGCCGGTGGGCGTCTTCGGGGGAGACGGCGAAGAACACCTTGTTGCGGGCGTTCGCGGAGATTCCCTCGGCCAGCTCGCCGCCGAGCTGAGCCAAATGTTGGTGGGCGAGGACCATGGACAGCCGGTAGCCGCGGGCCTCGGCGAGCATTTCCTCGAGCGGGTAGGGCAGGTGCAGGTAGTTCTGGCACTCGTCGATGACGAGGGCGGCGTCGCGGCGGCGGTGTTCGGGGGTATGGGAGCGGGCGGCGGCGGCCTGCCAGGTGGCCGCGGCGATGAGGGACCCGAGCAGGCGGCTGGTGTCGGTGCCGAGGATGCCTTTGGGTAGCCGGGCCAGCAGCAGCCCGCCGCCGTCGAGGATGTCGGTGAGGTTGATGGTGGAGGGTCCGGCGGCGATGGCGCTGCGGACGAACGGGCGCAGCAGCAGTGCGCGGAGCTTGTTCAGCAGGGGTGCGGTGTACTGGGCGCGGGCCGGGTCGGACAGCTGCTGGTACCAGGCCCAGAACCCGCGCAGTACCGGGTCGCTGACCCGGGCGAGCAGCGGGGCGTGGTGGTCGGGGTCGGCGAGCAGGCCGGGCAGGTCCAGCAGCGTCCCCCCGCCACGGCCGGGGATGCGGGTGGTGGTGAGGGTGAGGCAGGCGGCGCGGAGGATGTCGTCGGTGCGCGGCCCCCACGAGGAGGCGAACACGCGGGAGAACACGGAGACGAGGTTGTCCACCGCGACATCGGGTGGGCCGTCGAGGGGGTTCAGGCACGGCGGGTGGGGGTCGGCGGCGTCGAAGAGCACCACCCGGCCGGCGGCGTGGGCGGGGAGCCGGTCGAGCAGGGCGGTGACCAGGTCGCCTTTGCTGCCGTCGACGACTACGGCGGCGCGGCCGGCGGCGGCGTCGGCGAGCACCATCTGGGTGATGAGGGTGGTCTTGCCGGCCCCGGTGACCCCGGCGACCTGCAGGTGGTGGCGGGCGTCGGCGACGGCCAGCCCGACCGGCCGGCGAGTGCCGGCGTCGGCCATGCCGAGCGGTTTGGCGGCCGGGCCGGGGAGGGGGGTGCCTGGTGGTGGGAGGACGGCCTGGGCACCGGCCCGGGCCAGCCCGGGGACGTGCTCGTCGGTCGGCAGGTGCGCGAGCGCGGCCAGCTCGTCGACCGACAGCAGGTCACCGCGGTCCAGCCGGCGGGAGGCGAGTGGCGGGAGGGGGCGGCGCAGGCGGGTGCGGCGGTAGGAGTTGTGTCCGGAGTGGACGGCGAACGCTGAGGCCAGGGCGTGCGCCCGGCCGCGCAGCATGTCCCGGACCCGCCGAGCCTCGTCGGGGCCGGCCTCGGCGGGGGTGGCGGTGACGGCGTATCGGATGAGGGTGTCGTAGAGCGGGCCGCGCAGCTTGCCGACGGCTGCCCGGTTGGCCGCGGAGGCTTCCAGCGCCGCCTGCGGGCCAGCCGCCGTCGCGCTGCTGGTGTGGTGGTGGGTGCGGTGCCGGCTGGGTCCGGGGACGAGCAGGTCGGTGAGCAGGTCCAGCAGCCACCCGGCCAGCCGGGGCCGGCGGCGGGCGTGCAGGTGCCGGCCGGCGCGGCGGGCGCGGGCGACCCGGCGGCCGGTGACCGGGCGGGCCAGCACCTGCACCACGGCCTGCTGCCCGGGCTGCAGGCCGGCGGGGGCGGCAAGCAGCGCCCGGGCGGGGTCGGCGGGGAAGTCGGTGCGCAGCGGCAGCGCCTCCGGTCTCGCCAGCCGCAGCTGCCCGCCGGCCACCAGCATCTCGGCCTCGGGGCTGGTGGGTTGGTGGAGTGGGTTGGTGGCGGGGGTGGTGTGGGTGAGGGCGCCGGGCCAGGCGGCCTGCACGGCGTGTTCGACCAGGCCGGGTGGGACCTGCCCGGGCACCCACAGCTGGATGCGGATGCCGTCGGGGTCGAACAGGTACTCGAAGGCCAGGTGTGGCTGCCCGCTGAGCAGCCGCCGCCAGGCCGGGCGGAGCAGGCCGGCCAGGTTGGCCCACAGCGCGGCGGCGCCGGCGGGGTCGGCCTGCGGCGGTGGCTGCACGGCCACCAGCCGGGCGCCGGCGGCGAGCAGGCCGGCGCGGCGGCGGCGCCACCAGCGCCGCAGGCCCACCACCGCGAGCACGGCCACCAGCACGGCGGGGACGGCGAGCGGACCCCAGCCGGCCGCCCCGTCCACAATGGCGTGCAGGCTGCCGGCCGGGTCGCGCAGGAAGTCCGTCAGCGGCGAGGACGGTCCTGGCGGCGGCGGGGTGTGGTGCCCGGCGGCCGGCAGCGGAAAAGCGGCGGGTGGTTGGCGAGACATTCGTGCTGGTATCCTTTCGGTAATGCGGGGAACGGCGTGTCGAAGGCGGCCATGGGCCGCGCGGGAGAGGCGAACGCCGGGCGGTCAGGCGGTGTCGAACGCGGTGTCGCCGTCGGGGCCGAGGTCCACGTACGCGGACTCCGGGCCGGCCCCGGCGCTGTCGTCGTACTCGTGTTCGGCGAGCTCGGCTGGGTTCGTGGTGACCAGGAAATGCTCGGTGGGTGAGGCGATGGCGTGGAAGGCGGCCCGCTGGGTTCCGGAGGAGAGGAGTCCTTGGCCTTTGTCGGCGGTGAGCAGGAACTGCCGTTCGCCGTCGGTGAGGTCGAACGCGCGGGTGGTCTGGTCGATGGTCTGGGGGGCTTGGCGGAGCAGAACCTGGGTGGCGGAGTTCGCGACGACGGCCTTTCCCAGGTCCGAGCCGAGGAGGTCGGCGGTGTCCTGGGTGGCCACGGTCAGCCCGGCCCAGTGTTTGCGGGCGGCTTTGGCCATCCGGAACAGGAAGTCCGCGCCGGCGGGCTGGCGCATCAGCAGCCATGCCTCGTCGATGACGACGAGGCGGGGGCGGCGGATGGCGGGGTTGGCGACCTGCCGCCAGACCGCGTCGAGGACGAGCAGGGTGCCGGCGGGTTTGAGCTCTTCGGCCAGCCCGCGCAGGCAGAACACGACCAGGTGGCCTTCCGGGCGGGTGGTGGTGGGGCCGTTGAACAGGCCGGCGAACGCCCCGGCCACGTAGGGGTGCAGCCGCGCCGCGAGCTCGGCCGCGGCCGGGTCGCCCATGTCCTGGAGGGTGGCGGCGAGGTCGGCCAGCAGCGGGGCGGGCCGGGTCCAGGTCCGCGGGTCGGCGGTGATGCCGGCCTGCCGGTAGGTGCCGGTGACGGCCCGGTCCAGGACGGCGCGGTCGGCGGCGGTCAGGTCGCCGAGCAGGACCGCGAGCAGGGTGTGCGCGAACAGGCAGCGGCGGACCAGGGCGTCGGTGGGGGCGGTGCGCCGGCCGTCGGGGCGGGTGGTGATGGGCAGGTCGAACGGGTTCAGCCGGGCGCCGGGGGCGCCGAGGCGGACCAGTGTCCCGCCGGCCGCGGCGGCGAGGCGGCTGTACTCGTCTTCGGGGTCGATGACGGTGACGTCGACGCCGCGGTAGAGGGAGCGCAGGGTTTCGAGTTTGACCAGGTAGGACTTGCCGGCGCCGGAGCGGCCGAGGACGACGGCGTTGTGGTTGTCGCAGGCGAACCGGTCCCAGACCACCAGGCCGGAGGAGCCGAGGTTGAGCCCGTACAGCACCCCGGCCGGCGCGGCGGGTGAGGCGGGGTCGGGGGCGGGCAGGTCCGGGCTGGTGAACGGGAACGCGGCGGCCAGCGCGGCGGTGTCGAACGCCCGCCGCATCCGCAGCAGGTCCAGCCCGAGCGGCAGGCAGGTCACCCAGCCCTGCAGGCTGCGGTAGGTGGCCGGTTTGGCGTCCAGCAGCAGGGACGCGGCCAGCGCCCGGACCGCCGCGGTGTCCCCGGCCAGCGCCTCCGTGGTGGGGGCGTGCACGGTCAGGTATAGGCCGGCGCGGAACAGTCTGCCTTCGCCGCGGGCGAGGCGGGCGGACAGGTCGTAGGCGTCCTCGGTGGCCGCCTCCGCCTGCGGGTCGGGCAGCCGGCCCAGGTCCTCGTCGCGGCGGCGGGTGGACTCCAGCCGGGCCAGCTGCCGGCGCAGCCCGGCCGCGGCGGTGGCCGGGTCGACCGGCTCGATGTGCAGGCAGACGTCGAGGCGGCCGGGCCAGTCCAGCAGCGGGGCCAGCCACCCGGGGTGCACCTCCCGCGGGTAGCCGATGACGGCGAACGAGGCGACGTGCTGCCCGCCGACCTCGACGTGCCGCGCCCGGACCGACACCGCGTCCGGGGTGAACGCCGCCGCCGCGGCGGCGCCGGCCGGCTCGGGCCTGCGGCCGGGCGGGAACGGCCAGCGACGGCGTGGTGGTCTCATGCCGCCCACCTGCCCGCCCACGGCCAGTCCGGGTCGGCGGGGTCGGTGTGCAGGACGGCCGACCGCTCGGGGTCGTCGTCGGGGTCGGGGGTGGTGGTGATGACCTGTTCGGCGGTGGCGAGGTCGGCGCCGGGTGGGATGAGGCGGTCGGGGTTGCAGGCGGCGGCCAGTACCGCAGTGGCCTGGGCCGGGTCCAGGCCGGTGACGGTGACCCCGGCCGGGGACAGCAGCTCGGCGGCTTCGGCCAGCCGCCGGGCCAGCCGCGCCTCGGCCGCCCGCCGCTGCCCGTCCACGGCTGCGGCTTCGGCCGGCCGCGGGCGGCTGCGGCGGCTGGGGAGGAGCCGGGCCGGCGCCAGCCCACCTGTCGGCGTGGTGGGCGGGGCGGGCTCGCGCAGGACGAGCAGTACCTGCCGGCGCAGCAGGTCCATGCCGGCGGCGAGCTGGGTGAGGTAGTCGGCGTGCTCGGCGGCCGCGGCCTCCAGCGCCGGGTGCGGCAGTGTGGGTGCCCGCTCGCGCAGCTCGGCGACCTGCCCGGACAGGTCCAGCCGTTCGGCGCGGACGAGGACCTGCACCGGGGCGGTCAGCGACTGCAGCCACCGGCCGAAGATCGCGGCCAGGCTGTCCTGCTCGGCCGGGGTCCGCAGGGCGAAGTTCACCGTGGAGCACACCGCCAGCACCGCCAGCCCGTCGCCGCCGAGGTCGACCACCCCGGCGGTGCCGGCGGGGGTCGGGTCGACCGCTTGTGCGGGCAGCCGCAGCGGCACCGGCGACACCCGCCCCCCACCCCCGCCGCCGGCATCGGCTGCGGCGGTCAGCCAGGCGGGGGCGGGGTGGATGCCCTCAGGTGCGCTGACCCGGTGCGCGGGCGCCAGCCGCTGCCGGACGGCGGCCAGTGCCAGCCGGTCCAGCGGCAGCCCGTCGCGGCTGCCCAGCGCGAGCCCGGCCGCGGCAGCGGCCACCGGTACCGCGGCGGCCAGGAACGCCAGCGGCGGCACCAGCGTGCGGCAGGCCAGCCAGGCCAGGTACAGCACGGCCGCGGCCGTGGCCAGGACCGCCAGCTGCCGGCCGGTCAGGTTCGCCAGCACCCGGTCCGGCCGCTCGGTGTCGGCGGGAATCCGCACCGGCTCGGTCATCGGAGCTCACCTCCACCGGCGGCAGGCGGCTGCCGCCGGGCTGTCGTAGTCGGCGTGCGCGGGTGGGGCCGGCCGGCTGGCCCGGCAGCAGGCTGGGTGGGCAGGTCCAGCGGCAGCTGCCGAGGCCGGGCCGGTCGCCGCGCCGTACCGGCCGGCCGGCCCGGTGCCGCGGGTGCGGCCGGGGCCGGGCGGGGGCGGCGGGTCAGCCCGTCCAGCGGGAGCCGGTACTGCCCGGACCGGTCCGGCCGCAGCCGCGCGTAGGGGTCGAACGGGATCTGCAGCTGCCGGCCCCGCCCCGCCCGCCGCGCCGGGGTGGCCGGTGTCTGCCCGGCCGGCGGCGTGGAGCGGGGGCGGGGGACCCGGGTGACCGGGATTGGCAGGCGGTACTGCCCGTCGCGCTGCAGCACCGGCCGGTCCTCCGGCCACTGCCCGTCCAGCGGCAGCCGCAGCTGCCGGCCGGCCGCCGCCCGCCGCCGCGGGCCGGCCGGGCGGCCAGACGGCGGTGGGGTGGGGCTGGCCGGGCGGGGAACACGGCGCAGGCCGGCCAGCGGCAGCAGGTACTGCCCGGACGCGTTCGTCCGGGGCCGCGCGTACGGGTCTCCTCCGCCGCCACCGGGGCGGGGGCGGGGGCCGCGCCGCCCGCCGCCACCCGGACTACCGCCCCTGCCCGGACCACCGCCGCTGCCCCGGCCGCCGCGGGGGCCGCGACCTCCTCGGCCGCGGGCGCCGAGCAGGCTGAGGATGCGGTAGGCGACGACGCTGCGGACGAGGGTGGTCAGGAACGACCGGCCGCCGCCGCGGACCTGCCCGAGCACCCAGAACGGGATCCTGGCCAGGACGTAGACCAGGGCCAGGGTGACGACCATGTTGGCCAGCCCGCCGGTGGTCGGGCCGAAGATGGTGAACCCGCCGGGGGCGAGGAACACCCGCAGCGCCGCGGCCAGGCACAGCGACTGGCCGACCTGGACGGCCAGCACACCGCCGAACGCCCGGCACCACCAGCGGGCCACCCCCTCGGTCTGCGGCAGGCCGAAGCAGGCCAGCGCCGCCGGCGCCGCGGCGATCAGGACCACGGTCAGCGCGACCCGCACGGCGTAGCCGACGAGCAGGCCGACCAGCATCACCGCCAGCGCCAGCCCGAGGAAGACCAGGAACACCCCGCCGGAGCTGTTCAGTGCGGCGGAGACCAGCCCGGCCAGGGCCGACGCGGCGGCCTGCGGGTCGACCCCCTCGCCGAGCACCGCGGCCGACGCGGCGTTGGCGAACCCGATCGCCTGCCCAGCCAGCTGCAGCGACAGCGCGGCGGCGAGGAACCCGACGACCACCCGGGGGGCGACCTGCTTGGCCGAGTACCGGGTCTGCACCGTCTCGTGCGCCATCACGGTGACACCCGCGGCGAGCACGAGCAGGACGTAGGCCGCGGCGGTGAACTGCCACGTCGCTGCCCACAGCTCGCCGACCCGGGGGATCTGGTCGGGGGTGGGCGTGGACAGCACCGTCTGGCCCAGCAGCCCCAGCAGCGGGTCGAGCGCCGCGCTGACCAGCCCCCGGAAGAACGCGTCGACCGCTGCGGAGATCCCCCGCGAGACCCACCCGACGACCCCACCCGGCTGCTGCTCCGGCGCCTGCACCGGCGGCCCAGACGGCGCCGGAGCAGACACCGGCGACGACGCTGACGCCGACGGGGAGGGGGTTGGAGATGGCGACGGTGAGGGCGTGGGTGTCGGGTGCGGCAGCGTCGGGCCGTAGACCGGCGGCGTGCTCGGCGGGGCCGGGGCCGGGGTGGGGCCGGGCATGCCGGGTGGGGTCGGCAGCGGCATCGGGCTGTCCGGCAGGCAGCCGCCGCCGGGTGCCGGCGTGCACGGCGCCGGGAACGTCGGCCCGGGCGCCGCCACCCGGTCCGCCGGTGCCGCGGCGGCGTGCGCCACGGCCACCGCCAGCACCGCCACCGTGCCGGCCGCGGCGGCGAGCACGGTGACCAGCCGCCCGCGCCGCCGCCGGCTGCTGGCCAGAGCCGGGCACACCCCGGGCTCCGGTGCCGCTGCCAGCAGCGGCCGGACGGCCGGGGGGCTGCTGGCAGGCATCAGGCGCCCACGATCCCCTGCAGGACCGTCACGACCAGCGGGGCGAGCGCAGCGCCGGCGTAGCCCCAGCCGGCGCTCTTGAACGCGGTCTTGGCCTTCTCCACCTCGCCGGGGTCACCGCCGGCCATCAGGTAGCGGACCCCGCCGATGGTCAGGAACACCGTCGCCAGCCCGGCGAGGATGCCCATCAGCCAGTTCCGCAGGTTGGCCAGTACCTCGTCGACCGAGCCGGCCAGCGCCAGCACCGGCCCGCCGCCAGCGGCCACCGCGGGGGACGCCGCCACCACCGCAAGCACCGCGGCGGCCGCAGCCAGCGCCGTGGCCAGCAGCACCGGGCGCAGCCGCCGCCGGCCGCCGGGCAGCCGCAGCCGCCAATCGGTGGGGCGCGGGCCGGTGCTGTGGCCGCCGGTGGGCGCGGTAGTGGGGGTTTGGGGGGTCAGGCGCATCGGGGTGCCTCCGAGGGCGGGCCGGTGACGGGTGGCGCGGTGGGTGTGGACCCCCCGCACTCCAGAAGGCCGGTTTCCGGGCCGGTTTCGCGCAGCCGGGCCGGAACTTTCTGCGCCAGCCCGGCCGCGGGCCGGCCCGCGGCGGCGTGCAGGTCGGTGATGCCGAGGCCGGCCAGCACCGCCCGCGCGGCTGGCTCACTGCCGCAGGCCCGCCAGCGGATACCGCCGCCGGGCTGCCGCCAGACCGCCAGCACGACCCCGCCCGGGGCGGGGGCGAGCCAGCCGGCGGCCGGCCGGTGGCCTCCGGCGCCGGTCACCGGCTGTGACCGGCCTGGGGTGCTGGTGGGGGTGTCGGTGAGCCAGCCGAGCAGCCGGGTCTCGGCCCGGGCGCGCAGCCGGGAGGCGAACTGGTGGCCCATCCGGTGCTCGGCCGCCCACGCGGTCAGGCGGACCTCTTCCAGCCGGGTCGCGCCGACCAGGTCCGCCTCGGTCCGGGTCAGGACTCCCTCGGTGACGGCGCGGGCCAGGACGAGGTCGGGGTGCCCGGCCGGCGGGGCAGGCGGGGCCGAGCCGCGGCCGGGTGGGACCGGGACCGGGGCGTCGAGGGCCTCCTGCAGCGCGGCCATCCCGGCGCGGCGGGCGGCCCACCGCAGCCGCGGGAACACCGCCGCCGCGGTCAGGTCCACCCTCGGCAGCGCGTGCAGGAACCCGGCGAGGACCTCGGCCTGCACCTCGCCGCGGCCGCCGGGGTACCGGCCGGCGACCCAGGAGGCGAGGGTGGCCAGGCCGGGCAGTGCGACCCCGACGCAGCCGACGGTCCAGGCCGCGCCCTCGATGCGGGAGCGCAGCACCAGGTGCGCCCAGACCGCGTCGCGGGTGCGGCGCGGGCAGCCGCGGCGCAGCAGCCGGTCCCGCAGCTCGTCCAGCGGGATCCTGGTGTCCGGCATTCCAGGGAACAGCCGGCCGCTGACCGACAGCGGGTCCGGGCCGGTGACCAGCGCGGTGAACGCGTCCCGGGCGGTGTCCAGCGGGAACCACTCACCGCTGCCGGAGTGGTGGGAGTGGGTGTAGGTGTGGCGGGGCATCCGGGTCGGCTCCTTCCAGCCAGGGTGCGGGGATGCCATTCCGCCTCACGGCCGCCAAGAAAAGGACAAGAAAAGACCACCAGCGGTCACCTTGCCGGCGGTTCCGGCTACTAAAGCCGATCTTCGAAGTGGGAGGGGAGCCCGGCCTGGGCGCCGGGCCGCGCCTCCGGCCAGCTGGCTGCTGACAGGCTGCTGACCTGCCGTTTTATGTGCGCGTTAGGAGGTTCTTAGTAAGTGCGGCAGCCCGCCAGCTCAGGATGACCGCCGCCGGCCGGCGAGCCCCAGGAAAATCTTGGAAAAACTTCGCCGCGGGCCGACCCGCGGTGGTCACGGCCGTCCGGGCATCTGCTGCCTCCCCGGCTTTAGTAGCCACCAGCGCGGGCTTTAGTAGCAGTATCCCCGTGGCCTGGCCGCTGTTAGCCGTCGAGAGCCGGGAAGAAAGTCTGCCGGCGGGTGCGCGAAACGGCTCCCGAAACCGGCCTTCTGGGTGTCAGTCCGACCACCGGAAGGATCCCGCGCCGATGACCCACCAACCCCGCACACCCGCCGCCCAACCTGGCACCCTCCGGCGCGGCGGCAGGCGGCCCCCGGCCGGCCCGCCCGGCACCGTCTGGCCGCACCACCCCGGCGGGACCGCGGACACCCTCGCAGAGATCATCGGACGGTACGCCCGACCCGGCCACCGCGTCCTGCTCCTCCCCCCACCCACCGACGCCGCCCGCCCGCGCACCGGGCCGGGGCGGGAGCCGGACTGGGCCTGGCACCTGGCCCACCCCGGGCCGGGCCTCGCCCGGCACCACCACGTCCAGGTCCGGACCGGCCCGCCGCCCGGTCCGGTGTCCCCGACCGGACCGGCGCCCCGGACCGGACTGGCCACCGCCCGGACCGGACCATCCGCCCGGTCCCGGTCCGGACTGCCGGCTGGTACCCGTGTGGCGGGTCCGGACCCGGCCAGCGCGCCACCCGGTCCCCCGCCGGACCGGCCTCAGCCGGGCCACCCCGGCCCCGGCTCACCCAGCCCGGTCCGCGCCGGGCTGGTCGTGACAGCGGCCGGCCCGCACGGCTGCGGCTGGGTTCCCGGGCTGCCCTGGTCCGGTCTGCTGACCCCGTCCGGCACCCTCGCCGTGCTCACCCGCTGTCACCGGTCCGCCGGGCGGTGGGTCGACCCGCTGCCGGCTCTGACCGCCGCGCTGGCCACTGCCGGGCTTGCCTGGACCGACCACATCACGCTGCCCGACCCCGGCCTCGAACCCGGCCCGCGCACACTCGGCCCCGCCGGTTCCCAGCCGGCCGCGTACGCCCACCCCGGCCCGGCGCGGGTCGACCCGCAGCCGCCGGTCCGGCACCAGCCTGCGCACACCGACCTCCTGCTCTTCCGCCCCGTCCGCCAGCCCCGCCAGCCCAGCCAGCCCCGGCGGACCCGGCCGACCCAGACCCGCAGCGGCGCCAATGGCTGAGGCACCCGCACGCCGGACCGGGCGGACCCCCGCGGGGGAGGCCGGCTGGGTGTCGGTGTGGCCGGCCGGGCAGACCGGCCCGGCCGCCCAGCTCGCCGCCGGCGGCTACCTGCCGGCCACCGCCGCCGACGCCACCGGCCTGCCCCCGGCGGTCGCCGCCCACGCCATCCGCGCCTACACCCGGCCTGGGCAGACCGTGCTCGACCCGGACTGCGGCGCCGGCACCGTCGTGGTCGAAGCCGTCCGCGCCGGCCGCCACGCCACCGGCCTGACCGGGCCGCGCTGGTGGCCCCTCGCCCGCGCCAACCTCACCGCCGCCAAACACGCTGGCGCCCCCGGCGACGGCATGGTTCTCGACCCCCAGCCGGTCTCCGGCCGCCCGGCCGGCCTCGCGGCCGTGCTCGGCGGGACCGACCTGGTCCTCACCACCCTCCGCCCGGACCGCACCGGCCCGCCCCGGTCCCGCCGGCCGACCAGCCCGCGCCCCGGCCCGGACCTGGCGGGCTGGTCATCGCCGGCCGTGGACCGGCTGGCCGGCCTGCTTGCCTGGTGCCGGCCGCTGCTTCGCCCCGGCGGGCATGTGGTCGTCGCCGCCCGCCCGGTCCGCCGCGGCGGGCGGCTGCTCGACCTGCCGAACATCCTCGACCGGGCCGCCGGACAGGCCGGGCTGGTCCCGGTCGACCGCTGCGCAGCGCTGACCAGCCCGCTGCCCGACCGGCGGCCACCGGCCACCTGGCGCCCCGCCGGGACGCACCTGACCGTGTACGTCTTCCACGCCCCACCCCACCCCGAACAAGCCGACACCCCCGCCCTACCGGCACCGGCCGCGGCGCCGCGGCTGCAGGCCGCCGCCCAGATGGGTGCCGAGCTGGGGTGGGCGGCATGAGCGGGCCGGCCGGGCCGGCGCCGTTCTACACCGACGGCCGGGTGACCCTCTACGCCGGCGACGCCGCCGAGGTGCTCGCCGGCCTGCCCGCCGCCTCGGTGGACTGCGTGGTCAGTTCCCCGCCGTTTTGGGGGCTGCGGGACTACGGCACCGGCAGCTGGTCCGGCGGCGACCCCGGCTGCCGGCACGCCACCGGCTGCGGCGGCAACACCCCGCAGGCCCAGCACCAGGCCGTGGCCTACCCGGCGCCGGCCGCGCACCGCGGCGGCAACCCCGACGTGTGCCCCTCGTGCGGGGCGGTCCGGGTCGACCGGCAGTACGGGCTGGAACCGACACCCGAGGCCTACGTCGAGCACCTCCGGGCCGTGTTCGGCCAGCTCGCCCGGGTCCTGGCGCCGGCCGGGACGGTGTGGCTGAACCTGGGCGACTCCTACTCGGCCAACAGCAGCGGCCACCCCACCGCCGGCGAGCCGCACCAGCAACGCAGACGCGCCGGGTCCAAGAACCTGCTCGGGATGCCGTGGCGGGTCGCGTTCGCGCTGCAGGACGACGGCTGGACCCTGCGCAACGCTATCGTCTGGCACAAGCCCAACGCCATGCCCGAATCGGTACGGGACCGGCTGTCGTGCCGGTACGAGCTGGTGTTCCTGCTCGTCCGGTCCCGCCGGTACCACTTCGACCTCGACGCCGTCCGCCAGCCACTGGCCCGCCCCGAAGCCCTCGGCGAGGGCATCGTCATCGGCGACCGCAAACCGGCCGGAGCCGGCACCGCCGCGGGCATCGGACCCAGCGCACGCCGCCGCGGGCACACCGTCTACGGCAAGTACACCGCCACCGCCCCGTTCGCCGGCCGGGCGCCAGGGGCGGCGCTGCGCCCGACTGGCCGCACCCACGACCGCGTGCACCCGCGGGGGAAGAACCCCGGCGACGTCTGGTCCATCCCCACCCGCCCACTGCGCGCCGCGCACTACGCCGCGTTCCCCGTCGACCTGCCCGACCGGTGCATTGCCGCCGGCTGCCCACCCGGCGGAACAGTGCTCGACCCGTTCTCCGGCGCCGGCACCACCGCCCTGGCCGCCGTCCACCACGGCGCCCGGTACGTAGGCATCGACTTGAACGAGGCGTTCCACCGCCTCGCCCTCGACCGCCTCGGCCTCCCCCAACCCCCGCCCGACAGCGGGCGGAGCGCCGCATGAGCCGCCGCACCGCTGCTGCGGCCTGGCTCCCGGCCGCAGGCCCGGCCCGCGGCGAGCCACGCCGCGCCGGCGGTGACGAGCCTGCCTCCGCCGGTGGGCTGGTGGTCGGGTCGCTGTGCACCGGCTACGGCGGCCTGGACCTCGGCGTGCTCGCCGCCGTGGGCGGCGGCCGGCTGGCCTGGGTCGCCGACCCCGACCCCGCCGTCCGCGCCGTGCTGGCCGCCCGGTTCCCCGCCGTGCCGAACCTCGGCGACATCACCACCGCCGACTGGGCCACCGCCGAACCCGTCGACGTGCTCACCGCCGGGTTCCCCTGCCAGGACATCTCCACCGCCGGCCGCCGCGCCGGCATCACCGAAGGAACCCGCAGTGGACTCTGGTACTCGGTCCTGCACGCCGTTCGCTGTCTACGACCCGCGCTGCTCGTCGTGGAGAACGTGGCCGCGCTCCGGTCCCGCAACGGGGGTCTCGGCACCGTACTCGGCGGCCTGGCCGGCATCGGGTACGACACGAGCTGGCGCAGCGTACGCGCGGCCGACGTCGGCGCCCCCCACCGCCGCGAACGGGTCTTCCTGCTCGCCTACCCCGTCGGAACCCGGCTCGTGCGTGTTGCCGACCCCGCCGGCCGGCGACCGGCACGCGCCGCCCACCCCGACGCGCCCGGAACGGAGCCAGACCGGAGGCAGCCTGCCCGACCGAATGGTCCGGCTGCTGCCCACCCCGCAGGCCACCGACGAGCACGGCGGCCGGCCACCGCGGCAGCGGCTGGCCCGCCACCGGCAGGTCAACCTCCGGGACGTGGCGACCGAGCTCCCACCCACCCCCACCCCGCCGGCACCACAGCCGGCCCGGCCGGCAGGTCCGGTGGTGCGGCTGCTGCCGACCCCGGCGGCGGGCAACCCGAACGACGGCGAGGACCCGGCAGGATGGCTGGCCAGGCAGGCGCGGCACGAGGCGAGGGGGACCAACGGCAACGGGATGGGGATGCCGCTGTCCGTGGCGGTCCAGCTGCTGACTACTCCCCGGGCCACCAACACCGCAACCCCCGGCGACCGGCCGCCGCCCGGCCAGCCGGTGCCGCAGCTGTTCCCGACACCGCTGGCGGCCGAGGGGGTGAAGGGCAGCCCGAACCAGCGCAGCTCGGCCGGGCAGCCTGGGCTGACCGCGACAGTGGTACGGCTGCTGCCGACCCCACGGGCGGCCAGCAACCGCAACAGCCGCACCGCGCTGACCACCCAGCGGTCCGGGCCGGGGCTGGAGCAGGCCGTCGAGATCACCCTCGGCATCATCCCGGCGGAGCTGACCACACCCGGGCAGGCGCCGCCGAGCTGGCAGGCGCCGACCCTGCCGGACACGACGCTGGGCTGAGCGGCCCGGCCCACCCCGGCCCGGTGGTGGACTGGGGCCAGTACACCCCGGCAATCCGCCGGTGGGAGACCGTCCTCGGCCGGCCCGCCCCCCACCCCACCGAGCCGGGACGCGCCGGCCGGCCCCGGCTGGCGGCGGTGTTCGTCGAGTGGCTGATGGGCCTGCCCGCCGGCTGGGTCACCGCCGTGCCAGGCGTCTCCCGAGCCGCGCAGATCCGGGCCCTGGGCAACGGCGTCGTCCCCGCCCAGGCCGCCGCCGCGGTCACCCTCCTACTCGCCGACCTCCTCACCGAACAAACCCCCGCAGACCACGAGCAGGCGACCGCGGCATGACCACCCACCCGGCACCGGAACGAACCGCCGGGCTGTGGATCAGGGACAGCGACCCCGGCGGCTGGGCCGACGCGGTGGCGTTCGACCGGGAGATCCGCCGCGGCCCATCCCGCACGCCACCGCCGCCGGGCAGCGCTACGCGGTACCTATCTACCTGCACCCGGTCCTGCCGGCCGCCGGACCAGGTTGACCTCGACCACCCCGCCGCTCCGGCGTCGACCGCCGGCGAGCAGACCGGCAGCGACCCGGACGACTGCCCCGTAGGCCTGCCGCTGCGGTGCCCCTCGCCGCCAACCCGACACCGACACCGACACCGACACCGACACCGACCTGGAGCGTGCCGCATGACCCCCACCCTCACCACCACCGTGCCCGCGCACCCGCCCGTCACCGGCCGCAGGCTGGCAGCCTTGGTCTGGGCGGCCGGCTACGCCGCGGCGCTGGCCGCCGCGAACCTGGCCAGCAGCCGGTACGGGCTGGTCCCGGCCGGGTTCGGGCTGACCGTGACCGCGGGCACCTACACCGCCGGGCTGGCCCTCGCCCTGCGCGACGGCCTGCACGAGACCGCTGGCGTGCCCGGCGTGTTCGCCGCGCTGGCCGCCGGCATCACCGTGTCCGCGCTGACCGCCAACCCCCAGGTCGTCCTCGCGTCCACCGCCGCGGCCACGGTCGGGGAACTGGCCGACCTCGCCGCCTACACCCCGCTGCGGCGGCGTCGGCGGCGGGCCGCGGTGGCTGTCTCCGGCGTGGTCGGCGGCTTGGTGGACACCGTCGGGTTCCTCTGGCTGGCCGGCTTCCCGGTCACCAGCCAGTCCGTCGGTGGGCAGTTGCTGGTCAAAGCCGTCTGGGTCACCGCGCCCTACTTGCTGCTGCACGAGGGGGTGCGGCGTGCTCTACCTCGGCAACGCCAGCTCACCAGCCGTGCGTGAGGCCATCCGGACCGGCGAGATCGGCCAGATGTGCAGCCCCGCGGAAGGACGCGCCCCCACCCACGCGAGGGTGTGGGCGGCAGACAACAGCTGCTTCGGCGGCGGCTACCCCGGCGACGCCGGCTGGCTTGGCTGGCTGTCCCGGCTGGGCGAGCACGCCGGCCGGTGCCTGTTCGCCACCGCCCCCGACGTTGTCGCCGATGCTGCCGCCACCCTGCGCCGCTCCGCGCCGCACCTGCCGGCGGTCCGCGGTCTGGGCTACCCGGCCGCGCTGGTCGCCCAGGACGGCCTGGAACACCTGCCGGTGCCGTGGGCGGAGTTCGACGTGCTGTTCCTCGGCGGCACCACCAGCTGGAAACTCGGCCCCGCCGCCGCCCACCTCGCCCAGCAAGCACACGCGCTCGGCAAGACCGTCCACATGGGACGGGTCAACTCCGGCAGGCGGTGGCGGCACGCCCTGCGGCTGGGCTGCGCCACCGTGGACGGCACCCACCTCGCCTACGCCCCGGACGCCAACCTCGCCCACATCCGCCGCTGGATCCACGACACCCCCACAGCCGGGCCGGCGGTGGCCGCGTGACGCCGACCGTGGCGCCGGCCACCTCCGGCACTTCTGCCAGTCACCGCCGTCCACCCCTCGTCGGCCTGGCATTGGTGCCGCCGAGAGTCGGGCCGGTGTACGTGACCCGCGGACAGCTAGGACGGCCTGCGGCGTGGTGACCGGCTACGCTCGCCTCGGCCGGCCGCCGCCCCTGCGGCCAGGGCCGAGGCTCTGGCCCGGCGCACGCGGCTGTGGCCAGGCCTGCCCACCCGCCTTACCCGTGCCGCCCTCGCCGACCGCGGCGTGTCCCTGGCCGGCCACTCACGCCGCCACCACGACCATGGGCTGGGCACCGTGCACAGGCGCTGCCGGGCAGCCCTGCGCCCTGGCGGCTGACGCCGCGGCCAGCGACAGTATGACCGGAGTCGATGGGGTGGACTGTGTCTACGGCCCGGGTGGGCTGCCGGGGTTGGGTCGACTGTCCACACCGGAATACTGCAGAGGTGGGACGGTACTGCTGGGCGCGGGAGGTGTGACCGCGGCGGATCGACGCTACGGTTGCCAGCAGACAGGCCCGCCTACCAGCCCGGCGGCGCCCGGGCCGCGCTCGAGGGGGACGCGGTGACCGGCCCTGGCGGCGGCGGGGGCACCTGCGGCGCTCACCTGGCCGAGGAGCGAGAGCTGGTCGTACGGGTGGAGTTGGTGGTCGTGGACGGTCCTGACGCTGTGGCGTGGCGGGCGCGGCAGGCTGCCGCGGTCCGGGCGCTGCTGGAGTGGATGGCCACCCAGACCACGGGCGAGGCCAGCGCCAGCGGTGCCGGGACTGTGGCCGGGCCAGCGCAGAGGAGGGCGGCGTGAGCAGTGCGGTGCCGGTCGAAGACTCCGGTGGGCAGGTATGGCCGTGGCAGCACCCGGCGCTGTCCTCGGCGCCGTGGGCGCCGCCGCAGCCGACTGCCCCGGGGGTGCCGGCGGTGGTGCCGGTGGCCTGGGCTGCCCGGGTCTCTGATGAGGAGGCGCAGGACCCGACGCTGTCGCTGCCCCGGCAGCTGGCCCGGGCCCGGGCTGCGCTGCCGGCCGGGTTCGTGATCGTCGCGCACTTCTTCGATGTCGAGTCCGGCCGGATGGAGCTCGACCAGCGCGGGCAGGACGCCGCCTACGCCCGGTTCGACATCAGCATCCCCCGCGACGGCGGGATCAACGAGCTACTGGCCGAGGCGCAGAAGCCGGACCGGCGGTTCGTCGCGGTGGTGTGCGAGTCGATCGACCGGATCTCCCGCATAACCCGCATCGGCACCGGCATCGAGTGGGAACTCGAGCGCGCCGGCGTGGCTCTGCTCGCCGTGGACGAGGGCATCCACCCCGACCTGATCCCCGCCCTGGCCGGCTCCGGCGGGGCGGGCCGGCCGAAGAAGGCCACCCCGGTGCTGACCCGCCGGGTCAAGCAGGCGATCTCGGAGTGGTACGTGCTGAACATGCTGGAGCTGTCCTGGGAAGGTTTCATCCAGCACACCATCCAAGGCTGGAACATCGGCAAACCCCCGTACGGCTACCTGGCCGACAAGGTGCCCCACCCCGTCCCCGCCCGCCGCGCCGAAGGCCGCACCAAACACCGGCTCGTGCCCGACCCCGTCCGCGGGCCGGTCATCACCCGGCTGTTCCAGCTACGCGCGGTCGAGCGGCTGTCCTACGACACGATCGCCGACCGGCTCAACACCGACCCCACCGCCAACCCGCCACCCGAGCCCGCCGACCCCTCCCGCGCCGCCGGCAGATGGACCGGCTCGGCCGTGCGGGACTTCCTGTGCAACCCCAAGTACACCGGGCACATGGTGTGGAACCGCCGCCGCAACCCCCGCCGCGGCCGCCGCGCCGGCAAGGTCAACCCGCCCACCGAGTGGACCTGGTCACCGATACCCACCCACGAGCCGCTGGTCACCCGGGAGCTGTTCGACGCCGCCTCACCCGTCGCCCACACCCGCCAGGGCTCCCGCACCGGCGCCGACCCCAACATCCACCCCCAGACCAGACGCAGCTACCTGCTGCGGTCCTACGTTATCCACGACACCTGCGGCCGGCGGATGTTCGGCAAGACCCGCCGCCGCGGCGGCACCTACCTCGCCTGCCAGCCCGACCCCCGCCACCACGCCCACAAGCCCTGGTACCCCGACCACCCCAAAAGCGTCTGGGTCCGCGAAGACGCCCTCACCGCCGCCGTACACGACTTCTTCGCCACCCACATCCTCGGCCCCGACCGCCTCCAGCTGCTGGACGCCCAGCCCGGCGACCACCAGGCAGCCGCCGCCGCCGACACCACCCGGCGCCGGACCCAGCTCACCAAGCACATCGAGAACCTGCGCCGCCGCCAGACCAGACTCCTCGACCAGCTCGAAGACGACCCCAGCGACGACCTCGACCCCGACACCCGCCGCGCCTTCCGCAAGACCATCCGCGACCGCTTCGCCGACCTCACCACCCAGATCCGCCACGCCGAAACCGAACGCGACAGTCTCCAGCCCACCCACGCCGGCCGGCACCCCGGCAACCGCGACCTGCTCGACCAGCTACCCCAGCTACAGCTCCACTTGGCGCAGGCACCCGAGGCCCTACAACGCGCCCTCTACGATGCCTTCAACCTCAAGATCATCTACAACCAGGAGCGCCACCAGGCCACACTCAATGCCACCATCACCGCCGACACCATCGACAGCCTCACCACCACCATCCACGCTGCCACCGACCGACCAGGCAACACCCAACCAAGCAGGTCACACGCCGCAAGAACCGCTGACGAACCCCAACACCCCGCTTCCCTTGTTCTGGGTGCCCCCGGCAGGATTCGAACCTGCGCACCCGCCTCCGGAGGGCGGTGCTCTATCCCCTGAGCTACGGGGGCCCGGGACGGCGTCAGGGTACCAGGAACCGGGTAGGCGATGACCCGCGGCGGCGGCGGAGGCGGCGAGGACACGCACCTGCCGCTTCGCCCTGCGAACACCACTGGGGCGGATGCCGCACTCACGGACGCAGCGGTTGGCGTACCGGTGCGGCCTCTCGAGTGGGGTGGTCGCGCTCCGGCACGCTGGTAGCGGCCCGGCCGGGGCCTGGGTGGCGAGCCAGGCCTGCCGCGCCGTGACCGCGAACCATGGGTTCAGAACTGGAAGCACTCCATCAGGTTGCCGATCGAGGTGAGGCCGTCGCGTGGCGGCGCTGGGGGTCCCCAGCGGCCGGTGGCGGCGTCGTTGTTCTTGCTGGGGGTGCGGGTGTCGAAGGTGTGGTTGATCGAGGCCAGGGTCGGCAGCCCGAACGCGGCCTCGATGAACTTCAGCGTCGAGCTGTGCTCGTACACCGTGGGCTCCAGGTGGCCCGGGCGGGCGAAGGGCGAGATGACCCACGTCGGTACCCGCGGCCCAAGCCCGTACGCGTCGAGCTGGGACGGGGCCACGTGGTCGAAGAAGCCGCCGCTCTCGTCGTAGGTCAGCAGGTAGGCCGAGTTGGCCCAGGCGCTGGACTGCTGCAGCGCGGTGATCAGCTCCTGCTGCAGGTTCATCCCGACGCTGATGTCGGCGGGCGGGTGCTCGTCCCAGCCCAGCCGGTCGTCCGGGATGATCCAGCTGACCTGCGGCAGTGTGCCCGCCGTCAGGTCGTCGAGGTAGTCCTGCTTGCTGGCCTTGACCCGCGGGTCGCTCTGCCAGTTGGCGAAGAACTCCGCGACGTTGTCGCTCCAGCCGGACCGGATGCTCTCGTAGTTGACGTTGTAGATCTTCCAGGTGACCCCGTACATGTCGAGCAGGTCCAGGACCATCGGGTAATTCAGCACACCGGGCCGGTTGAGGTTGTTGTTGGTCAGCCCACCGGCGGTGCCGGCCATCAGGTAGAGCCTGTTGGGGTAGGTCGGGCCGAGCACCGAGCAGAAGTAGTTGACGCACAGGGTGTAGTTCTGAATCAGCGAGTAGTAGTACGGCAGGTCCTGGGCGGTGTAGTAGCCCAGCGTGTTGTTCCCGCCGGTAGTGTAGAAGCCGTCCATCCGCCCGCCGTCGTATTCGCTGTGCATGGCCGACCAGGAGTGCGGGACGTCTGATGTGGACAGTGAGGTGAAATGGTGCGGGGCAACCGTGCCGCCGCTGCCGTTCGGCTGGGTGTACCCGGC
>Ga0066388_100000411_pt1 | contig 19947 bp, 35 predicted proteins | sample PanSoiMetaGPlot6_FD_64539 | JGI IMG/M metagenome (GOLD analysis project Ga0066388, IMG submission 64539) | Tropical forest soil microbial communities from Panama analyzed to predict greenhouse gas emissions - Panama Soil - Plot 6 (Hybrid Assembly) | ecosystem: Environmental > Terrestrial >... | reverse complement strand
GGGGGGGGGTATTCATCAATCATCCCAATCCTCAAGCCAACGGTACGCGATGTACCACCAGGTGTCGCCCGCATGCTCCATGGTGTTCTGGCCTTCTGCAGGACGCCGCTCGGCGTCGGCGGGTACACCACAGTCGCGCTTGAACACCTCCAGCTCACTGTCGCCGACACGTTTGGTTTTGCGGCTGATGGTGAGCGTCACAACACCGTCTTTCGCCCGGACGGTCAGCCGCGCGCCCTTGCTCAGCGTCTGGCCGCGCGCTTCGCCCGTGCGGAGCGCGTGCCTGAACAGCTCCTGATAGATCGCGGTGATGCTCATGGCGTGGCCTCGACAAGCGGTGTGAGTGCCGCAACATGCACCCAGAGCTGCTGTACGCCCCCTTCGTGCCTGACGCGGATCTGCGCGAATGGCCGCCGCGGCGCGATGTTGACGATCTCGGCCACAATCACGGCGCCTTTTGCATTGATCCAAGTAACCCGCTGGCCGAAGTGCAGATCCTGCGTGGTCATGGCCGTCCCCGCCACTTTGGCGCATACGCCGGTGCGAATGCCGGCGGCGCGTCATTCGGGGCGGCGCGCGGCGGTGGGCTGAGGCCTACCAGCTCGGGGCGCGCGGGCAGCGCTGCTCGGGGCGGCATGTGCCGAGCTGGGGCCGGTGCGTCATGCGGCGCGTAGAGATCGGCCAGCTCGGGGCGGGCACGATGCAGGTCGCTCACGTCGTCGCCGCGGCGGTAGAACGTCGGATCGGCCGCGGTGTAGCGCTCGACGGGGATCGGGCGCGCCGGATCGGGCGGCGGGCCGTGGATGTGACCCTCGGTGATCGCTGTGAAGAATGTGCCTTCCCCCATCCGGCCGCCCGAGCGCTCGCGCCGCCATGCGTGCCAGGCGTGGGTGTCGGCAACCTGTTGGGGGGTGAGGTCTGGTAGCGCCCGGAGCGCGGCGGCGATGATTGTCTCATTCGCGCCGAGATCGGCGAGCGCCGCGGCTGCCGGCGATCGATCAGGTGATCGATCGGGCGTGCCCCCCCCTTGCATCCCCCCCCGTGGTAGTGATTCATGAGCAGCAGCAGAGTCTGCTGCTGTTGCATGAATATATACCATTGGGGGGGTGTGGGGGGGTATTTCCTGATCGATCAGGTGATCGATCACACGGGCGCCGCTGCTCGGCCGCGTATTGGCGCGATCCGCGCTCTTGTCACAAAGTGATCGATCAGGTGATCGATCACTTTCTCGGGTTAGGTCGTTCGATTCATCAGCCGCTGATCGATCAGCTGATCGATCAGTTTCTGGGGCTGCGTCCGGATCGCGCAGCAGCATGATCGTGCGCCCGTCGTAGGTGATGATGCCCATATCGTCGAGCTGCCGCAAACAATCCGTGATCAGGCCGAGTGTGACACCTGACCACTCGCCGAGCTGCCGGATGCCGGGCGCCATGCTGCCGCCGACGCCGACGTGCGCGAGAATCGCATCAAGCACCAGACGGATCGGCGGAACAACCACATACTCAAGAAAGCGGATCGGTCGGACCTGTTGGGATCCTTCCGAGGCTGTGATCGTTTCTGTCGCGGTTGTGTGATATACTTCCATCGTTCTACCTCTACTAGAACATCCATGCGGCCTCGCTGGCAGTCCGGGCTAGCGAGGCCGCGGCGTTTCCGTGCCGCGTCGTGGCGGCGTCCTACATGCCTTCGTGTGTGTCGACCTGCCGCTCCAACCATTCGGGCGGCTCGGGCAGATCGGGGATCCACTTCGTCGCGATCCGCGCCTCCCAGGTGATCCGCGCCTTGTCCACTGCCTCAGCCACGCGGGCATCGGCGATCGTCGGCGTCGTGCCGTCGATCGCCATGTACCAGCCGACGATCAGGGCCATGAGCAGCGCGAAGTCGAGCGCTTCACTGAGCGACGGGTCGAGGAGCCTTGCGATCGGGTCGTCTACCATCGCGATTCCTTCCAGGGCGCCAATCCCCAGCCGCGTGAGTCGACAACTAACACGCCGGGCAGCAAGTCCGGATCGGCGCCGGCCCGCCGCGCCCGCTCCTGACGCCAGAGCAGCGCCGTCTCGGTCGCGATTGCGCTGAGGCGGTCGCGATCCCCGCGCAGCGCGCAGCCTTCCGCCCAGATGCGGCGCCGCTCCTCATAGAGCGCGGCGATCTCGGCGATATAGTGACTGACCATAGACAAACCATCCCTTCTGGGGTATACTCACCCCACATTCAATTCCACCTGTGAGGCGTCGAGACGCCGCTGGCCTATCCGCCGGCGGCGTTTTGCATCCATTCCAGCAGGCAACGTGTGTTGGCGATCACCCCCTTTCATTTTTCTGCTCTCAGCTTTTCCCCGCGCCGCTACTTCCCCCCCCGAACGACCGCCGGATCGCATCGCGCCGGGCGTGGAGCGCGGCCAGTCGCGCGACCTGGCGCGCGATCTCGCGTTCAAGCCTGGCGGCGCCTTTCGGCGTGCGTGCGTCGGCGAGCAGGGCGCGCAGCAGGTCGAGCAGCAAGTTAATCGTCGCCATGTGATCTTCCAGATCCTCAATTTCGCGCTGCTGCGCGGGCGTAGGCACGGCCATACGTTCGGGCTCCGTCGATGATGCCGGCGGCATGGCCGGCAATGGCTGCAATGTCGTAGTGGCGCCTTAGATAGAGCGCGGCCAGCGCGCCCGCCGCCGTGAGCGCCGCAATGAGTGCGGCGAGTGCAAGATCGTCGCGTGTCACAAGCCCCCTTTCGTGTGGTAGAGTGACCGAAAAGCACACACCTGCCCGTTGGGGCATGTGGAGCGCACCGCTCCCCCGCGTCGGCCCTGTGTCGCGCCGGCGGGGCAAACGGAGGGAGACGATCATGGAAGCGCAAGCAGCCCGAGCGATCGACCGAGATCAGGATCTTGAGGATTTTTTGATCTCGCGCCAGGCCACATGCAACGACAAAACGCTCTCGACCTATGGCTTCTATCTCCGGCCATTCGTGCGCTGGCTCGACAATCGCCCACTGTCGGCCATTTCTATCGCTGCCTACCGCCTGGCACGCAGGCAGGCGAAAAAATCGGATGCGACCATCGGCAACGATCACCGCATGATCAAAACCTACTGCCGGTGGCTGCTCGACGAGGGGCGGCTCACGAGCGATCCGTTCGTCGGCCCCGGCCGCGTGAAGCCACTCCCGACGAAGCGCAGAAGGCGCCAGGTCTACACCGACGCCGAGATCGTGAAGCTGCTGGCCGCAACGTTCGTCAAGGCCGCGAACAAGCGCAGAATGGAGCTGACCCGCCGCCGCTGGAAGGAGAACGGCCCCTACATGCGCGAAGCCAGGCAAGCACGCGCGCTGGTGCTGCTCTTTTGCGATAGCGCGCTTCGGGCTGAGGAAGTGGCGAAGCTGACATGCAAGTCAGTACGAACGGCTGAGCTGATCGTCGACTCAAAGGGCGGCCACGAGGATGTGGCGTTCATCGGCCCTGTCACGCGCTCGGCGCTGCGCGAGCTGGCCGGCAACCGGAGTGATGCCGATCCGCTGTTCCGCGACTGGAAGGGCAAGCAATGCTCGACGCGGGCGATCCGGGGCATCATCGCGCGGCTGGCCAAGCGCGCCGGCGTCGCCTTACCACCCCGCCCGCTCCACGCCTTCCGCCACTTCGCCGCGCGCCAGTGGGTCAAGGCCAAAGTGCCGGACCTGGCGATCCGGCAGCTGATGCGGCACAGTAATTTGTCGACGACCCGGATCTATACCGAGCTGGATGCGGCCGAGCTGGCCGCGCTCCATGCCGACGCATCGAACATCCAGAAACTACTTGACCAGGCCGAACAACAGGCCGCACCCGAGCCGAAGCCACAGGCTGTTTCCGCGCGTCAGGGCCGGCGGCTGCGGGCCGTGGCGCGTGCGAGGAAGCGTACTAACTCAAGTAGCTAGTGCGCTCAACTGACACACTTGCCTGTGGCGTCCAAATGCGGTAAAATGGCGCTCTCCGCAGTCTGCGTATGCACGCAGTGCTACGGGCTATCGAGCTAGCGCCTGTGGGGGCAATGAGCGGGATCAGCTGCTCAGTCCCAGCCATTGACACGGGCGATTAGCTCAGTTGGCCAGAGCGCTACGTTGACATCGTAGAGGTCACTGGTTCAAGTCCAGTATCGCCCACCAGTGTCATGGGTCGAAAATAATCGCCGAGGCGGATTGGCGCCCCGTGTAGCGTGCCTGGCGAGGCGTTATGCACTCTCGCCGTCCATCGCTCAAGCTCCGGATCGCCGCTGTCTGCTTCGCGCTCGGCGCGCTGATTATGATCGTGTGGTTGGTCGATCGCGGGAGGCCCAGAACGGCCGCGCCCGTGCCGCCAACGATCGCCGCCGTCGCTGCGCTGCCCAGCGACGCGCCGCTGCCGACTGAAAGAGCGACGGCGACCGATGAGCCGACGATCGCGCCGACTGTGGCACAGCTTGTGCTGACAGCAGCGCCCCGGCCGACGGCTGAAGCGACCGCCACGGCGACAGCCGAACGAATCGCGACGGCCGAACCGACAATCGAGCCAGCAACGGTCGAACTGGCGCCAACGGAGACGCCAGCGCCGACGATCGCAGCACCAAAAAGCACGCCGACGATCAACCCAGCGGCGGACTCGTACCCGTGCAGAGCTGGGCAGATCAAGGGCAACCGCGACACGAACATTTACCATGTGCCAGGGCAGGCAACCTACGCCCGAACACGCAACAACGTCGCCTGCTTCGACACGGAAGCCGATGCGCTCTCGGCAGGGTATCACAAAGCCCAGCGGTGATCGGCCGCGCGCCCGATGCGAACAGCCGTGCGGCCGGTGCTAAAATCGGATAACAATTCGTTCATCCAGCACATATACTCTTCAGTTGTTAAGGTTCTGAATCGCGATCTGAGCAATAGCAAGAGGAGCGAGGAAAGAGCCTGAGCATACAGTGGGACGCTGACTTACTTGGCAGGTTGGGCAGCAACCCACATGAATACTAACGCCCGGTCACGGAGAGCTGTAGCTCATGGCTCCGAGGCCGGGCGTTAGTATTCCATTCGGATCATACTCCAGGATTTCCCCAACGCCAACCCCATAGAACCGACAAAGCTTCGCCAGCATCTCCCCGTCGAACCGCTCTGTTTCTCCTTGCTCTAGTCGAGTTAGGGCGCCCCGATCTATACCGGCTTGCTCGGCAACCTCCGAAAGAGGGACCGATCGACCAACACGCGCCGCATAGTTCAGTCGCACCTGCCGAGCTTTCGAAAGAACCTTCACGTTTCGTACCTCCTCGCTCGATATGTTCCGTAGCTAACTCTATCACACGATCGTGTTGCTGTCAACCATCAAATTGGTGCTTGACAACCGATATTTCCATGATAGAATGTAGCTATACAACAACAATACGATTTTACTTAACTACAAGGAGCGCCCATCATGACAACCAAGCCAGCAGCCAAGACCATCCGCTACGACCGCGAAACCCGCGACTACGCGCTCTACCTGAACGATGAGTTCGTCGGCTATGCCTCGACCTACACCGAAGGACAGGTCATCCTCGACCAACTGGCCGCTTCCATCCCCGACGGCACGGCTGAGGACGACTACAGCGACGTCGGCCCGGAACGCTCCGACCTCCTTATCCCGCCCACCGCCGACATCCTCAGCACGGTCAAAGAGCGCATCGAGACGGCGCGGCTGCATGAGGACTGGCCGGGCGTGCGGCAGCTCGATCGTATTCGACAGAATCTGCTGAACGGCGCCAGGCTTCAGTGGCACGCCGGCGATCTGCTCATCCAGTCGGTCAACAATCCAGGGCAGGTGTACAGCACGAACGGGCGCGGGTGCAGCTGCCCGAACGGGCAGAAGGGCAAGAGCGAGTGTTGGCATGTTGCGACCTACGACCTCCTCTTGGAGATGCTCGACGACCGGGCGGCGGCGGCCGACATCCTGGCTGACGCAGCGGCCGAGCGCGAGCTGGGCAGGCGGATCGCGATGGAGCGAGCGGCACGATACGCGGCATAGGGAAGGACTGGAGAGGGCACGGCGATGCACGGAACGATCTACCTCCTTCATTTCGAGCGCCCGATCAGCAGGGCGCACACTTGCCAGCATTATCTCGGCTGGGCTTTGGACCTCGACGCGCGCCTCTCTGCCCACCGTGCCGGGCGGGGCGCGCGGCTGACTCAGATCGCCGTCGAGCGCGGCATCGCCTTCGAGGTTGTGCGTGTCTGGCCGGGAGACAGGACCTTAGAGCGCCGCCTGAAGAACCGCAAGGAGTCGCCCCGCTTCTGCCCGCTCTGCTTCCCGACTGCCCGATGCGTATATGCGTGCGATGCCGAGCAATTAGAACTGCCGTTCGACTTCCCCGCCGCGCCACAGCTCCGCCCTGACTGGATTGAGATCAGCGCGCTCCGCCGCTGGAGACAAGCGGCGCCGGCGGCGCTGGCCGAGAACTGGGACGACGGATTACTGTAGATGGATTACTGTAAGTGACAAAAACGCATTATCATATCGTTCAATCAAGGAGAACCCCTATGATCCCCAGAAACGCACCCCAAACTGTCGCCGACGTGCCGATCCTCCAATGGGCCAGCGGCCGCACCGAGGCCCGCCCCGCGTCCGGCAGTCGCTTCGCCGGCTTCGCCGGCTTCGTCGGCTTCCACAGCGAAGCTGGGAAGGATGAAGCCCTGGACACAGCCTGTCAGCAGGGCGGCGTCGCGCGGATCGAGATCCGCCACCCGCGCCCGTCGGGTCACCAGATCGTCACCCACTGGGCCTTCGGCGAACAGATCCGCTTCCACCCGATCACGGCCGGCCCGCCGGCGACGACGATCAGCGGCTGTTTGCGGCTGACTGAGGCGACGGCCGCGGCCGGGCTGGGCCTGGCGTGGCCGACAGGCGACAAGTCCCGACTCGCAGTGCGCGGGTTGATTCTCGTGAGCGATACACCCGTGCTACTCCAACTGTCAGTCAAGTCGACCATGACTGACTACCTGCTCTCCGCCCTCATCGACCACATCCGTGTGTGCGAGACGGCCGATGGCCTGATCAAACGCGAGCAGCACCCCGAGATCGTCGCGCTCCACGAGCTGGCCTTGCCCTTCAAGGCGGGCGATGAGCGGTCGGTCGGCAAGGGCGAGACGACCTTGATCACCCCACTCGTGAGCGCGCACCCAGCGGAGCCGGACAAAGCGCACATTACGAACTGCTGGCGATCGAAGGCCACCCACGAGGCGGCGCTGCATGCGTGGGAGGGTGTGCAGGCGTGGGCGGCTGGCTACGGGAGTGGGGAGACGAACGGAGACAGTCACCTCGACGAAAGTGCGCCGCTGGCCAAAGGGGTGAGGCGGGTGCGACCGGGGGTCGTGGCGATTGAGGAATTGCCGCTGTAATCTACAACACGAAGGAGGCGAACATGGCTTGGCAATACTGGATGCATACACCAAGCGGAGAAACATACGCAGTCGAGATTGATGGAGATCGCGTAGTGGATGCCTGTGGCCCACTGCATTATAGCGAAGTCACGCTCAGGAACAGGCACGATGGAAACTTCAATGGCGACGCCGAGACTGCCGAATGGGTACGCGCGAATCAGGATCATTTTACTGTCAAAGAGCCTTAGTCAGGAGATCCCTATGCTCTATCTCTTCGACCTCGACGGCACGCCGCAAGCCCTCGGGCGCGATGATTCGTGAGGCGATGGCGCGCTACGTCTACAGCGCCAGCGAGACGCTCTACGTTGGCGATAGGCCGGAAGATGAGGCCGCGGCGCGCAACGCCGGCGTGGGGTTTCAGTGGGCCGACGACTTTTTCAAGGATGCGTAGGTTGACATAGCCCACCTGTTCTTGCTATACTGAATCCGCGGGAAGCCGTCCCAACACACTCGCAAGGGACGGCTTTTGTGTTGGAGGCTTCCCGGCAATGACCTTCACGATCGACAAGACCACCTACGACAAGGCCCGGAAGTACGCGCCCGGCCACGGCTACAGCGCGCGCCCATCTCCGCCCACGTCTCAGGTCGCCCACTCCACCAACAACGATACCCCCAACACCTCGTTCGAGAGTGAAGCCAATTTCCTCTACACCAGCCCAGATGTGTCCGCGCACTTCCTTGTGGGGAAGGGCGGGCAGATCGTCCAGTTCCTCGACCCTAGGCAGTGGCAAGCCTGGCACGCCGGCGGGAAACAGGCGAACGGCACATGGACCGCGCAGCCAGCCTACTCGAATCCCGCCTCGATCGGCACGGAGTTGCATCGCTCCATCGGCGATCCGCCCTACCCGCGGATCCAAAAGGACGCGCTCGGGTGGCTGCTTCAGCAGATGGTGAGTCTGTTCCGCATCGATCCGACCCTGATCGACACCCATGGCCAGATCGCGATTGCCGGCCCCTACATCCGCAAGTCCGACCCGAATGACTGGCCGCACGCTGATTTCATTGCCTGGCGCGATGCGCTGTTCGCCGTCGATCCGCTCCGGGCGCGCACGCTGCCTGGCATTCCCGGGACGAGCGCGATCTACACCAGCGTGCGGCTCGCCGACTTCTACACGGCGCGCGGGGGCCTGGCGTACTGCGGCTACCCGCTGAAGAATGCCTACAAGGCGCTCGACCCGAACGGCGTCATGAAAGATGTCATGCCGTGCGAGCGCGTGCTACTCGTCGATTCGGTGCCATATGGCCCCGAGCAGGCGCTGCTCGCCGAATCTGATGCGTTAGGATGGCCACTATGACCGACATCTCAGGCGCCTACGTCAACCACGTCGGCTCGACCCACGACGGCGTGCACAACCTCTACGCCATCCTCACTCAGGACGGCCCAGCCGGCGGCGATGTGGACGTGATTATCAAGCGCTGCCTGGCCGGCGTCGATCCGACCGTCGCGGACAACTGGAAAGAGGTCAAGCGCTATCCCGAAAAGCAGTTCGGCAAGAACGGCTACGGATCGGGCGAGGTGCGCGCCAATGGCGATTTCGTGGCGATCCTCTCCCAGCGCAACGCGGCTGGCCAGGTCGTCGCGCGCGTGCATGTCATCCCCGGCTTGTGTCCACCTTGGCCAGCGGGCGGCGGTGGCGGCGCGCAAGGCCCACCAGGACCTGCGGGGCCGCAAGGCCCGCCAGGACCGCAAGGACCAGCCGGCGGCCCGCCCGGCCCGCAGGGACCACCAGGACCGAAGGGCGCGACGGGCGCACAGGGGCCGGTGGGGCCGCCGGGGCCATCGGGGGCGTCGAATTGGCCCGGCGCCGACTGGGACTGGGGGCAAGCGATCAACGCGCAGTACGCCGAGCTGACCAACGCTGGCAGCGGCAGCTACGGCGCGGTCGTGGCGATTGTGAACAGCATGCTGAAGCAACATGGGCTGATTCCCTAACGGGTCTCCACAGGCAGGCGCACCATGACCGATCCGAGTGAACCGTTGCGCCAACTTGCGCAGATCGTCCGCACGCCCGGCGCCGCACGCGCTCTGAGCGAGTTTGCCGAGCGACTGGAGTCGCAGCACAACCAGCAGAACAACAACTGGCAGGCCGCGCTTGGGATGACCGATCTCCACTTCACCGCGGCGATCGACCAACTCAGAAATGAACTGAGCGCGCGGCTCGACGCCTCGGAGCAGTGGCAAGTCAGCGCGACGGCCGATCGGGCGGATCTGCGTGAAAAGCTGATCGAATTGGCGACGCTGGCCGAGCAGATCCGGGCGCACTTGCAGGCGCTCGGGCGGGCGCTGGAGGTTGGCGGCGATGCCAGCGGACCCGGATGAAACCTATACGCGCGAGATCATCCGCGTCGTGCGTGAGCTGACCGAGGCCGTTGTCACTGTTCGCACCGATGTGAACCGTGCGGTGAATCCACTGTACCAGCGCATCGTGCGGATTGAGCGCCACTATGAGGATGACGGCCAGAACCGCGCTAAGCGTCAGCAAGTCCTTGATGCGCGGTTCGATGCACAGGACAAGGCGCTGGCCGCGTTGCAGTTGCGCTCAAATATCCGACTCATTGTCGAGATTGCACTGATCGTCGCCGTCGTCGCGACGATCATGCTCATCAAGGGGTAACTCTATGCCGCTTGAATTGTCCTGGTCTGTCGCCTGGCATCTCATCGCCGACGGCTTCCTGATCGGCGTCGGGTGGATCGTCGCCGGCGCGGTCTATGCGGCGCTGCTCGGCGTACTCTCGCGCGGCAAGGCGGCGTAGCATCGTGGCCGAGAGTTTAACTTAGTTAAACTGTGGCAGCTCCGAAACTCAATCGAAATCAGCGCCTGCAACTCTTGGAATGGCTTGCCGCTGGCTATAGCTTCACCCTGATCGCGCTCTGGTTTGCGGATCGTGAATGGCCCGAACTCACGCGAGCAGCGGCGACGTACTACCGCAACCGCTACCGCGCCATGATCGAGCAGTTGCAGACAGCACGCCACAGCGCGGCGCTCACGACCGGGCTGGCGCTGAAAGAAGAGCGCATCGAGCGCCTGAAAGAGCACGCCGATCAGCTGGAAGCCATCAAATGGAAGGCTGACAAGAACGGGCGGCTCTGGAATGAAAAGGCCTGGCGCGAAGTCCTCGACGATATCGCCCGCGAGATGGGCCACCGCAGACAGGGGATCGATCTGACCCTCGAAAAAGAGCTTGAGGCCTTCCTTGACCGACTACGGGACAATTTGGACGAGGCAACCTACGCCCGGATCCTCGCTCTCGCGGCTGGCCAGGCAGCGGATCGCGGATGATCCCCGCATTGCCGCCCAGGTCGCGGCGGCGGAGATAGCGGCGGCGCAATGTGCCTGGGCGCCGCTCGCGGGGCCACAGGCTGCCGCTTATGCGAGCGCGGCCGATTGGATCGGCTACGGCGGCGCCGCCGGCGGCGGCAAGACCGATCTGGCGCTCGGCATGGCCGGCACCAAGCACCGCCGGAGTCTCATTCTCCGCAAGCTCTTCCCCAGCATGGATGGCATGATCGACCGCTCGCGCGAAGTGTTCAACGCCAGCATCTCGGATCGCTGGCGCGATAGCTATAACGAGGGTCTGCACCGCTGGCGGCTCTCTGGCGGGCGGCAGATCGCGTTTCGCAGCGTGCAGTATGACCGCGAAAAAGAGAACTTCCGCGGCAATAACAATGACCTCCATGTATTCGATGAGGCGACCGAGTTCTCAGAGCAGGTCGTGCGCTTCATCACCGCCTGGAATCGGTCGAGCGCGGCCGGTCAGCACTGCCAGGTGCTGCTCACATTCAACCCGCCGACTGACGAGCCGGGCCGCTGGGTGATTCGCTTCTTCCTCCCGTGGATGGCCTATCTCTTTCCCGAGCTGCCCGAATGCCGGAGCTACACCGGCGTGCCGGCCGCGCCCGGCGAGCTACGCTACTACACTACCCTCGACGGCGTAGACACGGAGGTGTCGGAGGATACGCCGCGCGCCAAGAGCCGCACGTTCTTCCCGGCGTCGGTCGAAGATAACCCGATCTACATGACGCAGGGCTATGATGCAACACTTGAGGCCCTGCCCGAGCCGCTGCGCAGCCAGCTGCGCTATGGCTCATTCGCGACCCAGATCGCGGCCGATCCCTGGCAGGTCATTCCAACCGACTGGGTGCTTGCCGCAATGGCGCGCCACAAAGAGCAGGCGCCGCCGCCAGAGTCGACGCTCACAGCTACCGGGGTCGACGTGGCGCGCGGCGGGAAAGATAAGACGGTGATCGCGCGGCTGTATGGACACTATATCGCGCCGCTCGACAAGCACCCCGGCGCATCCACTCCAGACGGCCCGAGCGTTGCGGCGCTGGCCTTGCCGTGGGCCGGCGCGCTCTGCGGACTGTACATCGATATCATCGGCGTGGGGTCGAGCGCCTACGACACCTTGCGGTCGAATAAGGTACGGGTGTTCGGCGTGAACAATGCGGAGGCCGCGCCGCCCTATGCCCGCGATCGCAGCGGTAAGATGCGCTTCCGGAACGTCCGCGCGGCATCCTATTGGGCGGTGCGTGAGGCGCTCGACCCCGCGCATAACCCAAAGCTGTGTCTCCCTGACGATCCGGAGTTGCTCGCCGATCTAACGGCGCCGCGCTGGAGCTTGACGACGCAGGGTATACTCATCGAAAGTAAAGAGGATATCATCGATCGGCTGAAGCGCTCCCCGGACTGTGGCGATGCGGTCGTCATGGCCTACTGGGGCGCCACTGCAATGGGAACACCCGGCATATGAGCGGCTTTCGTGATTTTCTCGGCTGGTTAGTAGGCAAGCCCACCGCCGAGCAAGCCAAGGCGCTGACGATCAGCCTCGCGCCCGGCGGCTTCGTCAACGAGGTGGTCACGGAGATCCGCGGCTGGCGCGGCGGCGATCGGGCCGCGGATACCGCCGCGCTCGAGTCGACCATGGCCCTCAATGAGCTGGTCTACGCCTGCATCAACATCAAGGCCACGGCCGCGCGCGATCCGAGGCTGCTGGTGCAACAGCAAGTCACCAGAAACGGCAAGGTTGAATACGAGGAAGTGGCGGGCCATCCCTTCCGCCAGCTGATCATGCGGCCCAACCCCAAGATGACCGAGGGCGATCTGATGCGGGCTGCGATCGTCTCCTGGGATGTCAGTAACCCGCGCCGCTTCTTCTGTGAGAAGATTTACAAGAATAGCCTCTTGACGGAGATGTGGCCGCTGAACCCAGCACAAATGTCACCGCGCTACAACAGCGACCGAACAGAGGTCATCGGCTACACCTGGTCGGATGGCCGGCGGAAGAAGGACTACACGCTCGACGAGCTGCTCATCCGCAGCGCGCCCGTGTGGTACGACCCGCCGCCGCTCGTGTCGGCGCTCGGCTCGACCAAGAGCGACACAGCCCAGACCGAATACATTTGGTCGTTTTTCGAGAATGGCGGCGTGCCGCAGGGCTTCCTCAAATACAAGATGCCGCTCGGCGACGAGCGGCGCGACGAGATCCGCGACAAGTGGCGGAGTGTGTACGGGCGGTCTCCTGGCAGTGGGCAGATCGGCGTGCTGGATGAGAATGTCGATTATGAGGAGATCGGAAGTCGACTTGACCAACTGGCCAGTCAGACGCTGCGCAGCGTGGCCGAGAGCAGGATCTGTATGGTGTTCGGCGTGCCGCCGCTGATTGTCTATGCCTATGTCGGCCTCCTCAGAGCGACCTACGCCAACCTCAAGGAGGCGTGGGCCGGCTTCTGGGATGCCACCATGTCGCCTGCCTTCAAGGAGTGGCGCGACTTCTGGATGTGGAGTCTGCTGACTGAGTTTGAGGATGAGTCGACCATTCGATCGGAAAAGGTGCGGCTGAATTACGACATGTCGCAGGTCGCTGCGCTGCAAGACGATGTGGATCTCATCCAAAAACGGGCGCGCGACAACTACTCGTCCGGCCTGATTAACCAAGACGAGGGCCGGGCCGCGATCGGCTATGCCAGCACCCCCGGCGGTAGCACGACGTTCGCGCGGAGCGCCGCCCCAGCCACCGCGCCCGCCAAAGGTCGCAAGAGCCGTGACAGCAACAGCGTCCAGGTCGTCGAGCGGCGGATGGAGCGGACGCTTCAGCAGTATCTCAGTGGGCAGTATGACGCGGCAGCACAGGCGGTGGAATGATGGACGATCGCACGCGCCGCCTACTGTGCGCGCTCCGTATCGCGTTGCTGATGGCTTTAGGCGCGGTCGAGGATGCGCTGGGGGTGCCAAGGACATGCCCGCCACGATCGGCGCGGCGTGCGGCACGGCTCCCCTTGCGCGAATCTTGACCACGGGCGTATACTACACCTAAACCAATCGCCAGCATCCGAAAGGACGCGGTGTCTGCGCTTCTTCTGAAGCGCCGGCCCCGCGTTTTGTGTTATGAGCCGAACGAACGGCCACAAGCCACTCGCCAAAGCCGCCGATGCGACCGCGCCGCTCGACGACGGCGATACGATCGCCCGCCTCATGCAGCCATACTATCGGCAACTCGCTGAACTGGCCTTCCAGGACGCCGATGCGGTTGAGGGGATCGACGTGGCCTTTGACCTCGAAAATGCGTTCGTGCAAACGGTCCTTGACCAACTCGCGAAAAACGTGCGCGGCGTGGCCGACACCACGAAGGACGAAATTCGCGCGCTCGTGGGCAGGCAGGCCGAAGAGGGATGGTCAAGCGAAGAACTGGCCAGGGCGATCCGACAACGGGGCATTGTGGCTAGCCGCAGCCGGGCGCTGACGATCAGCCGCACGGAGACGGGCACGGCCTACAATCTTGGATCGACCGCCGCCTACCGCACGGCCGGCGTGACGCATGTGAGTGTGCTGGATGGGGAGGATGACGAGGCATGCGCGGCCGCCAATGGCCAGATCTGGACGCTCGACGAGGCGGAAGCCAGCCCGCTGGGGCATCCGAACTGCGTTCGCGCTTTCTCACCATTGGTCGAATGAGGAATGACGATGCCAGAGTACAAAAGCACACGCCACTTTACGAAGCAGATCGAAGATCGCACCGTAACCGGCCTGTTCGCGATTCACGGCAACATCGACGACGGCGGCGATCGGAGTCATCCTGGCGCGTTTGCCGATACGACCGTCAATGGCCGCGATCGGGTGGTGTTTCTCTGGCAACACAACAGCTATGAGCCGCCAACAGCAGCAATCAATTATGTGCGTGAAGTTTCACGGGCCGATCTGCCCGAAGAAGTGTTGAACTATGCGCCAGATGCGACCGGCGGCGCGGAAGTCTCACGAACCTACCTCGAAACGCCACGCGGCAATGAAATCTTAGCCGGGCTGCGCGCTGATGCGATCGATGAAATGTCCTACGCCTATGAATTATCGAAATATGCCTTCACCGAAGATGAATCGACCGGAAATACGATTCGCGAACTCTACGGCATTAAATTATTTGACATCAGCGATGTATTGTGGGGTATGAATAGCGCAACCCTTGCGAGTAAGGGACTGGGCTGGGAGGCCCGACCCCTTGTTATCCATAGCGACGACGTGAAAGCGATCGTCGCATCCTTTATTGAGCGCGTGCGACTGTTCAAGACGCAGCGCGCCAAGGCTGGCCGAGTGTTTAGTGCAGCGAACTACACCGCCCTGGAAGGGGTGGCGACGAGCCTGGAAGGGCTGGCCGTCGACCTGCGCGATCTGCTTGAAGCGGCCGAACCTAAACAGCAGCAGCAGCTCCGCCATCTGTGGCTTGAGACACAGCGCACGCTGGCGGCCCTCAACGGAGTACGCCCATGAAGAAGAAATACGAACTTGCGCAAGAGCTGGACGCCAAGCGCGATCAGCTCGGCACAATCTTCCGCGAGGCCGGCGACGACCTGGATCTTGCCAAGGTCACGACGATCAGCGGCACGAATGAGGAGAAGGCCGCCGAGATTAGGCGCCGGAATGACGAATTGACCGCGCTCGGCAAAGAGTTCGACGCGGCCCGCGAGCTTGAGCTGATCGCCGAAAAGACCAAGCAGAACGGCCGCAGGCCCGCAGGCGACGAGCGCCCGGCTGGCGACGCGTCCGATCCAAGCCAGGGAAAGTCACTCGGCCAGCGCTTTGCCGAGCATGAAGAAACCAAGCGCTACCATGGCGTGACGAAGCGCAATTACGGCGTGTCGTTCGAGGATGAAGATCCGGTATCTCGGAGGCGTGGTCAAAAGACCACCATGACGACCACAGCCGGGTTCGCGCCGCCCAACCCGCGCACATCACTTGTGGTCCTCTCCGCGCAGCGGCGGCCCGTCGTCGCCGATCTCATCCCCCAGGACACCACAACGCTTACGCTCATCAAGTACATGGAAGAAACAACCTTCACCAACAACGCAGCACCAACCGCAGAAGGCGCAACCAAGCCCGAGGCGGCGTTGGTCTACACCGAGCGCAGCCAGCCGGTGCAGAAGATCCCGGTGACACTGCCTGTCAGCGATGAACAGCTCGACGACGTGCCACAGGTGCGCGCCCTGATCGATAACCGGCTCACCCTCATGCTGGAATTGACGGAGGAGACACAGCTGCTCACCGGCGACGGGATCGCGCCCAACCTGCAAGGCATCCTGACCAAATCGGGCATCCAGACCCAGGCCAGGGGCGCCGATCCGACGCCGGACGCCTTTTTCAAGGCCATGACCAAGGTACGGTTCACGGGCTTCGCCGAGCCGAGCGGATTCATCGTGCATCCGAACGACTGGCAGGATATTCGCCTGCTTCGGACGACGGATGGGATCTATATCTGGGGACATCCCTCCGAGCCGGGGCCGGATCGGTTGTGGGGGCTGCCGGGCGTCGTCACACCGGCAATTACTGAAAACACCGGACTCGTCGGCGACTTTCTGGTGTACGCCTTTATCTGGCGCCGCATGGGCATTCGGATCGATGTAGGCTGGGTAAATGACCAGTTCGTCAAAGACCTTCAGACGATCCGCGCCGAAGAGCGTCTGGCGCTGATCATCTCGCGTGCGGCGGCCTTCTGCACCGTGACCGGCATCTGATCGCGCCGGAAGGAGGAATCATATGCCAGTCATCGAGGGCAGCGGACTCGGCGACCCACTCCAGAACGCCGGCGCTCCTGTGGGCGGAACCGATGAGGTGCAAACCCTCACGATCGACGCGACGGGCGGCACATTCAAGCTCGCGTTCGACGGATTCACGACGGCCGCGATCACATGGGCGAATGTGAACAATACGCTCCGCGATGCGGTAGATGCCGCCTTAGAGGCGCTTGCAAACATCGGCACGGGCGGGGTAACAACCGCTGTTGGCACCATGACCGCCGGCGTCGGCACGCTCACAATCACCTTTGCGGGAAACTTAGGCAAGAAAGCCGTGCCAACAATCACCGTCGCCAACAACAGCTTGACGGGTACAGCCACTTGTAGCGTCGCCGAGACGACGCCAGGCGTGGATGCGACGGCGCGCGGGGCGGCCGTGGGGGCGCTGCTGATCGACATCACGAACAAGAAGCTGTACCAGAACATGGGAACATCGCTCGCTCCGACCTGGACGGTCGTAGGCACCCAGACATGAGCGGCCGCATCTGGCATACCGAGAGGGGGCACGAGTCTATGTGGACGAACGACGGCCCGGCGCTCTATCTCAACGCCGACAAGAGCAAGGTGGTTGCGGCCGATAGCATCGAAGCGGCCTTCCTGCTCGTCGCGGCGGGCGGGCAATTGCCCGAATCCGAGGCCGCGCGCTGGGGCCTGAGTGAGAAGGCCAAGACGCCGCCGCCGAACAAGGCCAAGACGCCGCCGCCGAATAAGGGTAAGTAGGCCATGACCGCCTACGCAACCGTCGCACAGCTCCGCGCCTATCTGCCGCAGATCGCTGATCTGGGCGCGCAGCGCATCACGATCGCGGGCGCGACGGGCGGCACGTTTACGCTGTCCTACGAAGGCGCTTCAACCGGCGCGTTGGCCTACAACGCGACGGCGACGGCCGTACAGACCGCTTTGCAAGGCATCACGGCGCTCGGCGCGTCGGGCGTGAAGGTCACAGGGCGGCCGGGCGGCCCCTACCTGGCGGCCTTTCAGGGGACGCTCGTGACGGATGCCGGCCCGCTCAGTGGGAATGCGAGTCTGCTGACTGGCACAACGCCGACGATTACGATCGAGTCGGCCACGGATGACCTGATGCAAGATTGCCTCGACCGCGCGACGGATACGATCCGGCAAGCGATCCGGGCCGCGCTCGACGACGGAACGTTCGACTATGCGGCCTATAGCGTGGCCAGCACCAAGATCGTGCGCGGCTGGGACACCCAGTATCTGCGCATCCCGGCCCACCAGGCGGGCAGCGTCAGCCTGGTCGAGTATCAGACGGGCACGAATCCCGAGACGTTTAGCCCGGTGCCAGATAGCTGGACAGAAGAGCAGGGCGTGCTCTACCGCGCATTCGGCTGGGGTTACACCGCGTTTGGCGGCGCGCGGCCGCGCTACCGCATCACGGCGGTGTGGGGCTACGGGTCGAGTGTGCCGAGTGCGGTGGAAGAGATCACGCTCGAGCAGGCCGTCAACATCTGGCGTTCAAGAGATAAAGGCGGCTTCTCAGAGAATGTCAATGTGGAAGGACAAGGGGCGATCCGCGTGGTGACTGGGTTGACGAAGCAGCAGCAGAGCACGATCCTGGCGCTGCGCGATCAGCTCATCGTTATCGGGGTGTAAAGCGTTATCGCGGCGTTGGCGCCGGCGATCGCCGCGGCGATTCACCAGGTGCGGCGATCGTCATTCCGCAGTGTGATGCGATCGTGTTGCGGGGCGTCTCGACAAGCGCCAGATCGAAAGGTTTGACACATGGCGGAGTTGACCCCCGAGCAGTTGGCCGAGCGGATGAAGGCCCAGCCCTGGGCTTCGGTGCTGGAACCGCTCATGACCAAGATCACGCTGATCGTCCTCAGAAACGCCCAGCCGCGCACGCCGGTGCGGACCGGGACACTCAGGCGCTCCGAGACAACCGCGGTCGAGCGGGGCGGGCTGCGCGGGTGGGTCGGGTCGAATCTTATATACGCCCCATTCGTGCATCGGCGCGTGCCGTTCCTGACTGACGCGCTCGCCGACAGTCGCGCGGCGATCGATCGCGAGCTGCAGAAGGCGGGCGATGACTACTGGCGAAGTGTGGTCTAGAACAACTGGGCTAACTCCCGAAGAGGAGCGCATCATGTCCGTGCTGGCCACCGCATGGGATATGTGGGATAAGCAGGATGATGCCATCACGATCGACGAAGGCAAGCGCTTCCGGCAGGCGATCCATGATGCACAGCGCGTGCTGGCCGATCGGGCGCTACGCCGCGCTTTTCCGGGGTTCTGGCAATGAGCGCACTCACGATCGCCCAGGGCTTACAGGATGTGCTGCGCGAGGTATCCGGCCTGAAGAGCATCATGCTCGGCGAGCCGACGGGCAGCATGGATCTGCCGGGCCTGTACATCGCCTACCAGGAGTTTACGCGGCCACTCAGAAATAGCCCGCCGGCGCGGAACCTGACGGGGATGGATCACATTTTCGCATGTCGGCTGGTGATTCAGTGGGTCGAGAACAATCAGGCCGAAATGCAGCTGATCACGTTGCTCGACGCGATCCCCGATGCGATCGACCGCGATCCGACGCTCGGCACGACCATACCGCACGGTGTGGCCTACTGCCCGGCCGGCATCACGGGCTTTGCGACGATCGGCGGCGTGCTGTATCGGGTCGTCGATTACGTGGTACACGCTTTAGAAAAGAGGACCGGCACATGAGCGACGAGCTGAACGTGATCGGCGAGACGCGCAAAGCCTTGATCGGGCCGCGCTACTACGACGCCAGCAAGAACCCTGAGAACGCCATGCTCGTCGGCGTGCCGCTGCGCGATCTGGCGGCCGAAGAGTTCGAGTCGCTGCCCGTGTGGCTGCAATACTCAGTTGACGCACAGCCGTTCTATTCTCGAACGAAGCCGAAAGGGGCGGCCGCGGATGGCTGATCAGATGCCCGCTGTCGGCGCGATCGTCCATTTCGTCTCGGGCGAAAGCCACCTGGCGGCAATTGTGACGGCGATCGACTACCAGGTTGCGACGGCTCCCTCGCCGACACCCGAGCAGCCGATCGTGCAGCCATCCCAGCAAGCGCTGATCGTCCTACCGCCAATGCAACAGCCCTTTGCGACGCTGGCGATCTATGATGCCGCCGGCGTCAATGCGACCTGGCATTGGCCGGAAGTTGTGCAGACCCTGCCCGATCCGCCACCCGAGCCGTAGAGGAGTGAGCCATGCCTTCAGCCGAGATTCCATTCGAATTATTCGGCCTGGCGCTCGAAACCACCAGGGGAACAGCCGTCACGCCCCCTTCGCACCTGCTTCCTTTGGTCGGCACGATCAAGCCCACACGCCCCAAATACCGGCCCGACGAAGCGCGTGGGACGATCGAGGAGTTCTACCGCAGCAAAACGGTGCATACCGGCTGAGAGTGGACGGGCGATAGCCTGGTCGACCCGAACTATGCGCCCGTGCTCTTGAACCTCATCGCCAAGGCGGTGAGCAGCCCGACGACGCCGACCAACGGCGTGCTCAC
>Ga0066388_100000410_pt1 | contig 19954 bp, 15 predicted proteins | sample PanSoiMetaGPlot6_FD_64539 | JGI IMG/M metagenome (GOLD analysis project Ga0066388, IMG submission 64539) | Tropical forest soil microbial communities from Panama analyzed to predict greenhouse gas emissions - Panama Soil - Plot 6 (Hybrid Assembly) | ecosystem: Environmental > Terrestrial >... | reverse complement strand
GATGTAGCCCACGAAGCCCGACGCGCGCAGCTCGATCGAGAACAGCAGCACGTTGTAGAGGGCGATGAAGACCGGGATCTGGAGCAGCATCGGGAGACAGCCGCCCATCGGATTGACGTTGTTGGCCTTGTAGAGCGCCATCATCTCCTGGTTCAGCTTCATCGGCTCGTTCTTGTATCGGTCCTGCAGCTCCTTGATCTGCGGCTGGAGGTGATGCATCACCTTCATGGAGCGCAGGCTGGACTGGGTGAGCGGATAGAAGAGGAGCTTCGTGGCCGCGGCCATGATGATGATGCCGATCCCGTAGTTTGGGATCGCCCTGTAGAGCAGGTTCAGACACTTCAGCATCAGCACGCTGACCCCGCGCATCCACCGCCAGCCCAGATTGGCCACCTCGTCGAGCCCGGATCCGATCTCCGCGAGCGTCTCGTAGTGGATCGGCCCGGCATAGACGCGCGAATGCCGCTCCACGGTCGCCCCCGGCGTCGCCTGTCCGACGAGCCACGCGGTCGCGAGCGAAGAATCGGCGGCGCGGAACACCACGTTGGAGACCGTTCCGGAGTCCGGAATCACGGCGGCGATGAAGTACTTGCTGCGGCTCGCCACCCACCGCACGTTGCCCGGCGGAGCCGCCTTCTCGCCGTTCGGACCGAGGCGGTTCGGAGGAGGCGCTTCGAGCTTCTCGCCGAGGAGCGCGACCGCCTGGAGCTGCAGGTGCTTCGCGGAGGGTTCCGTCAGGGGGAGGGGTGCGCCCCATCCGATCCGGTACCGGTAGGGTCCGAGCCCCGCGGGCGCGAAGACCTGCACGTGCGTATCCAGCACGCGCCGGTCGGAGCCGGTCCGGTACGTCTTGACCACCCGGACTCCGCTTGCGTCCTCCGCCTCGAACTGGAGCTTTCCCTCGAGCGGCTGGTCCACCGTGAGACGGAAGGGAGCCGATGAGAAGTCGATCGCGCGGGACCCCGTCTCCACGACGACCTGGAAGGCGCGGGCTCCCTCTGGAACCAGGTCGAGCGGCGCTTTCCGGATCTCGTCTTTGTAGGGATCCAGCACCCAATGGGTGATCGATCCCCCCTGGCTCGAGAACACGGCCCGATAGTGCTCCGTCCGGATCTCGCGCTCGAGGAGCGGGGCCGGCGCGATCTTGGCTTGGGACAGCACCGCCCCGGAGGAGAGCGTCCCCCCGACTCCCGATGGGCTCGCGGCACCGGCCCCCGCCACGGTGTCGGTCGGCGATCCCGGCGTACCGCCTCCGGCCCGAAGCGACGCCGAATCCGCGCCGACCCCGATCTTTCCGGACTGCCCGCGGGTGGCCGGCGGCTTGGGGCGGCGGTAGAACTGCGGGGAAAGCATCTGATCCAGGAGCAGGACCAGCATGATGAGCACCATCGCGAAGAGAACTTTGCGATCCATGCGCGAACGACCCCTCAGGGAAGCGGGTCGAATCCTCCGGGATGGAAGGGATGGCAGCGCGCGAGGCGCCGGACGATGAGCCACAGGGCGCGCGGGAGCGGCCGCGACCGGAGCGCCTGCTCCGCGTATTCGGAGCAGCTCGGATGGAAGCGGCAGGCGCGCGGCAAGACAGGGGAGAGCGTGGCGCGGTAGAGCCGGATCAGGAGGAGGAAGGGTGCGTTGAGACGCACCCCGCGGGGGCCGGCCGCCGCCGGCGCGTGCACGGCGGCTTTCACGCGGGCTCCCGCTTCAAGAGGTCGTCCATTTCGTTTACGACGGCTTCGAGGCCCGAACGCGCGCACGTGGAGCGCGCGATCCAGATCCGCCAGCGCTCCCGCTCGCGCAGATCCTGCCGCATGCCGCGAAACGCCTCGCGCAGGAGCCGCTTCGCCCGATTCCGCAGCACCGCGGACCCGACCTTGCGGCTCGCGACGTAGGCGACCCGGCCGTGCTCCGACGGGCGTGGCATGCTGACGAGGGTCATCAAGCTGCCGTGGATGGACTTCCCTGATTGGTACACTTCGCGGAATTGCCAACCTTGGTGAAGGCGGCGATCGCGCCGTCGAATCGCGCCGGGCATGCGAGCCTCGAGCGTTGGAGCGGAGCTACACCGTGAGGCGTTTGCGGCCCCGATCGCGCCGGCGCTTGAGGACGGCACGGCCGCCGCGCGTGCTCATGCGCTCGCGGAACCCGTGCACCTTCTTCCGCCGGCGATTGTGTGGCTGGAACGTGCGTTTCACGTGGATCGACCTTTGCCTAAGGGAAGAATCGGACTGACATAGTGAGCGCCGGAGTGTACCGAATCGACCCGGTGATGGTCAACGCCGAAGCCGGCGGCGCTCGCGACGCGCGAATCGCCGCTTCGATTCCGAAAAAGTGAAATTTCTGTTGCAGCCCCCCGCGCGCAGGCCGTAGTGTGCCGCGTCGCGAAGGCCCGGTGCACGCCGCGAGATGCGTGCGTGCTTCAGGTCCTCGCTCCGGTCTCCCGCGCGGCCCACCCCGCGCCCCCCTTCACGCGGAAAACACAGCTGTGAGCATTGTGCAGCCCGATAAATACCTTCGGGGCGTAACGGGCAATTCCGATGTCCGTTACGCCCCGAGTGTTTTGTGGACAATGTTGTGGATAAGCGGTGGACACCCTGTGTGCGAATGGGGACGACGATGATGACGATGATAGACGTGATGGACTCCGGTGACGTCTGGCAGGGCGCGCTCGACAGGATTCAGACCCACATCTCCAGTCAAACCTTCGACACCTGGTTTCGCTCGCTCGAACCGATCGACTTCGACGGCAGCACGCTGATCCTCGAGGTCCCGAGCCAGTTCTACATCGACTGGATCGACCACCACTACCGAGCCCTCATCGAGTCCTCTCTCGCGGCGACCACCGGCAATGCGGTGACGCTCGAGTTCCAGGTCCGTGCGAGCGAGGAAGCGCCTGTCTTCGAGGAGCGGCCGCGCGGCCCGCTCCCGAACCGAGGCGAGTGTCCGCTCGTTCCGCACAACACGTTCGACACGTTCATCGTGGGGAAGGGGAACGACTTCGCCCACGCCACCGCGCTCGCCGTCGCCCAGAGTCCCGGGGAGCGGTATAACCCGCTCTATCTCTACGGCGGCGTCGGCCTCGGCAAGACCCACCTCATGCACGCGATCGGACACCACGTCCGCGCGCTCAAGCCGCACGCGCGCATTTTCTTCGTGAGCGCCGAGAAATTCATGAACGAGATGATCTATTCGATCCAGCACGCCACGACGCTCGAGTTCAAGAGCCGGTACCGTACGGCGGACGTGCTCCTGATCGACGATGTCCAGTTCCTCGCGGGGAAGGAGAGCACGCAGGAGGAGTTCTTCCACACGTTCAACTCCCTCCACGACGCGCACAAGCAGATCGTGATGACGAGCGACGGTCCGCCGAACGCCATGACGGCGATCCAGGAACGGCTCGTGTCGCGATTCCAGTGGGGGATCCAGGCGGACCTCCTCGCTCCGGATCTCGAAACGCGGGTCGCGATCGTGAAGAAGAAGGCGGAGCTTCAGTCGCGGAACCTGCCGAACGAGATCGCGCTCCTCCTCGCCAGCAACATCAAGAGCAACATCCGCGATCTCGAAGGATCGCTCTCGCGGCTTCTCGCGTTCGCCGACCTCATGGGAGCCAAGGAGCTGAGCGTGGAGTTCGCGCAGGAGGTCCTCCGCGACCAGATCAAGCCCGATCTCGCCCGCATCGACGTCTCGGAGATCCAGCGCGCCGTCGCGAAGCGTTGGGACGTGACGGAGGAATCGCTGCGGGGCAAGCGCCGCACCGACGTGATCGCGTTCCCGAGGCAGGTCGGGATGTACATCGCCCGGGTGATGACCGATCTCTCGCTGAACGAGATCGGCGCGAAATTCGGCGGACGCGACCACTCGACGGTGCTCCACGCGTGCAACAAGATCGAAGCGCTCCTCGCCACCGATTCCGAGCTTCGATCGGTCGTCGAAGACCTCATGGCGAGCCTCGGAAACTGACCATCCTCGGAGCCCGGCGCCGTGCCTGCGGGCGGCGCCGCGGCTCCGGATAAGCCCCGGATCGAATGTGGATGCCCGGTGGGCAACTCCCCCCAAACCCCATCCTCGCCCCGAAGCCGCCGCACGCCGGGCATAACTTCGAGCTTATCCACCGCTCCACACGCCCTTCGCCCCGAATTTCCGCGCGCACAATTCAAAGAGCCGCAGCATGTTACAAGAGCCTTGACTCAGCTTGTCTCCACCATCCACAAGCCCTAGTACTACAGCTTCTATTCATGGAACCCACCGTCTGTAGAGCACCGAATCGACACTCCGAAACGACCCTGAAAACGAGGGGTTTTTTATTGTCGATTTCCCCCTCCGCACCTATAATTTTGAAGGACACCAAACCCTCTCCCGAGCCACCTGCAAACCCTAATCCAATAAAGGATTAACGGAGATGATTACCGCCCAGGAAGTGGCTATGAAATTCTCGATCGCACAGACCGAGTTTCTCAACGCGCTGCAGGTGGTCTCGAGCGCCGTTCCGAGCCGGACGACGCTGCCGGTGCTCTCCAATATTCTCCTCGAAGCAACGGAGGACGGAATCGAGATGCGGGCGACCGATCTCGACCTCGCGATCGCCACGCGCGCCAAGGCGAGTGTGAAGGATTCGGGGACGCTGACCGTGCCCGCCAAGAAGCTCTTCGAGCTGGTTCGAAAGCTTCCCAAGGAAGAGCTCAAGATCGACGCGAAGGACCTCACGTTGAACGTGGAGAGCAAGAGTGGACGCTACAAGTTCCTCTGCATCCGACCCGAAGAATTCCCGGGCATTCCCGAGGTGAAGGCGGACTCGGAGCTCGAGCTCAGCCCCGCGGTCTTCGAGCGGCTGATCCGTCGAACGATCTACTCCGTGTCCACCGACGAGACCCGCCCCGCGCTGAACGGTGCGCTCCTGCAGGTCAAGGACGGGGAGATCCGGATCGTCGCGACCGACGGACACCGCCTATCGAAAGCCTCGTGCCGCCCGTCCGCGGAGATCCCCGCCGGGCCGAAAGCCGACGTGATCATTCCGCTCAAGGCGTTGAACCAGCTCCAGCGAATCGCCGCGGGAGCGACCGACCCGATCCGGATCGGAATTTCGAAGAACCACGCCCAATTCACGATCGGCGAGACGACCCTGACGACGAAGCTGATCGAAGGACCGTTCCCGAACTACGAACAGGTCTTACCGAAGCAGAACAACAAGCATCTAAGAGTGAAACGGGACGATCTGGCACAGGCGCTCGAGCGTGTCTCCGTCTTCTCCGACAGCTTGACGCGCCAGGTGAAGCTGACGCTTCGTCCGAACCGCCTGACCCTGATCGTGCAGACCCCCGACCAAGGGGAAGCCACCGAGGAGCTCGAAGCCCAATACTCCTCGGATGACCTGGACATCGGATACAACTCAGCCTACTTGCTCGACATCCTGCGCACCATGGACAGCGAGGACGTCGACATTCGTCTGAATACGCCGGTGACCGCGGGGCTCATCGCGCCGTGGACACCCGCGGAGAAGGGCGTCACACCCCAAGAGGATCTCCTCTGCCTCGTGATGCCTCTTCGTCTGGCGAGCTGACCCGGAACGCGTGCGACTTCAGTCCATCGAGCTACGCGAATTCAGAAATCACCGGGAAGCCCGGTTTGACCTGCGCGGCGACTCCGCGCTCGTTCTGGGAGAGAACGGAAGCGGGAAGACGAACCTGGTCGAGGCGATCGTGCTGCTCTCGATCGGTCGTTCGTTTCGGGGCGCGCGGGAAGCGACCCTGACGCATCGCGGAGAGGCCGCGTTCGAGGTGCGCGGGTGCGCCGAGGATCGGATCGGCGCCTCGACCGAGATCGTGGTCCGAGGCGGCCCCGGTGCGGTGAAGGAAGTGCGGGTCGACGGATCGCCTTTGACGCGACTGACGGATCTCTTGGGACGATTTCGAACCGTCCACTTCTCCGTGGAGGACGTGGCGGTGCTGAACGGAAGCCCAGCCTCGCGCCGGCGCTTCCTGGACATCGCTCTCTGCCAGCTCGAGTCCGCCTACGTGGGTGCCCTGAGGGACTACACCGCCGCGCTCAAGCAGCGGAACCGGCTCCTCCTTTCGGGGAAGTATGGGTCCCCCGCGGACGAAGCGGAGTGGTCGGCCTGGGAGGAGATCCTGGCCCGGTCGGGTGCCACGCTCGACCGCCGTCGCGCCGCGCTCGTGGGCGAGCTCGCGAGACACTTGGAGGCGCTCGCGCGCGAGGTCGACCGGGATCTCGGTCCCGAGATCGACTACACGGTTTCGGCGAACGGAGCGGAGCGCTCCGAAGCGGAGGAAGTGGAGCTCCGCCGAGAGCGCCTCGAGGAAGGGCGTCCGACCGACCGAAAGCTCGGCTGGACGCTGTTCGGACCGCATCGGGCGCGGCTCCGGTGCGCGCTGAACGGCGAGGAGCTGCTCGACGGAGCCTCGCGGGGGTACTCGAGGCTCTACTCGATCCTCTTGAGGCTCGCGCTGGCGCGGGTCTTCGAGGAGCGCCAAGGGGATCCGCCGGTCGTGCTCCTGGACGATCCGGAGTCGGAGCTCGATCCGCGCTGGATCGGAAAGCTCCTGAAGCTCATTCCGGAGTCGAGCCAGGCGATCGTGACGGCCTGCCGGGGGCTCTCCGAGATGCCCGAGCGCTTCCGTCGGATCGGAGTCGACGCGACCGAGCTCCTCGGGAGCCCGGCGTGAGGCGCGCCGCCACGGCGGGAGAGCGCGGGTCCGCGCGGGAGCTTCTCCCGGTGGGCTCGGTGCTCGAGCAGGTGCTGGGGCGCCTCAAGCTGGACGAGCGGTTCCGCGCGGCCGAGGCAACCGAGCGTTGGGCCGAGTCGGCCGGCCCGGAAATCCTCGCGCGGACCCGATGCGTCGGGGTGCGCGACGGAGAGCTCTTGATCGAGGTGCAAGGCGCGGTCTGGATGGGGCACCTCGCCGTGCTCCGGCAGGGGATCATGGATCGGATCAACGAGGCCCTCCCCGCCGAGCGGCGGCTGCGCGCCATACGACTCACACCCATGCGAAGCAAGGAGGAGAAGACGTGACCGGACCCCGCGAGGAAGCGGCCACGATGGCGCCGGCCCCAACGCCCGAAGGGCATTCGTACGACGCCCGGAACATCCAGGTCCTGAAGGGTCTGGAAGGCGTCCGGAAGCGCCCGGCGATGTACATCGGCTCGACCGGGCTGAGCGGTCTGCATCACCTCGTCTACGAGGTCGTGGACAACTCCGTCGATGAGGCGCTCGCCGGATTCTGCACCGAGGTCGCCGTCACCATCCACGCCGACGCGACCGTCACGGTCGTGGACAACGGCCGCGGTATTCCCGTGGACATCCATCCGACCCAGAACCGCCCCGCCGTGGAGGTGGTGATGACCACCCTGCACGCCGGCGGCAAATTCGACGAGAACTCTTACAAGGTCTCGGGCGGACTCCACGGAGTCGGCGTCTCGGTCGTGAACGCGCTCTCCCAATGGCTCGAGGTCGAGGTCCGCCGCGGCGGGAAACGCTACCACCAGCGCTACGAGCACGGCGAGGTGAAGAGCGACCTCCGCGAGCTGGGAGAGACCGACGAGACCGGCACGACCGTCACCTGGATGCCCGACCCCACGGTGTTCGAGACGGTCGAGTACAGCTTCGACACGCTCTCGCAGCGTCTGCGCGAGCTCGCGTTCCTCAACAAGGGCATCCGGATCACGTTCCTCGACGAGCGCACCGGAAAGAAGCACGACTTCCAGTACGAGGGAGGGATCTCCTCCTTCGTGAAATACCTGAACGAGAACAAGACCGTGCTCCATCCCGCGCCGATCTACCACGCGCGCGAGCGCGACCGCGTCACCGTCGAGTTCGCGGTCCAGTACAACGACGCCTACGTGGAGAACGTCTTCTCCTTCGTGAACAACATCAACACCGTCGAGGGGGGAACGCACCTGATCGGCTTCCGCGCCGCGCTCACCCGCACGATCAACAACTACGCCGAGCGGGAGGGACTCCTGAAATCCCTCAAGGAGGTCACGCTCGGCGGGGAGGACGTGCGCGAAGGACTGACCGCGGTCGTGAGCGTGAAGCTCCCCGAGCCTCAATTCGAGGGGCAGACCAAGGCCAAGCTCGGGAACACCGAAGTCAAAGGGATCGTGGAGTCGGTGGTCGGCGAGGGACTGCGGAACTTCTTCGAGGAGAACCCGCAGGTCGCCCGCAAGATCGTCGAGAAGTGCATCGCGACCGCGAAGGCGCGGGAAGCCGCGCGGAAGGCCCGCGACCTGGCGCGGCGGAAGGGCATCCTCGATTCGGGCTCGCTCCCCGGGAAGCTCGCCGACTGCCAGTCCACCGTCCCGAGCGAGTGCGAGATCTACCTCGTCGAGGGGGACTCGGCCGGCGGCTCGGCGAAGATGGGACGCGACCGGAAATACCAGGCGATCCTCCCGCTCAAGGGGAAGATCCTGAACGTCGAGAAGGCCTCGCTCGACAAGATGCTCTCCAACGAGGAGATCCGGACGATCATCACCGCGCTCGGCACCGGCATCGACGAGGAGTTCGACGCGGACAAGGCGCGCTACCACCGGATCATCATCATGACCGACGCCGACGTCGACGGTGCGCACATCCGCACGCTCCTGCTCACGTTCTTCTTCCGGCACATGAAGCCGCTGATCGAGCGCGGGTACGTCTACATCGCGATGCCGCCGCTCTACCGCGTGCAGAAGGGCAAAGCGATCCACTACGCCTACGACGACGCCGAGCGGGATCAGGCCTTCCAGGAGCTGGGGGGCAAGAAGGGGATCACGCTCCAGCGCTACAAGGGTCTCGGGGAGATGAACCCCGACCAGCTCTGGATGACGACCATGGACCCGGCGAACCGCTCGGTCCTGCAAGTGAAGCTCGAGGACGAGGTCGAGGCCGACCGCATGTTCACGATTCTCATGGGCGATCAGGTGGAGCCGCGCCGGAAATTCATCGAGGAGTACGCCGACAGCGTCCGGAACCTGGACGTCTGAGGCGCAACCGACAGGCAAGGAGAAGCTGACCGATGGCCACGCGGGAGAAAATCGTTCCGATCTACGTCGAGGACGAGATGCGGAACTCCTACATCGATTATTCGATGTCGGTCATCGTCTCGCGCGCGCTGCCGGACGTGCGGGATGGGCTGAAGCCGGTGCATCGCCGGGTGCTCGTCGCGATGCGCGAGCTGAACCTGCTCCACGACCGGCCCTTCCGCAAGTCGGCGAAGATCACCGGCGACGTGACCGGGAACTACCATCCGCACGGCACGGTCGCGGTGTACGAGACCATGGTCCGCATGGCGCAGACCTTCTCGATGCGCTACCCGCTGGTCGACGGCCAGGGGAACTTCGGGTCGGTGGACGGGGACGCTCCCGCGGCCGAGCGGTACACCGAGGCGCGCCTCACCGAGTTCGCCGAGCAGATGCTCCGCGACATCGAGCGCGACACGGTCGACATGCGGCCGAACTACGACGAGTCGCGCGAGGAGCCGGTCGTCCTCCCGGCCGCGGTCCCGAATCTCCTCGTGAACGGCTCCGCCGGCATCGCGGTCGGCATGGCGACCAACGTGCCCCCGCACAATCTCCGCGAGATCGTGGACGCGATCCACCACGTGATCGACCACCCGGAATGCGAGGTGGACGATCTCCTCCCGATCGTCTCGGGACCCGATTTCCCGACAGGCGGCGTGATCTACGGCCGTCAGGGGATCCAGGATTGCTACCGCACCGGCCGCGGCCACATCACGGTGCGCTCCCGCGCCGTCATCGAGGAGGTGCGGAAGGACCGCGAGGCGATCATCGTCACCGAGATCCCGTACATGGTCAGCAAGGCCGCGCTCCTCGAGAAGATCGCGGAGCTCGTGAAGGACGGCCCGCTCGACGGGATCAGCGACCTTCGCGACGAGTCGGACCGCGACGGCATGCGGATCGTGATCGAGCTCAAGCGCGACGCCCAGCCGCGCGTGGTCCTGAACCAGCTCTTCAAGCACACCCAGATGCAGACCACCTTCGGCGCCAACATGCTCGCGCTCGTCGGCAACCGGCCGCTCACGCTGTCGCTGAAGGAGATGATCGAGCACTACGTCGAGCACCGGCGCGACGTGGTGGTGCGCCGCACGCGGTTCGACCTCGCCGAAGCGGAGAAGCGGGCGCACATCCTCGAAGGGCTGAAGATCGCGCTCGACCACATCGACGAGATCGTCGCCCTGATCCGGGCGGCCGCCGACACCGAGGGGGCGCGCACCGGGCTCATGGCGCGCTTCGGGCTGAGCGAGATCCAGGCGAACGCGATCCTCGAGATGCGCCTCTCGCGCCTGACCGGGCTCGAGCGGCAGAAGGTCGAGGACGAGTACCTCGAGGTCATCCAGCTCATCGATCGTCTCAAGGCGATCCTGGACTCGCCGGCGAAGGTGCTGCAGATCATCAAGGACGAGCTCGGGGAAGTGCGCGAGAAGTTCGGGGACGAGCGGCGCACCGAGATCGTTGCGGCGTCGGGCGATTTCGAGGTGGAGGACCTGATCGCCGAGGAGGACATGGTGATCACGCTGTCCCACGCCGGGTACATCAAGCGGCTTCCGGTCACGACGTACCGCAGCCAGCGCCGCGGCGGGCGCGGCGTGACGGGCGCGGGGACGCGCGAAGAGGACTTCATCGAGCACCTCTTCATCGCGTCGACCCACAGCTACATCCTCGTCTTCACCGACCGCGGACGGGTCTACTGGTGCAAGGTGCACGAGATCCCGCAGGGAGGCCGGACCGCGAAGGGCAAGGCGATCGTGAACATGGTGGAGATGTCGCAGCAGGAGCGCGTCGCCGCGGTCCTGCCGGTCAAGGAGTTCGACGACACCCACTTCATCATGATGTGCACCCGGAACGGCACCGCGAAGAAGACGCCCCTGTCGGCCTACTCGAACCCGCGCCGCGGTGGGATCGTCGCCATCGGCGTGGACGCCGAGGACGCGCTGATCGACGCGGTGCTCACCGACGGCAGCCAGGACATCGTGCTGCAGAAGCGGAACGGAAAGGCGATCCGCTTCAACGAGCAGGACGTCCGGCCGATGGGGCGCACCGCCTACGGCGTCCGCGGGGTCACGCTCGAAGAGGACGACGCGGTCGTGGGCATGATCGCCGTGAAGCGCGAGGCCTCCCTCCTGGTCGCCACCGAACACGGCTACGGCAAGCGCACCCCGATCTCCGAGTACCGGATCACCGGCCGCGGCGGGAAGGGGATCATCTCGATCCAGGCCACGGAGCGGAACGGGCGCGTGGTCGCGGCGGTCGAAGTGGTCGCGGGGGATCAGGTGATGCTGATCACGCGCGGCGGAATCGTGATCCGCACGAAGGTATCGGACATCTCCGAGATCGGACGGAACACCCAGGGAGTTCGGCTGATCAACCTCGAGCCGGGAGACCAGCTGATCGACGTCGCCCGAGTCGAGGAGAAAGAGGACGGCGAGGAGGAGTAGCTGGACCCTCGGATCTCGACTTCGACCATCCGGCGCCTCTCCGACTACTTCCGGGTTCTCGAAGAGCTGGAGCTGACGGGCGTCAAGACGATCTCGTCGCAGGGCCTCGCCCACCAGAGCGGCGTGACCTCCGCCCAAGTCCGGAAGGACCTCTCCTACTTCGGGAATTTCGGGAAGCGCGGCCTCGGGTACAACGTCCCGCGCCTGCGTAAGGAGATCCGCCTCATCCTCGGGTTGAACCGGGGGTGGAAGGTGGCGCTCGTGGGCGCCGGGAACATCGGCTCGGCGCTCCTTTCGTACAAGGAATTCCACCGCCAGGGATTCCACTTCGCCGCGGTCTTCGACGTGAGCCCCGACCGCGTGGGCGCGCGGTGGCGCGACCTCCAGATCCATCACATCGATCGGCTGAAACAGGAGACGTCCCAGCTCGGAATCGAGATCGGGGTGATCGCCGTGCCCGCCCGCGCGGCGCAGGCCGTGGCGGACCGCATGGTGCAGGCGGGCATGCGGGGGATCCTGAACTTCGCCCACCGGAAGCTCTTCGTTCCTCCCGACGTCGCGCTCCAGAACGTGAACCTCGCGGTCGAGCTGGAGAGCCTCGCGTTCTCGATCAAGGCGCTGAACGGCTCGTCCGGCTCTCGCAAGGGCGGGGCGCGGGCGCGGCGCGCGCGGCGCTCCTGACCCGCTCCGAAGCGCGCACGACCCGTCTCGCGGAGGCGGCGCTCGTCCTGATCTGCGCAATCTGGGGGACGACCTTCTCGCTCCTCCGCGAGACCCTCCGCGTCATCGATCCCTACGAGCTCATCGCGCTCCGGTTCACGCTCGGGTTTCTCGCGCTCGCCGTCCTCTATTTCCCGCGCATGCGCCGGCTCACGCCCCAGGCGGTCTGGGACGGCGTTCGATCGGGCATCTTCCTTCCGGTCGGATACCTGACGCAGCTCATCGGCCTCCAGACCATCACCGCGTCGCGCTCCGCTTTCATCACGAGCACCGCTCTGGTCATGGTTCCTTTCGTCGCGTACTTCGTCCTGCGCACGATGCCCGGATTCGGAGAAGTTGCGGGGGTCGTCCTCGCGTTCGTGGGCCTCCTCTTCTTCTACGCCGACGCTGGTTTTTCCTTGCGGGCGGGAGATCTCTGGACGCTCTCGTGCGCCCTCGCGTTCGCGTTCCAGATCGTCTACACGAACGTCGCGGCCCGGCGGACGGACGCGCTCACGGTGGCGATCGTGCAGTCGTTGGTCGCGGCGGTCGCGGGCTGGGGCATGCTGGCGTGGCGGCACGGCGGCCTACACGTGGCGTGGGGTGCCGTGCCGTGGGCCACGATGATCTACCTCTCGGTCCTCGCGACCGCGCTGATCCTGGCGCTCCAGGCGTGGGCTCTAGGTCGCACCTCTCCCGTCCGCGCGGGGGTGATCTACACGCTCGAGCCGGTGTTCGCCGCGGCGTTCGCGATGACGTTCTTCGCCGAGCGCATGCATGGGAGGGAGGTGTTGGGGAGCGCCGTGATCCTCGCGGGGGTGCTCGCGGCGGAGGTGTGGAGACCGAGGAGGGAGTCGTTCCAGGACGAGCTCCAAGGCGGTAGTTTCACGTAGAACTGGCCCCGGGGCCAGTTCGCCAGCGAATGTCCGCTGGCCCGATCACGGCTTTCCCCCAGGTAGTCCCTTCGCGAACTCCCGGAACGGCCCCTCGACCGCGCGCGCGAGATCGGGGGCGTCCGGATATGCCGCGTCGTCCGGCGTCGGCGCGCCACCCTTGGGGTAGACCATGACACCCTGATCCGGCCTCGCGAGCACGGGCTTCGTGTTTTCGCTCGAGCCCCAATACGTTCCCGTGACCACGACCGAGCGCCGCGTCAGATCGTAGAGGCTCACGGTCACGTGCGCGTCGCGGCCGGTCACCCCCATCTCGAAGTTCGGCCTCGCCCGGCTGGTGTCGGGCTCGGTCATCCCGCGCGCGGAGCTCCGGGTGCGGTCCTTGTCGATCCGTGCCGCGAGGAGAAACCGCGCGGCTCCCCGCAGCGAATCGGCGATCTCGCGGAGCGCCGCGTCGTCCAGCGAGCCTTGGTATTCATACGTGAGGAGAAGCTGGCGCTGCCGCTCGGGCCCGAGCGCATGCCGCACGCTGTCCGCCCGCACGAGCGGGATGTCCTTGCGCTCCGATGCGAAGGTCGTCTCGAGCATGCGGAGGAGCGGCGGCCGGACCTGGTCCGGCTCCTGGAACTTCACGGCGCCCAGGACGGCGACTTTCCCCTGGCGAAGCTCCGAGGCGCTCAAGCCGGGGTCGAGCCGGACCACGTCCTTCTCGGACGAACAACCGAACACGACGAGCGCCAGCACGGCCAGGGACCTCGCGGAAAACCGCTTGCCCCGGCCCGACCGTTCTTGGCAAGTTCGCGCGATGCTGCGACTCTTGCTCATCGGAGGATTCGGATTCATCGGGACGATCGCGCGTTACGCGGAGCTTCGACCGCTTCGTCGAGCGCTCCCGTAATCCCCGCCGCGATGACGTTGAAGTCGGACACGCTCGCGATGAGAGGGGGCGCGATCAAGAGACATCCGGGCCCCGCATAGACCAGGATCCCTCGCTTCCTGCACAGAGCCTCGACCGGCTCGCTCGCGCCCGCGAGATCGATCCCCCAGAGAAATCCCAGCCCGCGCACGTCCTTTACCTGATGATGCGACGCCACCGGATCCAACGCGGCGCGCGCCTCCCGCTCGAGCGCCCGAACGCGCGGCATGATTCCTTCCCCCTCGAGCGCGGCGAGGACGCGCCTCGCCACGGCGCATGCGACCGCGTGCCCGGCGTAGGTCTGGGCGTGGGAGAAGGACTCCAGAGCCTCCGCGACCCGGCCGCTCAGAAGAACTCCGCCGATCGAGGCGTAGCCGGCGCCCGCCCCCTTCCCGAAGACGACCACGTCGGGGACCGCGGCTTGATCCCCCTCCCGCTCCCGGAGCCGCGACCAGGCGAAGAGGTCCCCGACCCGGCCGAACCCGGTCAGGACCTCGTCGGCGATCCAGAGCGAGCCCGTCGCGTCGCAGGTTTCTCGAATGCGTGCGAGATGTCCGGGGGGAGGAACGGGGGCGCCGAGGCCCGCGGCGGGGATCGTCTCCTCGATGTGCGCCGCGACCGGGGCCGGGTCATCCTCGGAGCGCAAGACCCTCGCGTACGGATTGCGCCTGGCCCCGAAACCGGTGACCGAGAGCGCGCCGATCGTAGCCCCGTGGAAGTGCCCCTTCACAGACTCGACTCGGGTCCGCTCGGGATGGCCGATCGCTTCCTGGTAGCGCCACGCGACCTTGATCGCGACGTCGACCGCCTCGCTCCCCGAGGATGTGAAAATGGCCCGCGCAAAGGGAGGCCCGGCCCGATCCAGGAGCTCGTGGGCGTACGCGAGGGATTCCGCGCTGTCCGACGTCGCGGCGCGGGCGAAGGGCAGCCGGCTCGCGGTTTCCTTCAGCGCGAGCGCCAGGTCGTCGCGGCCGTACCCGAGCTGGACGCAGAAGGCGCCCGAGATTGCGTCGAGGTAGCGACGCCCTTCGGAGTCCCAGACGTAGAGGCCGTCACCCCGGACGAGGGTCGGGCGGGCAGCGGAACGCATACACAGAACCTTACCCCGACCCTCCGGAGCTCGCCACCTTTGCCGCCGCGCGCTCGAGCGCGGACAGCTTCGAGGGCCCGATGCGAAGCGCCGAGGCGAGGAGGAGGCAGGTTTCGGCGCGCGAGAGGCTCTCCTCGGACTTCGAGAGCGATTCGAATCCGGGATCCAGCGTGGGAACCGCCTCCACGGGAGTGATCTTGGCCCGCTTCGCCCGGTATCGCCGCCCGGCGGCCCTCGCCGCCTTCGCCCGCTTGGCTTCCGAGAGCAAGGCCTCCTTTCGGAGCTTCGCGGTCTCGTCGGTCGCGAGCTTCCGCGCGTCGCGATCCGCCTTGGCGGCGGCCGCCACGCCCGCGAACGCCCGATTGAAGTCGCGCGCCAGGTCGTCCGCCGCGAGCGCGGCCATGCTCAGGCCGCGCGCCGGGTGCCGGTCCAGGCACCGGAGCACGAGCTCGAGCGCCTCGGAGCGATGCATCCGGTCCCCGCGCGCCTGATCGCCCATGGTCGCTTTGTCCAGGATGCCCGCATCGTTCAGCGCGTCGAGGTCGGTCTCGTAATTGCGTTTCGTGAAGGGGGTCTCCAAGTGGAACGCGGCCACGAGCGCCGAGTAGAACTCCTCGCGCGTGACCGCCTCATCCGGCTCGAAGCGCCCCCGGCCGCTCTCCATCACGCCGTCCTTGAACGCGGCCATCGCGTACCGCGCTTCCCACGTTCCGGGGGTGAGGTCGCGAAACCGGACCACGTGGCTCTCGAGAAAGGCGAGCGGGTCCACCGTGTTCGGGAGGATCGGCTCGGCGCTGTCCATTTCTCCCGATTCGGGATCCCCTTCGGACTCTTCGTCCTCGGATGGCTCCTCGACGCGCGCGGTGCGGATTTCGAGGTGAAGGTGCGGAGCGGTCGCCCGTCCCGTGCGCCCCACCCGCGCGATCGGCTGCCCCGCGGCGACGAGGTCGCCGACCTTGACGACCACCGAGTGCGGGAGGAGGTGCGCGTAGAGCGAATACACCAAGCGCGCGTTGGGAAGCACGTGGCGGATCACCACACGATTTCCCCATCCGGTGCGCCACGTGTACGTCGTGCGGTAGCGCGTTCCCCAGCGGGTCCGGCGCTTTCCCTTGACCAGCTTCGTGATCTTCACCCGCTGGGGCGTCCTCGACTTCACCATCGCGTTCCCGTCGCTCACTTCCACGATGCCGGAGGCGATGGCGCGGACGGTTTCCCCCGCGGTCCCGTTCGAGAGGTCGACGCCGTAGTGGACGCGGCTCCCATGGCGGCCGCGTCCCGCGCGCACGGCGAGGTAGGGATCGGAGATGTGGAAGCCCGAGTGCCCGCTCGACGCGGGCTTCGTGTAGTCGAGCTCGTCCCCGATGGGATAGACGAACGCCCCGGCGACGGGAAGGGACGGCTCCTCCCCCCGTGCCGGGGCGACGAGTGCTAGGACAGCGAGGGCTGTGGCGGAGGCGAGCGGCGCGATCCGGTTGGCCGATCCGCCGCGCACTCTCTAATCGTTACCCGGTGCCGCTTCGTCCCGCGGCAGTCCGAAACGGAACGTCCAGTCGAGGAGCCGCCGCGCTTCGGCAAAGCGGAGCCGGTTGCTCGGCGCCCCGAGGAGAACCGCCGTGACCTCCGTTCCGGAAGGAGTCTCGACCAGGGTCGCGAGGCAGTAGCCCGCCTCGTTGATGAACCCGGTCTTCCCGCCGGTGATGCGCCACTTGCTCCGGAGTAGCCGGTTGGTATTCACGAGCCGATGGAGTTTTCGGTTCGAAGTGAAGGTATAGGTCTGCTTCTGCATGATCGCGCTCACGATCGGATTCGACGCGGCCGTGCGAAGCATGGAGGCGATCGCCTGGGCGGTCGCGACGTTCTGCTCGTCGAGACCGGTCGGCTCCACGAAATGGGCGCCCTTGAAGCCCATCGAGTCGGCCATCGCGTTCATCCGGTCGATGAACGCCGGCTGCGGGATGCCGCACGTGCGGACGAGCGCTTTCGTGGCGACGTTGTCGGAAGACATGAGCTCCGCGTGAAGGAGGTCGCGAACGGTGATCTCCTCTCCCGGGCGGATGTGGGAGCGGCTCGAGTGACGGACGTCCTCGGGGGTGATCTCCACGACCCGGTCGAACTCGGGATGGGTCTCGAAGAAGACGAGCGCGGTCATGAGCTTGGTCAGGCTCGCGATCGGATAGAGCTGCTCCGGATTCTTCTGGAAGAGGACCCGGTTGCTGCTCGCGTCCACGACGTAGGCGGCCTTGGCGTGGAGGCCGGGGATCCCGTAGGGGGTCACCGCCGGGAGCCGGAACGCCACCTGCCGGCGGAGCCGGCGGACCCGCCGGTGCCTCCGAGTACGGACCCGTGCGGCCTTCTTTACAACGAGGTGGTGCCGGGCGGCCGAAGCCAGGACGATCGGTTCGGAGGGGTCAGCGGTTGCGTTTTGCGCTTCGGTAGAGGCGGAAACCTGTGCCGTTACACCCATACTGAGCGCCAGAGCCCACACAAGCGGATTGGTCATTCGCCGTCGTATCATAGTCCTCCCCAGCCCCCATCCCTGTGATACCCCAGAAGATACGTGCGGACAAAAGCGGCCATCGCTCCAGGGTTATCGGACTGGGCACTCCGATATGAAGCAAAAAACAAACCCGCGGCGTGTCCCTGGAGCCTGCCGAGCGGCCGCATGCTAGCACGCTGTCTGAAAGGGGGCCAAAGCTTTTCGGCCCAATCGCTCGCTCGGGGGCACATCGATATCGATAAGGGGAGGGGCGGGTGGGCTTGAACGGTTCTCGATGGGCTCGAACCGCCCAATGGAAACACCCACCCGCCGAGTCTAACGGCTCTTCACGACCCTGCGTTAATCGCCTTCGTCGTTGTCTCGATCACGATTGTCTTGATCGCGATCCCGGCCCTTGCCCTGCATCCGCTCCATGTCTTGGCGCAGCTGCTGGAGCTCCTGCTCGAGCCGTGCGTCCTCTTCGCGCAGCTTGGAGAGCTGATCTTGTAGCTCGCTCAGCTGGCGATCGACATCGGCCCGGCGCCGCATCATCGGGCCCAAATTCGAAAAGTCGGAGCCGTTGGATCCGTTGTCGGGAAGGCGCCCTTCCCAGCGCGGCATCGGCGGCGGCGCGGGGACATCGCCGCCCTCGGGCCGCGTGCCCACGGTGACGCTGAAGTTCCGGCGCGATCCATCCCGCCAGACGAGAATCGAGGCGCGGTCGCCCGGGTCGAGCCCACGGACCGTCTCGACGAGATCGGAGGGGCTCTCCGTGTCGTGATGATTCACCTCGAGAATGACGTCGCCTCGCTTGATGCCGGCGTCGTCCGCCGGGCTTCCATCCTCGACGCCACTCACGAGCGTTCCCTCGACCGACTCGGGAATATTGCGCGCGCGGCGGAGGGAGGAGGTCAGCCGCTGGACCTGAACGCCCAGGTAGCCCCCGCTCGGATCCGAATTGTCGCGATCGCCGCGCTCGATCCGGATCATCTTTCGCTGGGGTTGATTCTGGCTCTCGTCGTCGGCTCGTGCCGGAGCGATGCCAGCCGAGGCGAGTGCGAGCCCCGCCATCAGAAGGGCAGCGCCCCAAACCTCAAATGTACGCATCTTCATCCTATGACCTCCTTGCGGGACAGAAACTTACATGGCCACCACAGCCTCACGATGGAACTACATCGTAAAGGCCTGGAAAGTTCCACCGGGGCATGGGCTCCCCCGGGCCGGGGGCTAGCGGCTGGGAACGAGGCGGAAGGCGGAGCAGCCCTTGCCCAGGGCGCCGATCGCGCCGCAGGGGGCGAGAACGGCAGGGCTCAGGTCCTTCACGTGGAAGTCCCCTTTTTCCGGGTCGCAGAAGAGGGGGTCTCCGGTCAGCGTGTCCTTCGAAGGGGGTGCCATCTCCCCCCCGAGCGTGTGGAGGAGGTTGCACGTGTAGCGAGGCGTCCCTTCCGCGGCCAACACCGACTTGTTCTTCGCCGTGCTGTCCACGACGAAGATATTGTGACTGATTTCGGGGGCCGATCCCTGCACGAAAATCGCGGCGCCCTGGTCATCGACGCCGTTTCGATAGAAGGTCGAGCTGATGACCACGGAGTTGATGCCGGCGATCCGACGGCCCATGGACTGGACCGCCGCGCCCGCAGCGGTCGCCCGGTTCTTGACGAAGATGCAGTTCTGCACGAGGAACGTCGTGTTCTCCCCGAAAAAGGCGCCGCCGGTCGCGGCCCGGTTGTTCGAGAAGAATGACCCCTGGAGCCGGGTATCCGTGCTCGCGCCCGAGGCGACGGCCCCGCCCGCGACCGCCGAGGTGTTCCCTCGGAACTCGCATTGGGCGAAATGGAGCACCGAGGAATCAGCGTCGACCGCGCCCCCCGTTCCGCCCTCCGCCCGGTTTCCCTCGAAGACGCAGCTCCGGCCCAGGATCAGAACCGAGGAGGTGAACGCGATCCCGCCCCCGTTCGGGCCGCGGTTGCCTCGAAACGTGGCGTCGAGGAGCCCCACCGAGGACTCGCTGACCGTGGCGCCGCTCCCGAGGTTGTCCAGGATCTTGGCGTCCGCGAGGCGGGCGGTCTGGCATTTCCAGAACGCCACCCCGCGCTGCCGGTTGTTCCGGATCACGCAGGTGCCGATCACGAGGTTCGTGTCGCGGAGGCAATAGATCCCGCTCCCCCCCGGCGCGTTTCCGTGCTGGATCGTGAACCCGAGCACGCTGGTGCGGGAGACGCCCTCGATGTGGAGCACGCGCGTGGTGTCCCCCCCGTCGAGGAACGTCGACTCGGGTCCCGCGTCGCCGAAGAGCACGAGCCTCTTCTTCAGCACGAACGGCCCGCGATACGTCCCCGCCGCGACCCAGACTGTGTCCCCGGCCGAGGCGGCGTCGATCGCGTCCTGGAGCTTCTTGTGCTGGCGGGGAACGAAAATCCGCCTCGCATCGCA
>Ga0066388_100000409_pt1 | contig 20011 bp, 14 predicted proteins | sample PanSoiMetaGPlot6_FD_64539 | JGI IMG/M metagenome (GOLD analysis project Ga0066388, IMG submission 64539) | Tropical forest soil microbial communities from Panama analyzed to predict greenhouse gas emissions - Panama Soil - Plot 6 (Hybrid Assembly) | ecosystem: Environmental > Terrestrial >... | reverse complement strand
ATCAGCCGGAACCATTTCTCCGCACGCTCCTTGTAGATCGACTTTCCGGTGGCGTTAAACATGGCGAGCAGCCAGGAGGCGACAAAGTTGGCCTTATTGTTCGGATGCGAAAGGCCGTTTCCGGGCGCATTGCGGGTTTCATAACCGCTCGTCCATTTGCCTGTATGACGATCGATTCCGAATGGAAGCACGACACTGATTGATCCTCCGCCTTCCGTATCGCGCCACGCGCCCCGAGCGTTCCACTTCTCGAAAACCTGCTCCGCGATCGTCAAGTAGCGTTCAGCTTTTGCTCCGTATTTCTCCTTGAGCCCGGGAGACTTGAGTATCTCGCCGGACATCAGCACGACAAAACGCAGGGCCATTGCCTCGCCAAGCAAGCTGTCAGTGTTGAAGCTGTCGAGATTGTCGACGGTGGTCCCCGCAGCGCCTAATTTGGGCCAGCCCGGGAAACCGTCGGGCTCAGTCATCGCGCGCCCGAACCAGGCGTCGGCGCAATTGATCAGCAAGTCTACCCAGGCCGGATCGCCGGTAGCCAAGTGGCCGTAGTAGAAGCCCGCCAGATAGGGCATCATCAGCCACCCGATTTCTTCGCCGCTCTCCCTGTTGCAGTATTGCTGAGCGCCATTGCCCGTGATCTCCGCCCGCCACTGCGATTGCCAATTCTTGAACTTGGCTTCATCCATCCTGGCCATTCGATAACCGGTGCCTTCCCGCGTCACCGGCACGCCTTGGCCTACGGAAAGGTGATTGTCGAACAAGACCAGGCACAAGAAAGTTGCAGCGAGCGCTCGGACGTTCATCCGACCGGTCCTTCACTGAGGCTGGGTGATGTCATGCTGCCGCCGCGACCGCCAACTTCGCCACGATAACGAAGGAGCTGGCACCTCGGAACCAAACGACACCGGAAGCTTGAGCTTGCTGGTGTCCTACGAATTCGAAGCTCGCTCCCGAGGGTGCTGCTCAGCGGCCCGAATTCTGCATTCAGGACACTAGCCTTTTGTTGCAGCATGATCTTTTCCGAAAACCGGTGTCCACTTTTCGGGATCATGCTCGAGCGGGTCGTGTTGCTCTCTGTAGGCCGGCTTTTGATCGGCTTGAAAAGACAAGTGAGAAATCACGTCCCTCCGCCGTCGCTCGCCAACCTTATGCCACGTAAAATGGCTGGCGCTTTCCCGAGCAGCCGTTCCGAGTTGTTTCCGCAGCTCGGCAGAGGCGGCAACTTTACGAAGCGCCTCGATCCAGCCGTCCGCGTCGTAGGGATCTATGACATATCCGTTGATCCCATGCTCAATGATCTGTCCAGCTCCCATCGGCGTGGTAACGGTTGGCAGGCTGCATGCGGCAGCCTCGTAGGTTACCTGAGGGCCGCCTTCCTCGAGAGTAGGAAATACAAAAACATCGGCTGACCGATAGAGCGATCCGACATCTTCAATGTAGCCGGGAAGAACGATGTCGCTGCGTCCTAAAGAGGCGCGGCAAAGCTCGGAGACAGAGGGCTCCATCATTCCAGCCAGAACCAGCCGTCCCTTGACCCCGCTGCGCGCCCAATACTCCATGAGCAGGTGGGCCCCTTTCCGAATGGAAATCGACCCGACAAACAGAAAAGTGACGCCTTCACCTTCCCGGATCCGTTGGCGGTTGGGTTCGAGTCGCGACGGGCTCCAGCCATAGCTGGTCATTATCAGCTTGCTTTCCGGGATGTCGTTCTCCAACATCGATTCACGTACTTTAGCATTGGGACAGAATACGAAATCCATTTCCGTCAGAAACTCTCGTTCCCACGCGATCGTTTGATCGTTAATAGTATGACTTGGTTTCAAACCAACTTGCCGATAAGCCTCGTCAAGGATTCGCTTGGCAGTTGCCTGGTGGCAATTCGTGGCTTCTCTGAACGTCGTGATGCCGTGACGGCGAAGTTGCCGAGCCAGGTCGACGGACATCCCGCCCCATATGTGCGCGGCCCCGCTGCGCCAAGCGCCGCTCGCCATCAACTTTCGCACGACAGCTTCCATTCTCGGTCGAGCGAAGTTTCGAGCGAGCTTGTACGGGAACGGCCACTGGCCCCACCACGGCAGCGCTTCAAAGATCTCGACATCTGCCCCGGTCAGCGGCTTGTTGAGGCGTGGAACGACCAGGGAAATATCCAGATCGGGCGATGACATTTCCCGGATCAATTCGGCGCAAGTGTAACTCGGGCCTTCGCCATTGTATGGCATATCCAGAATGACATGGAGCGGCAAAGGAGACATCTATCGATCCCGAATCGACGACTCGGCGCGCGGCTAGACAGCTTGGACTTGCAGATTGCCCAGCTTACGCATCACCAACAGCCCACTCGACCAGGGCAGATGGGTAATGGCGAAGCCGCCGGTGACATCCGCAAAAAAGGTCTGCTCGGCATAGCTGCGACCGAGGAATTCCTCGATCGCCTTGATCACGCCTCGTTGGTTGTCCCAACCGAGAGCAAACTCTCCATCGAGGCGTCGATAAACTCCCATGTTCGTATCATGGAACATGACGACGCCTCGGTCTGCGAGGCGGGGTATCCAGCTTTTGATTTCGGCGCGAGTATGTTCGAAGAGATGTGAGGTGTCGATGAGAATGACGTCCGCCACGGGGGGAATGCCGCGCGTTGCGCAGAACGTGGCGAACGGCTCGCCAGCGAACGCCACGTCGTCTGCGCGAATAAATGTCCAGCGCCGACGAAAGCGGTCGGGAAAATTGATGTTCGAGCACTCGTCGATATCTATCGACAGGACGTGAGCGTCTGAGATTTCAGCTGCGGCGAGAAGGGCGCGAGTCGACACTCCTCCTCTTGTCCCAAGTTCGACAATCAGTCGCGGGCGAGTCGAGACTGCCTCATAAAAAAGCGTGCCGACGTGATCGGAGATATCGCTCGGCGTCGTCGCGGACGATCCCAATGCCTCGTTGAGAACGGGGTTGGGAGCGCTCGGGAGCCAGCGACGATCGTGCCAGCGCTCAAGCGTCAGGTTAACACTATTGGCAACCTTTCGCCTGATCTTCCCGCTGAGGTTGCGCGCAGCCTGCTTAAACACCATCGGAACACCGGTAAGGACAAAGCCCGTCGATTTGATGGAAAATGTACCCTCTCAGGCCTGCGGACGGCCAGCCTCGAAATTGTCAGCTATATATTAAGGTAACCTTCGAAACTGGCCGTTGTTTTCGGCCGAGAAAACTCGACAAACACAGATGACGCCAGGGCGTGTCAAAGCCGTGACCATGTTGCGGGACCCTGCCATTTAGAATTCTTAGCAACAATGGAACAAGGCTGCCTCCACGCCGGCTGAGCTTGCTGGAACCCCTGGGGGCGACCTTTCAGATCCCGAGCTGGTAGTTGGCTCACGCCGCTCAACCTGCGGCCGATGGATTCAAATTCTAAATTCTCGCAGCTGTCACCCGCAGGACTGCGCAAACCACTCTGCAACGTATGTCAGAATTGCCGTTCAGGGTCCGGTGACGATCGGGGTCGGAGTCGTAATGACCGTCGTCGCTGCTCCCGTTCCCTTGATGGCGGCCTTCAGGGCATAGGCATTCGTTGCATAGATGATCGGGTCGTTCGCGGTCGCCATGATCGTCCGCAGGAAAAGCAGGAATTTGGTGCTCTCGACTGAAAGAGCGTTGGAGACGAAGATAACGTCTTTGTTGCGAACCTCGAACGAGTTGGCCAGAAAATATCCTGCGGGATCGCGCAGGTTCAAGTTGTAGATGACTGGAATGATCGGTCCTTGGTACGGCGAGCAATCGATTCCAAGCCGTTCGGCGACCTCGCGCGTTTCACCACGGTAGATAAACACTGCCGCCGGATCTGCCTGAGCGTCGACGAGTCCGCCGATCTTGCCCATGGCCTCCGACAAGGAAATCCGCCAGGAATCGAATCTGACCTGCCCTTGGGTTCCGGTGGCGCCGAATCCCAGGAAAGTCTGGGGTTGGAGGTAAAGGTAGATGATATCGTTCGGCTGGACGAAAATGTTGTTCGAAGGCTCATAGACGAGCGCGCCGAACGGAACCGTCGCCCGGTAGCCCGCGCGTTCGAGCGTGACCCACACATCGTAGCCCTGGCTCTTGGGTCCGCCCGCTCGCGTGATCACGTCGAGAATCCGCTCGCCAGATACGCTCGCCGGGAACCGTCCCGCTGTGTTGACCTCTCCGAGCACGCTGATCAGCGAGGTCCGCTGGTCGATAACAGAAACGACCGCCTGCGGTTCGATCGCGCGGTTCTTGAGGGCGTCGACGATCGCTTGCTGGACCTGGACCGGCGTCCGGCCCTGGGCTCGGATTGGACCGGCATACGGCACCGATATGTTGCCGTTGCTATCGACCGCCTGATTGGGAATGGTAATAAAATTTCCCGGGCGGACACCTGCCTCGGCAGGGATGAAAAGACCGCCTGCGGCAGCCTCGAAAATCGTCACGCTGACCGTATCGCCGATCCCGAAGCGGTACTCCTTGGGCGGACTTTTGTGCGCGAATGCTGTCGAAAGCCGAGGAGTAAATTGAGCCAGAATGTCGTTGGCCGATGGGGTCAGCCTGACCAGCGAATAGGGGAGGGGCTCAGCGCCAAATGTCCGATGCGAGTGAACGTCCCACGATTCGGGACCGTTCACGGGCATCAGCGAGCAGCCTGCCGCGCACAATGCGGCGGCAATCGCGATGCCAATTGGCCAGCGTCGGCGCGCCTGCTGCAAGAAACAACCCCCCGCCGAGCAAGCTCCCGGCAAGCTAGGAATACTGGGCAAATTTAAAACACCGGCCCCGTGTACCTGACAAGGCGAAGCGCCCCCTCATACATCACACTTGTTGCGGTTTATTCAGCCTTGTTGCGCTTCAGCAACAGGTTAGCCGATTGGCAACAAAGGCAATGATGGAATGCCGGGGGTGCGCCGGCACATTTGCCACGCAGCCCCGATGGGGACGGGGACGGAGGTCGGTTGGGAACCGGGAGCGTCTAGTCCGTATAACCGTACCGGGCGTAATGCTTGTTCCGATAGTAGTCGCCAGTATTGACGTCGTATCTATTCATGAAATCCATATCCGCCTTGTTGAGTACGACGCCAATCAGGCCTTCGTGCACGTCCGGAGCGAAGCTGAGTGCATGCTGCACGACGCCGATCTTCGTGCGTCCCCATTCGACGACCAGAAGGAAGCAATCGACCAAGTGCGTGGTCGCGCGCGTATCCACAATCGGGGCAAGCGGCGGAAGATCAACTATGACGTAGTCATAGCTCGCGCGCAGCCTGTCGAACAGCTTCTTGGTTGCATCGGCGGCAAGCACTTCACTCGTATGGACGAGCGGCGTTGTCTGGACGGCCGGCAGGAAAGCCAGATTCATCGTCGGGTCTCGCCAAATCGCCTCCTCCAGCGTCTTTTCACCGGATATCACGTCGACGATGCCGGCGGTCGCGTGCGGAGCCAAGCTGTTGGAAAGCGTCGGATTGCGAAGATCGCAATCGACCAAGATAACCCGGCCGCCGACCTGCGCGATGAGATGTGCGAGCGACGCGGCGATCGTCGATTTTCCTTCGTTGGGGATCGACGAGGTGAAGCCGACAACCTTGTTGGGCCTGCCTGTGACGTGCAAATTGATGGCGAGCTTTATCGAGCGGATTGCCTCGGCAAAACGCGACAAGGGCGAGCCGACGACCGTCCAGAATACGCTGGCATCGCGGGCCAGCAGTTGCCCGCCCCCTCCATCGCTATCGGACATCCTTTCAAGCGCCAGCGGCTCCGGTTCTCCAGTCTTCACCAGCGGAACCAATGCAATGCAAGGCAGCTGGAGAGTCGCATTGATCTGAGCACCGGTGCGGAATACGCGGTCCATCAAATCGCGCAGCAATCCGATTCCAACTCCCAGGCCTACTCCGCCGATCATGCTCAGCGCGAGGATCAGCATCGTTTTGGGCTTGCTCTTGCCCACCAACGGCGTAGCCGGCGAGATTACACGTGCCTCGGCTCTCGGAAATGTTTCTTGCTGAACAGATCCCATGTAGCGCTGGAGAAAACTCTCGTAGAGGTTTCGATAGCCCTGAGCGGTGGTCTCCAGCTCGCGCAAAGTGACCTGCGACTTGTTGGTCGAACGTGATTGCGCCACAGCCTGCGTCAGCTGCTTTTCGACTTCGTCCTGTCGTTGTTTGGCAATTTCATATTCGCTCTTATAGGTTTCGGCCAGCCGCCGCAGCTCGTCGAACGTCGAGTGTTGCAGGTCGCGCATGCGATTGCGCAGATTGATCACTGCAAGATGGTCCCGGCCAAAGCGTCCGGCCCATTCCGAATGGCGTCGCGACAATTCAAGGTACTGCTGGCGGAGGGTGGTGATGATGGGATTCGCTGCGAGCTCGGGGACAACGGCGTCCAGGTTCAGGTCCGGACCCCTGCTCAAGATCTCTTCAACCCGATTGAGGCGGGCCACGACGTCCGAAGTCTGCGCACGCGCCGCCACAAGGCGGCTGTTCAGATCGACGATCTGCTGATCGTCCATCAGCTTGCCGTCGGTGGCGACGATATTGTTTTGCGCCTTGTAATTGATGACGGCCCGCTCCGCAGTGGACGCCTGGTCTGCCAGTTCCCGCAGGCGGTCGTGAAGCCAGCCGGTTGCCGTGCGATTGGCTTGATACTTGGCTTCGAGCTGGTCCGCGATATACGCGTTAGCGACGGCATTGGCGATCTGTGCGGCCCGTTCCGGGCTGCGCGAGCTGAAGCCGATCTCGACGACGTAACTGAGACCGACGCGATTTACCGTGAGGCGATTGACGAAGCCGGCCGTCACCACGGCCTCATTCGCGGCCACATTGGATGTCGGATTCGAGCTGTCTTTGCCGAAAAGGCCGCCAAACCACGACAGCACGCCTCGAACTGGTCCGCCTGAGGGTGCAAATTCGGGGTCCTCCGTGAGCTTCAGTTGCGCGATGACGGCAGAAGCGATCGCGTCCGATTTGATGATCTGAAGCTGGCTTTCAAGCTGAGCGACATCGAGAGGTGCATCCAGCAGCATTGCCTGCTGTTGAGGGAACTGTGCACGCTCCGTTCTCATCAGGACGCTTGCTGTAGCGGTATATGTTGGCGGGGTCACGCGCAAATAAATCACGCCGAGCGCCGTCGCCAGCGCAGTGGCGAAGACAATCGTCCAATATTGTCGAAGTATAAAGCCGACCGCGAGATCGAGAAGCTGGCCAAATCCGCCGGCTTCCTGCTCGGTTGACATAACGTCAGCGTCGCCCGCCAGTGACTTACTACGCTGGAGCATGGAACATTTGCCCTTTACTCTTTTGACCGGCTTACAGTAGCATTAATAGCGCCCCCACAGTGGTCATCACCCACGGCGGCTACCTTACCCGGCAGTGGTCCGACCCGCCATCAGTATCAACATTATGTTGCTGCTTAAAGTAAAGGCGCGTTTGTGGAGCGATGTGAGGCTCGCCCACCCGAGGAACGTCACGCAACGGTGATCCGGCATCGTCCGATCGACGCACGCCGGACTAACATTAACAAAATAAAACGGCGCGGTCGGTTTGGGTACGCTGCTATTACATGTCAGCGGCACTTGATCTCGCGATCAAACAGGAGGGCGAGAACGTCGAAATAAGGCAAATACTGAAAAGCGCATGAGTCAGATCCCGAGCATCACACGTAAGTCAGTAAACGTGCGATCGCCAACGGGCATTTGACGCTCGGTATTTCCTAACGGGGCGAATTGACTATGTCTCACATGGGCATGAGATGATCAGGTCACGCGTTGCTCGAGCTTCATTGTTCGCCATTGCCGCGGTTGCTCTCGTCGCGCTTGCCGGCATTGCTCCGGCAAACAATTATTGGAAGGTCAATACAGTAACGAATTCTACTTCGGGCCGGGGCTTATGGGATGCGGCGGCTTGGCGCACGCGCCTGTATTTGAGAAAGGCGACCGGCGCGCTCCCCGAGCTGACTTGGGGCCAGCTTTGGGAGCTCACCTCCGAACCCGGAGGGTTCGCGTTGGAATCCGTGATCAAGGAAGGGCGAAGCGTCGGCGGCGCCATGACCAATCCCTACGTCCGCGCCTCGGACCTGGAAAGTGGTGGACGGATTTTTCGAGCGCGCTGCGCGATGTGTCACGGCGCCGACGGAACTGGTTGGCGTGCCCCTTCGCTGAATCGGCCGGGACTCAAACACGGCGACAGTGACTTCGCAGTTTACAAGATTTTGACGGACGGCATTCCGGGTACAGCGATGACTTCGACCGGCTTGTCGCTTGCCGAACGTGGGCAGGTCATCGCGTTCATGAGAACCTTGCAACTGCGTTCTGCGGTGGAGGAGGAGGCTCCCTCCAGAACTCCGATCGCGGTGAGCGGTGAAAAGATTGAAAAGTCGCGAGCCGGGTCGAAGGATTGGTTAGCTTATTCCGGTTCGCAAGCCGGTTGGCGATATAGCTCGCTTGCGGAAATTACGACCGCAAACGTCGCAAAACTTCGGACCCTCTGGATCCATCAATTCGACACCTCCGAGCAAAAATTCGAAGCAACGCCGCTCGCCGTCGGCGGCACCATATTTACGACGGCGCCGCCGGCAACGGTCTACGCCTTCAATGGCCAAACTGGCGAAGTCGTCTGGAGATACGAACGCAAGCTGCCTGCCGATTTGCGGATTTGTTGCGGCTCGGTCAACCGGGGTCTCGCGATCCTGGACAGCTCTGTTTTCTTCGGCAGTCTCGATGGATATCTCGTTTCAATCGATGCCAACACCGGAAGTGTAAATTGGCAGGTCCAGATAGCCCCGTGGTCGGCGGGCTATACGATTACCGGTGCGCCTCTCATCGCGAACAATTTGGTGATTGTCGGAGTGTCGGGAGGCGAGTTTGGTATCCGCGGCTTCCTCGCTGCATTCGATGCAAAGACAGGCAAGGAGCGCTGGAGATTCAATACGATTCCCGGACCCGGCGAGAAGGGCCACGAGACGTGGGAGAGTGACGGCTGGCGGACGGGGGGAGGAGCAACATGGGTTACTGGAAGTTACGACCCGGCTCTTGATCTCATTTACTGGGGTGTCGGCAATCCGTCTCCACCCTTTGATGGCAGCAAGCGGCCAGGTGACAATCTTTATACAAACAGCGTGATCGCGTTGAACGCGAGTTCCGGAAAGCTCGCATGGCACTTTCAGTTCACCCCGCACGACGAACACGATTGGGACTCGAACCAAACGCCTGTGCTTGCGAACCTCACGATCAACAGCGTCGAGCGCAAGGCGATCTGTTGGCCGAACAGGAACGGCTTCTACTATGTGCTCGATCGGACCACCGGGGAATTCCTCGTTGGAGTACCTTTTGTAGAGCAGAACTGGGCCCAAGGCGTCGATTCGGCCGGGCGACCGGTCCGCGTGGAAGGCTCGGTGACGAACACTGGTCGCCTGACCAGGCCCGGAGTTTGGGGCGGGACCAATTGGCAACCGATCGCCTTCGATCCTGACAAGGCGCTTGTATTCGTGCACGCAACGGAAGGGGCTTCGGTATTTACGAAGTCGGGCGCGCAACGACAGGTACGTGGCGAGAATGGGGAAGTGCTGGGCAGCGGCTCGATCCCCGCGGGTCCTCTCGTTACCGTGGTGCGCGCGCTGGATGCGTCCTCCGGCGCAAGACGATGGGAATATCGCTCCCCCACTCCGAAAATGGGAGACTATGGCGGACTGTTGGCAACCGCGGGCGGCTTGGTGCTTGGGGCGTCAGGCGGCGTGCTGTTTGCCTTGGACTCGGGCAACGGAAAAGAATTGTGGCGGGTTGCTCTGGGTGGGGCGACGCTGATATCGCCCGTCTCATTTGCTTTGGACGGCCATCAGGTGATTGTGATCTCGGCCGGCAAGGCGTTGATAGTGCTCGGCCTATAACGCCGCCGTTCACCACGCTCTGACAGGCAGGCGAAGCCAGGCGGCGGGCCGAGGTCGCCCGCTCATCGTTGAAGCATGTCCTGCCAGACGCCTCGCGTGTCGATAACGGTCAGATGTCGGCGCTCCGCCAACGGAATCATTTTGAACTGATCGTGATCGACCAGCACGATTGCAATCTCGCAGGCGCGGATTGCTTCCTCGAGATCGATCAGTTCGGCGCCGCGCTCGGCGAGCTCGGCAGGAAGTTTGCGCAAGTATGGCTCCACGATCCTGATGCGCGAGCCGTAGCGATCGGTGAGGTGATACGCAATCTCCAGTGCAGGACTCTCCCGCAGGTCATCAACGTTCGCCTTGAACGCCAATCCGCAGCACGCGATCTTGGCGTATGGCTGATCTTCGATCACCTTGATTGCACGCTCGAGGGTCGATGCAATCTTTGAATCATTCACTTCGCGGCTGGTGCGGATGAGCCGCGCAAGATGCGGCGCAGATTCGACGATAAACCAGGGATCGATCGCAATGCAGTGGCCGCCGACACCCGGCCCCGGACGCAAAACATTGACCCTCGGGTGACGATTGGCAAGATCGATGACCTCCCACGGATTAATGCCGTGGTAGTCGCAGATGAGCGAGAGCTCGTTGGCAAATGCGATGTTCGTGTCCCTGAACGCATTCTCGGTCAGCTTGACCATCTCGGCGGTCCGAGCCGTGGTTGCGATACACGCCCCCCGCACAAACAGTTTGTAGAAGCGCTGCGCATGTCTTGCGCAACGAGGCGTAATGCCTCCGATGCAGCGATCGTTGTTGACCAGCTCCGAGATGATCCTGCCGGGAAGAACGCGCTCAGGACAATAGGCAACAGAAATCCCGTTCTCATGGCCTTCAGTGCCAATCGTCAAGTCCGGCCGGCGCTCAAGTATCTTCTTCGCGACGGCCTCCGTTGTTCCGACCGGGCAGGTCGATTCGACAATAACGAGATTGCCGGGACGCAGTACATCGCTGATGCTATCGACCGCGGCCATGACGCTTCGCAAATCGGCGCGCTTCGTATCGTCGATCGGAGTCGGCACGGCGATGATGAATACATTCGCCTGCGGGGGTTTGCTTGCTACCGTAAGCGACCCGTTGGAGACGACCTTCTGCACCAATCCGTCGAGGTCCGGCTCCGCAATGTGGATCGAGCCCGATGCAACGGTTTGGACGATTGTTTCGTTGATGTCGACACCGATGACATTCATCCCGCGGCTCGCGATGACAGCGGCCGTCGGCAATCCGATATAACCCAGTCCAATGACAGCGACGTCGTACGGTTCAGCCATCGAGCAAATGCCTCACGATCCTTTCGCTTGCTCGACCATCGCCAAACGGATTATGGGCACGCGCCATTGCCCAATAATGCTCCTGGTCGTCGAGCAGCCGATATGTCTCGTCCACGATCCGTCTCGTATCCGCTCCGACGAGGCGGGCGGTACCTGCTTCGACCCCCTCCGGCCGCTCCGTCGTGTCGCGCATCACGAGGACCGGCTTTCCAAGCGTGGGAGCTTCCTCTTGCACGCCGCCTGAGTCGGTCAGCACGAAGTGAGCCAGCGAAAGCAGGCTGACGAAGTCCGTGTACTCTTGAGGGGTGATCAGCTGCGCCCTGGGATGGTCGGAGAGGCGCGCTGCAAAAATATCCTGGACATTTGGATTCGGGTGCACCGGCAGGACGATCATGACGTCTTCTCTCGTCAGGATCGTCAACAGCGCCTCGACAATGTTGTTGATTCCCATGCCGAAATTTTCGCGCCTATGGCATGTCACCAGAATGACGCGGCGATTGCCATGATGCTTCCTGATGCAGTCCCAACGCGCGGTCAGCTTGGGGTCTGCGTCAATGATGGCCTTGGCTTTCAGCAGCGCGTCCACGACGGTATTGCCGGTGACGAAGATACGTTCGTTCGGCACGTTCTCTCTGCGCAATGATTGCGCCGCGTTTTCGGTGGGTGCGAAATGCTGATCAGCAATCGTGCCAACGATCTTGCGATTGACCTCTTCCGGCCAGGGCGCATAGATGTTTCCGCTTCGCAGCCCTGCCTCGACATGAGAGACGGGAATGCGCCGATAAAACGCAGCAAGCGCGCCCGCCATTGCGGTGGTGGTATCACCCTGCACGACCACTCTGTCCGGGCGGAGCTCGTCGAGCGTAGTTCCGATCGCAAGCAGCAGGCGGGTGCTGAGGTCATCCAGCGTCTGTCCGGGCGTCATGATGTTCAGGTCGACATCCGGAACGACTTTTGCGAGTTTGAGTACCTGATCGAGCAGCCCGCGATGCTGCGCCGTCGCGCAGACTGTTACCTTTGCGCCTTGTTCGGCTTTGAGCAGATTTACGACCGGAAAAAGCTTAATGGCTTCCGGTCGCGTTCCAAGCAGAACGAGAACATGCTTAGACACTCCCCTTCCTGTTATTGGTCGGGAGATCCGTTGCACCGGAGTCGGTAAGTTTGCTGCTGCGTGGCCAACCATGTTGCACGATAGATCGGAGCATAATCCCGGCGAACAATGTGTTGGTTTTCGCGTAGCGCCACCACATCCGTCGCGGTTCTTGGTAAACGCGGTAAAGCCATTCGAGCCCCAGGCTCTGCATGATGGCCGGCGCACGGCGAACGTGGCCCGCCAGGACATCAAGAGAACCGCCAACGCCCATGATAAACGGCACGTTCAGCTCGTCCCTGTGGGCGGCCAAAAAGCGTTCCTTGCGCGGCGTAGGCATGCCGATGAACAGGCAATCCGCGCCGCTGCGGCGGATCTCGTCAACCACTTCGATTTCTTGCTCCGGCGTGAAATAGCCGTTTCTGAACCCGGCGAAGCGAATACTCGGATGCCTTTTGATTGTTTGCTGAACTGATTTCTCGAGGACGTCGGAGGTCGCGCCGAGGAAATACGGCCTGTAACCTTCCGCTGCGCAAACTGCCAACAGCGCGTTGAACAGATCAATTCCAGCGACGCGTTCCTTAATCGGAACGCCCAGACAGCGGGCCGCCCAAACGATGCCCATGCCATCGACGCCCACCAAGTCGCTGCTCAATACGTCGGCAGCAAGTACCGGATCGCGACGCATGTTAACGAGCTTCGCAACATTGAGGGCCACATGCTGAAGCCGTCTTCGGCCGCGGATCGCCTGGCGGGCCAGTTCGACTGTTTCCGCCATCGACAAAACGTCAATCGGGCAGCCCAGAAATTCGGTACGCATGCTCGACCCCGAAGACGATAAGGTTAGTCAAAGAACAATTCGCTTGGCCGCCCAAACTACAATAAAATGTTTGGCGAGAACAAGGTTAGTGAAGTTGAGAGCCGTCTCGCAAGGTTAATCGTACCACCACGTTGGATCGCAACCTTCGGTGTCGCGCTCCGCACTTTGCATGCCGGCGCGTCGAAACTCGCGTCCACCGGAACCAGAACTGATGACATCAAAGCCGATCGCAATCTCCGTGGTGATCCCACACTTGAACCAGGCGGAAAATCTGAAGAAGTGCCTGGCCAGTCTGGCCGGTCAGGCACTCGATCCCGATCTGTTTGAGATTGTTGTTGTCGACAATGGATCAGTGACGGCACCTGAGGAGGTAGTGGCGCAGTATCCTCGGGCGCGCCTGCTGCGTGAATCGTCACCGGGGCCAGGGCCGGCCCGCAACCTGGGTGTTAGAGCGGCGTCCGCTGATATGATTGCTTTCATCGATGCCGATTGCATCGCGCATCCACAGTGGCTTTCCGCTGTCATTCAGACGCTAAATGCACAACCGTCCGGAACCATTCTCGGCGGCGACGTAAGGATCTGGCGCGAGGAAGGGCAGGGAATGACCGCGCTGGAAGCATATGAAAGCGTCTTCGCCTACCTTCAAAAGCGGTATATCGAGCAGCACGGCTTCTCCGGCACCGGAAACCTGGCAATGCGGCGCACCGACTTCGACAAGGTCGGACCCTTCGCGGGGATCCAGTTCGCCGAGGACATTCAGTGGGGACAGCGCGCCCGCGCGGCCGGATGCACCTTTCTGTACGTTCCGGACATGATCATCTTCCATCCGGCGCGCAAGTCCATGCGCGAGCTGTGCGTCAAATGGGATCGGCACCTGCAGCACTATGTGAACGAGGCGCGCACCCGGCCGGGATGGCGCGTGCGCTGGGTTGGCCGCGCCGCCGCAGTGCTGATCTCGCCGCTCGTCGACTGCACGAAGGTCTTCAGCAGTGGTCGCATTCACGGCACGTCCGCGCGCCTGAAGGCGCTCCTCGTCCTTATCGCGATTCGATCCTACCGCGCATGGCGCATGCTGACGCTGCTCGGCAAGGCCAGAGCCGTGACATGGAATCGCACGCCCGGCCTCTCGGATGCCGAATAGGGCAGGGTTCTAAGCCTGAGAGTCGCAGCGACTGCGGCTGCGCGCGCCACGCCCCTCGGGGCGATCAGGCGGTTCAATCGTCACCCGCCCACCGAGCAAAGCAGCGATGGCCTTCGCCCGGATGGCTATGACGTGGCGCGCCGGCCACGGGCGGTTGGCAATCAATCCTTCGTCGTCGATGCTCGATATTTCGTGAAGTCGCAGTGTGCGCGGATGAAAGAAGAAGAAGCGATAACCCAGGTCGGAGAGTTCTCGATAAGCCCCGAACGATGACAGACCGATCAGGAGAATGAGAACGTCGACCTGCCCTCGAGCCAAAATCGGCATCGCACCTTCGATCACTTCCGGTTCGAAGCCGGCCACGTTGATCTTCAGGACGGATACGTGATCGATGCCTAGACTTTCAATGACGTTCGCCAGGGTGTCGACTGCGACCTTCTCCACCGTCGTTGCGCCGCTGCGATCCAAGCGGCTCACGAACGGGTTGGCGCCGGAAGCGAACTCGGCTTCGCCCGTGCGATTCGACAGAGCCATCTTGTGGACGGTCACTTGGCCGCCGATGCCGTTCCGCGCGATGTTGGCTCTGAGCGTGGCCAGGTTTTCGGATCCCGGTTCGAACGCATGGACGCGCCCACCCGCTGAGAGTGCGGCGAACACCGTAAACTGGCCGATGGCGGCGCCGACATCGATGAAAGTCCAGCCCGGCCGTGCAACGGCCGTGAGAAATGCGTACTCCGGGTCGATCAAGTCGCCGAACATCACGAGGGCAGGCACAAGTTGCCTCGGGTAGGCGAAACCGAGAACGGCGCCCGAGCCCCTCAACCGTACCTCGACCGTCGGTGGACGCATAAGCCACAGCTGGAAGAGGCGGAGGCCGCCGAGCGCGGTCGCCATCCAGCCGACTGTGCGAGCGCCCCATCGCAGCTTGGCAACACCGGAGCTGATCACCTCACGCCGCCTTGAGATTCCGGTCCAGATGGAGGTTGAGTCCATAGCGGAAGGTTGCCTCCGTCTGCTCCTCCTTGCCAAGAGGGCGCCTGGTACCAAATCACGCTAGTGTCGTGGCTCAGAAATTCGCAACATAGTCGCGGCGAGTCCTCCAACGAGGGTGCCGTAAAGTAGAGCGAGCTGCGGGACACCAGGGTCCAGACGACGTCAGTCGCCTCGGTCGCCATGCAACCTGAAATGGGCTGCAGAATAATCGATGCTCGGGTCAAGAAGCTCCAAGCTCGCGTATTTCGCTCCAGGGGAGGGCTTCGACCTCACACGAGGCGGGAGCGATGACGGCGATCACCGGAGTTATCTGGTGCGCAAGTCCGATGCTGCGCAGGGACCGCGACCAAAGATGAGCCAGATAGGTTCTAAACACCGGCTGTTTGGAATAGAACTTTCCGCGAAAGAGCACGAGTATCGGATTTTCCCCGGCCATGTTCCGAAGGATGTCCTGACTCCATCCGTAGGCCGAAGCCTTCGCAAGCACCATGCTACACGCGCCCCTGGTTGCGCGGATCATCGGCATGCGGTCGATGTTTTGATCCATGATGGTGACGTCGAAGTGATGGCGGGCAAGAAAGCCGACGATTTCGGCCTTCAGCTCGGTGGGATCATCAGGCGTATCGGTCAACTTCCAGACAAGTGTCAGTGGAAGCAGCAATACGACCAGCCACCTAAGTCCGGGCGACCAATTCACGCCTTACACCTAATAGGCTGATCCCGATTGCCAGTGACAGCATGATGAGACTGACAATCGTTTCCCCCCACGGGCCATGGATCGCTTCGAAATGTGCTGGGCTGAGTGCCATCAGACTCATCCGCACCACGTTCACCGTCACAGTCGAGATGCAGGCGAGAAGACCCCACAACAGATCCCGGGCAGACCATTTGTGGCGAACCGACACGCTGATCGTAATCCAACACAGGAAGGCCAGCGACATGTTCGCGATGGAAGAGCAGGCAGGAAACACAACGAGATAGCCGCTCCCGTCGACAAACTGCACCATGTTGCCTACGCGATTGGTGCCGAGAAGCCATCCCACCAGCGATGCGTCTATCTCGAGCAGCAGATTTGCAAACAGATTGAACAGAATGCGGCTCCACAGCATGGGCACCGCAGTCGCCAAAAGGATTATGGCCCCACGCCGGCGCGAGGGCTGATTGTCCGTCAGCACGAGAATATAAAGACTGAGACCCGTCAGGGCGACCCAGCTCAGTTGGGCGATCGGCACAATGATCAGTATCAGCAGCCCAATGGCGACCGCCAAATCGGCCGACTGTATGGCTTGGGTTTTGTCGCGAAGCAGCTCTGATACGCCGATAAAACAGGAGATCAGCACAATCGCGCTGATACCGAACGTGACGAGTGCGGCGTCGGCCCATCCCATCTCACTCACAGTATGCATGACGCGCGCAACGAGCCCATTGGCGCAAGCGAGAATGGCAATGAGGGCGAAAAGTTCGTCGCGCGGCATGATGCGCCGCAGCGCCACCAGAGCGCCCGTGTCATGAGCGTCTACGCCATTCGATTGCGTCGTCACGCCGGGCCCGCCCGCTGGCTCCATCGCTAGTTTTGCCGCCATGAATCTGTGTGTACTTAACATTGTACTGAATGTCTTTAAAGATCGAGCCTGTTTAACGCTGACGTGCCAGACCGGCCCTGCCATGCACCGCCTTATCGGACGAGTGATAAGTTATTCTGTGCGGCGGCACTGAACATGCGATGGCCGCTCAGTTCCGGAAGGTCCGCGCGTTTGCCAAACGACCAGAGGATCCAACCGAGCTCGTAGCTGCGGCATTCGAGACGGAGCGCGACATCGGCGGAGTCCACCAGCCCGGCACCGCGACTGGAGATCATGTTGGTCACCGCGCGGAATGCCCGCTTGCTGCTGGTATGCATTTCGCCCGCCCGGACCTGCGAGCGAATAGTCAAATGGAGATCCGGTACCAGCATTGGCTTGCCGAGTTGATTGTCCCCCAGCACCCAACGAAATCCTCTGGCGAGCGCCTCCCGAGCCTCCGCCACACCGTGCCGTTCCGCACATTCGAGGAACGCAGGAGCCATGCCGTATTGATGCACGGAATAGACTTCATAGAAGTCGACGACCCGTCCGTTTGGCGTATCGAAGAACCACGGCCATTCTCCGTTCGGACCCTGCAGGGCGATCAATTTGCGCGTGCAGGCGTTTGCGATCTGAATGAACCGGGCGTCGTTTGCAAATTCCCCGTAGTGGTAGCAGGCGAGCGTCAGATACGTGTTGGTGGCAAACGAGGCGAACCTGCGCCTGACGCCGCGCGCGCCATCGAAGAAAAGGCCGGAACGGCAGTAATAGCGGTCGACGAGAAAAGCTGAAAGGTCTGCCGCCACCGTGGACCATCGTGTCGGATTGCGCCGCGCTTGAGCGACGACGCCGCTCAGGATCATGCCGAGATCTTGTGCACGAAACGCGAGCCAATTGTCTTTCTTGAGCAGGAGGTCGTCGATTGCGTCGATAACGTCGCCGCGAAGTTCGATGCCGAGCTCGGCGGATGCCCAAAGGGCCATTCCGAATGCATATTTCGCGACCGGCAAGCGCGTGAGGAGGGCGACGTTGTGCTGAAAGACCGAATTCAAATCGAGATTGGCAGGGACGTTCTGCACTCTCGACAGCCCCAAGAGAACGTTGAGAGTGTAGAAGACGTCGCTGTGGGGCACAGATTCGTTCGGTTCCGCGCGGCCATCAAGATGATAGATATGCGACCATCGACGGTGCTGTGGCAGCCAGCACCTCTCAAGACCTTCAATGGCGTAGTCAATGAGTGGAGAGTTCCCGGGCAACGCGTTTACCTGCTCACAGCGATATCACTGGCGATAACACGTCAAATCTAATCTGTCATTTCGATTGCACGTTGCAGTGTTAACGCTGGGCCGGTCCGAGAGTTAGCCATGTCCGGAGAACCATGGTTACGCGGCCCATTTAACTGTATGCCGAGAAATTGATGGCTTTGGTGGCAGGGCAGCGGGCCTATAGTTGACCTAATAAGCCGTACGGGCAAGATGTCACCGATATTTCGGTCTTATATCGACTCAGAGTTGCGCTCGTCGACGCGAGGTGGCCTGCAGCGATTTACGACGTGAACGCGAGGCCCAGAGACCTGAGATGAAGCTTGATGTGCAGTCGTTGGCTATTGCCGACGTTAAACTGATCAAAGGGGTTCGAATTTCCGACAGCCGCGGATATTTTGCGGAAACCTACGTGCGCCGCGACTTCGTCGCCAACAACGTGGGGCACGACTTTGTTCAGGACAATGAGGCCTGTTCGTTCAGCACGGGCACCGTTCGCGGTCTCCATTTCCAGATTCCGCCTTTTGCGCAGACGAAGCTGGTACGTGTCTTGCGCGGAAGGATAGTTGATGTGGTTGTGGACCTGCGGCGCTCCTCACCGCACTTCGGCAAACATCTCGCCGTCGAGCTGGGCGAGGAGGGTGCGGAGCAATTGCTGGTGCCGGCCGGGTTCGCTCACGGATATTGCACCTTGGTACCTGACACCGTCGTGTACTACAAGGTAGACAATGTGTATTCGGCGGCCCACGATCGAGGCGTCAACTGGGCCGATCCGAAAATGGCCATCAAGTGGCCGGTACAGCCGAGCAAAGCGGTCATGTCCGACAAGGATCGTGCGCTGCCAATGCTCGACGATCTACCGTCCTATTTCGATTGATTGGACGCTCTGTTGGTTTGCGTTGGTTGCACGGGTGTACGATGCGCGTAATGGTCACGGGTGGAGCAGGGTTCATCGGCTCGGCGGTATGCCGCAAGCTGGTGCGTGACCACGGTGCGGCCATTGTCAACGTAGACAAGCTGACATACGCGGCGAACCTTCGATCACTCGAACCGATTGCCGGAAACGCGCTCTACACTTTCGAGCGGGCGGACATAGGCGATCGCACCAAGATCGACTCGGTGTTCGCCAGCTTCCAGCCGACCGCTGTTCTGCATCTGGCAGCCGAGAGTCACGTCGATCGTTCAATTACCGGTTCTGCGGCTTTCATCGACACGAATATCGTCGGCACATATCAGCTGCTCGAGGCGGCGCGGCACTATTACGAACGCGCTGCACCGGAGCTGAGATCGCAGTTTCGATACGTGCACGTCTCTACGGATGAGGTGTACGGCTCGCTCGGCGCCACCGGTCGATTTCGCGAAGACACGCCTTATCAGCCGAGTTCGCCGTATTCCGCGAGCAAGGCGGCGTCGGATCACCTGGCGTTGTCCTGGTTCAAGACGTACGGACTGCCGGTGATCATTTCCAACTGCTCCAACAACTACGGACCCTATCAGTTTCCCGAGAAGCTGATTCCGTTGACGATCCTCAATGCGTTCGAGAGCAAGCCGCTGCCGGTCTACGGCAACGGAACGAACGTCCGCGACTGGCTGTATGTCGACGACCATGTCGACGGACTTGTTGCGCTGCTTGCCAATGGTCGTCCGGGCGAAAAGTACAATTTCGGCGGGGACAGCGAACGAACCAATCTTCAGGTCGTCGAGCTCGTCTGCGACGTGCTCGACCGTATCGTTCCTGCTGAGCACAAACGGCGGGCGCTCATCAATTTCGTTACAGATCGCCCTGGACACGATTTCCGGTATGCGATCGACGCATCGAAAGCTCGGAGCGAGCTTGGGTGGAAACCGCGCCAGAGCTTCGAAGCGGGATTAGAGCAAACGATCCTATGGTACCTGGACAATCGTAGCTGGTGGGCACCGTTGCGTGAGACGGTATACTCGGGAGAGCGCCTCG
>Ga0066388_100000407_pt1 | contig 20051 bp, 20 predicted proteins | sample PanSoiMetaGPlot6_FD_64539 | JGI IMG/M metagenome (GOLD analysis project Ga0066388, IMG submission 64539) | Tropical forest soil microbial communities from Panama analyzed to predict greenhouse gas emissions - Panama Soil - Plot 6 (Hybrid Assembly) | ecosystem: Environmental > Terrestrial >... | reverse complement strand
TGCAGACGTTGGCGCGTCCCGATTAATTGCGACTCGATGGACTTTCGCTCAGTAATGTCCGCCCAAGCGCCAACAAGTTCGAGTGCATGGCCGGTTTGGCCGGCGATGACTCTGAAAGTATCTTGAATCCAGATGTAGTGACCGTCTCGATGACGAAAACGGTACTCGACCGTGCCGCCTCCTTGTTCAATCAGTGGTCCCATTCCTTTTAGAACCCGAGTGGCGTCCTCTGGATGAAGATGGTCGGCCCAGGTCTTGGGATCAGTGGTCATTTCTTCGGGCGAATAACCCATTATCGCCCGCAGATTTTCGCTAACGAAAGTGCAGCGGTAGTCACCTGAGGCTTGCGTCGTGTAGATGATAGCCGGACAAACAGCGAGTAGGTCCCGCAAACCTAGGCCAGTACCTGTCGGCTCGACTTCGACTGCTCCGTGCCGGTTTTCGGTCTTCTCAAGGGTACGAACCCGTTGCCGCAGCTCCACGAGCTCCTGCAAGAGCTGCTTCTTTGATTTTTTCCTATCGTCAGCGGAAGCCGATGAGGCGTCAGGTTCATCACCTGAGTCTCGCGTTTCACGGCGCGTCCACTCGGCCGACACGCTCATCCTGGGTCTCTCTGAGACTAAAACCCCATATTGTTTCCTATCATACGATAGAGTCTGTACCGAGCAAAGATCCGCACCGCACATTGGTCGAAGAACTACAGCGAGCGCCAGAACCCTCGGCATAAGCATCCCCTAGAGCTTTATTTCGTTCGCGGATGAGATGTCGAACGGAGACGATGTCTGCTTTTGGCCCAAAGCGGACATCTCCAAGCAATCGGCTGCCGCCTCTGCAATGCTGCAGCCGGCGAAAAAGACATGGGCCAGATGCATGGACAAAACCGAGCTTTTCACAAACGGGAAGCCTATGAGCGGATGATGGGCCGTTGGAGCCGTGTTGCCAGCGAGGCTTTCCTCGCGTGGCTCGACCTTCCAAAGGGCCTTCGACGGCTCGATGCCGGCTGGCAGGCTTCCGAGCGGACGTTGCGCTGATCGATGATCCTGTCAGAAGCCGCGAGGACGCTGACTCGGAAACAGTGCGCGACAAAACAAGGGAATGGTTTTGTTCTGATCTTTCAACGCGCACGAAGATGACTTGGCAGCCGGGAGATAACGAAGTGCCCAAATATGCGGTGTCACCATCCCAAAGAAAATCGCCGCGTGCGCGCCCAAGTGGGTCGTTGTCTTCAGCCTCTGCCGGGAGTGACAGAATTTCCATTGATCGCCACACTTGGCCTGCCTCGCGAGTAACCGTCCTGGCCGAATTAGATGAGGCGAAGGCCATCGGGTGCGAGTCTGGTGGCCTCTTTTTTTGTTACGCTACGTTTTGCGGCAGGGTAATTCCGTTCTTCAAGCCGCGTATAGTCCGATGCTGTCGCCGTAGTGACCGCCGTGATTGTCAGTCTCCCGGTCGGCGGCGTTCGGTCCTTACGCTGATTTTCGTCGCCGTGTGGCTGCTCGGGAACTACAGCCTGCAAATTGAAGTTGGTTCGCAATCCTTGTCGGTGGCTGCGCTAGCGGTAGCGACGCACGCGGCGACACCAATGCAAAAGCCGCAGACACAGCCTTTCGCCTTACCTAGAAAGTCACTCATATCGAACGATCATCTCCTCTGTTAGGTGATTCTCCACCGACACCCATCGTGAGGCCGCGATGTGGGCCCGCAAGGCGCGAATTACGCGTGTCCCCTTGAACGCGACATAGATGCGACATAGCCGCTATTTCTTTAATGAAAACAATGCAAGACACCGGGTTGTCGATACTGTAGAAGCCCCGCATTGGCAGCGCCCGGACCTTCCCAATGACCGCCATCACCGACATTATCGGCCGCGAAATCCTTGATAGCCGCGGCAATCCGACCGTTGAGGTCGACGTAATCCTGGAGGACGGGTCCAAAGGCCGCGCCGCCGTGCCCTCCGGCGCGTCCACGGGCGCGCACGAGGCGGTCGAGCTGCGCGACGCGGACAAGGCGCGCTATGGAGGCAAGGGCGTCCGCAAGGCGGTCGATGCGGTCAACGGCGAAATCTACGATGCGCTTGGCGGTATGGACGCCGAGGCCCAGACCAAGATCGACGAGACCTTGATCGCTCTCGACGGGACTCCGAACAAAGGCAGGCTCGGCACCAATGCCATTCTCGGCGTTTCGCTCGCCGTTGCCAAAGCCGCCGCGCTTGCCAAGAAGGCGCCGCTTTATCGGTACGTTGGCGGGACAGCCGCCCGTACATTGCCGGTACCGATGATGAACATCGTCAATGGCGGCGTCCATGCAGACAATCCAATCGACTTCCAGGAATTCATGATCATGCCGGTCGGCGCGGCGACGTTTGCCGAAGGCTTGCGCGCGGGCGCCGAAATCTTTCAGACGCTGAAGGGGCAGCTTCACTCAGCGAGGCTCAACACCAATGTGGGCGACGAAGGCGGATTTGCGCCCAACCTGAAATCGGCAGAGGCAGCACTCGATTTCGTCATGCAGTCAATCGTGAAGGCAGGATACAAGCCTGGCGATGACATCATGCTGGCGCTCGATTGCGCGGCAACCGAATTGTTCAAGGACGGCGTCTACGTCTATGAAGGCGAGGGAAAGAAGCGTTCGCGGCAGGAGCAGGTGGCCTATCTTGCCGACCTCGCAAAGCGCTATCCCATCGTATCGATTGAAGACGGCATGGCGGAAGATGATTGGGAAGGCTGGAAGAGTCTGACCGATCGTATCGGAAACAAATGCCAGCTCGTCGGCGACGATCTCTTTGTGACCAACGTCGCGCGGCTGGCAAGGGGTATCAAGGACGGTGTCGCGAATTCAATTCTCGTGAAGGTCAATCAGATTGGCTCTCTCACGGAAACGCTCGCGGCGGTCGAAATGGCGCACAAGGCGGGATACACGGCCGTCATGTCGCACCGCTCGGGCGAAACCGAGGATTCCACAATCGCAGACCTGGCCGTCGCGACCAATTGTGGACAGATCAAAACCGGCTCACTTGCGCGCTCGGACCGGACGGCAAAATATAACCAGCTGCTGCGGATTGAGGAGGAGCTCGGCCCGCAGGCAAAATATGCTGGACGGGGGGCCCTGAAATCGCGGCGATAATATCTGCGGCATTTGACGTCTTGCGTTTGAATGCCAATCGCCGCAAATTGCATTAAATCCCAAAACGAGAGTTCTTGCGATGGACCAGAGTACAACTCTCTCCGCCTACGACCGCCGCCGTGCAACCGAGCGCGTCGTTAATTACATCGTGGAGTCAATCGATGGTGCGCGTGCCGTTGAGAAGCCGTTCTTCCATCTCGAGTTCGATCGAGTATTCCCGGACGACATCTATTCCGAGATTCTGAAGCTGATGCCGGAATCGGCCGACTACCGGCCGATGCATGGACGCAGCAAAGGTCACGATCTTGACGATGGCACCCACACCCGGGTGAAAATCGATCTGTTTCCGGAATACATTCGCAATCTGCCGCCGGAGAAGCGCACACTTTGGGACGTGGTCGGAAGGGCGCTTTGCGCGGAACCGGTCAAGCAGGCATTCATTCGACGTCTGGCCCCCGGCCTTGCGAAGCGCTTCGGCAAGGACTTCGGCAAGGTCGGCATGTATCCGATTCCAATCCTGACACGTGATATTCCCGGCTATCTAATTACGCCGCACACAGACACCCACTGGAAGGGGATCACCGTTCAACTTTATTTGCCGAAGGATGATGCCAATACTGACATCGGCACGATCTTCCACGAAAAACTCCCAGACGGTTCGATGCCGAAGAAAGCGCAGATGCGATTTGCCCCCAACACCGGCTACGCATTTGCGGTTGGTGACGACACCTGGCACTCTGCTGATGCCGTACACAATAGGGTCAAGACACGAGATTCGATCTTGCTGACCTATTTTGTCGACCGGGGTTTGCTAAGAATACTGCGCAACCGCGGAAAACGACTGGGCAACTTCGTTGGCAACGAACTTCGTCATAGGATATAGCCCACGACGAAGCGAAGCCGTCGACGGCTATTGCTGGCGTGTACGGTGCTTACGCGCTCGCCTGCCGTCCGTCGAGCTATAGGCAACCACTGGGTAGGGGTTCGGATTGCACCAGCCCCGATTACCTGCCAGCACATTCGGCCGACAAGCTTCCAGCGACTGGTACTCGCAATGCCACTGCATGTCGCCGTCGCCAGCCGCGACCACCGCGCACCACGGAGCACCATAATAGTCTGCCGCCGCTGGCCGGAGGCCGATGGCTATCCAAGCGAACGCAGCGGCGCCGACAAGAATCACCCTGATCATATTCAGCCTCCATGCTTGACGTTGGTACTAACACCGGAGGCCCTACCGGCATTTCTGGAACTTATTCGGCTGAAAACTGGCGGAAACGCACGCAAAGATCTGAAATTTAAATGCCCCTTAACGGGCATGGCCTCAATTTGGGTGCCATGGTCACTCATCGCCGTCGCCGTACCATCCTAACCGTCCTAGGCCTCTATCTTTTTGCTGCGTTGTTCATTGGCTATTTCGGGGTCAACGCCTTTACCGGCAACCACGGCTTGCGCGCGCAACAGGATCTTGAACAGCAGCTTGCGGCCATGCAGGACGAGCTGGTGCAGGTCAAGGCCGAGCGCGCCTTATGGGAAAGGCGGGTCTCGCTATTGCGTGCCGATCGCATCGACCCGGACATGCTCGATGAACGCGCCCGTGCCCTTATTGGATACGTCGACCCGCGCGACCTGACCTTGTTGCTGCGTCCCCGGTAGCAACCCGCGATCGAAAAGGTCGCCTTGTCCCCCGCTATTCGGCTTGAAATATTCGGCCAAATTGGGTGTGGTTTGCGCAATTCCATGTGACGGTGTCGCGCTTCCGCCGCCCGATAATTTGAGCTATTGGGGTTTGGAAAGCCTACCGGACCTCGTCACAATTGCTGGACGCTTTCGCAGGGAGCGCTAATGGCGGTCGCCAAAAAAATTGAGAGCGTCGACGCCAAATCCGTCGCCGACTTCAGCAAGGAGCAGGAGCTTTCCGCCTATCGAACCATGCTGACCATCCGCCGCTTCGAGGAAAAGGCAGGCCAGATGTACGGTATGGGGTTAATCGGGGGCTTCTGCCATCTGTATATTGGCCAGGAAGCGGTGGTCGTCGGCATGCAGATGGTTCTCCGCGAGGGCGACCAGGTCATTACCGGCTATCGCGATCATGGCCACATGATTGCAACGGGCATGGACCCGAAGGGCGTGATGGCAGAGCTTACCGGCCGCGCGCATGGATATTCCAAAGGTAAAGGCGGCTCCATGCACATGTTCAGCGTTGAAAAGGGGTTCTACGGCGGCCACGGCATTGTCGCCGCACAAGTCCCGCTGGGCACTGGCCTCGCTTTCGCCAACCGCTATCGCGGCAACCGGAATGTAAGTGTCACATATTTCGGCGACGGCGCGGCCAATCAGGGTCAGGTCTACGAGAGCTTCAATATGGCCGCGCTCTGGAAGCTGCCGGTCATCTATGTGATTGAGAACAATCGTTACGCCATGGGCACCTCGGTCACCCGCTCGTCGGCCGATGTCAACCTCTCCCGCCGAGGGCTATCGTTCAGCATTCCGGGCGACCAGGTAGACGGCATGGACGTGCGCGCGGTGAAAGCCGCAGGCGAGAAGGCCACCGAGTGGTGCAGAGCAGGGAAGGGCCCCTACATCCTCGAAATGCTGACCTACCGCTATCGCGGACATTCGATGTCGGATCCCGCGAAATATCGCACCCGCGAAGAAGTCGACGAAGTGCGCACGCATCACGATCCCATCGACATGGCGCGCCAGCGCATATTGGATAAGAAATTCGCCAACGAAGACGCTTTGAAGAAGATCGATAGCGAGGTGCGTGACGTGATCAACCAGGCGGCGGAGTTCGCCACTCACGATCCCGAGCCGGATGTGTCTGAACTTTATACCGACGTGCATCGCTGATCCTGTTGCCTGGAAAATAGTTGCGCCATGCCCACCGAAGTCCTCATGCCCGCGCTCTCGCCCACGATGGAAAAGGGCAATCTTGCAAAGTGGCTCAAGAAAGAGGGCGACAAAGTCAAATCGGGCGACGTGATCGCCGAGATCGAGACCGACAAGGCGACGATGGAAGTTGAAGCAGTCGACGAGGGTACGCTTGGAAAAATTCTTGTGCCGGAAGGCACCGCTGACGTTGCGGTCAATACTCCGATCGCTGTGATCCTCGGCGAAGGCGAGGACAAGGGAGCGATCAAGACGCCAAAGCCCCCCACGCAACCGAAAGCCGCAGAGCCGGCGGCGCCGGCGAAGGGCCCGCAACAGGACGCGAAAGCCCAGGAAGCGCCGGCACCCAAGCCGCCAAAAGCACCGGAAACCCGGACGCCGCAGCCGACAAGCGACCCCGAGATCCCGGAAGGTACCGAGATGGTCACCATGACCATGCGCGAAGCCTTGCGCGATGCGATGGCCGAGGAGATGCGGCGTGACAAAGACGTGTTTGTGATGGGCGAGGAGGTCGCCGAATATCAGGGCGCCTACAAAGTCACGCAGGGCTTGTTGCAGGAGTTCGGCGCGACGCGCGTGATCGACACGCCGATCACCGAGCACGGCTTCGCAGGGCTTGGAATCGGCGCTGCGCTGGCCGGGCTCAAACCGATTGTCGAATTCATGACATTCAACTTTGCCATGCAGGCGATGGACCAGTTGATCAATTCAGCCGCAAAGACTCTCTACATGTCTGGCGGACAGATGGGTTGCCAGATCGTCTTCCGCGGACCTAATGGCGCTGCCGCGCGTGTCGCTGCACAACACAGCCAGGATTATTCATCCTGGTACTCACATATCCCGGGCCTAAAGGTGATCGCGCCGTCGACGGCCGCAGATGCCAAGGGATTGCTGAAGGCTGCGATCCGCGATCCCAATCCGGTGATGTTCCTCGAAAACGAAATCCTCTATGGCCATTCCTCGCCGGTACCGAGGCTCGATGATTTTGTGTTACCGATCGGCAAGGCAAGGATCGCGCGCGCGGGCAATGATGTCACAATCATCGCCTGGTCGATGGGCATGTCCTACGCGCTCAAAGCTGCCGAGGAATTGGCCAATAGCGGGATCGACGCCGAGGTGATCGATCTCCGTACGCTCAGACCGATGGACACCGACACGATCATTGCCTCGGTGCAGAAGACCGGGCGCGCCGTGACGGTCGAAGAGGGATGGCAGCAATCCGGGGTCGGCGCCGAAATCGCCGCGCGCATCATGGAACACGGCTTTGATTACCTCGATGCGCCGGTCGCGCGAGTGTCCGGAAAAGACGTGCCGATGCCCTACGCCGCTAATCTTGAAAAACTGGCGCTACCCTCGGTCGCCGAAGTCGTCGAGGCGGCCAAGGCCGTTTGTTATCGATAGGCCCGGACGATGCCCACCAATATTCTCATGCCGGCCCTATCGCCCACGATGGAAAAGGGCAACCTCGCGCGCTGGCTGAAGAAAGAGGGCGACAAAATCAAGACAGGCGATGTCATCGCGGAGATCGAGACCGACAAGGCGACGATGGAATATGAAGCCGTCGACGACGGCACGCTGGCGAAGATCGTGGTGCCGGAGGGTACGCAGGACGTCGCGGTCAATTCGGTCATCGCAGTGCTCGCCGGTGAAGGCGAGGACGTGAAGGCCGCCGCGAGCGCGGCGAAAAGCGCTCCGCCACCGAAGCCTCAACAGCAAGAAGCAGAGGCCCGACCCTCGCCACCCCAACAGCCCTCCCTCCAACGGAGCGAAGTTCCAGTCAGCCCCGCGCCGCTGGCCAAGGTTTCTTCTCTCCCCGGCGGGCAGAGATTACCAGCGAAAGCGGGTGAGGGGGTGCAGCCGGTCCACGGCAGCAACCGCATTTTTTCCTCGCCCCTCGCGCGCCGGCTCGCCAAGGAGGCAAATATCGATCTCGGCCTCGTTCAGGGCTCCGGCCCACATGGCCGGATCATTGCGCGCGACATCGAGCAGGCAAAATCCGGCAAGGGTTTACGCGCGCCAGCGGCGGCGCCCGCTGGCGCTGCAGCAATAGCTCCGGCGATGTCCGATGCGCAGATCCGTTCGCTCTACGAGGAGGGTTCGTACGAACTGGTGCCGCACGACGGCATGCGGCGTACCATTGCGCAACGCCTGACCGCGTCTGTGCAGACGATCCCGCATTTCTACGAGACCATGGACTGCGATATCGGCCGCCTGATGGTGGCGCGCGAGGAGATCAACGCGACCGCGCCGAAGAACAAGGACGGCAAGCCCGCCTACAAGCTTTCGGTCAATGACTTTGTCATCAAGGCGCTCGCGCTGGCGCTCCAGCGAATTCCTGATGCCAATGTGAGCTGGACCGAGGCAGGCATGCTCAGGCACAAACATTCCGATATCGGCGTTGCAGTGGCTCTGCCCGGCGGCCTGATCACGCCGATCGTGCGCAATGCAGAAAGCAAATCCCTGTCGGCAATTTCGAACGAGATGCGCGATCTCGCCGCCCGCGCTCGTGAGCGCAAGCTCAAGCCGCATGAATATCAGGGCGGCACGTCCTCCGTGTCGAACCTCGGTATGTACGGGATCAAGGATTTCACGGCTGTGATCAATCCGCCGCAATCATCCATCCTGGCGGTCGGTACTGGAGAGGAGCGGGCGGTCGTCCGCAATGGAAAAATAGAGGCGGCGACCATCATGAGTGTGACGCTGTCATGCGATCATCGCGCGCTCGATGGAGCGCTCGGCGCCGAGCTCATCAGCGCATTTAAGACGCTGATTGAAAATCCGGTGATGATGGTGGTGTAAGTCAATGCCGCTCGTTCGCATCGATCTGCGGAAGGGAAAAACGGCAGCATATAAGAAATCCATTGCCAACGGCGTCTATCGCGCCATGCGCGAGACATTTTCCGTGCCCGAGGAGAACCGTTTCATCGCCGTGACCGAGCACGACGACGACGGATTTTTCTACAGTAAAACCTACCTGAACATCGAACGCACGGACAACCTGGTCCTGATCCAGCTGACCGTCACCAATTCGCGCAACGTCGATCAGAAAAAGGCGCTGTTCGCACGCATCGTCGAACTGCTCGCCGAACAGCCGGGGCTGCGGCCGCAAGACGTATTCATCAATCTCGTCGAAGTCGACAAGGCAAATTGGTCGTTCGGCAACGGGATCGCACAATACGTCGCCTAGTTGCTGCTAGGATCCCTTGGTGTTTGTCGGTTTGAGCCCCTTGGCTCTGAACACCGCCGCAGCCTCCGGTGTGTGCAGGAACTTGATCAGCGCGTCCACCGCGTCAGCCTGTTGGGTGCCAAGGCTGGCGCCTGCGGCATAAAACGTGATGTTGTTGAAATCGCCCGGCGGAGCACCGACGATATCGATGCCCGCGACCGTCATCACTTCAGGTTCCTGCTGGATAGCAAGCTCGGCATCGCCGGAGGCCACCAGCGTCGCGGAATTACCGCTTGGTGGCGGGTGCTTCGTCTTGGCCTTCAACTGTTCCGCGATGCCCAGACGTTCGATAAGTTTGCCAACGTAGACGCCGCTTGCGCCGCCCGCAGCGGGATCCGAATAAGCGATTATTTTGGCATTGAGCAGCGTCCCCTTGAAAGCCTCCGGGGTGGAGATATCCGGCTTGGGTGCACCTTTCTTCACAACAACGGCCATGCCTGAGTTCGCGAAAATCGCATCGGTGCCTTCAGTTGCCTTGCCGTCCTTGACGAGCGCGTCAAGGCTTTGCTTGGTCAGCACGAAGAGATCGGCTGTTTCACCGGCTTGGACACGCTTGACCAAAAGGGCTGCGGTCGCCCACGTGATATTGAACTTGTGCCCAGTGGCCTTCTCGAATTTTGGCACCAGCTCTTCGAGGGCGGACTGCACGCCAATGGTGCTGAACACCTTGACTTCAGCTGCAATTGCGAGGCCCGCTTGCGCAATCAGAAAGACTGCGATAGCCGCAAGACGGCTCATTGTCCTGTTCATGACGTTTGCCCTGTTATGACGGTCATTACATTCCTAATTTGGACTACATTCAATTGGGGTGCCACGGAGGCGAATGAGCATGGCTGACAACAATTTCGATGTTCTGATCATTGGCTCCGGTCCGGGCGGCTATGTCACTGCTATTCGGGCAGCACAGCTGGGGTTCAAAACCGCAATCGCCGAACGCGATTACCTCGGCGGTATCTGCCTGAACTGGGGCTGCATTCCAACCAAGGCCCTCCTGCGTTCGGCGGAAATATTTCATTATATGCAGCACGCAAAGGATTACGGCCTGAAGGCCGACAACGTCGGCTACGACCCCGCGGCGGTGGTAACGCGCTCGCGTGCCGTGTCCAAGCGCCTCAATGATGGCGTCGGGTTTTTGATGAAAAAGAACAAGGTGTCAATCATTTGGGGCGAAGCCTCGGTCGACGCGCCAGGCAAGGTCTCGGTCAAAGCGTCGAAGACCGAGGCGCCGAAAGGGGCGCTCGGCGCTGGCAGCTATCAGGCCAGGCACATCATTCTTGCAACCGGCGCGCGTCCACGCGTGCTGCCAGGGATCGAACCGGATAAAAAACTGGTGTGGACTTATTTTGAGGCGATGATCCCCGACCGGATCCCCAAGTCGCTGCTGGTCATCGGATCGGGAGCAATCGGAATTGAGTTTGCCTCGTTCTATCGCACACTCGGCTCGGAAGTCACCGTGGTGGAGGTGCTGCCACAAATCCTGCCCGTCGAGGACCACGAAATTCAGGCCTTTGCCCGCAAGAGCTTTGAGCGGCAAGGCATCAAGATTCACACCAACGCAAAGGTGACGAAGCTCGACAAGAAAGATGACAGTGTTACGGCAACGATCGAGGAGGACGGCAAGACAAGGACCATCGCTGTCGAGCGGGTCATTTCGGCCGTCGGCGTCGTCGGCAACATCGAAAATCTTGGCTTGGAGAAGCTTGGAGTAAAGACAGACCGCGGAATCATAGTCGTTGATCAATTCAACAAGACCAATGTTCCGGGTATTTACGCCATTGGTGATGTTTCAGGCGCGCCGATGCTCGCGCACAAGGCTGAACACGAAGGCGTCGTTTGCATCGAGGCGATCAAGGGGTTGAAGCCGCATGCGATGAATAAGTTGATGATTCCGGGTTGCACCTACTGCGCGCCACAGATCGCATCGGTCGGCCTCACCGAACAAGCCGCCAAAGAGAAAAAAGTCGACGTTCGCGTCGGCCGTTTTCCTTTCGTGGGTAACGGCAAAGCGATTGCGCTCGGGGAAGATCAAGGGTTGGTGAAGGTGATCTTCGACAAGAAAACCGGTCAACTGCTGGGGGCGCACATGGTCGGCGCCGAGGTGACCGAGCTAATCCAGGGCTATGTCGTTGCGATGAACCTAGAAACAACAGAAGAAGAGTTGATGCACACCATCTTTCCGCATCCGACTTTGTCGGAGATGATGAAGGAAGCCGTGCTCGATGCCTATGGCCGTGTGCTGAACATGTAAGTGCAAAACTGCGCGGAGAGGGTGACCGATGGCGAAATTCGCAAATATTCTCGAAACGGTTGGGCACACGCCGGTGGTGCGGATCAACAGGATCGGACCGAAAGGCGTCAACCTCTTCGTCAAGATCGAAGCTTTCAATCCGCTCGGATCGGTCAAGGACCGGCTGGCGCTTGGCGTCATCGAGGCCGCGGAAAAGTCTGGCGAGCTCAAGCCGGGTCAGACGGTCATTGAAGCGACGTCCGGCAACACCGGCATCGGCCTTGCCATGGTTTGTGGAGCGAAGGGCTATCCATTGGTAGTCACGATGGCCGAAACATTCAGCATCGAGCGTCGGAAGTTGATGCGTTTCCTTGGGGCAAAGGTCGTCCTGACCCCCGCCGCCGAGCGGGGAATGGGCATGGTGAACAAGGCCATTGAGTTGGCAAAGACACACGGCTGGTTCCTGACGCGCCAGTTCGAGAACGAGGCCAACCCCGACATGCATTCGCGTACGACCGCGCGCGAGATTATCGACGATTTCAAAGGCGAAAGACTGGACTATTGGGTGACCGGCTTCGGCACGGGCGGAACGCTCAAGGGCGTCGCACGCGTGCTAGCGAAAGAGCGGCCCGACACGAAAATCATTGTCTGCGAGCCGGCCGACGCGCCGATGCTCTCCAGCGGTTCCAAGCAGGAACGCAACCCTGACGGCTCGCCAGCCAAGGCCAACCCGGCGTTCAAGCCCCATCCAATGCAGGGGTGGAGCCCGGATTTCATACCGAAGATCACCGGCGATGCAGTTGATATGGGCGTGATCGATCGCATCATCACAATCGCCGGCGGTGATGCCATGAAATGGAGCCGTGAGCTCGCGCAAAAGGAAGGAATCTTTGTCGGCATCACTGCCGGCGCAACTTTCGCCGGCGCCTTGGAAGTCTGCAAGACCGCGGCGCCTGGCTCAACGATACTGTGCATGCTGCCGGACACCGGCGAACGGTATCTTTCAACACCGCTGTTCACCGATATCGGCATCGACATGAACGACGAGGAACTCAAGATTTCGAATTCGACTCCTAACCATCGTATGCCGCCCAAAGCTGCGGCCTGACTTCGCGAGAAGACTACTTAGGGCTACTTTAAGTCTACTTGGTGTACTTCCGCCACACGGCGCCGGCGATGTCCGAATAATCATCGGTCCAGGTACGGACGGCGGGATTGGGTGGCGTGAAAATCCACAAATTGTCGTTCGCGAGCGCGCCGATGTCGGCCGCATTTTCTGCGGAAATTGCCACGTCCGAGCCAAAAATATAATTCGGATCGTCGGCCTCCTCGCCGCCGTTGTCCCAGATCCAGGTTTTAAGCCCGTTGGCGGCTGCGATTCCCTCCACAACGCTGCGCAATTCAAGGTGCCGATTTGAAATGTGCATCATCACTATGCCTTGCGGTGCAAGCTTGGATTTGTAGATCGTCATCGCCTCAACGGTTGCCAAGTGGATGGGAATTGCGTCGGACGTATAAGCATCGACGATAATGAGATCGTAGACGTGGTCTGGCTCCTGCGCGAGAGTCAGGCGCGCATCGCCGGGCACGACCGCCAAGTCCGGCGCGCAGGAGGACACGAAGGAGAAGCGGTTCGGATCGCGCGCGATGGCAATGATCGTTGGATCGATCTCGAAGAAACGCCAGCTTTCACCGGGTGCGATCCTACATGCCAGGGAACCGGAGCCAAGTCCGATGACGGCCGTGCGCAGCGGCGTGCCCTTGCGCGCCCTTACGGCTTCAATGACACGATTCATCGCAGATTTGTCGTGATAATAAGTGATCGGTTGTGGCCGGCCGGTTGCGGGCTGACCATTGCCGAACTCCAGGCGTTGCGCGCCGTGGATGGTCGATCCATTCTTGAGGATACGAAAGCGCCCGTCCGCGCTTTCATAGATTTTGTGGACGCCAAAAAAGCTGCGCTGCGTTTCAATGTTGGCCTCGTCCAGGGGAAATAGCCAGACGGTCGCGAAAGCCAGCGCAACAGCGAACGCGGATTTCGGTGGATCGCGGAACAACGCCAATGAAGCTGCTGCCGGGGTCAGAACCAAAATTGCAAAATGCGGATCACCATATTCGAAGTGAAAACCGTCATAACTCAGATAAGCCAGAATAAAAGCGACAGCGACGGCAACAGGCCAAAACCAGCGGTCCAACGCCACCTGGATTTCAGGGGATGATGGCCATAGCGATCGGTTGATGCCTCGATCGAACGGCCGGCACAAGATCGCGAGCACAGCGAGAATGGGATATTCCGCCACCCAGGAAAATACATAAGGGGCAACCAAGCCTGAGAACAGGCCGCCCACCATTCCACCGAGCGACAGCGCAAGATAGAAGGTTGTCAGATAGCGTGCTGCCGGCCGGGTCCTGGCGAGTTCACCGTGACAGGCTAGGGCAACAATGAAAAATGCGAGCAGATGGCCGGCGATGCTGAGAAACAGGCCAAGCCGTGTCGTATAGATCGACAGCGCAACGATACCCGCGATTGCGAATGGTTGCAGCGACAGCGCAATCTTGTGCGGGATGAATGGCCGCCGCTGGAATACTAAAACGCAGGTCAAGAGATACAGCGACAACGGAATGACCCAAAGCAGGGGCGCCGCGGCGATGTCCGTTGAGATGTATACCGTGACTGCAACAACCAGGCCCGACGGAACGGCCGCGATGAAGACCCAGTGACCAAAGGTCGACCAACTTGGCTTCGGCTCAACCGTCTTCCCGGGCGTCTCTCTTGCTGGCCGACCTGGCATACGCAGCATCGAGAAACCGCATGCGGCGATCAGCGCGGTCAGCATCATGAAACCGACGCTCCATAATTGACTCTGGGCGTGCAATGTGAAAGCCGGCTCGAGCAGCGCCGGATATGACAGCAGTGCAAGCAGGCTGCCGACATTGGATGCTGCGTACAGAAAGTAGGGATCGTGCGCGTCGGGATGTCGTGTGCGCACATACCACGCCTGCAAAATCGGACTACTGGCCGCAAGGGCGAAAAATGGCAGGCCAATGGAAGCGCCAAACAGGCCAAGCAGCCAAAACGGCACGGCAGCGTGGCCGGGCGGATTGCCCCAGCCTTGAGCAACTGCCAGCGGCAGCGTTAAGGCGGCGGCGAGCAAGACGATCAGATGAATGCCAACCGCCGCATGAGGGCTTCGCAGTTTTGTGAGCAGGTGCGCGTATGCGTAACCCGCGAGAAGCATCGACTGGAAGAAGACCATGGCCACCGACCAGACCGACGGCGAGCCTCCGAGCTGCGGCAAGACCATACGCGTGAACATCGGCTGCACGCCGAACAGCAAGAGCGCGCTCAGGAAGACCGCGCCGGGGTAGATGAAAAGAACCAGCGAATGAGAAGACGCGTTCGAATTTAGTCGCGATCTGGCCATTGAATTTCTGGATTTAAGGATGCTCGCGAGCACACTCGCATTTCGTGTCCGGTTGTATAGATTGCGACGCTGCACCGCATCTCAAATTGGGGAGAGGACCATGGGCGTCATCGCCTGGATCATCGTCGGCTTGCTTGCCGGATGGCTTGCGACCAAGATTCTGGGCGGCAGGGGCGGCCTGCTGTACAATCTTGCCGTCGGTCTCGTGGGCGCCGTTGTCGGCGGCTTTCTCTTCGAAAAGCTCCGTTTGGAGGTCGTACCGGATTTCTGGGGCAATCTGATCACCGCTACGATTGGCGCCGTCGTTTTCCTGCTAATTTGGCGAGCGATCCGAAGGGCTTGAGGAGCCTTGCGAGGAGCACGGCGCAGCCGTAAGTAGAGGCCATGGCGGTCGTTCTCGATCTCGTCAATAACCCGCGCCCGCGACATCCGGAAAAGGCGCACAAGCCCGATTCACCGCTGCTCGCAAAGCCGGACTGGATCCGGGTCAAGGCGCCGGTGTCGCCCGGCTATTTCGCGACCCAAAAGATCATGCGTGACAACGGCCTGCACACCGTGTGCGAAGAGGCCGGCTGTCCGAATATTGGTGAGTGCTGGGAGAAAAAGCACGCGACATTCATGATCATGGGCGACACGTGCACACGGGCTTGTGCGTTTTGCAACGTGAAGACTGGTCTCCCGACCGCTCTCGATCAAAGTGAGCCCGCCCACGTCGCGGAGGCAACCGCCAGACTCGGCCTCGCGCACATCGTCGTCACCTCGGTCGATCGCGACGATCTCACCGACGGTGGGGCGCGGCATTTCGCCGAAACGATCCGTGCCATCCGCAACCGCTGCCCGCAAACGACGATCGAAGTGCTGACGCCGGATTTTTTGCGCAAGGACGGCGCGCTTGACCTCGTGGTTGAGGCAAAGCCCGATGTGTTCAACCACAACCTGGAAACCGTTCCCTCGCTTTATCTGACGGTCCGGCCGGGCGCGCGCTATTTCCACTCGCTGCGGCTATTGCAGCGGGTGAAAGAACTCGACCCGACGATATTCACCAAGTCGGGGATCATGGTTGGTCTTGGCGAAGAGCGGAACGAAGTGCTCCAGATCATGGATGACCTGCGTTCCGCGAACGTCGATTTCCTGACGATCGGGCAGTATCTCCAACCAACCCGGAAGCACCACGAGGTCAAGCGCTTCATCCCGCCGGACGAATTCAAGGCCCTTGAGCGCGTTGCCTACAGCAAGGGTTTTTTGATGGTCTCTGCTTCGCCGCTTACGCGTTCGTCGCATCATGCGAGTGAGGATTTTGCGCGATTGAGGGCGGCGCGCGCCGCCAAGATCTAACGATCAATGCCACAATTCTCGACGAAGCGCCGTGTTCGCCACGCCGCTACCGATATGTTCGATCTGGTCGCGGACGTTGAAAAATATCCCGAATTCGTTCCGCTCTGCAGTGATCTCACGGTGAAGAGCCGCACTGAAAAAGGCGGCAACACCGTCCTTATTGCAGACATGAAGGTTGCTTACAAATTCATCAGCGAGACCTTTGCCAGCCGCGTCACGCTCGATCGGACGAACCTCAAGATCCTCGTCGAATATCTCAACGGCCCGTTCAAGCGCATGCAGAATCGCTGGACGTTCTATCCCGCCGGTGAACGTGCGTGTGATGTTGAATTTTTCATCGACTATGAATTCAGGAGCCGGACGCTCGCGGCTCTGATGGGTGCAATGTTTGACGCCGCGTTCCGGCGCTTTGCATCGGCGTTCGAGCGGCGAGCCGATGACATTTACGGCCGCCGGCCTGTCTGAAAATTTTCCGATCGAATTGGAAGCGCGACGAGTTTCGGAACCGTCATTCCATGCGCCCGTTGCGCAAGAGCAGCGCCAATTTGACCGATGAGCAGGGCGAAGTGACGGCGCCCCGTGACCGCGCCAACTGGCCGGCGGCGTTCGACACCGTGAGGCAACTGAGCTCGAGTAAAAGCGCGCGGTCGCCACCTCGCGGCCTCACGCTATCTTCGATCGGCCACGTAAATTCGTTTGGCTCGGGCCGTAAGGCTCTCGATTGCCTGAACTGCCCCAGGTTCGGACCGATCAATAAGGAGATTTAACCCTTCGACATACGTCTGATCGGACTCAAGCATCTTGTCATCGCGGGTAAAGACCGCGTGGTATTCTTCGAAGATTCGCGCCGCCGATATCACAAGGGCTGTTGCTAGACCCGGATCGGAATCCTTTGCGAGTCCATAAATATAATGTAGAGCCTGGTCTCCGGCTGTCGGGTTGTTGTCTTTGAAACAAGCACTGATAAAAGCTCGCGCTGCTCCATCGACAATTGGTTTAAAGTCAGGATTTGCAAGCATTGCTCTTCTCACTTCCGGACGGGATTGTTTCCAAAAGTCATCTAGCCTCGAGTAGGAAGACAGACGGTCTCTTTCGATGCCGAGGGTAGCGCTTTTGAGAAGGTTCCGTGCGACAATTTTCGGATCCATAGGCCCGTGAGCCCGTGGAGGAGGCGGGAGTGGGACCGTGTTGGCCGAACAAATGCCTGCCTTTACGGATGGATCACATTTTGCCATTGGGTCGGATCGTCGCGTATCCACTGTCGCAACTTGCTGAGGGTTCGCCGGTGCGACTGAAGGATCGGTCTGACCGACTGGCATGTTGTATCCTTTCGAGCGGTAAGATCGCCAAATCTGATGCTGGTCTGCCAGCAATTCTGATCTGATAAGACGACTTCAGCGAAAGCTGTGTGCCGCAGGTGACAGCAGCCAGTATTTTTCGGCTAACCACAAAGCGGCTGTGAGCCCGCAAGTGCGGGTGTTTATCAGATATGGCGTGATGGAAACGCACTGCCCCGGCGGGAAGCGCCGGGGCAGTTATTTTAGGTCCGCGTCGTCAGGCGCGTGCGCGCATGCGAACTTGGAAGGCGTCGAAGCCAAACTCCGCGACCTGCAGCCATGCATAGGCATTGGATCGATAGGGCGTCAGGCTTTCGTAGAGCTTCTTGAAATGTGGTTTTGTCTGCGACAATTCCGCATAGATCGTGTTGGCGGCCTTGTAGCAGTCCTCGAGAACCGGCTGCGGGAATGCGCGCAACTGAACGCCACCCGCAACTAAGCGCATCAGCGCTTGCGGATTGACGTAGTCGTACTTCGATAGCGTCCAGATCCATGTATCATTCGATGCTGTGATGATGGCCGACTGGTATGCTTTCGGCAGCTCGCGCCATTTCGACAGGTTAATGAGATTGTGGGACTGACCGCAGCCCTCCCACCAACCAGGGAAGTAGTAGTATTTTGCGATCTTCGCGAAGCCGAGCTTCTCGTCATCGTAGGGGCCAACCCATTCGGCGGCGTCGATGGTGCCCTTTTCCAGCGCCGGATAAATGTCACCGGCTGCAAGCTGCTGTGGCACGGTGCCGAGCCGCGACAGGATCGTGCCGGCAAAACCGCCGACGCGGAATTTGAGGCCCCTCAGATCTTCGGTCGTGTTGATTTCCCTGCGGAACCAGCCGCCCATCTGGGCGCCGGTGTTAGCCGCGGCAAATCCTATACAGTTGTAGTCTTTGAACAGGTCGTTCAGCAGCTCTTCGCCGCCGCCGTGCCGAATCCAGGAAATCATCTGACGTGTGTTGAGGCCGAAGGGAAGTGCGGTGCCGAAGGTAAAGGCCGGATCCTTGCCCCAATAGTAGTATGCTGCAGTACTCCCCATTTCGACGGTGCCATTGCTGACGGCATCGAGCACCTGCAAGCCGGGAACGATTTCCCCGGCGGCAAAAACCTGGATCTGGAATTTGTTGTCGGTGATTTCGGCGATCCTTTTCGAAAAGTATTCGCAGCCCCCGTAGAGCGTATCGAGCGATTTCGGCCAGCTAGCCGTTAGTCGCCATTTCAATTCTGGGGACGCTTGGGCAATCGCTGGCGCTGCAACAGCCGACGCGGCGAGGCCCACACCTGCCGCTTGCAAGAATTGACGACGTTTCATGGCGGTTCCCCTCGTTTAGTCGGTCCGCCGACCGCAGGAGATTTCACTCATGAATGTCTAAAGTCGCCTTGCAGCGGCGGCCGATGGAGTGATCTTACGCCAACGCAGGCAAAGCAAAAGGGCAAAGCCGAGGGTCTGTGGGCTAACTCTTCCCGGCAGGCGGTCGTGGCTCTTCTTTTTCGGCCAGCTCCCGCAACATCGCCAAAGCCTCAACCACCGAGGCGCGCCGCACATTGGCACGGCCAATATCGCCGTATTTGCGGTCGTGTGCGATTACGCGCCCGCTACGCGATGCAGCGCAAAAATAAACCAGCCCGATCGGCTTCCCGGGCACCGCCCCCGTTGGCCCCGCAATACCGGTGATTGAAACCGCAAGATCGACCGAGGCGTGCGCCAAAGCGCCTTTGGCCATCTCTTCGGCGCACTCGGTGCTGACTGCGCCGTACACATCGATTGTTGCCGGCGTCACGCCCAGCATTTGCTGCTTCGCCTCATTGGAATAGGTGACAAAGCCGCGGTCCAGGACCAAAGATGACCCGGGAATTTCACTAAGTGCCGCGGCGACCAAGCCGCCGGTGCAGGATTCAGCGGTCGCAAGCGTCAGTTTCTTCGTCTTGCATAGGTCTAACAGCGTGCTTGCGGCATCGCGTAGTTCATCTTCTGCCATTGCGCTTTAGTCCCATGGCAGGCGGATCGTCGCGGTAGCGTAGGCTGCAATGCCTTCGCCACGGCCGGTGAAGCCGAGTTTCTCACTGGTCGTAGCCTTGACCGCCACCCGTCCGACATCGATGCCTGCCACTTTGGCGATATTGGCGCGCATGCGGTCGCGGTGCTCTCCAATGCGCGGGGCTTCGCAGACGATCGTGAGGTCGAGATGCGCGATGCGGCCGCCGCGCGCCCGCACACGCTCAACGGCGAAAGCAAGAAAAAGGTCCGACGCCGCACCCCGCCACTGCGGATCGCTCGGCGGGAAGTGTGCGCCAATGTCGTCCTCGGCAAGGGCGCCAAGGATTGCATCGGTGAGCGCATGTAACGCCACGTCGGCGTCGGAATGACCGGTAAGCGCCTGCGCGTGCGGAATGCGAACCCCGCCGAGCGTAACGTGGTCACCCGGCCCGAAGGCGTGTACGTCCAGGCCGGAGCCGGTGCGCACATCGCTGACGGCCGAGAATTGAATCGCTTC
>Ga0066388_100000406_pt1 | contig 20070 bp, 20 predicted proteins | sample PanSoiMetaGPlot6_FD_64539 | JGI IMG/M metagenome (GOLD analysis project Ga0066388, IMG submission 64539) | Tropical forest soil microbial communities from Panama analyzed to predict greenhouse gas emissions - Panama Soil - Plot 6 (Hybrid Assembly) | ecosystem: Environmental > Terrestrial >... | reverse complement strand
TGCCAATCGCCGCGAGTGCACCCTGAATATACCACTGGAGCACGTGCAGCGCATCGATGTGCGGACGGAGAGAGACCGCATCCGTTCAAGATCTTCGAGGATCTCGGAAGAATCTACTTTCACCCCGCAGGCCCCACGCTGAAGCTCTATCTCAACCCTGCGAATACGGTGCTTCCAATCTAGGACCACGAAAAAGGCTGTTTTAAGCCCGCGATAGGAGCTTTGGATAAGTTTGGTCTGCGCCGGGCCGCAAAAACCCGGCTTCGTCTCGACGGCACCCAGCCGCTTGATGCGAACGACACTTGTGTGTTCGTCAATCGTGGGCTCAAGTTCGAAAATTATTTGGAATAATTTGCCCAGTTATCCGTTGCGCGCTCGGCCGATGCGAGGCCATGAAATAATCTTGTCTGGTGCACGATGCGGCCCCGAACATGAGCCATCAATAGCATAGGAGATCCTTGGGACCTTTGAGGAAACTGGAGCGTGTCGCCAGCCTGAACTTCTCGAATTCGCGGGCGTGAACTGGGGGGACGAATGCCGGCTGCAATTGAAAAGCGACACGAATGGGACGAGTCGACACTCTCCAAATTGTGTAAAAAATGCCCGCTCCGCGATGAGTCAACCGCGCCGCACCACTGTCAGACATCGTTTAGTGTCCTCATCTGCATTATGGTTTCTTCAAGCGAAGGGCCGTCACGATGAGGGCCGCTGTCGTAGCAGCAGATGAACGACTCGCAATCGATGGGGGTGCGCCGGTAAGGATTGCGCCGCTACCAATGTGGCCGAAATTTGCCGCGGACGAAATCGCCGCGGTTGTCGAAACCTTACGCTCCGGGAAGGTGAATCAGTGGACGGGCCATAATGTCAGCTTGTTCGAGAGGACCTTCGGGGAACTGCATGGAATGCCGTTTGCGCTGGCGGTCGCTAATGGCTCGCTGGCGTTAGAGGCTATTCTCAGGGCATATGGCATCGGTCCAGGTGATGAAGTTATCGTAACACCCAGAAGCTTCATTGCTTCTGCGTCCTGCGTTAATCTTGTCGGCGCCAAGCCGGTCTTTGCGGATATTGACCTCGATACAGAAGCAATCACTCCCGCCACGGTGGATCCGCTGATAACAAGGCGCACAAAGGCGATAATTGTCGTCCATCTTAATGGCCGCCCCGCTGATCTGCCGGGTTTTATGGAACTCGCCAGGCGGCGCAACATTCTTGTTTTTGAAGATTGCGCGCAGGCTCATGGTGCCCAGATCAACGGCAAGCTGGTCGGCTCGTTCGGACACGCTAGCGCATTTTCCTTCTGCCAGGATAAGATTATCACGACCGCCGGAGAAGGTGGCATGGTACTCTTTAGTGACCGGAGCAACTGGCAGCGTGCATGGTCCTACAGGGACAATGGCAAGAACTACGACTTAGCATTCAACCCGTCGCCTTCGCCCGGCTATCGCTGGCTCTACACGGGCTTCGGCTCGAATTGGCGGCTCACCGAAGTCCAGGCGGCTGTCGGCCTGCGACAGCTCACCAAACTATCTGCGTGGTTAGCGGCGCGCACGGCGAATGCCCGAAAGCTGATACAGCAGCTGAGGGTATATCCTTCCGTTTACATCCCTGCGCTGCCTCCAGGTCACAACCATGCCTATTACCGCCTAAGTTTTCGCGTCAATCCAGGAAGGCTGATGGACGGGTGGACCCGCGATCGGGTGATGCGGGCCCTCATCGCTGAGGGAATACCCTGCCTTTCCGGTACATGTCCCGAGATTTATCGTGAAGGCGCCTACCGAGAATCGATGGCAGAGTACCAACGGCTCCCTAACGCTGCACACCTTAGTACCGTGTCGCTTGCTCTCCTGGTCCATCCGACTCTGGACGACACGTTTCTCGCCGACTGCCGCGCCGCCCTTGCCAAAGTGTTTGACGCTGCAACGAATTGAACATGTCAGTCAGAGACGCCACAAACCCACCACCGAGCTGGCAATCATCATCGCGGCGGGACCGCAGCTGTTTTCGGGAGGTCCGACGACATGGTCATTAGTGACAATTTAGGCCAAGTCCGAAAACGATTTCCGCGAGCGAGCTAATAAGCGATAAGCCTGCACCATATAGTACCTTGGATACATGCGAATATTGAAACGCTGCCCAAAGCGCACCTCCAGCTCGCGAGCCTTTGGGATGAGCATTTTTCGAAAAGCCCTCGCCGACAACGAGATCGCGCCATGACAAATCAGACCTCTTAACCGCCTCTCGGTTGGGCGTATCTTGTCGAGTGGAAGGAGGCTCGCAGCCGTCAGCACACCCAAAGCTAGCCTCCTATGCGGCGATGGTGAACCAGCGGCCAGGCGCCCCACCATTGGGTTTTGAGGGAACAATCGCTCGCATAGCCGCGCCGCGAGGTCTACAGTCTGGGCCATGCCGAGGGCCCGCGCCGTCCCTCGCACCTCGTCGATGTCTATACGCTCGCCAAGCGTCACCGCGGTCTGGTAGAAGTCTACTAGCGGTTTGATCTCTTCATATTCATGAACCTGAAAATGACTCGCCAGGTTGACAAGCATCAATTCCGGCGACATCCGCCAACCCGGTAACTCTTGAGATATTTCCGGTTGTCGACAACATCGCCAAATGATCTCGGGATCACTCGGCCGCATTTCATAACCCTGAATCGCCCAATGCAGATCAATAGAGGAGCCATCGGAGTGACGCATATTGGCGCCGAACTTATCCCGAACAAAGTATTCTGGTAGACTTCGATATTGGACAGGCGAATAGCCGAACTCTCGCAGAATCGCGTAGGCAGCCTCCAGATCATTGCGGTCAACCAGGAGGTCACAATCACGAAACGTGCGCAGTGATAGATCACGATAGACCAGTTCGGCCAGTGCCATGCCTTTGAAAATGACGAAACGAATGCCGCTTACTGCCAGCGCCTCTGTTACTCGCCGGGCAGCGTTGCGGTAGACCAGCATCTGGATGAGGTGTGCCTGACGCCAGGCCCGCGTTCGGTCCAATATCGGGATGGGCACTCCCGTTCGTGCATGGGCCCACTCGAGATTGCGAGCTACCAGTCCCAGAAGTCCATGCCGCATAGCAAGGTTGGTCACGATTTCCCAGGCGCGCGCATCAACTGTCCGAAGAATCGGTTCCTGCGCATCCCAATCCGCTGGATGCAATGATGCACAGGCGCGCAAGAAAACTTCGCGGGCTGACTCGATCACGCCAGGCTTAATCACGCCTTGAGAATCCCCTGATTCGAGCCCGGCGCAGCATGCCCCACCTTCGGCCGCACGCCGGCGTCCGTCAGATAGGGCACCATGGCCCGGCGTACCTCGGGTTGCTTAAAAGCCCAAAATAGGCTGTCCAGGTAGAAGTGCAGCAACACGAGCGCGATTGTCGCTGCCATCAGTTTGACCTGCAGTACCATAAACAATGCACCGCTCGCCACGAGAGCGGGCGCTAGCACCCACGGATCACGCCACAGTCGCGAGACGGCGCTCTGGCCTACTGAACCGGCTCCGTCGGCGAGTTTGCGGCTGTTGAGTAGCCAGACGATGCCGAGGTACTGGATGAAATGTCCCATTAGCATTCCGAGAGTGGCAAGATTAGAATCGTGTACCCAGAGATAGGGATGGAATAGCAAGAGGCTTGTCGCCAGAAACGCGAGTTCTGCAACCTTAAACGCACGACCTTCATGGTATCGCCGGAGCATTGCGATAGCGAGTCGCCCGAGCGAGACGACTGCGATGAACGCTGCCCCATTCGATAGGAGACCTGGGACATGCGGAGAAAGCTTCGACAGAAAGGTGTGTAGAATCGGATACCACTCGAGATGGGACACCGCCATCGCCAAATTAGTGGAGATAATTGCAGCATTGGTAACAGTCTTGAAATGAGGATCGAAAGCGCCGGCCCTATGCCGATAGATCGACTGGATGCCGCAACTCTGCCGCGCCACGTGATATGCATTCCAGAAATAGATCACCACGACAATGACAGCAGGAATTTTGAACCACGCGATGACGCCGACAGCCAGGATGATCAAGATCGGGACGACGAAGTATGCAACCCAGCGTCGTCGATGATATGCGGCCGTATCATCCCAAAAATAGAACGAATAAGTGGCGAGATAGTGTGGGCCACCGATCAGGGTCGCAGCCGCAAGGGTGACCAAATTGGACCCTTCGACAGGAGAGACGAACAACAGGACAAGACCAGCCAATGGCGAGAGGATGAAAAAGATGAGATCAAACGCCGGAGACGCGATCCAACCGCCAGAGGTGGATCGAGCGTGGGCAAAGACTGAATTTCGCGTTTCAAGATCAGTCATCACTACTTCGTAACCGGCTGTGTTTGTCAGAAGTAGGGCCATTCCCAAAGCGCAGTGCTAGCTCACAAAACTCGCCGCCTGGTTGGACGATCATCGGTGGCTCATCACAGCCGAAGATTCGGCCGAATGTTCAAATCTGAACACGTTGGTGGCGGTGACGTGAAAGATTCTTGAGTTTTTCTCGCGCCGCCTATGGCGATCAATGGTGAGAAGGAGGCGCCGCAAAATAACCCAAACTCGCCCCCGAAACGGCCCCGAAGTCGAGTAACAGGTGGGCTTCGCGAATAAGGGGCTTTAGTTTTGGGGGATTAGGAAATGGACATCACGAAGACCATTGGTGCAATGAGCAATGACTCGGTCGAGTCGTTGAATCGCAGCCAATTGCCCTCCTATCACAAGCCAAGTATCCGCGTGATGGATGAAAAAGAAGTCTTGAGTGCCTTCCAGGTGACAGTTGCAGGCATTTCCTGGTGGGTCGGGTAACGATCGAATTGGCGGTCGGCGATGTCGGCGCAACCGGCGTGGTGGCTTCGGGCATCTGAGATCCTGACCACGAGGAGCCACCGACGAGTGGGCGGGGTTCGTTCAAGCCGATACGGACTTGCGCATGGGTACCTTGTACTTGACTGCGAGGATGAGGCTCTCGTGCGTCGGTTTCGGCAACTCTATGCGGAGGGGGTGGCGGCAGATGCAGGCTCCAAAGTATCGATTCGGGTGACGTGCACCGTGAGCCTCCGTGATGACGTTGGATTGGCGGAGGTCGTGTTTGACGATCCCGAGCCGCTCGACCCCGTCGCTTTTTGCCTGAGCGTGTTTCCAGACCGGGACTATGTAGAGGGGCCTTCGAGTGCAGACGGCTGGCGCACGATCGCTTTGCGTCAGGACCCTGGGGCACCTCGGGTGGCACTTCACGACAATTACGCGCTGGTTGATCGACGGCGGATTTGGCAGCCCTTCATCGCAAATTACGCCGTCAATCGCGTCCTGCGCCTGCAGCGCGAGACGCTGTTTTTCCATGCGGCCTCGATCGGGATCGAGGGTCGCGGCGTGATGATTGTGGGCCCGAAGGCATCAGGGAAAACGACAACATCGATGGCTCTGGCGGCGAGTGGACATGGCTTTCTCGGTGATGAAGTAGCGGCGGTCGACTGCTCGACAAAGGCAATGGTTCCATTCCGTCGTGCGGTCTCGATTCGCACGGGCCTGTGCGCACGGCGGGTGCGTGAACACTTGGCGCGGCGGTACTATGCCACTGAAAGATTTCCCGATGGCGAAGAACGCACGCTCGTCAACATATCCAGCATTTTTCCACACGCCGGCGCGTCGACGACAATGTTGTCGTGCGCCTTCTTCTTAAGGCGTTTTGCGAGGTATCCAGCGGCGGAACCATTTACGTTTGGCACTCAGCATTTCCCAATGCTCTCGCCCCTCGCCTGCAGCATGTGGGGTGTGCCAATTGGCATTAAGATGATCAATCTCAGCCGAATGCTGCGCGGAGTGAGATGCTACGTTCTTGATCCAGGGCGACCGGAAGCCACAGCTGATCTGGTCGAAAGGCTTGCAAGGCGGAGGTATCTAAATTGACGATCAAAATGAATGTGAAGCGCCGCGCGGATACGGTGGGTACACTGCGTTTTGTTAGCGTCTTTCTGATGGAAACGCTGGCAAGCTGGATCCCCGCGACGCCGGAAATGGAAGTCAAGATCCTGTTTAGTCGGCAGGTCTGGCGGATGGCGCAACAGGCCGATCGACTGGGTCGCCGCGCACGTGAACTGCGCGCCCCTCTTCACTACAGTCGGCCACCGCAGCGGGATTTTCTGGCCGCCTTCAAGCAACTCGCGGCGGTTACCGACACTGTCGACAGAATTGATGCGTTCCACGACATTGCCTTGTCGGCGCTTGCTGCAGAGTACAAGGTCTACCTGACGGAGACAGATCGGCTCACCGATGAACCGACTGTGGTGATCTGCAATCAGGCCCTTGAGGAAATTAAGATTATGCAGCGCGAACGGCAGGAATGGGGCAGCGAAATTCCGAAGGCTCGCGCGACGGACTCGGGCGCCCTCAAGGCTGTACGGCAGGCCATCGCTGCAACCAAAGAAATGGTCGATCGTAACGAGCAGGCCGCGTGATTGTGAGGCATGATGATGGATTCGTTCGAGACGAAAGTGGTGCGGGGTGTCACGTTGCGTAAGGATCCGGCGCGCGAAGCCTGCTTCCAGATTGCTGAAACTGACGACCAGATGATCTCTTGGCCAGACTGGACCGAGGAGTCAAAACGCGAACGAATTCACCGTCACATGAACAATGAAATGTCAACGACGGAAGTTGCGGCTCAATGTTTGTGCGATTTTCCCGACGCCGATTGGGAGCTTCGTATGGAACTTGCCCGTCAGGTGTGGGATGAAGGTCGCCACGCTATGGGGCTGTACCGCCGTCTGAAGGAACTGGGAGGTCGGAAAGGCGAGTTCCCCATAGCGAATTTCGAGTGGGCCGTATCGTCCTACCTCGACTCGGTCATCGGACGCATCACGGTGATGAACCGCACTTTCGAGGCCGGCACTATGGACTTGATGGCGTTCATTCCCGACAGATGGCGTGAGCACGGTGATCCGCAAACGGCCGAACTTCTTGATGCCATTGCGGCAGACGAAATCCAGCACGTTCGCTTTGCAAACCATTGGGTCCATAAGATGTGTGCAGAGAATAAGCGCAATTTAATCAAAGTAGCGCAGGCGGTCCGCTTCATGAACGTGGCGCAGGAAGCCCTCGCTCCCGCAGCTGGCGTCACCAATCTCGCGGGCGTAGCGGTCGAGGATGTAACCCAATCCGCCCCAATCAACGTCGCCGACCGGCAACTTGCCGATTTCACCGATGAGGAGATTTCGGCGCTTCTCAGGCAGCACGGTATGGAATCGGTCGTAATTAATGAAAGAAAGAGCGCCTTATCATGAACGCTCCGAATGATCCGAAGTCATTTCCTGACAGCCCGGCTCGTGACGGGCGGTTTACCGTAGTCGATACTTGGCGGGAGTGCGCAAATTTCCCGGACGGGGATCCTCGCAAAGTGCTCGAATTCATGCACCGGCAAATGAACGAGGAGATGGATGCGAGCGAGTGTTCCGCGCGCGCAATTGTCGATTTTCCAGGTGCGCCCTGGGAAGTCCGAATGTTTCTAGCGCGGCAGTGCGCGGATGAGGCGCGCCACGCTTTGATCTTCAGCAAGCTATTCCAAAAGCGCGGCGGAAAGCTGGGCGAGTATCCGGTTATGAATTTTCAATATCGCATCATTTGCGGAATTCAAAGTCTAGCCGGGCGTCTGGCGGTCCAGAATCGAACTTTTGAGGCAGAAGGCATCGACGCCATCGATTTTGGCATCGATGAGGCACGCGACCAGGGCGATGAGGAACTTGCGTGCTTTTTCGACGGGCAATTTGCCGATGAGATTATGCACGTACGTTGCGCGAACGAATTTTTGCGGGAGATGATCGAGAAGGAGCCGCGACTTGCGCTCCAGGTAGCATCCGCCCTTACAGAAGCGACGCGAACCTTTGGCAAGGTGTTTGGTGCCGAAGGCTCGGCCGTCGCCAAATACACGATTAGCAAGGAGGGCCGCCTGGAAGCGGGTTTCCGGCCCGACGAGATAGCACTTTCAAATCGGCTGGCGGAGGAACGGCGCGACTCCGCCACGACCCGCCTGAATGCGTAAGAGATGGGCAGGAAACGCACGGTGCGATTGCCAAGCGATCTCATGGCGGGTCCCCATTGGGCACCTGGAGCTCATGCTCTTGCTCGACTGCGTGCAGTGACAAGCAAGACGCCAGCGACGATCTTTTCAGATCTGCGGGGCTCAAGCATGGGAGCAGCAATCCCGGACGGTGCTCGTATCCGCATCCGTACTGGCCAGGACGACTTATGGCACGCGGGGATGGTCATCGCGTTTCTTGCTGGCAGGCGCATTATGGCCCACCGGATCGTTTATGAAGGGGAGCGCGGCCTCGCGCGTGATTTTGTGCTCACTCAAGGAGACGGCAATTGGCTATGCGATCCGCCAGTCAATCGCTCCACCGTCGTGGGCGAAGTCGAAGCATTTTTCGTCGACGGCGAATGGCGAGCGGTGGCTGCACCGCGCATTGAAGTCTATCGCCTGCTCGTAGCCTGTCTCTCGCAAATGTTGATGCGTCTCGCGCTGGAACGGAGTCCTGCCTTTGCAATTTGGATCTCCCGTCCAATGAGTCGGCTCCGAATGGGCCCGCGACTAGTACTGTTGAAATTGCGGCGATATGCGATCGATCATGGGCGGCCATAGCACCAACCTCTGGATCGAAGGTAACGTCGGGCGGGGCCTTACAGGCCGCGATCGCCTTTGTCGTGAGCGATGGCGCCACCGCAAGAGCAACCCGCCTCCCGACATCGGCGAGCGAGATCGGATCGTCGCCCGTTCGCTGCCATCCGCATGCCCTTCATCAACGCTCGCCTTGCGCTACTCGGTCTTGTTATGAGCGCCGGCGTATCGGCAATAAAGATCGTCTTGTTCGGGACAGCGACCGGTTTCACTCTGCGTGCGTTTGAAGAGTTGGCGTCTCATGAGCTTGTGGTCGCGGTGGTGCTGTCAGGACCTAGTCGCCGAGGATGGCGCGATTTATTGCCACGCCTCCGATCAAACTCGCCACTGGAATGTGCCGCGCACGCCCGCATGATTCCTATCATCCGGTTGACCGATGCCAACGAGTCGGCAGTCGGGGAGCAGTTGTCCTCACTGCGGCCCGATGTCATCTGCATTGCCACCTTTCCGCGTCTGATTCCGCGAGAGATCTTCGCTTTGGCGCCGCTCGGCGCCATCAATCTTCATCCCTCGCTGTTGCCGCGTCATCGTGGGCCTCTGCCGCTGTTCTGGACCTATTACGCCGACGATCGCGTGTCCGGCGTCACTGTCCACCACGCTAGTCAGGTCTTCGACGCTGGCGACATCATCCTGCAGGAACACTTCGCGCTGCCTCGCGCTTATCCGGCGGCGAAACTAAACGAGGATGTCGGACTGCGTGGTGCGGCACTGCTGCGGTCAGCGGTGCGGGCGTTGGCGCGCGCACAGGCGCCGCGCGTTGTGCAGGACGAAGGCGCGGCGACCATCGCACCGCGCGTGCGCCCTGGTGTTCCAATGGTGCGCTTCCACGAATGGGACGTCGAACGCGTCTGGCACTTCATGGCTGGCCTTAGTCCTCGATTTCGCGAGCCACTAATCGATAACGAGGGCCATCCGGTGCTTTATCGAACAGTCACTGGCTTCCAACGGCGTTGTTCAAGTGTACCTGGAAGCGTCGAGTCGATCGGAAATGGTTGGAAGTTGCATTGCCGAGGCGGGGTCGTGCTGCTTGGCGGACGCGATTCCGAGCACCCGTGAACCCACAACGGAGGGAGAGATCAGTTGCGTCAGAATCCAGAAATCGAGGCGCAGGAACTCAATGGCGAGTTACTGTTGTTCAACGGCACCACGAATATGTTCTTCGTGATGAATCCGACAGCGGCGTTTGTATGGGAGAGAACAAAGCAACCGATGGACCAGGAAGAAATGGCTTCTGCCCTTTTGGCGCACTTTAATGGAACGACGAGAGAGCAGGTGCTCGAAGATGTCAAGGAAACCTTGAAACATATGCAGGAGCTCGGCCTCTTGTTGGACTGACTCTTGTTGAAACAATGAGGGCGAACCGGCCGGATCGCGGGGCCTACTGATGGGGACATTGAAAGGACTGCTCGTTCTCGGTTTCGTGGTCCTTGGTCTCGTTGCGGCGTATTCGACCAATGGAAAAGGCGGCGGTCGGCGCAACGTTAACATCTTCCTCGTCTACACCCTTGCATTGGGACTGGGCGCTGGATTGAGCCAGCGTGAGGTATGGCCGTTCTCCACCTGGCCCCTGGTCGCAGGAACAGTTCTGCAAGGTGTGACTCACAAGCGTGTCGTCGCGCTCGACGCTGATGGCCGGGAATACCCGATCGACTACCGTGCTTGGGAGCCTCTCCCAGTTGACGAGTTGATGGCGTGGGTCGGCAGGTATTTTTTCGACCTTGACCGGGCCGCGCAAGATCGCGTCGCCGCCTACCTGCTTGGCGTCATCGAGCATAACCGAGAACAGTGGTCGACTGACAGGCCTGACTTGCATTTCGAGCGATATCTGGGGACACTAGGCGCTCCGCTTTTCCTTGGACATCCTGAGCATTGGACCCAGCGCAGTGGTGTGCCCGCGCGGTCTTTCCAAGGTTTGCGTCTCTACATGGAAACGTGGAATGTCGAGGAGCGGTGGCGAGATCCGTCGAAAGTCACCCGCCAGCTGGCCTATGAGTATCGAGAGCCATGATTTTCCTCATCGAATGGCTTCGACGCGCATGGTATAGGGCATTTTTTTCCCCCGAACCAGCACTCAATCTTGCTTGCGCTCGAGTGATCTTTGCAGCCCACGCGCTCTGGGTGTTGCTGTCGCGCGATCTGCCCGCGCTGTCCGCATTGCCAACTGAATTCTGGCTTGGTGCCGATCGTACGGAATTGTGGCGCTATTTCATCTTTCCGGGCCATCCGGTGCTGGAATACGCCCTCCAGACGATCACAATCGTCACATTGCTGCTCGCGATCCTCGGGATCGTGCCGCGCTTTGCCTGCTTCGCTTCAGCGCTTTTGCTGTACCACTTGGCACCGCTCGAGACGATCTACTGGACTCCCAATCCTTATCAGCGCGGCTTCACAGTGAGCGTGTTGACCTTGTTCACTTTGTCGTTTTCTCGCTGCGGCGACGCGTTGCGACTGGGCGGAAGCCGGCCGCGTGTCTGCTCGCCAATCTATTGCTGGCCTTTGCGCTTGGTGCAGCTTCACCTCGCGGAGGTCTACCTTTTTTCTGGGACTTCCAAGCTCACGCGCGTCGGCGTGCAGTGGATGGATCCGGAGAATCTCCGCACCTGGTTCCTTTTGTTCGCCGAGCAAGACCAAGTGCACAGGCTCAGCCCGCTCTTTAATACGGTTGGCCCCTGGATCGCGGAGCATTGGCTGTTATGCTTCGCCGCTGGGTTATTCGGTGTTGTGGCGAATCTCTGCTTCATTGCCGTTCCGTTCAGTCGTTACGCACGGCGCGTGCTGGTGCCAGACGCGTTCTTCTTTCACATTATGGTGCTGCTGTCCCTCAATATCTTCTGGATCAATACGCCACAGCTTTTAGTGTACGTAAATTGGCAATGGCTCGTAACTCGGCTGAAAGGCAGTGCCTGGGAGGCCGCTGGGGGATTAAATGTGTGGGCTGGGCGCCATCATTGATTTTGAGCCTGGCAAGCAACTACTTCAATCCTTGCTCGCCATGCACAAAAGTATCTCCCATCGCGGTCCCGACGGCGAAGGCTTCACCCTGCTCGATGCTGGATGGCGCACCGTCAGCGCGAGGGCATCTTCAGAGTTACATCTTTCGGCCGCCAGTCAATTGCGCGTAGGTATGGCATTCCGCTGGCTTCAGATCCAAGACCCAGGCGAGGCTGCGGCGCAACCAATGGCATCGCCTGATGGCTCCGTTTGGCTCATATTCAATGGCGAAGTCTACAACTTCAGAGAAATAGGTCAGGAGCTTACACAACTAGGTCATCGCTTTGCATCCGTCAGTGACACCGAAGTAATCCTTGCAGCCTATATGCGGTGGGGGACCGACTGCTTTAGTCGGCTCAATGGCATGTGGGCGGCGATATTGTTGGATCTGCGTAGTCGAAAGATCATCATTTCTCGAGATCGGTTTGGCATCAAGCCGTTGTTTTACTATCGCGGCCAACAGCGTTTGATTATTGGCTCGGAGGTAAAGCAGCTACTCGCCGCTGGGGCGCCGGCTATCGCAAATCGGTCAGCCGTAGCGCGCTTTATCGGCAACCGTCGACCCGCGACACCGGAAGAAACGTTTTTCAAGGACATATTCGCCCAACCCGCGGCTACTTTTGCAGAGATCAATCTGCAGGCGCCGGCCGACATTATCTTTCAGCCATATTGGCAACTTGATGTTCCGGTCGTCGATCCAGTCACCGCACCGCCGCTCGCGCAAGCCTGCGCCCAACTGCACGGTCTGCTCACGCGGTCCGTCGTCGAGCATATGATTGCAAAGTCCCGCTTCGGTCACCTTATTTCAGGTGGCCTCGATTCCTCGTTGTTGGCTGCCTTGGCGGCGCCGAACTACCGACAGCGCAGTGAACGCGGCATGTCTGCTTCCATGGTGTTGCCCGCGCATGCGAACCGCTACTGCGAGTCGGTATACATTGATCAGGTCGTGACCGCCCTGGACTTCCAAAGCTTCAGGGCCGAGCTTTCTCCCGCTTGGCTGAAGGCTAATACCGATCGAATTACCAAGACACAGGAGGAGCCGCTGGCTGGCATGGCGGTCGCTGGTCAGTTTCTGGCCTACGAAACAGCGGCCCGCCATGGCGCCAGGGTCGTTCTTGATGGTCAAGGCGCTGATGAAATCTTCGCCGGTTATGCGAGGCATCAATACACAGTGTTGAAGGACTACGTCCGGCGTTTCGAGTCGGCTGCGCTCCTACGAGAATTGTTATCGCTGTGGCGATACGATACTCGATTCTTTCGAGATGCATGGCGGGTCACAATCCTGCCCCGCTTTGCCAGCGGTCTCGGTTTCGCAGGGGGCAATCCCGCCCCTAATTTCCTTCGATACGAAGCCGAACTACCCTCGTCCAACCACAAGGACGAAGCACGCCAAATCTCGCAAACGACCGCTCTTAGCAAGACGCTACGGGCCGATGTCCTCACCGGCAATCTCAGATCCGCACTGGCCATAACTGATCGCAATGCCATGGCGCATTCGATCGAAGCACGGGTTCCGTACGTCGATCGCAGGATTGTCGAGTTCGCCTTCGGTCTACCGGATGATTACAAGATCGGTGACGGCAGGCGGAAGCGTATCTTGCGGGTGCTTGCCGCACACTATCTTCCGAAAGCTATCGTGACACGGGTGGATAAGATCGGCTTCGGTGCCCCTATCGAACAATGGATGAGAGCCAACTTCCGTGCCGAGCTGGCATCGCTTTCCAATGGTGCCGTCTTCGGCCACTCCGATCTAGTCGACCGGTTACGCCTCCGGAGTTATATCGACGATTTTCGCTCGGGGCGGCACCACGCCGCCAGCACCGTTTGGCGGCTTTACGCTGTCGACACCTGGGCCCGCGTTTACGCTGTCAGTGGTATTTGATCTCGCTTGCCCCTTGCCTCCGCGGAATCCAATGTTGCACTGAATGGGGCCGAGGCGGCTGTACCGGGTCCGAGCAATCCAGGCATAGATCGGCACTCCCGCAGCAGAAGCGCCGGGCAGGACGAGCAGCGCGGCGAGCGGCCACATCAGTGGAACCTCAAGCGCAATGCGGCGGATGGCGTAGAAGCCACGAAACACGCGGTTGCGCAAATCGATCACATGCATCTCAAGATTCAATGCGCCGAGGTCGAAATGTCCGAATTCGCGTGCCCGGCGGGGCTCGGATAAGCCGATCAGATCAAGCCGCCCGGCGAAGTCCAGGGCGCTCGATAATGCCACGAAGCGACGGCATTTTCCGCAACGGTCGTCGAATAACACGGTCAGCGACATGACAGATCCTCAAATCCGCATCGAGGTCAGCGACCCCCTTGAACGCACTGAGATACCTAGACGTGGAAGGGGACGGTTCATGAACGTGTTAATCGCAGCATCGCGCGAATTCCCCAAAAACCGAGAAGAAATGTAATGATGGCACAAACCGTAGCCCCAAGAACTGCAGCATTGAGAATCAACTCGTTCGAAATTACATCTCGATACAGCGCGTAAGGCGCATAGATCTCCCCAGAGCGACCCGTCCGGTTCGCCGCAAACTCCGCCTCCATCCGCGACAGGGTTGCCCATTCCGCGTTCGCCTCGCTGATCGCATATCGCAGGTCCCGAACCATCCGTCCTCGCGCAGCTTCGTCGAGCTCGTTTTGTGGCGCGCTATCCAAACGCAGATCAGCAAGCAACGTCTTCCATCGCCTCTGCTCACTGCGAAGCGTAATGGCGCGTTGATTCAACTCGAATTGTTTTTGTGTTCGCTCCGCAATATATGCCCGAACTTGCTCTGTTTCGCGGTCCTGCCGAGTCAATTCGATGATTCGATCGATAAATGATTCTCCCACTTGGGGTATCGTAGTCCCTCCACCCGCCATTCCGGTATCGACCGGTCTTCTTTCCACCGGCCTTCCCCTCAGGGCTGTGATGGCTTGAACATACTCCGTAATGGAGTTTCCGATGGACTCCGCTTGCTCCCCAAACCCGGCTACCCGCGTTTCAATTTCATTGATATGTCGCTCGGCGATTTGCTGAAGTGCATTGCCGCCATCGTCGAACCTGTAATTGACGAGTTGTGCTCTTAACGGATTGATGTGGAACAGCTGCAGGTCGTGAAGGTCCCTCTCGATGTCACGAATGCTCTTGGCTGCCACGGGGTCGCGTTCTGTCAAAATACCCGGGGTTTTCAAGAGTTCGGTCAGCCGCCCATCGAGGCGTTCGCAAGCTTCTATCAAAGCCACGATGGCCAACGGAAGCGGCTCCCGGTCGATTGCGTCCGGTGCAATGACGTTCACGGCCGCGGTGAATCCAGGAATTCGCAGGACGCCCTTTTTCTCGATAGCGAACCGAGACCACACGAGCGGCACCTTGTGAACGATCGCGCGGCCAACTGAGACGGGTATCACAGGCTTGCGCGGCGGGAGGAACGAAAGCTCCGCGGCCCCGCGAGAGTCCTGAGCCAACCGATTTTTTAACTGTTGCTCCAGCCTCTCTCGTTCGACAAATGACAGCCGTCGGTCCGCCAATTGCTGCCGGTAGCGGTCCGCAATCTCTGACTCCGTCAGCAAGAATGGTCTGATGGAAAAGGCCCCATAAAATTCATTGCGGTCGACCCCATACCTGTCGAGTCCAAGTTGCTCATACACGGCGTCAAGAATTGTTGGATCCAGGATTTCGTTGATGGAAAATGGAATGTCGTTGGGATACCGGCCGGATTCGGCGGCAGGAAAGGTGAAATGGAACTGCGATATGAAGGTTCTCGTTGGCGGAAATATAGTTCGCAGGGCGAGCAATACAGCGATGCTCAATATGAGAAGCACGACGGTCGCAATCAGCGGAATTCGCCACGTCGCCTCCAAGGCTCGCAGGATCCGGCGAAATTGCAATTTCTCCTGCTCCCCGACCGCAATTCGCCGGCCATCAGGGTCTGTGTAGGGCGCGTCTGAAATGTTCATTACCTCGAATTTAGCTTTGATTCTGGATTTTTTTGTGAGGGAAGACGGGCATTTCCAGCAACTTTATGAGCGCAATATTAAAGCGAAATAGGGCGTGCCTGCAGGCCTCAGAGGGGTCGGGCGCCGCGTTCGACACTTGACCTGTGAGATTCCGGCCACACGTTCAAGCCCCGCACGTGTATCGCTCCGGCAAGCGGCTAACGCGCGCGGATAACCAAAGCCGGAAGGCAAGCATCAGTGCCGCGATCGGCGACGTGAGGAGCGTGGTCCCCTGTGGGGCCGGGTGGGGAAACGGGAGACGAGCGGCCTGTCACCCCAATATCATGCAACGGCATCGGATTTCTTTGCGAAGAGACCTCTTACACGGCCGCGTCCGGTGACTTTTCACTTAAGGTGGAATCTTCAAATGGTTCGCGCCTCCAGATGGCGGTGCAACTCGGAGACGCAAATTAGCGCGCAACAGCGTTAATCGCCTCCGCGACGGTCGAAGTATGGTTATCCGTGACGGTCGCGATCTGCCTGTCTTTTGACCGTTGCAGCAGGGAGCGGTGGTAATCCTTGTCGCTCGCCACGAAGGGGCCGTGAACATGTGCGACAACAGCCCATGTTCACGGGCCAACCTAGCAGCCCATATCCACCGACGGCAGCAACCGTGGCGCCTCCGACGCTGCTCACATGCCCGAATGGCGGACCATAACCGAGGCCGCTTCGCATCGCAGGCGGGCATTGGCGGCGATACCTCCCCGAGCCGCGCCGGAGCATCCGGATCGTCGGGATGGAGTGAGGATGATGCGCCTTGACTGCCTTTTGGAGCGGTCTCTTAAAGCCTTCTCGTCGTCATCACCTAGCAGTTCGTAAAACAATTTCATCGGCGCGCTCTCGATCTGTACGAACAAATCGCAGAAAAGCTTGCTTGTTTTCAGCACACAAAAAAACAGCCTGGACAAACTAATTCCCTTAATTATGGTTTTGACGGGCGCGTCCAAAGAATGCCCCCAATTAGCCGCCGCCGTGCGCAGTTAGGTGCTGTGCACCGTTGTTAACGCGTAGCCGGCGCCGTCTCTGGCAATCTTACCGAGTCCAGGCCAGGGAAAGTGGGAACCGCAGATCATCATGTTATCGGCAATGACCTGATCAAGCAGCCTGCGGCGGCTGGCCACGGCCCCTACAGCATCCCAGTCGAAGACCCCGTGCCAACGCGGATGCGCAGCGCCCAGCGCCGGCACGTAGGCGGCATCACCGGAAATCATCAACTGCTGATTGCCCGAGCTGACGTGGAAGGCGGTATGCCCAGGCGTGTGACCAGGTGCGTTCACGAAGCGGATGCCGGGCATGACCTCGTCTTCGCCCTCGACTGGAAGCACGTTTTTCCAGTGGGGAATGACGGCCTGAATGCGTCGCGCCAGCGGCCTGTGCCCCGGTGGCAAGCGGGTGATCAGCGATGGATCGGTCCACCACCTGTATTCTGCCGCCGGCACAATGATTTCCGCATTGGGAAATACCGGTGCGTTGGTATTTTTCTCGAGCAATCCAAAGATGTGATCGGGATGGAAATGCGAAATCAGGACCGTGTCGATCCTTTTAGGATCGATGCCAGCAGCCCTCATGTTGGCCATCGTCTTGCCAGAAACGAAAACGCACTCTGGATGGAAGGCCTGGACTTGGTTGCCACCTCCCGCGTCACATAGAACCAACTTGCCGTTGAGCTTGACGACGAACACGGAGATCGGAATCGGCACGAACGCTGTGGTGAGCCCAGCATCGGCCAGGGCTCGTTTGGTCTCCGCGACAGTCGCGTTGCTAAAGAACGCGGGATCATGCGTTTTTTCGTAAATGCCGTCGTATACGGCTGTGCACTCGGCGTCTCCGACCGCGTAACGGAAAAAACCCCTAGTCGGATCCGCAGTCTTCTGGCCTCGGGCCGGTGCAGCTATTGCCAAACTTTTGTCGAGGCCAAGCGCAGCAGCGGCCACGGCCGCTGACAGAATAACGTCTCGTCGCGATGTTCGCGGCATTTCACACCCCTGAAATTCCCGACTAGCGATCATCCTCAACTGGCACTGTCCGGATAGAAGTCCTCCTAAATGCTTCTCTGAGTCAGGGTCGACAATACGGTGATTTAATGGCACCAACAACGGTGATTTAATGGCGCACCGACAACGGTGATTTAATGGCGCACCAACAAAAGTATCAGTTGAGCTGGCCAATTGATTGGTCTGCCCGCGGCGCAGCTGTGAAATCGTGAGTGAACCCGATCGGTGCTGATTTTGGCGGGGTTTCTGACGGGGGCAAAGAGCGAGGTCTGGGTCGCGGGAATGACACCTCGGCGATCATGGCACCGGCCGCCCACAATTTGACCCAATCTCAGATTGCTGCCATCGTGGCGTCTCTCAGCTATCTGCCGTAAGCGGGATTGTGCCGGTCGTGATAGCGCGAGAAACCCGGATCATGAAACGCATCGGGTTAAAAATAGTAACCTGGCGATTTGCTTTTCCGCCGCAGTCCAGCTTTGGCCGCGAGAGACCATCCCGATCCGCAATTTGGGGGATCGCGTAGTCAGTTGTAGGATAATCCTGTCGAGTATTTTTGACAGTATCTTTGCCACCATGGCGTATCAATATCACACAATCCGGGCGCGATAGCAGCCAGGCGGGTATGGTGGCGCGCGAGTTCACTTCGCCCAAATCACCGTCATGGCGGCAGCGCCAGCTTTCGTGGCGAATAGCTGGTCTGATCGACATTGCTCGCGCGCGAGATGCTGGAAATGTTGATTATGACGCCACCACCGCGTTCTCGATCATGTGCGCGACGGCCTCGCGCATGATGTGGGCCCTATCAGGCCACGTGGGATCCGCGGAGGCGGCTCTGGCTCTCGCGCACGCCAGTTCACGATGGAGGGGAGGGCTTGTACTGGTACTCGGGTTCAGCGCGTTTGGGATCTGGCGACGATCTGTCCACCCGCCAAGATGGATTCGTTTTTTCTGGTTTGTTCTCGTCATCGGTTTCGCTGGCGTTGGCGCTGGCATTGACGCCATAACAGTCTCGATCTCAGTTGCCATCGTTGGCGCCTTCATATTTGTTGGCACTGGCGTTGTCGCCGTCGCTTTGACTTTCCCCTTGGCGGACATGATCGCCGTCTCGGCCATTGCGGTTTTCGTTGTCGCTCCCATTCTCGATGTCATCGTTGAAAATGGGCTTCCGATGCCGTTGCTTTTGTCCTAGTCGCTTGCTCTTACGTCATAGTGTGTGTCGTTGCTGGGGTGGTCGCTGGAGCCGTCGCTTGGCCGAGCGACACAGCCATCAGAAACGGGAAGCAGGGTACTTTCCTCTGGTTGTTTTTCGCCGCAATGACCACACTCGGCCACACTTTAGCCCGGGGGCTGCGGAAGACTGGTGTCGCCGCTGCATTGATGGAGGCGCGATGCAACCTCGGCACCTCGGAGGAATTGGCGACTTTGGAAAGTTCGCTTTGCTTCGGCATCTGATGAAGGATCGCCGCCTTGCTGTTTGCTGGTACCTTACAGGCGAAAATGAGGAAACTGCGGATCGCGAGAGACATTTCGACTTCCTCAGACACCCCGATGATTTCCGTCACCTCGCTCCGGAGGTGTTCGATCAGTTAGCTGAATTTCCCGCTGCCAGCGGCGGTGTCGTTGATCCTTTTGCAAAACTACAAGCCAGTGGAATGTTGGGGAATGCAGTTTTCATCCGCCACGAGGTGCCCAAACGGGTGTCATTGCGGCGGCCATGGATCGACGAACTTGTTGCCTCGGTGCGCGGCACTAACCTGGTCTTCCTTGACCCTGATCACGGGATCGAGGGCGAGCGGCTGACTAACAAGCACGTTGCACTTACCGAGATTGCGGCATTGAGGTTGCCAGGCAGAGCACTCATCATCGGTCACCGACAGTCTGGCCGCAAATCGGAGGTTAAGTTTCTCGCTGATCGGATGCGGTCGCTGGGGTGTGATCCGGTTGAGATCATTCGCCTGCGTCTCGTGACATCCCGCCTTTACATTATTGCTGACCACGATCCGGCGATGACTGAACTTATCGCAACGTTCGTCAGGAAATGGGGTAATCGGATCAAATCTTATAGTGATCTACGCACCGGCATAGGCAGAGCGCTACGGACGCGACATTCTGACGTGTTGCGCGAGGAAATCCCAGATAGGATTGCCGAGTGGCTAAGGTCGCTCGATCAGCAACTAAGATAGTGAGGTGGCCCCGGTCCTCTGAACAAAATTTCCGCGTCGCTAAGTGGATCGTCGGCCCGGGGGTTAAGCTGCCGTGCGGAGCGGCAGCGGATCAAAGTAGGCTTGATCCGGGGTGCGGCCGTCAAGAGCGACGTGAGGTCACCTTGCGTTGTAGAAGGCGATGTAGCGGCCGATCGCTTGCCGTGCTTCGCCGACGCCTTCATAGGCGTGCAGATAGACTTCCTCGTACTTGATGGTTCGCCAGAAGCGCTCGACGAAGACGTTGTC
>Ga0066388_100000405_pt1 | contig 20112 bp, 17 predicted proteins | sample PanSoiMetaGPlot6_FD_64539 | JGI IMG/M metagenome (GOLD analysis project Ga0066388, IMG submission 64539) | Tropical forest soil microbial communities from Panama analyzed to predict greenhouse gas emissions - Panama Soil - Plot 6 (Hybrid Assembly) | ecosystem: Environmental > Terrestrial >... | reverse complement strand
AGCCACAGCAGCCAGGTGGCGTCGTGCGGCGCGCGGCCCAGGAACCGCGCCCGGGCCGCATCCCGCTGCCAGTTCTTGCTGTTGCCCTCGTCCCCGCTGGTGTCGCCAGGCGGGGCGAAGGGCTTCAGGCCCGACCAGTACCAGTACTTGCGCGGCCCGGTCAGCACGTCCCGGAACGCCGCGGCATCCTTCTCGTATTGCCCGGCTGCCTCGGCGGGCAGCGTGCTGGCCAGCCGCCACCGGACGAACTCGGCCGCCCCGAACGCGACGATGGCCAGCACGGCCGCCCACACCACCAGCGGCATTCCCCACCCGATCAGGTACGGCAGGTAGATCTTGCCCTCGGCCACGGCCTGGGCGGCGTTGGTGGTCACCGGGGCGATCAGGTGCGCCACCCAGATTTCCGCGCCGAGCAGGAGGATGTTCAGCAGGAAGAAGCCGAGCATCAGCGTGAGCCAAGGACCGCCCCGCAGCGTCCCCTGACCGCCGGGCAGCCCGAGCAGCATCGAAATCAGCGCGAGGACCAGCACCACCCCGATCGCCAGTGCCGTCCCGCCGATCACGCCGGACATGCCGGGCAGCTGCGCCGGTCCGGGCGTGGCCTCCGGCTGGAACCAGGCGAACAGCCCCGCCGCGACCAGCGCCACGCCCGCCGGGACCAGCAGCCAGATCAGCCAGCCGCCCAGCCGCTCGGCGAACGTGCCGTCGGCCGGCGCCGGCTGGCCCGGCTCGTCCATCGGCGGCGTGGTCAGGGCGTCCAGCGCGACGTAGCCGGCCCCGGCCGCCACCGTGGCCGCACCCAGCACGATCGCGATCCAGCCCAGCGCGGCCAGATGCGTGAACCCGGTCAGCGCCCCGGTCGTCACGCCCAGCACGATCGCCAGGAATCCCAGCACCACCGCCAGATGCAGCCAGCTGAGCGCACGGACGCTGCTCTCGCCGTCCCAGAACTCGTCATCGGCCAGCCCGCCCGGCAGCGCGGCCGCGGTCACCAGCCTGGCCTTCGGCGTGTGCGGGGCGTTGACGTTATACGGCGGCCGCACGTGCTCGTACCGCCAGGTCCGGCTGGCCAGCCAGGCCAGCGCCAGCACGAGCAGCGCCGGCACCAGCACACCCAGCGCGACCTGCCGCGACGGGTGGTCCTTGACGTAGTACAAGCCCAGCGGGGCCAGCCACCACTGAGTCAGGGCGACCCCGGCCCGGGGTGCCTGGTAGGCGATCACGTCCGCGCTGATCATCACCGCGATCAGCGCCGCGTTCACCGTCAGCGCCAGCCCGCCGAGCCCGGCCGCCAGCCGGTGCAGCCGGAACCGCCAGGCCGAGGCGCGCGTGCTGGCCGAGCACATCCACCCCGCCAGGTTCGCGAACAGGAACGGCAGCAGCGCCAGCCACAGCACCCGCACCTTGCTGCGCGAGGTCAGCCCGCCCCACGAGTAGACCTCCACGTGCCGGTCCACGTCGGGCTCGCCGGGATCGACGTGGTGATCCGAGCTGCGGTAAAAGCCCGCTATCGCGTCCCCGCTGACCAGCTCGGGCGCCAGGTCGCCGAGGATCGCGTCCGCCGGCGACCCGCCCACCCCGTGCACCCGCAGCTCGGTCACCCCGCCGAGATCGGCTTGGGCGGCGAGCTGCACGCTCGGCAGCGCCACCGAATGCTTGGGAACAGGCATATCCGACCTCCACGCCGAGGGTCGTCATACTAGCCAGGCACTAAGCCGGAGTCCCGGTGCTTCCTGGTTGATACATTGAACCCCTTTTCATACTCCGATTTCACGGATCACTGGGGCGCGAGCCCAGAAGCTCAGGTAGCTCCGGTGCAGCCAGTCATCGACCCAGGGCCGGTCCGGCTGATCCGCGATGGCGGGGCTGTCCCGCAGCTGGGCCAGCCGGGCCTCGGCGTCCGAGATGGCGTCCAGGACCTCGGCGAGGGGCCGCTCGCCACGGCGGATCGAGCGCAGGTATGCGCGATGCGGTTCGGGGACAGGCAGCGTGATGCGACCGGTGGTAAGCAGCTCTATGCCCTGCAGCCCGAGCCGCAGGGCGTGCATGGCGTACTTGGTGTCATACCCGTGGACGGCCACTAGTTCCGGCCGGTTGGTGTGCGCGCCGGCCTGCCCGGTCATCGCCGCCCTCTGCCCCTTCAGGTAGCCCAGGTACCGGCCGGCGGCCAGGCGGGAGACGAACCGGTGCGCGTTGGCGGCCAGCTCGGCGCCGGCCTCGTCACGGAAGACGACCTCCTGGTCGGGGACGAACAGCACCAGAAGTACGGTCGGATTCCCGGCCAGGGCCAGCCGCGCCCGCTTGCGCGCGGAGTAGATGATGACATCAAGGTCACCGGCACCCGACCGGTTCGCCAGGCCGCCCTGCCTGTCCCACGCGGTGTGCCGTTCATACTGCTCGAACCGCACCGACGGGCCCTGGCCGGCGATACGGTTCGGGACGCGGGCCAGCCCGGTGACGAACTGCGGAGGCTCCAGGCACAGGCCCATCTCATCCCGGTCGTCCTGTCCGGTGATCGAGGTGCCGTGCACCCCGGACCCGACCTGCACCCGCAAGATCATGCCCTGCTCGGCGATCGCGCGGGCCTCCTCGGAGGAATGCGGATGGGTGAAGCCGGCCGGCAGCAGGGTCGAGCCGGCCACCGGCCGGGGCGTCGTGGCGGACACCGTCCAGTTCTTGCCGCCCGGGTCGGCCAAGTCACGCCGTTTTAGCTGATGCGATCCCCGCCGTCGGCCACCCGGCCATCCTCCGGCATTACGCTCAGCGACGCGGCTCGTTGCCCCGTTGAAGCATCGAGGCAATGTCGTCAACCGCGTCGAGCTTCCCGGCGGCCACGTCGATGACAAGGTCGTAAGCGGCGTCGTTGGTGAGCGTCAAGCGGCGTCCGTTGAGGCCGTAGAAAGCGATGACCGCGGCTAGCGCGAGCCTCTTGCTGCCATCGAGCAGGGCATGATTCCGTCGGTCCAGGCGCAGTCAATCCTGCTCCGCTCGCTTGCAGCATGCGGGTTATCCCGAGGACGGCGCCTCAGTGCCGCCGAGAAGGATAACCGGCAGGGCCCCGGGCCGGATCGGCGCATCACCAGTCCCTGCTTTCACGGCGCTGGTTATCGTGGATCGCTACCTGCGTTTTCCGGGGGGTAACTCTCCACAATGATGTGATCTTGCCCGGAGGACCGGCAAAATCTGCAGATTAATGATCTACGGGTCCGATGCGGCCCGATGTCACATCGAGCCGCCCGACGAATGCGCTTGAGGGCTGGACGTTCTGCAAGGCAAGGGGCTTGTGTGACAGAAGGGCACTGTGGTGTATGCGGCGAGGCCGGCGCAGGCCCTGCAGTCGGCGGGCTGCGGACCTCGGCCACGGGGCCGAGCGTGGCGCGGGGCCGAGCGGGGCGCGGGACCGAGCGGGGCGCGGGGCCTTGCCCAGCGCCGGTTCTAGCCGCACGGGTCAATGTGGATCTTGGTGCCGGCCCCGGTACTGAGCTTCCCGGCCAGCGCCTCGGCGGCCTGCTCCAGGCCGACTGTCACCTGGGCGATGGGCGCCGGGTCCACCCGGCCGCCGGTGTAGTACTCGATCGCTGGCGCGAGCCCGGCCGACGCGCCGAGGATGCCCACCGCGGTCAGGTCGCCCAGCACGAGATCGCGGCTGTCGATCGGGCTCGGCACGCCCGCGATGCCGATGTAGACGATCCGCCCGCCCGGCTCGGTCCGGGCCAGCGCGGCCGCGGGCATCCGCGGGTCGTCGGTGCAGTCGATCACCGCGTCGTACATCCCGGGCGGCGGGTCATCGGCCGTCCAGTACCCGGCGGCGCCGAACACCGCGGCCAGGTGCTCGCGATCCCGGTCGCGCGCCAGCGCCCAGACATCCACCTCGGCGCCCATCGCCGTGGCGAACGCCGTGGCGAGCAGGCCGATGGTGCCCGGCCCGCAGACCAGGATCCGCGTCCCCGGGCCGGCCTGGGCGGCCGAAGCGGCCCGCCATCCGTTGCCGCCGGGCTCGACCAGTGCCCCGGCCCGGTCGTCGATGGGGTCCGGCAGCCGGTACAGGCTGGACGCGCGCGCCGGCAGCTTCTCCGCCAGCCCGCCCGGCCAGCCCATGATGCCGACCTCCCGGCGGTCCGCGCAGACGTTCCCCCGCCCGGCCGCGCACCGCGGGCACCGCCCGCAGCCGAGCATGGTGTCGCCCGTCACCCGGGCGCCCAGCCAGCCAGGATCCACCCCGTCGCCGAGCGCGGTCACAACGCCGCACCACTCGTGGCCCGGGCGGATCGGGAAGCCGATCTTGCCCTGGGCGAAGTAGGCCAGCTGCCCGGTGAACAGCTCGACGTCGGTCCCGCAGATCCCGGCCCGGCGGACGTCGACCACGACCTGCCCCGCCCCCGGCACCGGCTCCTCGACATCCTCCACCCGCGCCACCCCGGGCCCGGTGATCACCAGCGCACGCATATACCAAAGGTTGCCACCACCTGGCCGTCTCCCCGCCCTGATTGCATTCTCCCGGCGGGCCGAAACGACCCTAGCTCGCGACTAGGGGCTCTTCCTCGGGGACCGGAACGTCCCGGGCGCCGGCCAGCACGCGGAGCGCGTCCGGCGGCAGGTACGCGTGCACGGGAGTGCCCGGGGCCAGGTCGGCGCGCTCGCCGTCGTTCTGCGTCAGCGCCTGCAGCAGCATGCCCGGCGCCAGCCGGATCATCACCTGGGTGGCCGCGCCGAGGAACACCACGCGCTCCACCATGCCGGGCACGCGGTTCTCGCCCGCCGAACCATGGTCCTCGATCCGCACCCGCTCCGGCCTGATCACCGCGTGCGCGGGTCCCCGCACGGTCGCCTCGCACCGGCGCGAGGTCAGCGTCCAGTCGCCGAGCCGCAGCATGCCCTCGGTGCCGGGCGTGAGGACCTCGATCTCCATCAGGTTGGCCGCGCCGAGGAAGTCGGCCACGTAGGTGTCCGCGGGCTCCTCGTAGACCTGGCGCGGGGTGCCGATCTGCGCGATCTTGCCCGCGTTCATCACGGCCAGCCGGTCGGACATGGTCAGCGCCTCCTCCTGGTCGTGGGTGACGTAGAGGAAGGTGATGCCGACCCGTTCCTGCAGCGCCTTCAGCTCGACCTTGAGCGAGCGGCGCAGCTTCGCGTCGAGCGCGCCGAGCGGCTCGTCGAGCAGCAGCACGGCCGGGTTGAGCACGAGCGCGCGGGCCAGGGCGACCCGCTGCTGCTGTCCGCCGGACAGCTGGCCCGGGCGCCGCTTGGCGAAGTCGCTCATCCGCACCAGGTCGAGGGAGTCGTTCACGCGGCGCTTGAGGTCGGCCTTGGTGACGCCCCGGTGCCGGAGCCCGAACGCCACGTTGTCGAACACGTCGAGGAACGGGAACAGCGCGTAGCTCTGGAACACGGTGTTGACGTTGCGCCGGTGCGGCGGCACGCCCGACACGTCCGCGCCGTCGAGCAGGATGCGGCCGGAGGTCGGCTGCTCGAACCCGGCGATCAGCCGCAGGGTGGTGGTCTTGCCGCAGCCCGAGGGGCCGAGCAGGGAGAAGAACTCGCCGCTGGCCACGGTCAGGTCGATGTTGTCGACCGCGATCTCGTTGAACCTCTTGGTCAGCCCGGACAGCTGGATAGATCCTCCGGCCACGGCACCTCCTCGGCTATGAACCGCGCTTGCGCGCCCGCTTCGGGGCAGGCTTCCAGTCGAAACCTAGCTGACTGGACGCGAACCGCATCGCGAGATCGTACGTGCGCTGCGGCGGCACCGCCGGGTCCTCCAGCGCGATCTGCACCGCTAGCCCGTCGAGCAGGGCGGACAGCGTGATCGTGAAGTCGTCCGCGTCCACCGGCGCGAACTCGCCGGCCTCCTGGCCGGCCAGCACGATGGAGCGGATGGAGTCCCGCCACCGCTCGTCGGACTTCTCGCGCACCGCGGCCACGCCCTGGTTCCGCGGCGAGAGCGCCCACAGGTCCAGCCAGAGCAGCCAGTAGCTGCCCGGCTCGGGATCGGTGCCCGGCAGGCAGTTCATCGCGATGAGCTCGGATAGCCTCCCTGCCGCGGTCGGGATTTCCCCTGTCCGCCGCAGGTACTCGGCGTACCAGGAGTCCTCGGAGTACCTGATCGCCTCGGTCAGAAGCTGGTCGCGGGTCTTGAAGTAGTAGATGACCAGCGCCGGGCTCGTCCCGGTACGCTCGGCCACGTCGGCGATCCTGGTGTCGGCGTAGCCCCGCTCCACGATGACCTCGATCGCCGCCCGCAGCATCTGCTCGCGCCGCTGCTCGCCCGCCGCGTCCCGCGACCCCGCTGCGTCCCGCGACCCCGCCGCGTCCCGCGACCCCGCCGCGTCCCGCGACCCCGCCGCGTCCCGCGACCCGGCTCCCTCGGGCGACCCCCCCGCACGGTCCTTCATCCGATTCTCGCTCCAGCTAGTTCGGGACCGTCCCTCCGGGTCACGGTCTTGTGGGCAATCGTAGCAGCTTCTAGACTGAATGTTCAGTCAATCTTTCGGAGGGCCCGGTTATGGCAACGAAGGCAACCACGGCGGCCAGGACGAGCGTAGCCAAGGCGGGAACCGCGGCGAAGGCCGCGGCGGGCAAGACGGTCAAGGCAGCGCAGGCCGCCCGGGCGGCGAAAGCATCCCGGGCCTCCGGGCCCGCGGACTACGACGCGATCGTCGTCGGCGGCGGGCACAACGGCCTGGTCGCCGCGGCGTACCTGGCCCGCTCGGGCGCGCGGACCCTCGTGCTCGAGGCAAGAAACAAGACCGGCGGCGCCGCCACCACAGAAGCTCCCTGGCCCGACGCCCCCGACTTCAGGGTCACCCGCCTGTCCTACGTGATGTCGCTGCTGCCGCCGACCATCATCAACGATCTCCAGCTGGAACGGCACGGCTACAAGATCTTCCCGATGGGCCCGTACTACCAGGCCTTCCCCGAGGGCGGCTCGATCAAGCTGTACGCCGACGACGCCAAGCGCAATTACGCCGAGGTCTCGAAGTGGTCCACGAAGGACGCCGACGCCATGCCGCGCTGGGACGCCTGGCTGGCTGGCCTGGCCGACGTCCTGGGCCCGCTGCTGCTCACCGTGCCGCCGAACCTCGGCTCGCGCAAGCCCCGTGACCTGGAGCAGACGCTCCGGCTGGCCTGGCGCCACCGCGGGCTCGACGTGCGCACGATCGCCGACGTGACCCGGCTCATGACCATGTCGATCGCCGATCTGCTCGACGACTGGTTCGAGTCCCCGCAGGTCAAGGGCGCACTCGCGGTCAACGGCGTGATCGGGACCTGGGCCGGGCCCTACGAGCCAGGCACCGCGTACGTGATGGCGCACCACTCGATCGGCGACGTCGGCGACGGTCACCTGGGCAACTGGGGGTTCCAGGAGGGCGGCATGGGCGCGGTGGCCGACGCCATCGCGAATGCCGCCCGCGAGGCCGGCGCCGAGATCCGGGTCAGCTCACCGGTCCGGCAGATCCTGGTGAAGGACGGCCGGGCCGCCGGGGTCATCCTGGAGAACGGGCAGCAGCTCACCGCGAAGGTCGTGGTCACCTCGCTGCACCCGCGCACCGCGTTCCTCGACCACGTGGGCCGGGACAACCTGCCCGGCGACTTCGTCCAGGACATCGAGCACTGGAAGACCCGCAGCGGCGTCGTGAAGATCAACCTGGCGCTGGCCGAACTCCCCGACTTCACCGCCGACCCCGGTACGAACCTGCAGGAACACCACACGGGTTCGGTGGAGATGGCGCCGACCATGCCATACATCGAGCGCGCCTTCACCGACGCACGCGAGGGCCGGCCCGCCGTGAAACCCTTCAGCGACGGCGTCATCCCGACCGCCTTCGACACGACGTTGGTCCCGGAGGGCTACCACATCATGTCGCTGTTCACCCAGTGGGTGCCGTCCGACTGGAACCAGGCCCCGCATACCGAGGAGCTGCAGGCCTACGCGGACCGCATGATCGACTGCTACAACGAGGTGGCGCCGAACTTCAAGAGCTCGATCCTGCACGCCGACATCGTGGGCCCGTACCAGATGGAGCACGAGTACGGCCTGGTCGGCGGCAACATCTTCCACGGGGAGCTGTCCCTGGAGCAGCTGTTCCACATGCGCCCCGCGCCCGGGTTCGCCGACTACCGCACCCCGGTGCCCGGCCTGTACTACGCCAGCTCGGCCACCCACGCGGGCGGCGGGGTCTGCGGCATCCCCGGCATGCAGGCGGCCCGGGCCGCGATCGCCGACCGCCGCACCGCCCTCAGGGGCTCCCGCCGCAGGTGACCGCGCCGTCCCAGGCCCGCACCGCCGCCCGGGGCGGTCAGGCCAACAGCGCGGTCACCGCGATGCTCGAGGCCCGGAGCGTGGCGCTGGTCGGGGCCAGCGCCCGCCCGGGCAGCCTCGGCGCGCGCATGATCGCCGAAATGGCCCGCAGCCCCTCGCGTCCGCGCACCTACCTGGTCAACCCGAGATACCCCGAGATCGGGGGAGTGCCCTGCCTGCCTGACCTCGCGTCCGTGCCAGAACCGGTCGACCTGGCCCTGCTCGCCGTGCCGGACTCCGCTCTCGAGGCCCAGCTCGACGCCGCGGCGCGCAACCAGGCCCGTTCGGCCGTTATCTTCGGCAACGCCTTCGACCCCCCTGGCCGCACCGGCCTGCGGTCCCGGCTGGCCGCGACCGCCCGGGACGCCGGCCTGGCCCTGTGCGGGGCCGCGTGCATGGGGTTCGTGAACGTCGCCCGCGGGCTGCGGGCCGTCGGCTACGTCGAGCCCGACCCGCTGCCGGCCGGGCCGGTCGCGCTGGTCACGCACTCGGGCTCGGTGTTCTCGGCGCTGCTGCGGACGCGCCGCGGGTTCGGCTTCACCGTGGCCGTCTCGTCCGGACAGGAGCTCGTCACGACCGCCGCCGACTACGCCGGGTACGCGCTGCAGCTTCCCGAGACGAAGGTCCTGGCCCTGGTCCTAGAGGCGATCAGGGACGGCGCCGGGCTGCGGGCGGTGCTGGCCGGCGCGCGGGCCGCGGACGTGCCGGTGGTGCTGCTCAGCGTGGGCGCGTCCGAGGCGGGTAAGGCGCTGGTGGCGGCCCACTCCGGCGCGCTGGCCGCGGCCGACGGCGCCTGGGAGGCCCTGGCCGGCGCCTACGGCCTGCACCGCGTCCGCGACCTGGCCGAACTCGCCGACACCCTCGAGCTGTTCGCTGTTGGCCGGGACGGGGCCGGCCGCCGCGCCGCTCCCGGCACCGGCCCGGGAATGGGCCCGGGAATGGGCATCGCCACCGTGCACGACTCGGGCCTGGAGCGCGCGCACGCCGCCGACCTGGCCGCCGAGATCGGCGTGCCGTTCGCCGCGCTCAGCCCGGCCACGGAGCAGCGGCTCGCCGCGGCGCTCGACCCGGGCCTGGCCCCGGCCAACCCGCTGGACGTGTGGGGCACGGGTCGCGACACCGAGCCGCTGTTCACCGAGTGCCTGGACGCGCTGGCCGCCGACCCGGCGGTGACCGCGGTCGCGCTGGCCGTGGACCTGGTGCCCGAGTTCGACGGCGACGAGTCCTACCAGCGCGCGGTCCTGGCCGCGGCCGCGGGCACGGCCAAGCCGGTCGCGGTGCTGGCCGGCCTGCCGTCGGCCGTCGATCAGGCCGCCGCGGCCCGGCTGCGCGCGGCCGGCGTGCCCGTCCTCGAGGGCACCCGCACCGGCCTGCTCGCGCTGCGCCACCTGCTGGATCACGCCCAGCCACCGCCGCTGCCGCCCGCCCCCGAACCTCCCGGCGCGGCCGCCGGGCGCTGGCGCCACCGGCTCGCCCCGGGCGGTGCCGAGCTGTTCGGCCTGCTCAGCGACTACGGCATCCGGGTGGTGCGGGCCCGCGCCGCCGCGTCCCGGGACGTGGCCCTGGCCGCCGCGCAGGAGATCGGCTACCCGGTCGTGATCAAGACCGCCGAGCCGGGCATCGCGCACAAGTCCGACGTCGGCGGGGTGCGCCTCGGCCTGGCCGGCCCGGCCGCGGCCGGCGCCGCCTACGACGACCTGGCCGCCCGCCTGGGCCCCCGGGTCCTGGTCTGCGAGACCGCCGCGCCCGGCACCGAACTGGCCCTCGGCCTGATCCGGGATCCCGCCGTGGGCCCGCTGCTGGTCGTCGCGGCCGGAGGGCTTTTCATAGAGATATTTACCGAACGGGCGGTGCTCCTTGCCCCGGTCACCCGTGCTGCCGCGCTGGCCGCGGTGCGCAGGCTCAGGATCGCCCCGGTGCTGGCCGGGAGCCGCGGCCAGCCCGCCGCTGACCTCGGCGCCATCGCCGACGCCGTCGCGGCGCTGTCCCGCCTGGCCTGCGACCTGGGCGACGCCATCGATGCCCTCGACATCAACCCCCTGATCTGCAGCCCCGCCGGCGCCATAGCCGCCGACGCCCTCCTAATCCCGCGCCCCCCTCACCCCTCCCCGCCTCACCCCACCCCGCCTCACCCCACCCCGCCTGTTTCATGATCGTGAACAGTTTGGGCCAAATAGCGACCAAAACTGTTCACGATCATGGTCTGTTGGCCTCGTTGGCCAGCCAGCCGCCGACCACGGCGGACATGAAGTCGGGCTGGTGGCGGTAGCCGAGGGAGGCGTAGAACGACTGGGCGTCGTCGGTCTGCAGTCCGACGTGCTGGCCCGGGACGCCCTCCATCAGCCGCCTGACCATGGCCGAGCCGATGCCCTGCCTGCGGTAGGCGGACATGGTCCAGACGTCGAGCAGGTAGGCGTTGCAGACGCCGTCCGAGAGCAGCCGGGCCATGCCGACCACCCGGTCGCCGTCGCGGGCGATGGCGACGTGCTGGGAGCGCTCGAACGAGGCCTGCAGCGCCCGCGGGGACCGGCCGTTGTCGAAGTCGTCGGCGGCCAGATCGGCCTTGGCCTGAGCCCAGTCGATCCCGTCCAGCGATCCGTCCACGTGCACCGTCATGTCCGGAGCCTAGCCTGCCGCCCGTTTACCGCTACGATCGCTGCGGACAACGCGGGTGGCGGGAAAGGCGTACTCCTATGGGCCTGATGAAACCGGTGAGATATGCGACGCTGGCCGCCCTAGCCGTACTGCTGGCTGCCTGCGGCTCCTCGGGGCCGGGCGGCACGGCCGTCTCGTCCAGTCCGGCCACCGCGGGCCCGGCCTCGGCGTCCGCGGTCGCCGCCTCGTTCGTGAGCATCGTGGAGCCGTTCGACCCCGGCCACCCGGCCCGGACCGAGCCCGCGCCGGCCGACTGCCGCAGCCAGTCCAGCACGCTGGCCGTGGAGCGGTGCTTCCAGACCAAGACCGAGAACGTGGACGCCCAGATCGACGTCGCGCAGTTCGCCAGGTACTCAAGCGCGCCGGCCGCCGAACGCCGCACCATCTTGTCCCAGGACAGCGCGTGGCTGGCCGCGCGGGCGCCGGTGTGCGCGGCCGCGTTCAACACCGGCGGCACGATCGACGGGATCAGCGCCGCGGCCTGCCTGCTGGACGAGAGCAGCGCCCGGCTCGCCGCGGTCAAGGGCGTCACCCCGCCGGAGGCCAGGCTCAAGAGCACCGACAGCCAGGACCCGAACCAGCTGTCCTGGTACACCACGCCGGAAGGGTCCCGCATCGCCGAGATCAGCACCCAGGGCGACCAGACCGGCGGGGCGGTCGTGGCCTGGGTCATCGTCGGCGGGGCGAACGGGTTCGTGGTCAACCCCCGGCAGTTCTACTTCCAGGACGGATCGTTCACCGACCCCGGCGTCCCCCAGCCGCCGAACCCCGCCTACCACCGCGTCCCGACCGGTAAGAAGTACCAGTTCTCCATCGACTACTCCAAGCTATCCAAGGACCCGAACGGGAATTCCGGGGGCGGCGGCTACCAGTACGTGCCGGGTAACCCGGTCGCGGTCTGGGGCTAGCCCGCTCAGATGCCGTACCGGGCCCGGCCCTCGATGAGCCGCCGGGCGTTGCGCATGGCCAGCGCGATCACCGTCTCCATGGGGTTGATGCCGACCGGGCCGGGGAACACGCTGGCGTCGGCCACGACCAGGCCGGGCACGCCGTGGAACTCGCCGAAGCTGCCCGTCACGCCGCGCCGCGGGTTCTCGCTCATCCGCGCCGTGCCCATCAGGTGGATGGAGAACGGCTGCAGGGACCGTTTGGCCACCGGACGGGCCAGCAGCCGGCGCAGCTCGCCCGGGTCGCGGACCACGGGGGCGCCCTCGAAGGGCAGCAGCACCCGCCGCGCCCCGGCCGCGAACAGCGCCTCGGCGGTGAGACCGGCGCCCCGCGTCATCCGGGCCGCGTCATGGTCGGTGAGCTGGTAGAACACCTGCGGCCCCAGGCCGGGCAGGTGCCGGACCCGGCCGGTCCCCGTGTCGGAGACCAGCGGCCCCGCGGTGACGATGCGGTTGTATCCGGCCATCAGCTCGCCCAGCTCGCGGCCGTAGGCCGGCAAGATCCCGGCCAGCATCGGGGGAGTGAGGTTGGTCGCGGTCAGCAGCAGCCCTTCCGCCATGAACTCGCGCACCTGGAAGGCCTGGTGAACGCCCTGCCAGCCGCGGACGTCCTCGTCGAAGACCGCGGTCACCACCGCGTTCGGGTGCACCGACAGGTTCCGGCCAAGCTGCCCCGACGCCGACCGCAGGCCGGAGCGCACGAGCAGGGACGGCGTCTGGATCGCGCCGCACGCCACGACCACGGCCCGGGCGCGCACCGTCAGCCGCGGGCCCCGGCGGCCGCCCGGCCGGACCACGTGGCCGGTCACCCCGGTCACGGCGGCGCCGGACCGGGTGATCCGGTCCACCCGGCAGTCGGCGAACAGCCGGGCGCCCAGCGCCAGGGCGCGCGGCACGCTGGTCACCAGCATCGACTGCTTGGCGCCGGTCGGGCAGCCGTTGCTGCAGTTGCTGGTGCCGGCGCAGTGCCGCTGGTTCCTGCGGTTCGGGACCACGGCCCAGCCCCTGGCCTCGGCGCCGCCCTTGAACAGCCGGGAGTCCCGCCCGACCGTCTCCGGGTCCTGCGGGCCGACCGAGAGCCTGGCCTCGATCTCGTCGAAATAGGGGTCGAGGTCCGGCTCGCGGATGGCTCGCAGCCCCTCCTGCTCCGCCCACCGCTGGAGCACGCGGGCCGGAGTGCGCCACGACATGCCCCCGTTCACCACCGTCGACCCGCCGACACAGCGTCCCTCGGTGTACAGCACGGACGGCCGGCCGATCGCCATCCCGCCCCCGCCGTCCCGGTACAGCGTGCGCAGCGCCCGCCCGGTCGAGGCGGTGAACGACTCGGTCGGGTGATAGCCGCCCTCCTCGAGCACGATCACGTCCACCCCGGCCCCGGCCAGTTCCGCCGCCACCGTCGCCCCGCCGGCCCCCGACCCGATGATCACCGCCCCGCACTCCAGGCTCAGCTCGCCCGGCACGTCCTCCTGCGTCGTCAGCCCGTCCGGCGCCTTCATGGCTGTGTTCCGTAGGTTTCCAGGCGGCGCCGGGAAACGGCCGCGATGTAGGGCGCCGGGTCGTAGCCGATCTCCCGCTGTACCTCGGGCAGTTCGTAATAGCACATGGTGATCACGCTCTTGAGCCGCCGGATCAGCTCGGCCGCCGGGTCGTGCCGGGCCAGCAGCGCCCGGACGTACGCGCCGGCCACCCGGTCGTCGACCCGGGTGAACCGCCGGCCCCGGGCGCCCGGGTACAGCCGCGCGCCCTGGTCGAGCAGAATCAGGGCGGCGGCCATCGCCGTTCTGGCCGCGGGTGGCAGCGCGCCGAGCATCAGCCCGAGCTCGTCGAGCACCCGGTCCGCCCGCTGGCCCGCGCGGACCTCGGGCGGGCAGACGATCTCGGCGAACCGCCTGGCCGCCCGCCGGACCGGGACCCCAGAAGCCAATCGCGGTCCTCCGTTCCTTGTGGCGTAGGAACCTAGTGTGACGTACCCGAGGCCGGCGTCACCGGACTGACCGCTTGGAGAGGCCCATGAACGACGATTTCGCCACGATGCAGCTGCCGGACGCCCCGGACACCGCCGCACCGGACGGCTCGGACGTGCGGATCCTGCTGGCCCTCGCCCGCGGCTCGATGGCCCACTTCGAGCTGGCCGCCGGGCGCGTATCCCGGGCGGTGGCCCACCGCACCGTCGAGGAGATCTGGTACGTCCTCGGCGGTCAGGGCGACATGTGGCGGCGCCAGGGCGAGCGCGAGGAAACGGTGCCGCTCCAGACCGGGACCTGCCTGTCCATCCCCGCGGGCACGCATTTCCAGTTCCGCGCCGCCGCCGGCGGCCCGCTGGCCGTGGTCGGCGTGACGATGCCGCCCTGGCCGGGCCCGGAGGAGGCCTACGATGTCCCCGGCGCGTGGCCGCCCGGGCCTTGCCCGGCGCCGGCCGGCCGCGAAGAATAGCCTTCGCTGCGAGAGGTGGGTGGGCATGCAACCAGGGCATGGGCCGATGTGGCGGCCGCTGAAACGCCAGGACAGCCATGTGGCGGAACAGATGGTCCAGCGGGCGGCGGAGCTGGCCAAGGATTCTCACGCCCAGACCCGTTACGCCGCCGTGCTGGTCAGGGACGAGAGCCTGCTGTCGTGGGGCACCAACGGCGTGCCGTTTCCCGGGGAAGACCACTGCTACTGCAAGTTCGGGGAGACCGGTCACCACGACCAATGCCGGACCCACGCCGAGCAGCGGGCCATCACGCTGGCCCGCGAAGGCGACGGCTGGCGGATGCTGCAGGGATCGAAGCTGATCTACGTACGGCTCGAGGCGGACGACTCGGTCCGGCTGGACAAGCCGCACTTCTGTGCCCGGTGCAGTCGTCTCGCGCTGTCGCTCGGCGTGGCGGAGTGGATCTTCGCCCTGTCCGAAGGGCTGGTCGGATACGCCTCGGCGGACTACGACCAGATCGCCAGGCTCACCTGGTAGCCGGAGGCGGGCGGCGCCCGGGGAAGGCGGACACTGGGTAGATGCGGTATCTGAGCCAGGAAACCACCAAAAGGATCTCCCGGATCGGGCTGGGCACATGGCAGTTCGGCTCCCGGGAGTGGGGATACGGGCAGTCGTACGCGGCGCAGGAGGCGCACGCCATCGTGCGCCGGGCGGTGGAACTCGGTGTGACCTTGTTCGACACCGCCGAGATCTACGGCTTCGGGCGCAGCGAGCGGATCCTCGGCGAGGCGCTGGGGGAGGACCGGGAGTCGGTCTTCCTGGCTACGAAGATCTTCCCCGTGCTGCCGGTCGCCCCGGTCGTCGAGCAGCGCGCGGTGGCCAGCGCGAACCGGCTCGGCGTCCGCCGGCTCGACCTGTACCAGGTGCACCAGGCCCATCCGGTGATCAGGGACGGGACGATCATGCGCGGCATGCGGGCGCTGCAGCGGGTCGGGCTGGTCGGCGACGTCGGCGTCAGCAACTACTCGCTGGCCCGCTGGCGCGCCGCCGAGCACGCGCTGGGCGGCCGGGTGCTGAGCAACCAGGTCCGCTACAGCCTCGTCGACCGGTCAGCCGAACGGGACCTGCTGCCGTTCGCCGAATCGACCGGCCATCTGGTGATCGCCTACAGCCCGCTGGCCCAGGGGCTGCTCTCCGGCACGTACCACCGGGACCGGCGGCCGGCCAACCGCGTCCGGGCCGCCAGCCCGCTGTTCCTGCCCGAGAACCTCGACCGGGCCGGCAACCTGATCGCGACCCTGCGCCAGGTGGCGGACGCGCACTCCGCCACGCCCGCGCAGATCGCCCTGGCCTGGGTCATCCACCGGCCCGCCGTGGTCGCCATCCCGGGTGCGTCGAGCGTGGGGCAGGTCGAGAGCAACGTCGCCGCCGCCGACATCGACCTGACCGAGGACGAGTACCAGGCGCTGCACGAGGCGGCGACCCGGTTCCGCCCGGTCACCGGTCCGGCCGTCCTGCCCGGGCTGCTCAGGACCCGCGCGCGCCGCGGGTTAGGCTGACCAGGTGACCGGTACCGACGCCATCGTCGAGCGCATCTTGACCAGTTACGACACCATCACCGTGGTCGGCGCCAGCCGCGCCGGGCACAAGGCGGCACACTCGGTGCCCGCGCATATGCAGCGGCACGGCTGGCGCATCATCCCGGTCAACCCGCACGCCGACAAGATCCTCGGCGAGCAGGTCTACCGCAGGCTCGCCGACGTCCCCGGGCAGGTGGGCCTGGTCGAGGTGTTCCGCCCCTCGGAGCAGACGCCCGACATCGCCCGCCAGGCGGTCGCGGCGGGTGCCACCGCCCTGTGGCTGCAGCTGGGCATCGCCTCGGCCGAGGCACGAGCCATCGCCGAGGGCGCCGGGCTGCTCTACGTGGAGGACCGCTGCATGCTCGTCGAGCAGCGCCGCCTCAACCTCCAGGCCCCGGCCCGTCGCTGACGCCCGGTCACAGGGCGCGGCCCGGCGCGTTTCCGCGGAAACGCCGGAATGTCGGCGAGGGTCCGTACGCTGCGGTCGTGGCTAATTTCGCGGTGAGGCTGGTACACGGCCCCGGCTGGGATCCCTCGCGCCCGATCCGGGAGCAGGACGGCTGGGACGCGCACGCGGCGTTCATGGACGGGCTCGTCGATGACGGCTTCATTATCCTCGGCGGCCCGGTCGGCGGCGGCGAGGAGACCCTGCACGTGGTCGAGGCGGCGGACGAGGACGAGATCCGGGCGCGCCTGGCCGGCGATCCCTGGGCGTCGGCCGGGCTGCTTCAGGTCGGCCGGATCGAGCCCTGGAGGCTCTGGCTCGACGGCCGCGCCGGGGACCGGGTAGCGTTCCGGCACCGGTAATGCGGCGGTAAAGGACGATGCGACATGGGCCCTGAAGAGTTCCGGGCAGCCGGTCACGAGCTGATCGACTGGATTGCCGACTACCGTGCCCGGATTCCGCAACTCCCGGTTCAGGCGCGGGTGGGACCGGGTGAGGTGGCGGGCAAGCTGCCGGATCAGGCGCCCGAGGAGGCCGAGCCGTTCAGCCGGGTACTGGCCGACCTCGACGACATCGTCGTCCCGGGCGTGACCCAGGTTCAGCACCCCCGCTACTTCGGCTGGTTTCCGTCCAACGCGTCCCTCGCCTCGGTGCTGGGCGACCTGGCCACGTCCGGGCTCGGAGCGCTGGGGATCACATGGCAGTCCGCTCCCGCGCTGACCGAGGTCGAGGAGGTCATGGTCGAGTGGCTGCGCGAGCTGACGGCGCTGCCCGAGTCCTGGAAGGGCGTCATTCAGGACACGGCTTCCACTGCGTGCCTCGTCGCCTTGCTCGCGGCCCGCGAGCGCGTGACGGATTACTCAGAGGTACGCGGCGGACTACAGGCGCAGAGCGCGCCGATGACGGTCTACACCACCGAGCACGCGCACTCCTCGATCCCCAAAGCGGTCGCCCTGGCCGGCTACGGCCGGGACAATCTGAGGTTCGTCGACGTCAACCCGGTCACGTACGCCATGCGGCCCGAAGCGCTGGCTTCGGTCCTGGAGGCTGACGTGGCGGCCGGCCGACGCCCGGCCGCCGTCGTGGTCAACGTCGGCACCACCGGAACCACGGCCGTCGACCCGCTCGCCCAGATCGTCCCGCTGGCCCGCCAGTACGGGATGTGGGTGCACGTCGACGCGGCCATGGCGGGCTCGGCGTTGCTTCTGCCGGAGATGCGCTGGCTGATCGACGGCGTCGAAGGCGCGGACTCGCTGACCTGGAACCCGCACAAGTGGCTCGGCACCGTGCTGGACTGCTCGCTGCTCTACGTCGCGGACCCGGGGCACCTGGTCCGGGTCATGTCGACCAACCCGTCCTATCTGCGCTCCACCGTGGATGGCGAGGTCACCCAGTACAAGGACTGGGGCATCCCGCTCGGCCGCCGGTTCCGGGCGCTCAAGCTGTGGTTCCACCTCCGGCTCGACGGGGTCGAGGCCATCCGCGCCAGGCTCCGGCGCGACCTGGACAACGCTAGGTGGCTCGCCGGCCAGGTGTCATCGACGCCCGGCTGGCGCGTCCTGGCCCCGGTCAACCTGCAGACCGTGGTGCTCAGGCACGAACCCGCCGGAGTCGTCACCGACACCGGCGCCGTGCTGGACGCCGACGCGCTGAACGCGCACACGCTCTCCTGGGTGGACTCGGTCAACGCCTCGGGCGCGGCTCTGCTGACGCCGTCCATGCTGGACGGCACGTGGTCGGTCCGGGTCTCGATCGGCGCCGAGCGGACCGAACGTCAGGACGTCGAGGAACTCTGGACCCTGCTGAAACAGGCCGTCCAAGGCAACTGACTAGCTCGCCACCAGCGACTCCGCTTCCTCGGGCGTGTGGTAGCGGGTCCCGACCTGAGCCGCCTTCGCGGGATTCCGCCGCTGCCAGACCGCGTAGTAGACAATGCCGATCGCGGTCCAGGCCAGGAAGATGTAGGGCAGCCAGGCGTAGGCGCCGGTGAGGGCGGGGAACAGGTGGCCGGGAATGGTCTGCGGCAGCCAGTTGGCCCAGAAGACGAAGACCATGATGGCGGCGCCGAGCAGGCCAAGTACCCAGGTCAGCGGGTCCCGCACACCGGCCCGGCGCAGGAAGACCGGGGCGCCGACGCCGACCAGCGCGTACCCGAGCATGAAGCCGAAGGTCGCGACCGTGCCGACCCACCCGGTGGCGTTCACCGCAGACTCGTTGATGATGGTGGTCACGATCGGGACCGCGATCATGGGCACCGCGGCGACGGCGATCGCGATGTGCGGCGTGCTCCGGACGCGGTGCACGCTGCTCATGGTCGAGTGGCCCATGCCGTCGCGCGCCATCGAGTAGATCAGCCGGGAGCCGGCGTTGATGCAGGCGAGCGTGCAGGCGAACATGCTGCCGACGATCCCGATGTCGAGGACGTAAGCGAAGCCACCGATTCCGGTGTCTGTGGCCAGGTCGGGTAGCGGGGCGGTGCTGCCCAGGATGCCCCCCTTGACATTCTGGAAGCCGTAGATCTGGGAATAGGAGACGACGACGTAGAACAGGCCCACGATCAGGCAGCTCCAGAGGATGGCGCGGGGCACGTTCCTGAAGGAGTTTTTTGATTCGACGCCCAGGGAGCCTGCGCTCTCGAACCCGACGAACGCGAAGATCGCCAGCACCGTGCCGACCAGGATGCCGCCCGGCTTGACGCCCGCCAGCGTGAGCTGGTGGGTGTCGAAGACGCTGCCATTATGCACCCAGATGTTCACGCACAGGATGAGGATGATCGTTACCGAGATCGACTCGAGAATCAGTGACGTTCGGGCGGACAGGCCGATATCGAGGAACGCGACGCCCGCGGCGAGGAGCGTGTCCAGCAGGAAGAGCGCGACCAGGATCATCCTGTTGTCCGGGGCGCCGAGCCGGCTCAGGAGGTCGGAGCCGTAGATCGCGAACCCGTAGACGGTAGCCATGCCGGTGGCGAGGTAACCGAGTATCAGCCCCCAGCCGGCCGCGTGCCCGAAGCTCGGCCGCAGTGCCTTGCTCACCCACACGTAGAACGAGCCCGCCGAGTTGATGCGCCGGCCGAACTGTGCCGCGCAGTAACCGATGCACAGCAGGGCGAGCAGGGCGATGGTAAAGGACACCCACGTCCCGTTCCCGGCGCCGGCGAATACGAGCAGTGGCAGCAGCGCCATCGCCGCGCTGGGAGCCATGTTGGCCACCGACTGGGCCAGCACTTCCGGCAGGGACAGCCTGCCGTGCTTGAGATCGGGAGAGACGCTGGTGTCCGCGGTGAGTGCCGTCACTCCGCGATCGGCGGCTTCATCAGCATTTCCGGCCATTTTCTCGCTCCTAATCGTCGCCGCTAATTAGAGCCCCCGGGTTGTCATCCGTCGGTATCGAGTGTGAGGTGGCTGCTCAGGAATCCGTGTGGCAGTGTTCCGCGGGCGGTACGTCGAGGGCGGGGTTGCCGTCGAAGAAGCCGTCGGCCCTGAGCTGGAGCCCGGTCCGGGTGACCGGCGGCTGTGCCAGCGTGGCCGTGGTCGCCGTGGCGTGGCTCCTGACCGATCCGTTCGGTACTAAAATTCCGGAACCGGCCGGATGCCTGGGTGACCGGCTCAGGCGGCGCGGGCGGGGACGGAACGGGCGAGGAAGTCGGCGGGGTGCCGCCGGTGAACTCGCGGAAGTCGCGGATGAGGTGGGACTGGTCGGCGTAGCCGCCGTCGGCCGCGATGCGGTCCCAGCGGGCCGGCTCGCCGTCACCGAGCCCGCGCCAGACG
>Ga0066388_100000404_pt1 | contig 20118 bp, 17 predicted proteins | sample PanSoiMetaGPlot6_FD_64539 | JGI IMG/M metagenome (GOLD analysis project Ga0066388, IMG submission 64539) | Tropical forest soil microbial communities from Panama analyzed to predict greenhouse gas emissions - Panama Soil - Plot 6 (Hybrid Assembly) | ecosystem: Environmental > Terrestrial >... | reverse complement strand
ACGCCCATGATGTTGTAGTTCTTCACGACCATCTGGCTGCCGTAATAGCTCATTGTGAAGAGGGTCCCGCCGTTCTTCATCAGAGGCTCGGCGAGATGCGCCATGCGGATGAATGACCAGCAGGACACATCCATGGTGGTCAGGAAGCCTTCGCGCGGGACGTCCACCACGCGGCCGTGGAGGGCCTCCTTCGGTGAAAATGCAATCGAGTGGAGCAGAAAATCGAGCTCGCCCCATTCCTTCTCGACACGCTCAAACACAGCTTCCATCTGGCCAGGCTTGCTCACGTCCAGAGGCATCAGGATCGGCGCCTCGAGCTGGCGTGCCAAGGGTTCGACGTATTTCTTTGCCTTGTCGTTGAGATAGGTCACCGCGAGCTCCGCTCCCAGCGCGCGAAACGCCTTGGCGCAGCCCCAAGCGATCGACTGATCGTTGGCAATGCCGACGATGAGGCCTTTTTTGGGTTCGAGCAGCTTTGCTTTTGCAGTCGCTATCATCGGATCAACCTCATGCGTGTGGATGCACTTGCGACCGGACACGGCAGCTCATAGCGACATTTCGGGAATGTGGGCCGGCGTGACAAGCTCGGCATCGGTAGCCGCCACGACCTGTGCGGCGGAAACTCCGGGGCCGGTCTCCATGAGGGTTGCCCGGCCTTCGCAGAACCTGATGACCGCCAGCTCAGTAACCACCAAGTCCACAGGGCGTGTCGACGTGATGGGAAGCGTGCATGTCTTCACAATCTTGGACGCGCCCTTGGCGGCGTGCAGCATCGCTACGATGACGCGCTTCGCGCCGGAAACCAAATCCATGGCGCCACCCATCCCTGGCACCATCTTGTTGGGTATCGTCCAGTTGGCGAGCCGCCCGTATTGATCGACCTGCAGCCCGCCGAGAATTGTGAGGTCAAGATGGCCGCCGCGAATGAGACCGAAGGACATCGCGCTGTCGAACGTGCTGGCGCCGGGTAAGGCCGTGACCGGATGGCCGGCGGCGTCAGTCAGCGTCGGGTGCGCCATCCCTTCTTCAGGAACCGATCCGGTTCCGATCAATCCGTTCTCGGACTGAAAGTAGACATGCATTCCCGGCGGCAGATGATTGGCGACAAGCGTCGGAATGCCAATGCCCAGGTTCACGAGCATGCCAGGCGAGAGCTCCCTGGCAATCCGACGCGCAATGAGTGTCTGCGGTTCCATCTGCATCTCATGCGTTGGCGACGAGATAGTCGACAACCGGCGCCGGAGTCACAACATGATCGGGCGATATCACGCCGACGGGAACGATATTGTCAGCGCTGGCGATGACAGTCCCGGCGGCCATTGCGATTACCGGATTGAAGTTGCGGGCGGTCAGCGCGTAGCCCAAGTTGCCCGAGTAGTCGGCGATGAAGGCTTGGACCAGAGCGAAATCGGCACGCAGCGCGATTTCAAGGAGATAAGGCCGTCCCGCTACCTCGATCCGTTGCTTGCCGGCCTCGACTGACGTGCCGATGCCGGTCTGCGTCAGTATTCCGCCCAATCCATATCCGGCGGCGCGAATGCGTTCGATCAGCGTACCTTGCGGGACGAGCTCGACCTCCAATTCGCCCGCCATCATCTGCTGCTGCGTCTCGGGATTGAGGCCGATATGGCTCACGATGACCTTGCGCAGCAATTTGGCGTGGACGAGCTTGCCGATCCCTCTGTCCTGGGTCGCTGTATCGTTGGCAATGACGGTCAGGTCGCGCTTCTTCTGCCGCACGATCTCGTCAATGATCCGCTCGGGCGTGCCGACGCCCAGGAACCCCCCGATCATGACACTTGCACCGTCGGGGATCATCCGAACCGATTGATCGAGGGAGATTGTGCGCATATCGGCGTTGAGTCCTCGAAGATGGAGACGATCGCAGATTTGCCGCACAAGAACATCTTTGACGCTCTTACGAGGCTCGGTCAGCGCGCCTAATCGGTGCTATGCGGGCCCGCGACTAGGCTGGCGCGCTTGTCCGACGGGAATCCACTGAGCGCCATTTGGAGCTGCTTCGCCTCCCTCTCCATTCCAATCCAACGCAGCTTACGAATGAGCTTGACTACTTCGCAGGCCGCTCTTTGCTCCGGCGTCACATCCACAACCCTGTATCTAAGCTTGATCCTGTTCATTACAGCTCTCCCGCATCCGTCTGTCGTGTTTGATTCCTGGTTTGATTCCTTGTTTGATTCCTGGGTCGCGTGATGGACCCACTACGTGCTCCCATTCCCCTGCCCATTGGACAGCAAACTCAATGCTGCATTCGCAACTTTTTGGCTGTCGTCCATGAACTTGCGGCGATCCTCGTCAAACATCTGCGCGCACTTGGTCATCCAATCCTGGTAAATGGCCATGATGTCGGGTATGGACCGGGCGCTGGCCACCTTTGCGGCGAACTCGGAAGCAAGCCTCGTCTCCTCCATGGTGCGTGCAAGCCGATCGCGCTGAACGCGCTCAAATGTGTCGAGCAGCTCCTTGTGCACTTCCATCAGCGATTCGAAACGCTTGGCGCCGACCTGGAAGAATTCGTCGGTGCTTGTCGAGCTGATGCGTCCTGCCTGTGCCATCGCCTCATACTCCGGGTTGATGCACCCTGCTCGCGGCGTGCACGGCCGCAAATGTCACGGCGCAATACATGCTGTCCTCGCGCTTCCTCTTGATCGAGACAAATCAACCCCGCATTGTTTGAGGAGATAGGCGATTTCGTTGCGCGCATAGAACATGCGCGTCTTTACAGTGCTGCGCGGGATGCCGATGACCTCGGCGACCTCTTTGACTGATTTTTCGCGATAATAGACAAGATCGATGATCTCGCGATGCGACGGCGACAGCTTGTTCAGGCAAGCGGCGAGAATTGAGCTCTCCTGCAGCTTGCCCACGACAACCTCCGGATCATCCGCAGGGTCCGCAACAGAATCCGCAATGTGCTGGTCCAGACACTGGACCGGACGACGTTTCAACGCCGTCGCCACCAGATTGCGGGCGATCGCGAGCAGCCAAGTCGCAACCTCCGAGCGGCCTTCATATCGTCCGGCACGGCGCCATACTGCAAGAAACACCTCGTTCACAATATCCTGCGCTATGGCGTCGTCGTTGGTCAGACGCAAAGCGTATCGGTAGACGCGAACCTTATGTCGAACAAACAGCATTCGCATTGCGTGCCTATCGCCTCGTGCGACCATCAAGAGGAACGCGGCGTCCGAACATGGCTCCGAGGGGAGCTCAAGAGTGTATGAAGCTGCCGCGCTCGCCTGAATATCTTGCATCTCCCATCTCCCGCGCCTTAAGCCCATGCCTGCTGCGGAATTAACGGTGATGGATCAATCTTTTTCCATTGTACGCAAGGAAGCGCCGCATACCTGAATATATCGGAACGATATATCTTGGTTTAATCGACGATACTCCGCGCATGATCGAGGATCGCATAGGAGCCGATTTGGCGCCGCACGGGGCCTTCCAACCACTGCACTCGCGCATCGCGTCTATGCCGCCGGCCATTGAATGGGCCGACGGCGTGCGCGCGCGAGCAGGCGACGGAATGCTTGCTGGTCCTAAAGCATGATCCCGAAAAAGCCTGCCCCGGACTTGATCCGGGGCGAGAACCGGTTTTCGGAAAACGATCATGCTCAAACAAGACGCTAGACCATGATCCCGATTCAACTTGATCGGATCATGGTCTAGTGGTCGTTCTATTGCTGCTTGCCTAGCATGCCGTTTCTGTGTGGAAGCCCGAGGGCGTCGGCCATTCTCACCAAGTCGGCGAGTGACTGCGCACCGAGCTTCTTCATGATGTTATGACGGTGAACCTTCACGGTGACCTCGCTGATTCCGATTTCAGCGGCGACTTGCTTGTTCATCAGGCCGGCGGCTACCAGCGTCATCACTTCCTGCTCACGGTGGCTGAGCGCTTCAAATCGCGAACGGAGACTGTGCGCTCTCTTTTCATGCTCCCGTCGATGGCGATCGCGGTCGAGCGCGGCCCGCACGGCGTCCAGAAGATCCTGCTCCCGTATCGGCTTGGTGAGAAACTCAACTGCTCCCGCTTTCATCGCCTTGACCGACATGGGGATGTCGCCATGACCAGTAATAAAAATGATCGGAATATTGATTTGAACCTTGGCCAGCTCGGTTTGAAAATCGAGCCCGCTCAGTCCCGGCAAGCGGACGTCCAAGATCAGGCAACTGACTTGATCCGGTAACTTGCTTCGAAAGAGCTCCGGTGCGGACCCGTAAGCCTTGCTCTTCAAGTTGACGGATTGAAATAGGGCTCTCAATCCCTCGCGAACGTCGGGATCATCATCGACCACGATGACGACCGGATCGTCGTCGTTGGACCGATCGTGCAGAGCTGGTTCCATGGCGGTAATTGGAAGAATAGAATCGGGCCTCTCTTTGTGCCGGCCTGCCAGGTGGCAGTGAAAGCTATCAACGATGAAGCGCGCAGCTGCTATTGTCGAAACAGATTGGAACAATATCTCTTAGTTTAGACCGTCGAATGGACGGCACGCGCTGGAGAAATTCGAGGCAGATGCGGAATTGTTGTCGGAATTCAACGGTAGCGCCGCTTCAACAGTCAATGCTCAGTGTTGCGGCAGGGTTAGAACAAAACTTCAGATTAGAAGATGAAGAGTGACAGTCATTCGAGAGCGACAATACATCCGACCGGTTGATTAGAGAATCGATCGACTTCGCAAGGATGCCGTGCCTAGGAATTCCGCTAACGAAGTTTTCTTTGGCTGAGTAGTCACACCTTCGGCACGAGGTCCGGCACCGGGCCAGGCCGTCACGCTGGTTGTGCCGGTTTCCGTGTTTGTCTATGACGCTCTCAGCGCTGACCTGACGGCTCTGATCAAGGACGTCTCTTCGAATGGCTTACTCAAGAATGCAACCGCTCCGGCGTTCAGTGCACGTTCCCGAGCCCGCGCTCTTGGGTACGCCGTAACGAAGATGATCGGTGTTCTATAGCCTTCGCCCAGTAAGCGCTCCTGCAAGTCGAATCCACTCAGTCCCGGCATGTGCAGATCTGTGATCAGGCACGCGGTGTCGGCAACCTGACCGGATTCCAAGAACTCCTCTGCGGATGCGAAGGTGCGAGGTTTGTACCCCAATGATGTGACCAAATCACCGATCGCCTCTCTGACAAGAGAGTCATCGTCGACGATCGAGATCATGGAAGCGTTCATCAAATCAGCAACCCCACCGCACGACTATCTCATACGAGCGCGGGCGGTGGTTGGCAACAAGGTAGTCATGACAATAGGAAATCATGCGCTAATACCTTCGTTCAGTTCCGATGCGTCTTCCAGCGCGGAATTCCCAGACTGTCAGCCGTTCTGATCAGTTCGGCAAGCGACCGTGCGCCGAGCTTCTGCATGATATTGTGGCGATGAACCTTCACGGTCACTTCGCTAATTCCGATCTCAGCTGCGGCTTGCTTGTTCATCAAGCCCGCGGCCACCAATGTCATAACCTCGCGCTCGCGCGGGCTAAGCGAAGTGTATTTAGCACGCAGCGCTTGCAACGTCCTTTCATGTTCGCGCCTCGAACGATCGCGGTCGAGCGCAACTCGAACAGCATCCAAAAGGTCCTGCTCGCGGATCGGTTTCGTCAGGAATTCCACAGCCCCGGCTTTCATGGCTCTCACCGACATGGGAATGTCGCCATGACCTGTGATGAAAATGATTGGCATTCGGATTTGTTCCCTGGCGAGCTCGGCTTGGAAATCGAGCCCGCTGAGTCCAGGCAGTCGAACATCCAAGACCAGGCAACTCACTTCGTCCGCAAGCTTGCTCTGCAAGAGAGCTGTCGATGAACCAAAGACCTCGCTTCGCAGGCCGACAGATTGGAAAAGGTTTTGCAGTCCTTCACGAACATCCAGGTCGTCATCCACAATGTAGACGATCGGAGCAGCTTGAGATTGATCATGCATGGTTCTTATCCCCGTAGTTGTTTTAGATGCTAACCGGGAATGAGATCCATTCGGAGCCAATAGGATTAAGAAGATCCAAGTAACCCTAAGAGGCGTAATAACCTTAACGTTGCGCCGGCAGCGACACAGTACTGCGGGTGAAATCAAGTCGCGATTTTGAGGCGGGGCGGTATGGGCTCGTAGTAAGTAGTAAGAAGTCGCTCCATCACGCAGATAGCGCAGGAGATTCTCTGGAAATTCTGTTTGCGATTTCAGCTGAGGCTGCGGCGCAAGATGCCTAAACCAAAGCATAATGGGTCGTGCTGTTAGGACAGCGACAGCTTCCTTCCGGACAATGGCCAACACGCAAGTCAATGTCGTTAACTTCGTCTTCCGCACAGGAGGCGTCGTGCGCGCGGTGAGGTGAACGGCGCATTCGGCGGAACGCCAAGTCAGCTGATCCACGGCGACAACGACGCCCAGACGCGAGAGTGTTCCTGTTGGAGACGACGCGATGACAGAGACCGACAATCTGTCGGCGCTGGTGCCTAGCGCAAGGGCGGTGATGGAGCAGATTGCGCTCGTGGAGGCCGAGAAAGCCTCGGAAGAAATGCGCCGGCGCGCGAACGAAGAGGCGGAGAAGAAGGCATTGGTGGACCGCTTGAGCAAACCGTCCGGGCTGTCCGACGAGCAGGTGATGAAAAAGGCCGCCGCCATCATTGAGCGCGCGGCCAAGAATGGTCTGACCGAAGTTCAGATCTACCGCTTCCCCAATACGCTCTGCACAGATCGGGGACGCGCGATCAACCAACAGGAGCTTGGCTGGGAGGCTACGCTGACGGGAATCCCGAAGGAGATCTACCAATTTTGGGACCGGCGGCTGCGACCCCTCGGATATAAGCTGCGAATCCAAATTGTCGATTTCAGCGGTGGCGTTCCAGGCGATGTCGGCATTTCGCTGAAGTGGGGGTGAACGAAGGCAATCTTGATCGGGGCTGCGACACGAGTCGCGAACAGGGTGTGACGACAATGCCGGCGAGCCAGGATTCGAGCCGAGAGCTCACGTCAATTTTCGGGGTCTTTGCGCCCGCGCTTGAATATCTGGTCGATACCGCCCAGCGTAGCGTGCTGCTGCTGGACGTGATGCGCCAGCGCGGCAATCAGTATCACGAGCATCTGGCCAAGACCGCACCCCACGTCCTGGACTATCAAGCCGAGCTCGTCATCGATGGACGGACACTCCCGCGACCGGTCAATTATGCCCTAGTCCGGATCGTCCCGCCCAAGACGGTTGAGCTTGACCCGACGCGTCGCCCGTTCGTTGTTGTCGACCCGCGCGCCGGGCACGGCCCCGGCATCGGGGGATTCAAAGCCGACAGCGAGATCGGCGTAGCATTCAGGGCTGGCCATCCCTGCTACTTCGTCGGCTTCCTGCCCCAGCCCATGCCTGGTCAAACCATTGAGGATGTGGCCCGCGCAAAAGCCGTATTTCTCCAGAAGGTCATCGATCTGCATCCCGACGCCGACGGCAAGCCCTGTGTCATCGGGAATTGTCAGGCAGGGTGGGCGATCATGATGCTGGCAGCCATTCGGCCGGAATTGTTCGGGCCCATCATTGTTGCCGGGTCGCCGCTCTCCTACTGGGCGGGCGTACGCGGCAGCAATCCAATGCGCTACACGGGAGGCCTGGTGGGTGGCAGCTGGCTGGCTGCACTCGTGAGCGATCTCGGCCACGGAAAATTCGATGGGGCGTGGCTGGTACAGAATTTCGAGAATCTCAATCCGTCCAACACGCTCTGGACCAAGCAGTACAACCTTTACAGCAAGATTGACACGGAAGCGCCCCGCTATCTGGGCTTTGAGCGCTGGTGGGGCGGCCATGTGCATCTCAACGCCGAGGAGATCCAGTTCATTGTCGACGAGCTGTTCGTCGGCAACAATCTCGCAGCGGGGCGGATCCAGACGGGCGAGGGCACGACTTTGGACCTTCGCAACATTCGCTCGCCGATCGTCGTATTTTGCTCGAAGGGCGACAACGTTACGCCGCCGGCGCAGGCGCTTGGCTGGATTCTCGATCTTTATGAGGATGTCGACGAGATCCGCTCTTATGGGCAGACGATTGTCTACACGGTGCATGAAAGCGTTGGCCATCTCGGAATCTTCGTTTCCTCGGGCGTGGCGCGGAAAGAGCATGGCGAGTTCTCCAGCAACATCGATCTTATCGATACCCTTCCGCCGGGCCTGTATGAGGCGGTGTTCGAACGCAAGATCGAGGACACTGCCAGCCCGGATCTGGTGTTCGGCGATTGGGTGATGCGATGCGAGGCAAGGACGCTCGAGGACATTCGCAGATTGGGCGCAAACGATGCCGCGGACGATCGCTGTTTCGCGGCTGCAGCCAGAATCTCCGAGGTCAATCTCTCACTCTATCGCGCATTCGCGCAGCCGACGGTGCGCGCGCTGGGAAACGCGACTGCGGCGCAATGGATCGAGAAGCTCCACCCGCTGCGCTTGCAATATGAGTTGTTCTCCGATGCCAACCCATTGATGGGCGGTCTTGGCCACCTGAGCAAGTGGGTGCAGGAACATCGCAGTCGCGCGGCAACTGATAATCCGTTCGTCAGCCTCCAGGAGGCGATGTCCCGCCAGATCATCACGCAGCTGGACCTTTGGCGGGACGCCCGGGACGCATGGCTCGAACAGATGTTCTTTTCGGTCTATGGCTCACCGGCGGCGCAAGCCCTTGCCGGCGTGGATGCCGCGGCGACGCGGCCAATGCGGAGAGCGGGAAAGAGCCGGTTGCACAATGAGCTTCTGCAAGCCCGCATTGGCGAGCTCAAGTCGCGCATGCCGGTCGGAGGGTTGCGCGAGGCCATCATCCGGTCGCTTCTCTACATCGGCATGGCAAAGGGCGCGATGGACGAGCGCGGGTTTGAAATGGTGCGGCGCATTCGACGCAGTCACAGTGGAACGCCGCCCTTGTCGTTGCCTGCTTTCAAGTCCTTGGTTCGTGAACAATACCTGATGTTGTTGATCGATCCGGAAGCGGCCATTGCAGCCCTTCCCTCGATGTTGCCCGCGGATCGCGCAAAGCGTCTCGATGCCCTTGAACTTCTAAAGCAGGTTCTGAGCGCGAGCGGTGAAATCACTGGCGATGTCGCCGACAGACTGCGGCGAATTGATCGCTTGTTTCGCGCCGACCACGAGCTCAGCGCCACCACAGAAACCGCCGCCCTGCCAGCCGGCAAGAGCATCGAGAGAAGAAAGGCATCATAGCCCGGCATCAGAATGGCCATCCAGCCAATCGGAGAAATCCTCCATGGCAATCTCCCACGCCAGATCGCTTGAGACACCACAAAGCAAATACGATCACCTGCTCGCGCGCGCCAAGCAGGTCCCGCCTGCAAGAACGCTGGTTGTGCACCCCTGTGACGAGTCGTCGCTGCGCGGGGCAATAGAGGCTGCGGACGCGGGCATTATCGTTCCAACTCTTGTCGGCCCGGCCGCGCGCATTGGCGCTGTTGCTCGCGAGCATCATTTCGATATTGACCATTTCGAGATCGTGGACGCCGGCCATAGCGAGGCGGCCGCCGCCAAAGCGGTCCAGCTGGTCCATGAAGCGAAAGGCGAGCTGCTGATGAAGGGCAGCCTGCACACCGATGAGCTCATGCGAGCAGTCACCGCTTCCGGTACTGGTCTGCGAACGGCACGGCGGATCAGTCACGTCTTCATTGTGGACGTGCCGGGCCATCCGGAGCCGCTCTTCATCACCGATGCAGCCATCAACATCTTCCCTGATCTCGATGTTAAGCGGGACATCATCCAAAATGCGATTGACCTCTTCTCATTGGCCGGCCTGGGCAAGCCGAGAGTCGCGATCCTCTCTGCCGTTGAGACGGTAACGTCGAAGATCCCGTCGACAATCGAGGCCGCGGCCCTCTGCAAGATGGCCGATCGAGGACAGATTACCGATGGCATTCTTGATGGACCGCTTGCTTTCGACAACGCGGTCGACCCCGCGGCGGCAAAGATCAAGGGCATCAAATCGCAGGTTGCAGGGCGAGCGCAAATTCTCGTCGTCCCGGACTTGGAGGCCGGCAATATGCTCGCCAAGAATCTCATATTCCTTGCCAAGGCCGATTCGGCGGGAATCGTACTGGGCGCGCGCGTCCCGATCATTCTGACGTCCCGCGCTGATTCGGTCCGAAGCCGCATGGCATCGTGCGCAGCTGCCGTACTCTATGCCGATGCGCGCCGTCGCACGGCGGCGTTGCCGGCTGCGTGATGTGCCATGGACGCCGTTCTGGTGATCAATGCCGGCTCGTCGAGTGTAAAGTTTCAGATATTCGGGATAGATCGCGTCGCGAGCCTGGTTCGTCTGGTCAAGGGCCAGATGGATGGCATTGGCACACGGCCGCGGCTGCGTGCCGAAGGGGATGACCAAGCCATTCTCATCAACAGAGAATATCCGGGTCATGCCGTACCAGACGTTGCGGCCGCAATCCAAAAAACGGCAGGCTGGCTGCGCGAGCATCAAGGCTTCGACCTTGTCGCCACAGGTCATCGCGTTGTCCATGGCGGACCAGAATATGATCGGCCGGTTCTCCTTGATTGGGGCGTGCTGGAGCGGCTGGAGCGTTATGTGCCTCTGGCACCGCTGCATCAGCCCAACAACCTCGCGCCCATTCGTTCACTCCTTGCGAGCCGTCCGGAGCTGCCCCAGGTTGCCTGCTTTGATACGGCGTTCCATCGCGGCCATGCCGCGACTGCGGACCATTATGCGATTCCCGAGCAATTCCATGCTGAGGGGGTCCGTCGCTACGGGTTCCACGGTCTGTCATATGAGTATGTGGCCGACCGGCTCCGGGAGGTCGCGCCGGAAGCGGCGAAGCAGCGCGTCATCATTGCTCACCTCGGCAGTGGCGCTTCCATGTGCGCGCTCTCCAATTCCCGGAGCGTCGAGAGCACGATGGGCTTTACGGCGCTCGACGGGCTGCCGATGGGGACTCGACCCGGACAGATCGACCCCGGAGTTGTGCTCTATCTGATCTCAGAGAAGAACATGACTCACACGGAGGTCCAGGATCTCCTTTATCGCGGGAGCGGTCTCAAGGGCCTATCCGGCATCAGCAATGACCTGCGCGAGCTCGCCGATAGCAAGGATCCGCGCGCAACATTCGCGATTGACTATTTTGTGTACCGCGTTGGGCTGAGCGCGGGGATGTTGGCAGCCGCCCTCGGAGGACTTGATGCGTTTGTCTTTACCGCGGGCATCGGCGAAAATTCCGTCATGATGCGGTCCCGAATCTCGGAGAAGCTCAACTGGCTTGGTGCAAGGCTTGATCCGGCAGCCAACGCCGCGGGAAGGTGCTTGATCTCGGAGAAAGGAAGCCGGGTTGCGCTCTACGTCATTCCAACCGACGAAGAGCTGATGATCGCGCGGCATACGCTTGCAATGTTGTCAGCACGCGGCGGTCAATCGGCCCGACCCTCCCTCGCTCATGCGCTTGCCCATGATCGTCGGTGAGGAGCCGGCGCTCGCTGCAGAGCGAACCGGCAGAGTCAAGCCGAGCGGGCTAATGGAAGTCTTGTGACGACATCGTCGGAGTGCGCCTGCCTCGGCGCCTTGCCGGTCCAGCGCCTGAACGCGTGATTGAACGCACTTGTTTCACGATAGCCGAGAAGCCAGGCGACCTCGGAAATCGGCAGCGCCCGCTCCTGCAAGTAACGTTTGGCGAGATCGAATCGCAACTTGTCCAGCACTGTGCTGAATGTTGTGCCCTCGGACCCGAGCCGCCGGCCGAGCGTTCGCGGGCTGACACCGAGCTGTCGAGAAACCTCTGCGATGCGCGCTTGCCCATGCGGCAATAGCGGGGCAATGGCGTTTTCGACGTTCAGTCGCCATGCACGTGACTTCACCCTGCGGTGCGAAAGCGCTTCATCGCAGTACTTGGTCAGGAGCGAGTTGAGATATGGATCCGCGCTTGCAAGGGGTAGCTGCCCCGCGGCTCCAGGGTAAACGACCTCGTCGACGTCGCTGCCGAATGCGATGTCGCAACCAAACAGCGCCTTGAACTCGGAGGGTAATTCAATTCGCCGATGCACGAATTTGATCCCGCTCGGCAATAGGTGACGTCCGGTCAAGTGCCGACATCCTCGCACGACGGTTGTGATAAAGAACTCCATCTGGTGGCTATCGAGCGCCCGTGAAACGCCGACATACTCGAACGCTATCGACATATCTCTGCCCTGCCGAACCGTGATGTGCACTCCTTCATTGTGGATCATGCTGTATCTCGCTGCGCGCTGGAGTGCGTCGCCGAGGGTTTCCGAGGAGGCCTGCACGTAATACAACAGGCCCAGCTCGCGCAGCTCGAAGCTTTGGGCGAGACGAATCCCTAGAAAATCGTCGTGCAGCTCGTTTGCTACAAGATTGAGGAATCTGATCTGATTCCTGACCCCGATGCGAATGTCAGGATTCCTGATTTGCTGAACGGTCAATCCCGCCCGCTTGACCAGCGGCTCGACATCAGAACGAGCAGACGCTTGGACATAGGCTGCTCTTGCAATGCCGCCAGTGGCGGTCGGGAGCGTCGTGAGCCGCGCATCATCCATTTTGCCCATTCGATACCCCTTGGTTTAAGGATCGGTCGATTCAGCTGGCCTGCACAGTCAAGCAATTGGCCTCAGATGTCAGGACAATGTGTGCGCTTCCTCCTATATGCGCGCTACTGCGGGCTGGTGGGAGCGCAGAGAGAGAATTCCCTGAGCAATGGAGAGAGATGCTCTCATGTCAATCACCGTAGTACCGGAGATGTTTCCGATCAGGAATTTGGAATCACGAATATTGCAACTCTACGTCTGGGAGCTGATGGCGAAGAGGTTCGTTGATGGCTGCCGAACAGCTTCCGTCGTGCGGTACGGTGCGTATGAGGTTCGTCTCGTCGAGCCCTTACAGAATTTGGAACGCGATACCCTTCCGTTTTGGATCGAGTTATTTGATCATAAGAGCGGTGTTACGATCGATAGTTGCGGTGGCGATCTCGAGGAGGCGGCGGTTGGCGCAGAATCGCTGATTTCGCAAGCCAAGCTCTTACATCGGAACTCGACTGGCGTCTGGTCATGGCGGCGTAGCGGCAAACCTTGGAGTTGGTGGCGAACCTTGGCCTGGGATCCGAGTGAGTGCCTCTTCAGGAAAAGCCGCCGAAGCGTTCTGGCGCGCTGAGAGTGCGACGGTGAGGCCCGCGGCCTGAGCAGCGATCACCGTTGCTTCCCCTGCACGCATGACGCTTCTCCTATGCGAGGCACGATCCAATGCGATGTGACCCTAGCGTCGCGGCCTGAATGCTTTCCATTATGCGGACGGAAATGTCGCATGTCGAAACGTCTTACCGAGATGTATTTTGGTTTATGAAGCGCATCTCGGACGAAGCTGCAGAGTGATGATCGCGGGGACGTCGCCGGGCTCGGCCGAGGCGTTTCCAGGGAATGCCGGCCGGCGGCTCAATCGGGCGATGCTTCTTTACCGCGCTGGCGGCGCACGCGGCGGCGGCGCCGGAAGGTAGGCGGCCGGGCCGCTCAACTCGGGAAGAGGGAGGCGCTTTGCATCGCGGTTGGGCCGGTCCCAACGCTAGTCGTAGTCAAGACATTTTTGCCCCGTAGACGCTTATAGACAGAGGAGTCACAAGGCGCGCTCGGCGGTCGCCGGGCGAATCCGATGGGGGGTTGTGTGACGTGAAGCATTCGCTCCTGTGCGTCGGTTTTCTTGCAGGCCTCTTCCTGACGCTCGACGATACAGTGGCGGTCGAGACAGCAATTGACGATGCAACAATCGATCTCGTTGCGCCGGCGGGCTATTGTCCGCTGGACAAGAGCGACTGGCCGGAATCTCGCCTTATCGATTTCACATCCTCTGGGATCAAGAAACAGGGCGAACGGCTCGCCTATTTCGTCGATTGCGAGCGGGCCCGGTCTTGGCACGAAGGCGGCAGCAGCAAGAACGACGGGGATATTGTCGACTATCAAGCGTCACTGGAGCTCAGAAACCAGAACGTCACGGGCGCAATGCTGGAAGAGCTGTGCGCCACCCTTCACAAGGACGACGACACGACCAAAGGCTGGCTCGACATATTCCTGAATGCTTTCAAGAACGCTATCAAAGGGCGATACGGAGGAGAAGAGGACAGCACGCTCAGCTATGTCGTCCTCGGCTATGATGACCCAACTTGCTACATTTTCAGAGCATCCATGATGAGGAATCGTGAGCAATTTTACACAGTCAGTGCTTTGACAATTCTCAAGAGTAAGCTTGTCACAGTTCATGTTTCCAAGAAGTTCGGAAGCATGGACCTGCTGAAAGGGGAGGCTGAGGACGTGATCAAGCACTTGCTGGCAACGTCGCAAGAGACCACAAAGGCGCTCATTGCCGCCAATCACTAGCGGTTGTGCACCACTCTCCTGGTTCGGCTTGCAGATGTCTCGATCTTGAACGGCCATCGCTGATGCGGCTCCTCGCGCTCGCAATAGCTACGTTAATAGCAACGCTATTGGCGTGGCCGATCTTGATTGCTCTGAGAAGCGGACAAATTAATCTTCACGGGTGGATCATCAAGAGAAACCGCCGCCCGCTGATCTTCTGGCTCATTGTGGCATTCAACGTGCTGCTCGCGGCTGTCGTTATGGCCATAGGGTCCGGAATGTTACCGGGCCGCCCCTCGTGAGGCCGATTGGTCGCCGAGCCAGAAATGCCTCCCTCGGCTCATGACTGCGTGACAGGAAACGCATTTTTCGATAGCTTCAGCGCAATCCGTTCAATCGCTCACAGGTGGATCGCAATGTCACTATCGAATTCTGTTCGGGCTGGCTTGAGTGTCGGTCTGGTAATGTCTTTGGTCCTGCTTTCTGCGGACCGCATGGCCAGGGCTGATGACATTGTTGGTCGCCCGCCTGCCGGTCGCGACCTCACGATCGGCGAAGGCGCATTCCGTCACTTGCAGGCCTTGCAGGACATTGCCACCGCGAACGGCGGCAATCGTGCCGCAGGCACGGCCGGTTACGATCGGTCGGCGCAGTACGTGGCAGAGCGGTTGAAGGAGGCAGGCTACGCCGTTCGCTTTGAGGAATTCGAGTTCCCCTTCTTCGAGGAGACGTCGCCCCCGGTCCTCATCGCGAAGATGCCTGACGGCTCGCAGGAGCCGGCGTCCAAGGAGGCCGTGCGCACCTTGGCCAACTCCGGCTCGAGCGATGTGGAGGCTCGTCTACTTGCGGTGAATCTCGGGCTTGCCGCGGCAGCGCCGACAGCCTCGGTCAGCGGATGCGAAACGACCGACTTCCAGGCTTTCGAGCGCGGCGCCGTGGCGCTGATCCGGCGCGGGACATGCCAGTTCCAGGTCAAGGTTGACAACGCTGTCGCGGCGGGGGCTGTCGGCGTCGTCATCATGAATGAAGGCACTGAGAACCGTACCGACACCTTCTCCGGTGTTCTGAGCAAGGGTGCTGCCGTTCCCGTGGTCGGTGTCTCGTACGAGTTCGGCCGCGCGCTGGCGACCGGGGACGCTGGCCGCGTGCGCCTCGCGGTCAACGCTGTTCAGGGTACGCGCGCGACGCGGAACGTCGTGGCCGACGCCGGTTCCGACGACAAGGGGCCTTTGATCTTCGTCGGCGCGCACCTAGACAGCGTGCCCGAAGGCCCGGGGATGAACGACAACGGCAGCGGCTCGGCGGCGGTGCTCGAAGCCGCGCTGCGATTGGCGCAGGACCCCGCTCGCGGTCGCATGCGCTTTGCATTCTGGGGTGCAGAGGAGCGTGGCCTCATCGGCTCGCGCCACCACGTCGCCTCCTTGTCGGAGGACGAGCGCCGGCAGATCGCCGTCTATGTCAATCTCGACATGGTCGGCTCGCCCAATTTCGCCCGTTTCGTTCGCAGCTCCGCCGCAACGCCGGAAGGATTGGCTGCAATTGTGCGAGACGAATTCATTGCTGATTTCCGAGCACACGACTTGCCCTTCGAACAACGCACCGGCGGTCGATTTGGATCTGACGATGCCTCGTTTTCCCAAAAAGGCATTGCGACGGTGGGTCTTTATACGGGCGCAAGTGCGCAGAAGCCGGAAAGCGAAGCGAAGGTGTTCGGCGGCGAAGCCGGCCGCCCCTACGACCCTTGCTATCATCGTGCCTGTGACACGACCGCGAACATCAGCCGCGAGGTCCTGGAGCAGAACACTCGAGCACTCGTGCGCGCCCTTCGCGCCGCCATCGTGTCACGCGCGCAAAGCACATCTGTTCCCGCGACGGTCGATTTGCCGGGCCCCAAGCAATAGCAGGAACTGCGGAAAACGCGTTGGCGGGAAGGTCGGGGCGTCCGGAACTCGATGACGGACTTTGTCGTTTCCTCACGGCAATTTTCCGCAGGCGTTCTCCCATATTTCGCTCATCAACACCGCGCACAATCTCAGCCATTACGAAAAGCCGGCAGAAGAGCGCGCAAGATAGTGTGATCAAAATCGAGTCCGTTCGGGCGCAACAACTAGTTCGAGCTGATGCCGGCCGCCCTGGCGGCCTGTTTCCAGTCCGCGATGTTTTGCTCCAGGAATGCGCGAAATTCTTCCGGCATGCTTGAAGCAGGCACATATCCGCCGGCCTGTAGCGCAGTCTTGTATTTGGGATCCTCGCCCGCCCGCTTGAGTGCATTGCTGAGAACCATGATGACCGCGTCGGGCGTCCTGGCTGGCGCCAGCAGGCCTGCCCACGGCTCCGCGAGCCGGAATCCCGGCGCAATGCTTGATACGAGTGGCACCGAAGCAAGCTCGGCGAGCGGTGTCGAACCCGCATAGCCGATCATCTTCAAGTCTCCGCTCTGCACCTGGCCGATGACAGCGGCGAGCGTTGCGAACGTAAAATCGACCTCGCCGCGGGCGGTCGCGAGAACCGCCTCGGCGACGCCGGGATAGGGCACGTGCTTGAATGGTGCGCCGGCCTTCTCCGCGAACAGCGCTGCGACAAGGTGGAGCGTGTTTCCGATGCCGGGCGAGCCATAGTAGATCGGTGACGTCTTTCCAGCGGCGATCAGGTCCTGCATCGTTGTGTGCGAGGATTTCGCGCTCACGACCAGAACATAACCTGCGCTGCGCGCGCTGAAGCCGACCGGCTTGAAATCCCGCATCGGGTTGAAGCCCGGCTGCGACGTCGTGCTCTCGATGGTCGAAAAGCCGGTGCTCGCGCCAAGCAGCGTGTAACCGTCCGGTGCGGCACTCGCGACCGCGCGTGTCCCGATGATGCTGTTGGCACCCGGCCGATTCTCCACCCGAACGGATTGCTTGAGAATGTCCGCTAGAGCGGGCTGAAGGGCTCGAATCGCAAAGTCGGGGCCGCTTGCTGGTCCGAACGGGACGACGATGCGGACCGGCTCGGCAGGATACATCGCTGCGGGCTGCGCAACAGCCAGGTTCGCGGAGCCTGCATGCATGATGAGCGCGAGGAGTGCGAGCTGCTTGATCAACCGGAGTAGCGACGACACAACGCCATTCCTCGCTACACTGGCGCCTTGACGGGCGAATGCTGCTTCTCTCGCGCCTCGCGCTCGAACGGTGTCGACAGCACGTCGCCCGATATGGGTATGTCCCATATCTCCGCCTGGGTACCACGCAGGTGCTCCTGGAAGCGTGACTCGATCTCCTTGAGGTCCGCGATCCGTGCGCCCCTCAGCGAGAAACCTTGCGCAATGCTGGCAAAGTCGGGACGCCCAAACCGCACCAGGCGGTCTGAGACTTGGTCCATCCGCAGCTTGTGGACCTCCGATCCATAGGCGCCGTCGTTCAACGCGACGATCAGCATTTGAATGCCGTGGCGCGCGATGGTTTCGAGCTCCTGGATGTGCATGATCAGGCTGCCGTCGCCGTCGATGAGCAGGACCTTGCGATCGTTGCGCGCCGCCGCGACGCCGATGGCGTGTGACAGGCCGGAGCCGATGGCGCCGAAGTGGCGAATGCTGGCGTACAATTCCGGTGGCCGGCCTTGTGTGTTCGTCGCGGTGAAATAGGCGCAATGCCCGCTGCCGCCGACCAGAAACCAGTCCTTCGGGACGATGCGATTGATCTCCTGGACGGCGCGGCGCGGATCGATCGTGCCATCCGGAAGCTTGTCCGGTATCGAAGCTTGCGACGTCAATCGGCTTGCGGTCTCCGGCGTCCGATAGCCGGTCTTCGTCGACTGGCCCAGGCTCTTGTTGAGTGCGGCAACGCCAAGCCGCGCATCGGCGCGCAAATGAAAATGTGCGACGGCGCGGTTGTGACGCACGGCGCGCGGATTGGCGTCGATCTGGACGACCCGAGCCTGTGGGAACAGCCGGCCAAAATGCGTGGTGAAGCCGGTCAAGCTTGCGCCGATCGCAATCACAAGGTCTGCCTTGGCAAACAGCTCCGTCGCCACGTCGCTCGACCATCCGCCGCCAATGCCGATCGAAAAGGGCTCTCCGTCGAACAGTCCTCGCGCCGGAAGCGTGGTGGCGAGGAGGGCGCCGGTGCGTTCGGCGAGCTCGATCACCTCAGCCCTGGCGTCGGCCAGCATCACGCCTCGTCCCGCGAGGATGATCGGCCGCTCCGCGGACGCGATCTGCTCCGCAATCGCGCGGACCGACTCGGCATCGGGTGGGCAGGGAGGATTGCGCGGAATGAACGCCGAAGACGGCACATAGCGCGGGATGTTGTGGATACGCGCGCGCTGCAAGTCGTCCGACACTCCGATCACCACCGGCCGGCGCTCGTATTGCGCAACGCTGAACGCCTCGCGCACCCGATCAAGGGCGTGGTTGACGCTCTGGATCTGGATGTACTCGACGCCGCAAGCGCGAACGAGCGGTGCCTGATCGATCTGCTGGATCGTCCATGCGGCCGTGGTGGGCGGTTCGCCGGCGAAAACGATGAGCGGAATGTCTCCTCTCGCCGCGGTCGTCAGCGCGGTCATGATCTGGGTGACGCCCGGACCGTGAGTGACCGATGCGACACCGACGCGGCCCGTGACATGGGCGTAGGCGCTCGCCATCTCACAGGCACAATGCTCATGGCGAGCGTGAATGGTGCGCACGCCGTGCCGCTCGGCGAGCACCGTCGCCCAGTGCATGTTGCCATCGCCGAGCAGCGTAAAATGCGTATCCACGCCTTCCGCCGCAAAGGCGGCGGCGAGCACTTCGTAAAGGCGTTGCTCGATCATGCCGACGCGGTTTCCTCCCCCGGCCTTGTTATCACCTGCTCATGCCTGAAGGCGGTGATCCTGGTGTGTGCGCGTCGCGCACATTTGCCTTGTGCCGGTGGATTGTGACAGTCTCCCAGGCCACAAGACGTGTCAAGAACGCCCATCGCTGCGTGCGCAATGCGCACAAGCCAAACGGGGCAAGGCGTTCAGCACGGCCGACCAAGGAACGTGCCATCCAGGGAACGCACCATGGAGCCAAGCAGTCGACGACCTCATCGGTTCTGGCCTTCGTGGCGCCGTGCGACGCTCGCGACCTGCGGAATCGTCGCGGCCTCGCTTCTGTCCTGTCCAGGCTCATCCGACGCCCAGTCGAATTTCTTCGCCAACAAAACGGTCACGCTTGTGGTCGGGGCGAGTGTCGGAGGCGGCTATGATGTCTATGCGCGCGCCTTCGCACCGTTCCTCAGCGCGCATATTCCGGGCAAGCCGAATGTGATCGTCAAGAACCTGCCTGGCGCGGGCGGATTGGCGTCCGTCCTTCACCTCGACGCCGGCGCACCGAAGGACGGCACGGTTATCACGACCTTCAACTCCGGCGTATTGACCAACTCGTTCGCGAATCCAGAGCAGTTCAAGGTTGATCTCAGGAGCCTGGCGTGGCTCGGGAGTCTCAACCGATCGTTTCGCTTCTGCTATTTCTGGCGCGGGCGTGGCTTTTCGACCTGGGCTGATCTCAATGGCAGCAGGGAGGCGACGCTCGGCAGCATCGGAATCAACAGTGCAGCCTATAACGATATCGCGCTGCTCAAGCATCTGTTGAAAGCGAATGTGCGCGCCGTCTCGGGTTATCCGGGCCGCTCGGAAGTGCATCTCGCGATCGAGCGGGGCGAGCTCGATGGCGAATGCGGATCGAAGGAAGGGATACCGGAGAACTGGTTCAAGGAAAACAAGATCAACGTCCTCGTCCGCTTGCTTGAAGCCAAGTCTCCCGAGGTGCCTGAAGGCGTGCCGTGGGT